>Ga0080003_1000277_pt1 | contig 35889 bp, 39 predicted proteins | sample JossMetagenome_FD_69206 | JGI IMG/M metagenome (GOLD analysis project Ga0080003, IMG submission 69206) | Hot spring microbial communities from Joseph's Coat, Yellowstone National Park, USA - JC2_E (SPADES assembly) (version 2) | ecosystem: Environmental > Aquatic > Thermal springs > Hot (42-90C)...
TACATTCGTGGAGAGCGGTACTATATTCGGCATAGAGGTCTTGCCAGCACCCCTAAGGCTGGTTCACGTCACGGAGATGCACACCTACGAGATACTCACGGATTCCGTATACGCAGTACTCACATTAGCCATAATTGTTGGTATCATAGTACTACTGCTCTCGTTCGCCCTTAAGGCAACGAATGCCTATAGGGAGGGCGAGAAAGATTTAGCTTATAGCTTCTACGTACCACTATTCTTCTTCTTCCTATTCTTAGTACTAGCCCTCGCCAGTGCCAATTTCGTACCTTTCATACTGATTGGTGAGCAGACACCACTACTTGAACCACTATACGGAGTATTCAACGCCATAAGGGGATTAATGATGTACTGGGCCTACGCGACTATAGCGTTCCTTATAATATTAATTGCGTCAATGATGTATTTCAAGGCCAAGTATAGAGGAGTCCCCGGTTTTAGCCTTGCTCAGCTATCAGTTGAGATTGTTGCCGAGACCGCAATACCAAGTTTGACCAATACCATATCGTTTATGAGACTCGGCATAATCGCCATAATGCATGCCGTGTTCACAGCGATGACTTATGCATGGGCAGCATCACTGGGCCTACTAACACCAACCGGCATAGCAGTGCTTGTAATCTTTAACTTACTGATAATTCTTGGCGAGGGTTTCGTAGCGTTTGTGCAAAGCCTAAGGCTTCACTACTACGAGATGTACAGTAAGTTCTTCAGTGGCGCCGGTGTATTGTTTATGCCCTTCACGCTAGGTCTTAGGTGGGTTAGGCTCTTCATATCGTAGACATTACTTGGTAATTATGGCTTATAAATCCCCTAACCGAATTACTACTAATGGCTATACCTAAGGTTAGGGACATCATGAGGGAAGTCCTGGTGACGGTCAGGGATAACGAGCCACTACTCAACGTATTGAGGCTCATGCACGGTAAAAATATAGGGTCTGTTATTGTAACGAATGAGGAGGGCAAGGTTATTGGCGTATTCACGGAGAGGGATTTAGTTAGGGTTGTTGCTAATAATGAGGATGTAAACTCATTAACCGTGGGTGATGTAATGACGAGAAGCATCATAGTCGTGGAGACGGACGCCAGCTTAATAAAGGCTGTGCACATAATGGCTAAACACAACATCAGGCATTTACCAGTTATTGATGAGGGTGGGAAGGTGGTGGGTATAATATCCATTAGGGATGCGGCGATAACCCTGGCTAGGTTACTCGTTGATATAAACATGCCAAGTCTCGGAATAACAGAGGAGGAGGTGGGCATGATTAGGGAGATGAGCACTGATGTGAATATTGATGAAGGTAGGGGCTAACGCGTTTATTAACTAAAGCATTAGTATGTAGGGAAGTAGTATTGGTAGCACCATTGTTATTACGAAACCACTAACGAATGCCGTGAAACCGCCGGTTTCACCTATATACAGCCTATAGATAGGTAATGTGTCATCCATCGATGTGGCACCACCGATAGATACCAAGGCCACGTCCCTAAAGCCGCCCATCACAAAGAGCGGTACAGTAATGTATGTAAGCTGTTCCCTAAGGAAATTCGCTAGAAAAGCCAATGTGCCAATTGCTGGTCCGAATTTAACGCTTAATAGAGGACCTACCAATGAGTACCACCCCATTCCCATGGATATGCCCAGGGATTCCGGTGGTGGTAAACCTAGTACGTAGCTTAATAATAGCCCATCCACCACACTACCAAGCATTGCCGAGAACGCTATGATAATGCCGAGAGAGCCATGCGCGATGAATCTCCTATTGATTGACGAACCTATATCCAAACCAATCACTAGAATTAGCACTAACAATTCAATTACTATTGCGGAATCAATATACCCACTGGGTATGGGCGGTTTCACGTAGTAACCGAGCAACCAACCAATCACCAATACCGTTAATAGGATTACGGGTAATCTAACGCTTACCTTATCGTTATTACTCACTGCCCCATCACCTCCTACGTGCTTAATCCTTAGGACCTCGCTTACGGGTATTGTAACCGCTAGGCTTGCGATCATGGATGTCACGGCGTATATGACGGCGTAAATCACCATATTGATTACGTAATTACTTGAAACAACACAACCGGCCCATAGGGACATTGTGAACACGAGTGCCATGACCACGTACTGTAGGTAATTGCCTAAGCCGAGGGTCTTTACCCACGCCTTAAGGTAATATCCAATAACCATTGTTATTGGGAATATCACCAGGAATAATTCGCCAATAACCTCTGCGAGATCTGTCACGAATAGGCAATTCCATTTACCCCTTTTATTTCTTAACGAATTTTAACAAATACCTATTTATTATTGATTATGATTTATGGAATTGAGGATTTATGGGTCAGGGCGATATTGACCTAGAGGATCTGGAGGGGATTGGTCCAAAGACAGCGCAATTACTGAAGAGCAAGGGTATCCTAAGTATTAAGCACCTAGCCCTCTTCAACCCTGAGGAGCTTATTGAGCTAACGGACATGACGCCGGACAGAGTTGAGAAAATACTGAGGTCCGCTAGAGATGTGGTATTTGGCAGTAATAGGGTTGCCAGGGCTACGGATTTGGCAAAGAACTTCGAGGGCATTGTTAGGTTGAAGACGAATGTTAGATCCATTGATGAGTTATTACAGGGTGGTCTTGAACCTAAGGCTATTTACGAATTCGCAGGTGAGTTCGGTACCGGGAAGACCCAACTTTGTCACCAACTATCGGTGACCGTTCAACTCGGCCAGGACAGGGGTGGCGTTGGTGGTGCGGCCATTTACCTGGATACTGAGGAGGCTTTCTCGCCGAGTAGGATTTCGAATATAGCGCAGAGGTTCGATCTAGACTCCAACGAGGCATTAGATAACATATACGTTGTCAAGGTCATCAACGCAGTTGATCTGGAGGATAGGATTAAGTTCGATGTTGTTAGGTTGGTGGAGCAGGCCAATGTTAAGTTGATAGTTGTGGATTCAATCATAGCCCTCTATAGGGCTGAGTTTAAGGGTAGGGAGAGGCTTGCCGAGAGGCAGCAGAGGCTTAATTACATCCTTGATTGGCTCATGAGGATTGCCAAGGTTTACAACGTATATGTTGTACTGACGAACCAAGTCCTCGATGTGCCAATGGGGTATATTGAGGTTAAGAGGCCGGCTGGTGGGAATGTGCTAGCCCACGCAGTTACGCATAGGTTATTTCTCAGGAAGTCCAGGGAGGATGTTAAGGTTATGGAGGTCCTGGACTCACCAAGGCTTCCCTTCAAGGCCAGTGCCATGTTTAGGATCACGGATAAGGGCATTGAGGATGTTTAGGGTCTCGGTTATTAATCTTAAATAGATGGTTCTTTTTATGTAGTATAGTAATGCCGGCTAACTTACCGCCAGAGGCTAAGGCTAAGTGGCTCAAGGTAATGGAGGCTAAAACACCTGAGGAGAAACTGAGAGCCCTAGAGGAGTTCCTGAGCGCCGTGCCTAAGCATAAGGGAACCGAGAACCTAGTTCACTGGGCTAGGAGGAGGATGGCGCAACTACGTAGGGAGATTGAGGAGAGGAGGGTTAAGGAGAGATCGCTCAGGTCTGGTGGTGGAGTTAGCTTCTATGTCGAGAAAGGCGGTGATGCGCAGGTGGTTGTTATTGGTCCACCGTCCTCCGGCAAGTCAAGCTTGTTGAGGTGCCTTACGAATGTTAAGATCGAACCTGACGACATACCCTACTCATCAATTGAGCCGGTACCAGGCATGTTTATCCATGACAACGTATACTTTCAATTAATAAAGTTACCATCATTAAACGTGGAGAATCCCGACTCAGACCAGAACTCACTAGCCTTATCGATGATTAGGAACTCCGATAGTGTAATTCTTATCCTTGATGCAAACAGGGATGTGGAGGTTCAATATGAGGCTATAAAGAATCTACTTAGGGAGAATGGCATTTACATAATTAAGCCGAGAGGTTTCGTAACCATAGAGAGGAGGCCTGGAGGTGGTATTCAGGTAATTGGTAAGCTCGTTAATGGTACTGCCGAGGACGTGAAGAAGCTACTTGTTAGTTACGGCATCAACAATGCGTTGGTGACGATAAACGGGGAGGCATCGATAGACGATGTTGAGGACTCCATATTTAAGGAGACTGTTTATAAACCATCCATAGTGATTGTTAATAAGGTCGACCTAGCAGACAATGATTATGTAAGGGCTATTGTTGGTAAGTTAAGTAATGAGATTATCACCTTAACGGCATCCCTAAAGAACTGCAAAATAGATTCCAAGACCCTTGGTGGATCATTACTTAAGGTTATGGATCTAATAAGGGTTTATACAAAGGAGCCTGATTCCGACACTTACTCACTAAAGCCCTTCGTTTTAAAGAGAGGCTCTACTGTTGGTGATCTTGCAAGGCGAATACACAGTAGGTTTTACGAGGGCTTTAGGTACGCCAGGGTTTGGAGAATTGATAGTTTTCCAGCGGGTGTTAAGAGGGTTGGTATCAATTACATCCTTAATGATGGGGATATTGTTGAGATTCACTCATCACTGTAGCCACAACCTTATTAACCAATTTCATAGTAATTAATCAATAATGAGTTCACAGTACAACGAGTGCATAAGGCTCCTTAAGGAGGTTCTTGAGAGATTAGAATCGATAGAGGGCGAACTGGATCTAATTAAGGAGGAAATCGGGGAATTGCGTAGTCAGGGTCGTAGCAAGGCTGTGGCTTATCACGAATCACCGCAGGGAGGCAGGGGTTTGATTAAGGCAATAAGTGATAACTTATTCCTGGATACTAGGGATGTAATGGCTAAGAGACTCCTTAAGAGACTGATTGATAATGGTAAGATTGTTCTTCTCAGAGATGAGTCGGCGAATAGGGAGGTGGTCACCACGAAGGAGGTTATTAGGAACCTACTGGGTAAGTTACCAATATCAATTAATGAAATTGATAAATTGAGCGATAGAGAGTATGAATTATTACTCATACTCAATAGATTGGGTTACGTATTACTCAGGGATAATAAATACGTGGTCTCAGAAGCCTCGAAGGAATTTATTTAAAGTCTCTTAATAATACATTCCCATAATGTCATCTTCTGAGGAGGTGCTTTGGGTTGAGAAGTATAGGCCGTCCAGGATTGATGACATTATCGACCAGGATCACGTAAAAACCAGAATAAAGGAGCTCCTAGCCCTCAGTGACTTACCACACCTCATATTCTTCGGACCCCCTGGTACTGGTAAGACTACCATGGCCCTTGCCATCGCCCACGAGCTCTACGGCGATTCCTGGCGTGAGAATGTCCTCGAGCTCAACGCAAGCGACGAGAGAGGCATAGCGATGATTAGGGAGAAGGTGAAGGAGTTCGCAAAGATGTTACCCACGGTTAAGGCACCCTTCAAGCTTGTGATACTTGACGAGGCAGACAACATGACCCCGGATGCGCAGCAAGCCCTTAGGAGAATCATGGAGATGTACACGACCTCTGTCAGGTTCATACTCCTAGCCAATTACCTATCTGGCATCATAGAGCCTATACAATCAAGGTGCTCACTGTTTAGGTTCTCTCCTCTACCTAAGGACGCCGTTATTAATAGGTTGAGGGAGATTGCCTCAAAGGAAGGTGTAAAAATTGGTGAAGATGCGCTAGAGGCGATTTGGGAGATAAGCCAGGGAGACATGAGAAAGGCAATAAACACACTACAGGCAGCGGCGAGCCTTGGTGGTGTCGTGGATGAGGAAGCGGTGTATAGGGCTTTGGGCAAGGTTAGTCCATTGAGGGTTAGAGCCCTGATCACCGAGGCAATTATTGGTGATTTTAGTAAAGCTGTTAGGGAGGTAATGTCTCTGATCAGTGATGAGGGCGCCGATCCGCTTGATATTGTAAGGATTATTCATAGGGAGGTTACATCCTCCACGTCGCAGTTGAAAATACCTGAGGAATTGAAGCCTAAGGCCGTGTATATGGTCGCCGAGCATCACTATAGGCTACTGAGGGGTTCAAGTGGTGAGTTGCAGATTTATGGGCTCTTAGCGAAGCTTAGGAGATTGCTTCGTGAAAGTCATTAATCGTGTTCTACGGAGAGAAAGGTTTATAAGTAATTAAGGGCTATGCGAAAAGCTTTAATAGGGGATATTTATGTCTAACTCCGAACAGGAAAGGAGGGATCAACAGGGTGGATCTAATATATTGAATAGGTTAAAGGTATCAGGTAAGATAGTTGAATTTAAGTCTGAAGGTGAGGAGAAGCTTGTATGCCCATATTGTGGATCGACAACCTTCATATTCGATTACGAAAATGGCCAAGTAATATGCGCTAAGTGTGGTTCAGTTGTGCTTGAGCGGGTTATTGATCAAAGACCTGAGTGGAGGGCATTCACGGCCGAGGAGAAGGAGAGTAGGGCTAGAGCTGGTGGTCCTCTCAATAGGCTCACCAGCGAGGCATTGACTACAACGATTGATTGGGCGACCAAGGATGCGAGTGGTAAGGAGCTTGATATCAAGAGGAAGCTTGAGATTTTGAAGTATAGGAAGTGGCAACAGAGGGTTAGGGTTCAGACTAGCTATGAACGCAACGTAATACAGGCAATGAATGAACTAAGCAGGATCTCCTCACAATTAGGCATACCCAAGGCCTGTGTTGATGAAGCCATGGGTGTTTATGAGCAGGTGTTAACAAAGGGCTTGGTTAGGGGTAGGAGTGTTGAGGCCATAGTAGCCGCGTGCCTCCACATGGCCTGTAGGAAGATTGGAATGCCCAGGAGCCTTGATGAGATTAGTCAATACACAAGGGCCAGTAGGAAGGAGGTTGCCAGGTGCTTCAGGTTGATTGCTAGGGAGTTGGGTGTTAGGTTGCCGCTTAGTGATCCTAAGCTCTATGTTCCCAGGATTGTTGAGCAATTAAAACTCAGCGGTGAAATCCTTAGGGAGGCACTCAACATACTGGAGCAGGCAAAGAGGAGGGGTTTAACCGCCGGTAAGGATCCGGCAGGCCTGGCAGCTGCTGCGGTTTACATAGCGTCCTTATTGAGGGGTGAGGTTAGGACGCAGAAGGAGGTTGCGATGGCTGCCCAGGTTACCGAGGTCACCGTTAGGAATAGGTATAAGGAGTTGGCTAGGGAATTGAACATCAAAATACCAATAAAGTGAAAACCTTTAAACTCAGGTGGATTCATTTACCTACTGTGGTTTCTCAATGGCGTGTGAAATATGCGATGTGTTGAATAATGAGGAATTGACAATAATTAGGAATGAAAAATTCGTAGTAGTTCATAACCCTCGCCCGTTCAATAACGGACACCTAATAATCGCACCGGTTCAACACGTATCAATTAACGAGATTGATCAATCATTATTCATAGAGCTCATGGATTTAACAAAGAAATTAGTCACAATCTTACAGGAAATTTACAATCCACATGGATTCAATGTGGGCATATCGTTAAAGCCCCATGTTTACATACAGGTAGTTCCTCGGTGGAATGGTGATGTGAGTTTCATGACGTTATTTTACAATGTTAAAGTTGTGCCTGAAACCGTTACGGAGTCTGTTAGTAGGATTAGGAGTGCGGTGAGGAGGTATGGCCTTTGAGATTGTTGATTTGGCAATATCAATAGTGATATTGATATTCGGCTTTTCAATCTTTACGGCCGTAGTTAATGATTATAGGATGGTTACCACGGTCTCTAGGCTATTGAGGAAGAGGGTTAGGGTTTCTGCGTTCCGTGAACTAGCCATACCAATATACCCATCATTAATGAGGCTTGAGATAATCAATGTGAAACCATTGACAGAGGGCGTGAATGTTGAGATTCAGGGAAATGCGATTAAGGTGATAAACAACGGTATTGTCAGTAATACTGACATTAAGATACTGATTGATGCTGTGGTTGTTGGTAGACTCGGTGATTACCCAGTGAGGGGTGTTATTGTCCTATCTCCTTATTAATTCGATATTCAGCACAATAACTAGCACGTCTAGTATAACGTTTATGAAGAAGGCGGTGTATAGACCTATTGATGGTATTGTTGGGGTCATTATAACAAGAACGAGCAATGCCACATCAGTTCCCGTTATTGCCAGCACAAGCAGTAGTGTTATCAGTATGTTTGTTGTTAGTGAGTAGCTGGACACGGCAAGGAGTGAGTAGACTATCGCCGTCATTAGTATGGCGATTAAGAACTTATTCAATGGGTTAAGGATCCCCAGGTAGGCTAAATCGAGCACTATTAGTACAAATTCCACGTACCGCACCAACGCCATGTACGTAAACAACCTATACATTCACCACAACGGGTATGCCTGAATTAATTAAGCATTTTTGCCTCATTTGGTTCATTATTGATGATTGTATGGATTATCCTATTAGGTATAATGCTTAAAAGGGGTGGCTAGTGCATGTACGGGATGTCACAGACAACACAACCACCGACTGCTTTGCCACCGGATCCATTGGTTAAGAAGCCGAGGCTGATTAGTAGTGGTGGTGTTTTGGGTAGTGAGTGGAGGGTTGGTAGGGGTTACTCTGTTGGTGAGGTTAAGGCTGTTGGCTTAACTGTTGGTGAGGCTAGGTTGTTGGGTATTAGGGTTGACACGAGGAGGGGTAGTGTTTGGGATATTAATGTCCAAAGGCTTAGGGAATGGCTTAATAGGGTTATTAAGGGTGAGGTATTGCCGCCAGAACCTGCGTTATCTAAGGCTGTTAAGATTAAGCGTAAACGTGGTAGGGTATTTAGGGCATTAACACCTGCTGGTCGTAGGATGAGGGGATTAATGAGCGTGGGACTTAGGGAGACTCATACACATAAGTGGAAGAAGAAGGCTAGGGAAAGGGCGTTAAAGAGGAGGCACGAGGTCGTTAGGGCTAAGGGTGGGCATTAATCTTACTCAAGTTTTTCGAGAATTTCAGGTAGTTGTGTTAGTGTCGTTATTTCGTAGAATGGTTTAACGGGTAATTGAACATCAGATGCCCTCCTAACAAAGATAACCCTTAGGTCGAGGAACTTAGCCCCAATTATATCCTCAACCAACCCACTCACGATCAAGGCGTCGCTTGATGCGATCCCAGCCCTATTGAGTGCGGCTTGGAATATCTTGATGGCTGGTTTACCAACTTTCGTTAAGTCTGAGCTAACAACACCCTTAAAGTACCTCAGCAAATTGTTCCTTAATAGTATCTTCTTGGCAATATCATTATCGAGGTTCGTGAGTATGTACATGGGTGCACCCATCTGCGATAGTTTATCCACCGCATCAACAACATCAGGGTATAGCTCGGACGTCTCAACGATGAGTGATGATATTGCATTACCAAAGTAATCAAGCTCAGTGGGACTGAGGCTTAGTGAGTATTTCTTTAGTAGTGATATCATGGTTTCCCTAGCCAACTGCCTCAGTGACCTATAGACACCCTTACTTATCAATACGCTGTACTTATCATCCCACTCCTTCCTAAACTGTCTAGCCAAGTCATCAAGTGATGCTCTTATGTTCAATTCATCCCTAATCAACCTAGCACCCTCCACCTCAAAGTTGTTAAGCCTAATCAAGGTATTCAACACCTCAAAAAACAGCGTCTTCATACGAAACCCAAACTCTGCATGCTTATTTAAAGCTTAAGATTCACGACCACCAACCTTTAATAATAATATTAAATTACTCACATTGGGACTATGAGGGTTGAGGTTTGGGTTGAGGTTAGGCCTACAGAGGATGAGGATAAGGTGAGGAAAGCGTTAAGTAATGTGTTTATCTATGATGAATTAAGGACGGAGGAAAGTGAGGGAAAGAGATACCTAGTGGCCTTTGGGGAGGGCTTTAAATCATTGATTAAGGTCCACAACCTAATTAAGGAGCAGGGTATCGAAGATAGCGCGAGGTCCGTACTAATGAAGGGCATTGAGGATAACAAAGTAGTTTTTCACTTGCATAAACAGGCCGCGTATGTGGGTGTGTTGACCTTCGTTACCGAGAAGAACGAGAGCCCACTTGGGCCAATAACATTCATTGTTGAGACTAACGATCCAAAGAGGCTCATTGATTGGTTGGCGCCGAAGACCTCGAGGGGCAGGAGGTTGTATGAGGTTTCTCCACCTGATGATCCATAAATAATTCTTTAAAATAGGCAATGACTACTTACCGTGTATGGCGAGGTATTTGGTGGCATCATTTCAGTGGTCCTCAGACGTGGGTAATGAGATAGCAAGCTCGCTAGGTTTTGCCCATGTGATTCTTGAGAGTAAGCAATTCCCAGATGGTGAGTCATACATTAGGTACCCCATCGACATAACAACGTATGACGGCCTAATCCTCGTACAAAGGGCATACCCAAACCAAGACACTAGGTTATTCCAAGCGATGCTGGCTGTGGATGCAGCCCGTGACGCAGGTATTAAGGAGATACACGTTGTCCTGCCATACCTACCATACTCAAGGCAGGATAGGAGGTTCAGGGACGGCGAGCCAGTTAGCCTATCAACAGTGTTGACGCTCCTATCGTCACTAAGAGTTTCCTCGGTGATCACCGTGGATGTGCATAAACCGGAGGCGTTTAGGGTTTCAGGTGTTAATTGCGTGAATGTGGAACCCTTCGAGTTATACGCGGAGAGGCTGAGGGGCTCAAAGAACGTTGTGCTGCTGAGTCCGGACCTTGGCTCCTTATGGAGGGTTCGGAAGGTCAGCGAATACGTAGGCATTCAATACAGCTATCTCGAGAAGTTCCGTGATAGAATAACTGGTGAGGTTACCATGAAACCTAGGGAGCTCGATGTTGCCGGTAAGGAAGTATTCATAATAGATGACATAATAGCCACTGGAGGAACCATAATCGAGGCAACAAAGATCCTAAAGAGCATGGGGGCCGTAGGAGTTCATGCAATGGCAACGCACTGCCTATTGCTTAATGAGGCTGATTCGAGGATGTTCGAGGCAGGGGTCTCATCAATAACCTGCACAAATACAATACCCACTAAGTATACGGAAGTGAGCATTAATCAACTAATAGTTGGGGCGCTTAGGGGATTAATAACGTGAGCGTCTTTTAAGCTGTATTGAGACATATAGTTATGTGAAGACGTTGGGGCAACTACTCAGGGAGTACCTGGATAATAGGGCTGTGGCTGGTGGTTACTCATGGGATACAAATGCCATATCCAAGTACGTGGAGGAGGTTACGTATGCCTTACTAGTAATGCCAGCGGTAGCATATGTATTAACTAAATCATTACTTCTAACAGCAATACTTGCGGTGGCTCCAGCATTACCGATTTTACTAACTATAATTTGGGCCGAGTACTCTGTAGATACGGTTAGGAGCAATGTTGAGTGGGAGTTACCGTTTTTCACGGTTCTCCTGGACGTGGTTCACGATGTTGGCGGCAACATAACACATGCCTTCGAGATAAGCGGTAAAGTCGGTCTTAGGTGGATTAGCAGGGAGTGGTCGATAATTAACAGGTACGCTCTAACCACAAACTCAATAACGAAGGCTATGCAGTTAAGGGCTAGGGTTCACCCAAGCCTCGAGTTTCAGAGGTTCATTAATGGTTACGTGTCCGTATGGAGTTATAGCGGTGATGTTGTTAATTACGTTAGTAATGTCGAGGGCACATACCTATCAATGCTCAGCAGTAGGTTATCGGCCTTATCGAGGCAGATAATAGATGCTGTTCTTGCGGTTACATCATCGGTAGTGATAATGGTGCTCTTCATGATAATAGTGACTGTGTTGGGCGTTAGTGGGGCGTTAATGTACATATTACCTTCCATAGCCCTCGTGATACCAGCACTAATACTGAGGGTTTACATATCAATACCGCACATAATACGAATCAGCATTAAACACGACAGGTGGATGACCATGGTGCTGGGGGTCTCTGTAATAATCAGCGTGTTATTAATGCTGTACTATGGAGTCTACGGAATGATAGCGCTTGCGCTACCTCCCATCCTGTTCTCCATCCTAGTGACGAGAGGCGTTGATGAGATGAAAAACTCCATATTATCATTACCCGACCTAATGCGCGACGTCTCAGAGATGGTTAAGGCGGGTGTGAGCATGGGAGCAGCACTAGAGAGGGTTTTAGGTAATCAATACCCAAGCCTCTTGATTAATTACCTACGCAAAGCCACCCAGTTTAATGATTATAACGTAGACGGTTCATGGGTGATGAAGTACGCGATCGGGATTCTGAGGGAAATATCGAGCCTTGGTTCACCATCTAAGGCATTAGACAAACTAGTTAGGGTGTTCCTGGATGTAAAGTCCCTGTTAATGGGCATTAATTATAACGCAAGGTCGCTGCAGATACTCAATTATTCATTGCCATTCATATTTGCCGGAATTTCGTATGTAAGCAGGTTCGTGGTTTCAATGCTCAGCTCAGTAATTGAAAACGCCCAATACTCATTGGTGGGTCTCGTGATACCAAGCATGAATACGGTATTGGCTCCATTAATGATCACAGCATACATAATAAGCCTATCCCTCGCCATCCTATCATCACTACTTAGCGACCTAACACTAAATCCATCGGTTAGGTTTATGGCACCTGTGCCATTAACATTGGTACTCATGCTTATGGTGACGATGAACCCAATCCTCTAGAGCTAGGAGGTAAATAGACGCAGCACAAGGTCCTTAGGCCATAGGCACGATTCTCCTTAGAGGTAGTCGAATAAGGCGTAATGGCAGGTTGGGTTTACGCCATCCTGTCTCCGCGGGATTACTGTTGCTTTGCCAGTATTAGCGTAAGACTTTAAAAGCACCTTGACTTCAAGACGGGTTGTGTACGTACCTAAGACATTAATGCTTGGCAGATGCTGGAGATGCGGTAAAAGGATTTATAGGTACGATGATTATTACGTGTGTCCGAAATGCCACGCAATTTACTGCCCAACATGCGCCAAGAAGGTCTTCTATAAATGCCCTGCCGATGGGACACCGCTAGAGGCTAGATAACATGACCATCCTCACCGGCTTGATGTCGTTCACGAAGGGCCATGGGATACGTTCACTCAGTATAACTGGTCCTAAGGGCCTATTTGTAGTTCAAGCTGTCAGTGGTACCAGGTTTTCCGTGATAATTAGGGATCATAAATACGTGAAACTCGATGATGAGAAGTTCGAGAAACTACTCTTCGCCTTTTCACCAGTAATAAGTAGGGTTATAAAAATCACAGACACCAATTACTACACATTCCTCGGTAGATACGTGTATAACGGTAAGGAGCTCACATACGAGCCGTATGTCGACCTTATGAAGACCGTGACGATAAAAATCACGGACAAAAGCATAAGGATAATGTATGGCGAGAATAAACTCAGGTTGAGGAGGACCAAGAAGGGTTATACACCCAAGGAGATGCTCGAAACCCTAACCTACGTGATTAAGGAGCTCCATGGATAATTTTACTGAGCCTAACAATTATGTAGCGTGATGGTAATGCTTAAAGGACCAGCCTGTGCCTAATCACAATGTCTCAGGGCATTAAGTTCGAGGTAATAGACGTACCAATACCCGAGGGTACGAACGTAATCATAGGCCACAGTCACTTCATAAAAACCCTCGAGGACATATACGAAGCCCTCGTAAACTCAGTGCCAGGCATAAAATTTGGGCTCGCATTTTGCGAAGCCTCGGGCAAGAGGTTGGTTAGGCATGAGGGTAATGATGAGGAGCTGAGGAGGTTAGCCATTGATTTGTGTAGGAGGATCGGTGCTGGGCACACGTTCGTTATTTACCTAAGGAATGCATGGCCAATAAACGTGCTCAACGCCCTAAAGCATGTTGTTGAGGTGGTTAACATACACGCAGCCACCGCAAACCCTCTCTCGGTCATTGTGGCTGAGATAGCGCCTGAGCGTAGGGGTGTCGTAGGGGTCGTTGATGGTCACTCACCACTTGGTGTTGAGGGTGATGCGGACATTAGGGAGCGTAGGGAGTTGGTTAGGAGGTTTGGTTATAAGCTTGGTTAGGGCACTGTGATTTAGCGGTATTAACAAGGGACACAAGCCTCTCCCTAAAATCCTCAAGCTCCTTCGTTAATTCCCTCATGATTAATTCAACCATATCGCTTGGTTTCGCATCTGAGGGTAATGATTTCAATACATTATCCACGAAATCCCTCACATCGGGTGGTAGCATGGGATAAGTACCCATCAACCTCTTAGCCAACTCATCAACACCCTCAACCCTAACCAACTCCCTAATGAAGTACCTAACCCTACCCTCGGTGTTGTAGTACTCATCGAGTAGGTTAATTAAGAAGTCCAAGTCAACATTAACTGAGCACGCCCTGTAGTGGGTGTCCACGAACCTCAGCAGCGTTATTATATGCTTAACACCGCGTTCGCCAACCGCATGTCTAAACCAACCCTTATTTATCAATTGGGCAATGTAATCCCTAGCCTCAAGGACGTCATCAACCACGGAAAACATGAACAACTAAAGAATTAAAGCATTTAGCCGACAACGGATAACGAAGATCCTAAGGTTATGTACTCAGCATTTCGGAGAGTGCCATGTGGGTGTTCTGCGTCAATGCGTAGTTCAGGAAGTCCCTAACACCGTCTGGGTAACCCCTACTCCTCACGCCCTGGCACATACCTATAATCAACAGGAGCATGATGACCGTCAGTAGTATGGAGAGCACATTACCAAGAAGCCCAAAGGCGAGGTTATTCCTATCCTCAAAGCCCATAACATAGCCCCTAACATCCTCATAAACAGCCATGTACACATCATGATTAACCTCTATGGGATTAAGGAAGGAGGGCCTCGACGAACTCTCCTCATTACCATAAAGCGTCTTCAGCAGGAAGGTCTCCGCAACAATACCCGCGGCATCAACGGCATCATCACCATCACCCTGGGACGCAATCAACGCCTCAAAAACATCCCTCATGAAACCAGCCCTAAAAACCTTGGATAATGAAACCACAATCGAGAGCCTAACACCATTACCACCCCTCATCATTGACGCAACGCCGTAGATAACCACGGAAACCACGGCATAACCAATCCTAACAACCTCCCTAACAACCTCATCCCCAACCGCACCACCAATCAACGACCTAACAAAACCTTCAACAGCAGTATTATCCATTGAGTGATTAGCATATAACATGCAAATAAACCTACTGCCCACCACAATTTAGAAAAATTTATTTCCAAACACAGTAAATTAAACCGGGACCGGGCCTGGAGAGCACACCCAGCTCTCCCCTGGGTAACACCCAGGCCGATGGGTTCGGAGGCCGAAACCCGCGCATGGGTTTGGACGCGGAGCCAAGGAGCACCGGTACCTCGATGAAGACCAGTCCCCTGGGATGTCCACGCCGCAGACGGCCAGCCGTAGGGCTGGCTGACTGCGGAACCCGGCGAACTGGGTCAGGCCCGGGAGGGAGCAGCCCTAAGTCGGGGTGGACATGTTCAGGGGAGTGCTGGTCGGAGAACGGGCCGGTGTGAGCCCTGGTTTCGTGCCCAAATCCATGTGCGGGGTTGGGTCCCGCCTACCATATTTTATCGTAACTAATTCTACGAACTTTACAATCTATTTATCATTATCTTCACTCTAACCTGTTACGCTACTATTTTGTGTAGTATGTGAGCATTCTCGGAAAGATTAGACGTAACATTTACGGTAATTCCCTGGATTCGTTAATCATACAACTTATCTATTTATTCTCGTAATCTTTATTATCTTATAATAAGTTATGAATGAGTTCGCCGAGTTCTCCTTGTTTGTTTAGTAGGTCGTCAATTATGACTATACCCATGTTTTCGAGTTTTCTCCTTAACCCATCGTTTATTTTCGTAAGTACCGTAAGCATTAGGTGTTTTGGTTTTAATAAGTGCCTATATTGGTCTAATTGTTTAATTACATATTCAGGACTAGCCCATTGAGTTCTCTCTAAACCAGTCTTGACCTCAATAACTAATTGAGGCAATCGATTCAAATTATGTAGTTCTCCCCAACCAATTCTCTCCTTAATAATGCCCTTAAAGACCACGAAGTCAGGCACAACATTCCTAATCCCCCTTCTACGTAATTCATGGTACTCCTCACTAAATTGAAGCACATGCGGGTATATACTCGGCTGATAATAAATGGTGTATTTCTCATTATTTCTCCTCGATTTAATGAATGCAATGGGTTCATTTCTCATAAATTCAATCCACCAATTATTGCCAGGGGAATTAATCGTCAATCCCTCAATAACCCATCTATCCAGTGTTTCCCCATCAATAGCCTCAATAAGTTTCGTAAAAACCCAAAGTTCAACAATGTGGCTAAGTCTAACCTCAATTGACTGAATTCTACCCTTTTCACCAGGTAATGCCATCAATGTGAGCAATGAGAAATAAGGCGTTTCAAAAGTCTCTCTAAGTCGCTCCGCATATCCGCCGAACCTAATATCGCTGGTTTTTGACCTTACCATTACTGACTTAATATCATTAATTAAGGGACTTACAGTATCCATATAAAACCTAACTAGGTGGGCTTCATCCTTAGATAACTTGAACATGTTTAGGAGCACCTTAGCCGAATCCTCGTCATAATCACATATGCAGCACTGCATGGAGTTACCACTTAATGTGCATATTTCAAAAAGTGGATAACCACTATTACTGAAGGATACGTATAGTATAGGACCCTTGATAGATGATGTTGGTACCTTATAGGTAAGCTCAATCCTTCTACCTGGCTCCTTGCTGACTAACCTAGCACCGGGTACAGCGCTAATGGGTATAAAGAAGGACCCATCATGGACGTAGTAATAATCTGAACCCCTGGTACCGCTTCGGCGCTCGACAACCTCTAACTCAGTGCCATATAAATTCATAAATCCCATATGCTCCTTAACATTTCTACATTTACTCGTTACTATGTTTGAAAACACGTAGTAAGGTATGAATTCATTGGCTTATATTACTTATTATTTATGTAGAGAAGGAATGGCGGGGCACTTAGCTGTTTCTTTAATAGTTCCATGTCACTATATACTTTTTAATTCTGTTTTTCTTCTTTTATTCTTGGGCGCTGACTATGATCCGCGCTGCGGTGAGTCAGCGCTTTCGGTGAGTGGTTACCTGGAATGGTGTATTTATTTAATGGCCATTAATGGTGGAGGTATATGCTACAATTATTCCTTGTAAGGATAATTATTCTTCTGTTGTAATTTCTTCAACTTCGTATTCAGTATTAGCGTGATTCTTCAGTAGTTTCTCTCGTTTTTTAATTTCATCCGTGATGTTTATTCCATATGTTTTGCTGAGTATTCTTAATCTTTGGCTTTTCTCTATTTCTAAATCACCTGAGCTTGTTAAGATGCTTTTGAACTCGAGGTCTCCGTTGTTCATTGATGGTTCCACTATGTCTGTTACGAGTCTTTTTCCATTCCTTATTGTTGTGAATACTACGGTTGATATTAATTGTAGGTTGCCAGTGTTTACGTTTAGCGGTGGGCTTGTGAGTCTGACCATTAGTTCCTCTGGTGTTGATGCGTGGAATGTGGTTAGCATACCGTGACCTAGTGCGGAGGCTTGGAGCATCGCGTGTACCTCCTCGCCCCTGACCTCCCCGACAATTATGTAGTCTGGCCTATACCTAACGGCTAGTTTTATTAGGTCGAACATCTCGATTCTAGACTTGTCATCATCACCATCCCTCGTGAACATCCTGACCCAGTGCGGGTGTGGTATGCGTATTTCCGGTGTGTCCTCTATCGTGATTATCTTCGCGTACATCGGTAGTTTGCTGACGATTGCGCCTAGTAATGTGGTTTTTCCGCTGCTCATGGGCCCGCTGATCATTATAAAGCCCCTGAACTCAGCCATCAACCATAGGTAGGCGGCAGCGCTTGGGCTTAGCATCTCCCTGCTTACCAACTCCTCGAGTGTCATTGGCTTTGGTGGGAATTTCCTGATGCTGAATGTTGGGCCTATGGTTATTTCACCAATGGTTCCCGTGAACCTATGTCCCTCGGGCATTATGGTCTCGATATATGGCTTTAGCAGGGAGACGGATCTTGGTAATCCCCTCTTGCTCATGCTCATTATGAAGTCCTTAGCCTCCACCTCGGAGTTAAACCTGATGTTTGTGATTAACCTAATTCCTGGAAGATCCCTGTGAACTACGGTTATTGGGTGGAACCAATTGTTCAACTCCACCTCCTCAATGTCTGGATCGAAAAGCGGCACTGTTATTGGGCCGTAACCCCTTAGGTCACGCATTATGTTGTATAACACAGCCTCAACGACTTGTTTATCACCCACATTACTGAGCACCTCGTTTATTGCGTCCTGTAATGATTGGTTTCTCTGCCTCATTGAATCTATGATCTTAGCCTTCAGGTTAGTGCATTGGTTATCACACCTTGGCTCCTTGACCAGGTAGTAATAGGCGTCCTCCTTATTGACTATGGAAACAGGAACCCTAAATACGAAACCCTCTAGTCGCACTGGCACGATGTAATTGCTCATCATAATCATAATCCTCAGGAAGAGATATAAGCCACTGATGAGATTTTAAGCACGACTGAAATGGGAGTTAACTCATCACTGTGAGAGGGCTATTGACTCAACCGCAACCTCCTGACCATTTGGTGTTTGTCCCTTAACAACCACTATGTAGTTACTTCCTGTTACGAATTGTGTTGGTGACGTCCCAACAATACTGGTCGACTCCCCCGGGTTTAATTGCGTGTTCAGTGTTTGTGATACGACTGGCGTCTGTGAGTTTTGTGGATATATCTCTATTGATGTTATTGTTATTGGTGTTGTCCCTATGTTCTCCACGGTGATTGAGTACACATTACCTGCCAATTGCGGATTCACAATGCTGAGTTGTGCCTGTGTCGTGAGTACCGAGGTTCTTGATTGGAAGTAGTTATAAAGCATTATTGCCGCCACAACCACGAAAACTATCATCAATATCGTGTAGATTGGACCACTTAGGTCGCCCCTTCTTCGTCTATCCCTTTTATCCGTATTACTCTGGTAATACATCAATATTTTGTTCTCAGGTTAGTATTTAAGGCAGTAATGGTTAATTAAGGCTGGGACAGTACGTAATTCGTTGTGTTGGTGCTATAAACCATGCAGATGGTGGTGTTCGCTATACAAAACGTTATGTACACCCTACATTGCGTATAGGGCACCTGTTGGTGCAGGATTATGTAGTTGCCTGGCGTTAGGTATGCCGTGTTATTCATTGTAATGGGAATCGTCCCATTAACACCCACTAGGTATATTCTCTCTATGTTTATTGGCATGCGACCATTATTATAGATCACTAGGTATAGTTGGTTTACGGAACCGTTGTTTACGATCACGGCATCAGGCACGTATATGCTTGTACTGCCTATTTCATTTATATTCCTCATGAATGTAATGGCGATGCCCATGTGGTTGACCACTGTGAATAATGTGTAACCTAGGTATAGGGAGCCCACGAGTAGTATCACCTCCGCAATCAACCTATCAAGTGCCATACTGATTTAATAATCCTCACCTCAATTAATAAGCCACTTACAACCGCCAAGGTGTTGCCGTGCATGTAAGCTAATATTTTTAAATTTCCCAGTTACGGCTTGGTCAATGAGTGCTGAATCGACTATTGAGGCCTGGCAACCTAAGACGTGGATTGGTAGGATGGTTAAGGAGGGTAAGGTTAAGTCGATTGACGACATCTTTAGGCTCAACCTACCCATTAAGGAACCCGAGATAATTGACTTCTTCCTGCCAAACCTCAAGCATGAGGTTGTTAGTATAAATATTGTCCAGAGGCAGACTGACGCTGGTGAGGTGAGTCAGTTCCAGGTGGCTGTGGTTATTGGTAACGAGGATGGTTACGTGGGAGTGGGCATGGGTAAGGGTAGACAGGTTAATCAGGCTATAGAGAAGGCTATTAGGGAGGCTAAGTTGAACATAACGCCGGTGAGGAGGGGTTGTGGGTCGTGGCATTGTTCCTGTGATGAACCTCATAGTGTTCCGTTCAAGGTGGTGGGCAAGAGTGGCAGTGTCACGGTAATACTAATACCAGCACCTAAGGGTGTTGGTTTGGTTGCGGCTGATGCTGCCAAGGTCGTTCTTAGGTTGGCTGGTATTAAGGATATCTGGTCGTATACGTGGGGCGAGACTAGGACCACACACAACCTGGTCAAGGCAACATACAACGCATTGAGGAGTACATACGCATTCTCAATATAAGCATTCATGAGGGCTAAAATTTAATAATGCGTGGGTCAGTACGTGCTCAATCATGCAGGTTCAAGAAGGTGCCCAGTCCATTAGGAGTTTACCGTATTCAAGGATAGCAGTCATAAGGCTTAGGGGTCTTGCTGATACATCACCAGAGGTTGAGAGGGCACTTGATCTCTTAAGGTTGAGGAGGAGGTATACGTGCGTTGTGATTGATGAGAGGCCGGCTTACCTAGGCATGTTGCGTATTGTTAAGGATTGGGTCACATGGGGCGAGATAGACGCAGACGCACTGGCTGAGTTATTGAGGAAGAGGGGTAGACTCGTTGGTGACAAGCCTTTGACGGATGAGTGGGTTAGGAAGTATGGTTGGTCAAGCATTGAGGAGTTTGCATTAGCATACATACTTGGCGAAGTCGAGAGGCTATCCTGCCCTGAGAATGAGCAATGGCCAAAATCTGGTAATAAGGTGCTATGTATACCAAAGTTAAAGCCCTTCTTCAGGCTGCATCCACCATCGGGTGGACTTAGGAATATTAAGAGGGGGTTCGATGAGGGTGGCGACCTGGGTTATAGGGGCATTGCCATCAATGAATTAATACTCAAGATGCTATAACTAATTATCAATAATAGGATTACTACCCAATACCCGTTCTAACCTCCATAATATAACCATTAACGCAGTGATGGCTCTGCAACAGCACTACCTCATTAATGCCGTGAGCTCCTCCGCATTAAATATTGCGGTGTGGAATGTAAAAACTTATTAAGGGCTTTGGGTATTCGATCGCGATCATGGTTAGGAGATTCGAGAGGAAGGTTAGGAAGTATAGGGGCTATAGGACGCATGGTTGGGGTAGGGTTGGTCAGCATAGGAAGAGTGGCTCTAGCGGTGGCAGGGGTAAGTCTGGTCTTCATAAGCACAAGTGGTCGCTGGTCATGAAGTATGCTGAGGGCTCCAGCGGTTATCCGTTCTATGGTAAGCACGGTTTTGAACAACCCAACGCGCTAGTCGCTGCTAGGCTCGGTATCAATGTTGGTGAGCTAGAGTCGTCGTTAGATGAGCTTGTGAGTAAGGGTTTAGTCCAGGTTGTTGATGGTAAGTACGTGGTTGACCTAACGAAGTTAGGCTTCAACAAGCTGTTGGGTAGGGGTAGGGTTACGAAGCCCATTGTTGTTAGGGCCGTTTGGGTTTCTAGGAAGGCTGAGGAGAAGATTAGGGCTGCGGGAGGCTCTGTAGAGTTGATTAAGGGTGTGGTGCATGCCTAATGGTGAGCGCAGGTTCATCGATGCTGTGGAGCCAATACTACGTTACATGCCCACAGTACCCAAACCAAGGGAAGCCCTCGGGATGGGGTCTAGGCTCCTCTGGACCTTCCTTGCCATAACGGTCTACCTACTAATGTCAATAACCCCCCTCTATGGACTCTCTAAAACCTCGTTCTTCGCATCACCAGCAATAGCGGCAATACTTGGTATTAGTTTCGGCACCTTGTCCCAGTTGGGTATAACGCCAATTGTTGTGGCTGGTATAATCCTGGAAATCCTGGTCTTCTCAGACATGATAAACATAGATATGGAGGATCCGGAGGATCAGGCGAAATTCAATGCACTACTGAAACTATTATCCCTAGCACTCGGTCTTCTCGAGGCTATAGCTCTCGTGGTGAGTGGGCAGTTGGTTCCATTCAGTCCAGGTTTCCTGTATGGTTCATTAATCGTGCTTCAGTTGTTCCTGGCCACGGTAATAATAGTGTTGATGGATGATATGATATCCAAGGGGTGGGGTCTCGGTAGTGGTATATCGCTGTTCATATTGGTCACCATAATTAGGCAAATGTTCGCAGAGGCCTTTACACCGTTCATACCCACAGGGGCGACCATGCCCCTAGGTGTAATACCGGCCCTTGCGACGGCTATTTACTACGCGTTGGGTGGTCAGCTTAGTTACTTGGTGAGTATCCTATACCAAACAAACCTGCCGAGTTTGACGGGGTTGATAGCAACCGTAGCCCTGGCCCTGATTGTGCTTTATCTGGAGTTGATGGAGGTTTCAATACCCGTGGCCCTCGTTCAGTATAGGGGGTATAGGTTCTCTGTGCCGTTAAAGCTCATGTACGTCTCAGTCCTACCCATAATCTTTACGGCATACACAGTCTACCTAATAGGTGAGGGGTTAACCCTAGTGTGGAGTGCGTATAATAGGGCCAATGCCAGTCCATTACTTAACCTAATTGCGTGTGCCCATGTGGGACCCACCGGGCAATTAATACCCTGCCCCAACTCCCTACTCTACTACTTCACGGTTGTTCCTCCAAACATAAATGTGGCCTACATCGCAGTTCACATAGTGATGTACGCAGTCTTATCCATGGTCTTCGCCATGGTCTGGGTCAGCCTTGCTGGACTTAGTGCTGAGGATCAGGCTAGGTACATAATCCAGGGTGGTATGCAAATACCGGGCTTCAGGACCAGTCCTAAGGTCATTGCTAGGTTCCTCGATAGGTACATTAGAATACTCACAATAGTTAGTGGCTTAATTGTTGGCATAATCGCAGCCCTTGGCGACATAGCTGGTGTCTTTGGTGGTGGGATTGGTTTGATACTAGTTGTTGAGATAATAATACAGTACTACTCGCTGGCGCTGCAGGAGCAATTGTTCGAGATTTACCCAGGACTTAAGAGGTTGATTGGGAAGGAGTGAGGCATTAAATAAAGCTTATAAATTATTACGCGATTTCGTAATCCGTGGGCGGCAGACAAAGGACTAGTTTATTCATGACGAGTGAGGAGGAGGAGAGGAAGTTGGGTAAGGCCGTTACTGAAACCACTGGGCAACAGCAGAGCAAGCAAGCTAAGGGAGGCAAGAAATAATTAGTTTGTCACGCAAATTTGGTGTTAAAATGAGGGTTACAAGGCTTAAACCCATTATAGATATTGCAATACCCAGCGACTTCCTTGCCGAAGTTTCTGACAATAGGGAGGCCGTGAGGAAGATTGGGTATGTTGGTAGGGGTGCCGCGATATTCCAAGTCAATAAAGTCCTCATTTACAAGCATAAACTTGCTGGTGAGAGGGATAGGGCTGACTTCATATTAAGGAATCTGCAGTACCTATCAACACCGCCATACCTGAGGAAGGATTTATTCAAACTAAGTAGGGATCTCAGGTACGCAGGACTACTACCACCGTTGAAGACCCCGAATCACGCGCCCGAGGGTAAACCAGAGAAGGGTGAGTTTAGGGAGGGGGTTGTCGTTAGGTGGGATGGTTACTTCTCAATAGTTAAGATTGGGGATGGAGTTTACGCGAAGGTTCCCAAACCAATGCCTATAGGTAGTAGGGTTGTTGTTCAAATCGATGCACCAACGACTAGGGAGGATACGTACAGAGCCCATGTGGTTCCTAGAGATAGGCTTAATATTTATTGGGGCTTTGACGTGGAGGTTGGAAGTTTGGGCGAGGTTTTACGTGGATACAGTAATGTGATCCTAACGGGTAAGGAGGGTGCGGATATTAAGAGGGTTACCAAGGATCTAAGGGAATACATGGGTAGGGATAGGTTGCTCGTTGTCTTTGGTTCTCCATACTATGGGGTTGATGAGATACTTAGGGCGGAGGGTTTGGATAGCATGTTGACGAAGTATCCCTTCATAAACTTCATACCTGGGCAGGGTGTTGAGACTGTGAGGACTGAGGAGGCTGTGATAGTCGTACTCTCCATACTTAATATATTTCGATATTTACGTGATTCACCATAATGGCACATGTGCGGTACCTTTGTAACGTACAAGGTAACTAATAATCTTTAAAAAAGGGGGTTACAACTACGTAGGTTCGAGATATGGGTTTAAAGATTCATAGACCTAAACGCGGATCCATGGCTTACTACCCAAGGAAGCGTGCAGAGTCGTTGGTGGCTAAGTTCCGCGTATGGCCTGATCCGCACGCAGGTAAGCCCATGCTTCTCGGTTTCGCAGCCTATAAGGCTGGTATGGCGCATGCCGTAATCATCGATGATAGACCAACAAGCCCCTTCTACAGTAAGGAGATCATAAGGCCTGTGACAATGCTTGATGCGCCACCAATCAAGGTACTGGCCTTTAGGGCTTATTACTATGACCCCTGGAAGAACCTGAAGCTCAGCCTCGGCGAGGTTTGGTCTCCCGAGGTGCCTAAGGACATCCTTAGGAAGGTCGTTACATTGCCTGAGAAGTTCAATAAGGAGGAGATGATGAAGAAAGTACTTGATAACATAGACATCATTACAGAGGTTAGAGCCATCGTGTCGACACAACCAAGGCTCAGTGGTATTGGTAAGAAAACCCCAGAGATACTCGAGATACCCATTGGTGGTGTAGATGATATGAACCAAGTAGTTAAGTACGCAGACTCGTTGCTGGGTAAGGAGGTTAATGTGAATGATGTTTTCAGTGAGGGTCAGTATGTAGATGTTGCGGCGATAACCAAGGGCAAGGGCTTACAGGGTGTTGTTAAGAGGTTTAATGTTAAGATACTGCCGAAGTGGCATAAGCATAGGAAGGGTTATAGGAGGATTGGAGCGATTGGTCCACAAAACCCAGCATTAGCCTTCACAACACCAAGACCTGGTCAAATGGGTCTTCACAAGAGGATTGAATACAACAAGAGGATATTAAGAATAGGGCTTAATGGGACGGAGATAACGCCAAAGTCAGGCTTCCCGCACTATGGTGCCATTAAGGGCCCATACATAGTCCTGGACGGTTCAATACCTGGTGTTACAAAGAGGCTTGTGACACTGAGGTTTCCTGTAAGGCCTAGGCCATCCACATACCCAACCGGTAAGGTTCAAATAGTGTGGTTATCAACACAACCACTACAGGGTGCATAAGCATGGTGAGCCAGGACCTATCACCATTCATCAAGCCCCTATACACGGTGCCCACCGTAGTTAAGGTATTCGGGATTGATGGTAATGCGATTAGTGAGGTGACGTTGCCTCCACAGTTCCTTGAGCCCGTGAGACCCGACCTCGTGCTTAGGGCATACCTGAGCGCAATAACGGCTAGGTTGCAGCCTAAGGGTACCGATCCAATGGCTGGTAAGAGGACTACTGCGATAAGCTTTGGTATTGGGCTCGGGTTAGCTAGGGTGCCTAGGGTTAAGGGTAGCCTGTGGCCGACGGCGAGGTTTGCACCGAATGTGGTTAAGGGCAGGAGGGCCCATCCACCTAAGGTTGAGAAGATTCTTCGTGAGAGGATCAATAAGAAGGAGCGTAGGAAGGCCATTAGGTCTGCCATAGCTGCGACGGCCATTAAGGACTTGGTCATCGCCAGGGGGCACATTGTGGATAGAGTTCCGCAGATACCGCTTGTTGTTAGTAACGATGTAGAGAGGGTGGGCATTACGTCAGATCTCAGGAAGATGCTCATTACACTAGGTCTTTGGGATGATGTGGAGAGGGTTGCCAAGGGCGTTAGGATTAGGTCTGGCAAGGGTAAGATGAGGGGTAGGAGGTATAAGGAGGGCAGGAGTGTCTTAATTGTGACTTCAACAATCGATGCCCCAGTAATAAAGGTTGCCGAGAACTTACCAGGGGTTGACGCGATCTACGTGAGAAACCTAAGCGTGCTACACCTAGCGCCAGGTGGTGTACCTGGTAGGTTGACGCTGTGGACTCTGGGTGCAATTGAGGAGTTACGTAGGGGCTTGTTCATGGGGTGATCACCATGATAACCAAGTTCGTACTAACAGAAAAGAGCCTTAGGCTCGCCGAGAGGGAGAATAAGATAACCATAATAGTCCCAAGGAACGCCACCAAGAAGGAGATTAGGGATTACGTGGAGAAGACGTACAACGTTAAGGTTGAGAGAGTGAACACAATAATAACAATGACCAGCGAGAAGAAGGCTTACGTTAAATTATCACCTGAGTACAACGCGTACGATTTACTCAGTAGGTTAGGTCTCGTCTGACCGTCTCTCCAGAGACGGTGGTTTTGCCACCGTCTCCTTCTCGACGGCTTCTTCGTGGATCGTCCCCGGCTGCGGGAGCGGTCTCCACTAGTCGCCTAGGGTTCATTCCTGACTCCCCTCGCCGAAGGCGGTCCTAATGGTCACCCTCGCCTAGCTCATCGGGTTCATCCCATTAATTCGCCATTCTATCCAAAATTTAAATACTTCGCCCGCATTAGTCATCAATGGGAATGACCACTACAAATGATTATGAAAACCAAAACTGTCCCTTCCCGCCTTTTGGGCGGGTTTTCCTGGGTCTTGGGGTTTGCACCGCTTTTTCGGGGCTACTTGGTTGTGGCCCACTATGTGCGAGAGTAGTTTCTTGATTGCTGGGATGGCCCTTTATTTTACCCCGCCCCTGGAAAGGGCAAGGCTTTCCGTTTGCTTTATAATGCGTTGGTTCTTAAATCTCTATTTTTGTTTCCAGGAAATAGGGTTTGGTTCTTCCTGTAATAGGGATGAGATGGTAAGGATCAGTTCGTGGGTTCATCCTCACCAAAATCAGCACTTAAGTCCTTGCATCACCAAACCTATGCAAGCCATATTGATATATAAAAGTATTTATAGGAGGTTAACGCCATAACATAATGTGATGATGCTTCACCTCCCCGAGTGGTGACGAATCCTTTAAGTGCTGAAAAGCTTATTTAGTCATTACTGCATTGGCACTACCGTGGAGGTAATTAAGGAGGTTGGTGGTGATGACATTAAGGTTATGTTCGTTAAGGATGATCAAAATGCTGTATTGGAGGCGCTCTACGTTAAGGGATTCAGTGAGGATAGATATAGAAAATTGAGGAGGTATATCAAGGAGAGATTGGGTGAGGAGTTCACGGGAATGCTAAACATGGATACGGGTAAGGCATTGAGTAAGGTATTGTTAATCAGTGCAGACCTTGTCAATAACCTCCTAGTGAGTGAGGTCATAGGGCTTGAGACTGATAAGGCAAGTAAGTGGATCGAGGGTGGAATACTTAGTGATTTGGTTAATAAGGTCGTGAGTGAGGTCGAGGAGGCAAAAAAGGCTAAGAGGCGTAAGGTAAGGAGGAAGAGGAAAGGGAGGGCTAAGGCAGCAAAAAGCGGAACTAGGGCTAAGAGGGCTAGGGGAAGGAGGAAGAGTAGAAAGAGGAGTGGATGATGAGCTTACTTTATGGTGTATGGGTTCGGTCATTGGAAAATAATGGGCAAAAAGGCTTTTTATAGGGGTTGGGGTCTTACGAAGATAGAATGTCCGCAACACCCTTTGAGAAGCCACAGGGTACCGTAGAGGTGCCTCATATAGAGGTTGATGAGGAGACCAAGGAGATAATAAAGGAGATACTATCGCAAATGAAGGATACGGTGGAGGTATTATTCTTCACAAGCAATACCTGCGGTGACAGGGACACCAACTGGTGCGTACCAACGGAGGAGCTACTTGACCTACTCGCTGATTTAGCACCACCTGGGAAGCTTATTGTTAAGAAAATGAGGTATGAGGAGAACAGTGATGCGTTCACCAAGTACAGAGTTGAGCCACAGAGGGTACCAACCATTTACTTACTGGATGGTGCAATTAGGTACCTCGGTGCACCACTTGGTGAGGAGGTTAGGGCATTCATAGAGACCATAGTGAGGATTTCACTGGGTGAAACGAAGCTCAGGCCTAAGACCAAGAAGGGGCTTGAGGCTTTAATTAACTCAAATACTGATAAGAGGGTTGAGGTTATGACGGTGGTTACTCCATCATGCCCATACTGCCCATATGCGGTGCTCATGGCAAACATGTTTGCCTATGACAGTAAGGGTAAGGTAATCTCAACAACAGTGGAGGCTTACGAGGAGGGAGACATTGCTGATATGTATCAGGTGTCCGCTGTACCAACCGTGGTACTTAGGAGGGAGGATCAAGATGTTGGTAATGTGGAGTTCATAGGTGTTCCACCAGAGAGTGATTTGTTAAAGAAGGTTCTCGACTATAGTGGTGTGGCATCACAGCAATAATGATTTTTATATTCTCAAAAACAAACCCGGGTTAAAATGAGGGTCTTCTTCGTAACGGGTAATAAGGGTAAGTTCCTGGAGGCATCATCAATACTTAGAGAGTACGGCATAGAACTACAACTAGACACCATACATGAGAAGCTCGAGATCCAAAGCGAAAACCTAGAGGACATAGTAAGCAATGCCCTCAAATACTTATGCGGAGATTCAATAAGCGATTACTTCGTTGTTGAGGATGACGGTCTATTCATAAATGCATTAAATGGCTTCCCAGGGCCCTACTCATCCTACGTCTACAAGACAATAGGGATTACGGGTGTTTTAAAGCTCATGAGCGATATTAACGATAGATCCGCGTACTTCAAATCCGTAGTTGGTGTATGTGGGCCTAATGGCATTACCAGGTTATTCACGGGCGTTGCGTATGGTTCAATATCACGGGAACCAAGGGGGTCTGGAGGCTTTGGTTTCGACCCAATATTCATACCGTCAGGCTATGATAGAACATTTGCTGAGTTAGGTATTGAGGTTAAGAACAAGCTATCCCATAGGGCAAAGGCATTCAGAGCCTTGGGTGAGTGGCTATTAAGCAATAGGTGAACGCGCAACTCTCACGATAATTAACACGGCCATATAAATGAGGGCTGATGCGACTCCAATTAGGATCTCCATCAATAGGTAGCTAACACCCACGTTTTGACTATACCTACAGAGCAGGTTCCTCATGGGAGTTCCTGGTTGGATTAAGTACATTATCGGCTTATTAAGTACAGTTACCATGTATACTGGTGTTAATGCGCCCGTATTACACACAACATGGCCCACCACCGTGGGTATAACAACCGCGGATCTCATTGTTGTGCCATAGGTTATCAGCGAGTTTGAGCTATTTGTGATTATTGGTGTGGCGCCTACGAACGAGATCACCTCTACGAAGTACCTTGCTCTCAATACCGTATAATTATAGTTACCTGACATGGTTTCTATGGGTACATATTCCTGATAGCAAACCGCACCATTGTTTGTAAACACCGTTATATTTACGCCACCTATGGGCATCGCGTTACCTATTAAGTCCATTGTTAATTCAACATTGTAATTATTACTCAAACCAAGATTAATAATTAAGGTATTATTTGACATCTCCACGGTTTCTGTTACAACGAATTTATTGACCGTTATGCCGCACTTGCTTAGGGCTTTGTTGATGGTACTATTTAATTGCTTCACAACAATGCTTGGTTGTGCATATGCCGTTGCTTGCGTAATCGATAAAATGAGGATTATCCCTATCAATAACGAAGCGATTACTAACTTACTTACCATTATCCCTCGCTTTACAGTTTAGGTTTATTATAGTTTCCTCACCTAGGCGTCGGCGTAATCCTCGACCCTTATTATCGATGTTATTAATCCCTCCCTCTTCATATTAATCAGCGTCCTTACCAAGTGATTCCTCAGTATCTTCGCACCGCAGTACGTGCAGTATGGCCTTCCATTTATGAGTACCGTAACCCTGCTCGAGCCGCAGACACTGCATTTAAGCATTAAGCCTAATTGTTGGCTTGGGCTTATTAAGGATATGGTTGTGAAGGGTTTCGTGTTTTCAATATTATTAATGATAAATTATTTATAGGTTTTGTGGTTATGTCTTTCACTTTAACTGAAGCAAATGGTTTAAAATGGGTAGGGTTCGTGATGTTATTTGTATAGTGTTGACGAATGAGCAGCAATGATGGTGCTAAGGTTTCTCTAAGTAATGGGGAGTTGGATGATGTTTATGGGTTACTTCACCCCATAATTCAATCCGCATTAATTGAGAGGGGGTTCTTGAAGGCAACCGAGCCTCAAAAGATGGCTATACCTAAGATACTCAATGGCCGTAATGTGTTGGTGATAGCACCAACGGGTAGTGGAAAGACGGAGGCTGCCGTATTGCCTGTGCTCTCAATGCTTAGGTGGGGGTTAGATAGGGGTGAGTTTACTGATAAGGGTATCTACATACTCTACATAACGCCCCTGAGGGCGTTGAATAGGGACTTGCTCGATAGGCTCATTTGGTGGGGTGAGAGGATTGGTATTAAGGTTGATGTTAGGCATGGAGATACGGACCAAAGCGATAGGGTTAGGCAAAGTAAGAACCCTCCACAAATGCTCATAACCACGCCAGAAACCCTACAGGCAATACTCTCCGGTAAGAGGCTTAGGGAGCATTTAATGAAGCTTAGGTGGATCATAGTTGATGAAATCCACGAACTAGCTGAGGACAAGAGGGGGACACAGCTCGCGTTGACCCTTGAGAGGATTAAGTGGTTAATTGGTAAAAAACCACAAATAATCGGCTTATCAGCGACGGTCGGTAGTCCAGAGGAGGTTGCAAAGTTCCTTGTTGGTGATGATGGAGAATGCGATATAGTTCAATCGAGTATAGTTAGGGAAATGAAGATAGACGTTATGCACCCAACGCCTTCCAAGGAGGATGAGGAGGTCGCTGGCAACATGTACCTATACCCAGAGGCTGTGGCTAGGCTTAAGGTCATTAAGGACTTAATTAGTAAGAATGGCGCCACAATAATATTCGTAAACACCAGATCAATGGCTGAATTACTGATGTATAGGCTTGCAATGCTCGGTTATGACTCAGTGGGAATACACCACAGCTCTCTCTCGAGGGTTTCCAGGGTGACTACGGAGAGGGCATTTAAGGATGGTAAGTTGAGGGCTGTTATAGCGACGTCAAGCCTTGAGTTGGGTATAGACATTGGTCGTGTGGATTTCGTGATACAGTACGTATCACCGCACCAGGTTGTCAGGCTTGTGCAGAGGATTGGTAGGAGTGGGCATAGGCTTGATAGGGTGCCCAGGGGTATCGTAATAACGGAGGATTTGAATGATACGTTGGAGGCAGTGGCAATAGTAAATAGGGCCAAGGCGGGACTCCTCGAGTTTACCCAAATTCCAGAGAAGCCCTATGATGTGCTTGTTCATCAAATAGTTAGTCTATTGATGATTAAGAATAGGTGGAGTGTGGATGAGCTCTACGACATAGTGAGGAGGGCTTACCCATACAGGAAATTAACCATTGAGGAGCTTAAGGGCGTCCTCAGATTCATGAGTGATGTGTTAAATCCAAGGCTAGCCTACTTCATAGAGGATGAGGGTGTCGTACTCAGGCCAGGCGGTGTTAGGGCTCGTAGAGAGATGTATAGGTACTTCTTTGCCCAAATGTCCATGATACCCGATGAAAAGCATTACCTGGTGATTAACCAGGCAAATGAGGAGCCAATAGGTGTACTTGACGAAGCCTTTGTGGCTGAGTATGGCGAGCCAGGTATCAAGTTCGTGTTTAGGGGAGGTGTCTGGGTTCTGCAGAAAATCGTTGGTGATACAATATATGTGGCGCAGGCCAAGGACACCGTTGGTGCAGTACCATCGTGGGTCGGTGAGGAGGTGCCCGTACCCTTTGAGGTGGCTCAGGATGTTGGTAGTATCAAGAGGGAGATTGGTGATTACCTGGTTAAGGTTAGTCCCGAAACCACCACGGAGTTATTCACAACAAAGCTTGGGATCTCCAGGGATACTGTTAGGTATATCGTTAATAGGGTGATGGAACACCTGGAGAGTAATGTACCAATACCATCAGACAAAACAATACTACTTGAGCGCGTTGGGGATTTAATAGTCATCTACACACATGGTGGAACCCTGGTCAACAGGACGTTGGCTAGGTTACTTGGTGAGATTCTCACGGAGAGGCTTGGTTACCCAGTGGGTGTCCAGCAGGATGCCTATGCCATAATACTCCAACTACCCAGACCTGGCATTGATACGACCCTCATCACGCAAACAATCATGGATGTGGCAGAGATGGACGATAAGACATTCATTGAATATGCCATTAGGGCTATATCAAAGACCGGGATTTTCAAGAGGAAGTTTGTTCATGTTGCCAGGAGATTCAATGTGATTAGAAAGGATAGGGAATTGAGTGACTTAGCTATTACGAGTCTGGTCGAGCTCTATAGGGGCTCCCCCGTGTTTACGGAAACACTTAAGGAGGTATTAACTAGGGACTTTGATTTGGATAATACATACCTATTCCTAAAGTCGCTCCTTAATAGGAATAGGGAGATTGTGATTATTGAGAGGGGAGAGTTTAGTCCATTGAGTAGGGAGACTGTGGATAAAATAAGTCATAGGCTTGAAATCATGGCGCCAGAGAGACTTGATAAGTTGGTTAGGGAGAGTGTTAAGGCAAGGCTTCTAAACGAGTCAGTAACGCTAGTATGCCTAAACTGTGGTTGGGTTAGTTCTGTAAGGAATAAGGACTTACCAGACAAACCCAAATGCCCCGTTTGTGGTTCAGAAAGACTTGGCGTATTGAGGATGGATGAGGAGAGGGTTAAGCAGATCGTGGAGAGGTGGAGAAGTGGGAGGGCTAGGTCTGAGGATGAGGAGGTGATTCAGTATATAAACAGGACCGCGGAACTCGTTAGTAGGTATGGAAAGCTTGCGGTGTTGGCGTTGTCAAGTAGGGTTAGGATTGACGAAATTGAGGAGTTTCTACCGAGAATAAGCAGTATGGATAAGCTAGTCCTCGTAATCCACGAGCTGGAGAGAAGGGAGTTAAAGAGGCGCTTCATGGAGTGATGCATCATAGACCGCGCGTATTAATAGTATCTCGTTTTCATCAGCATTAACCCCTCTTAACCTTGTAAATCTCTTGTAAACCTCAACAACCTTATCCAATAGGTACTCCTTACAGTCATCATTCATGCACAATTTAAACGGCGGTACATTAGCTCTAATAAGACCAAGCACGTTACTTCCCTGGCCTATGTACCTACCGCTCATTATTGAGGTGTTAATACCAATCTTAGCCCAATCACCAATTACAGAACCAAGCTTAGTCAAACCAGTGTTAATTCCTCCATACCTGATAACACCTATTGTATTCTTTAAGTTAGAGGTCACGGAGCCAGCCCCAATATTTACCCATCTACCAACGTATGAGTCACCCAGGTAGCTGAAGTGTTCCTTAAGGCTGTGCATGTCCATGATAGAATTCTTGATTTCACCACCAACAACGTTATGCATATATAAGACACTACCCTCCCTAACATACGCATGAGGCAGGATCCTAGAGCCTGGTCCCAATAACACAGGCCCCCTCACGTACGCTAGGGATTCAACTGTTGCTCCAATAATGATGGCATTACCACCTTTTTCATCAATCACGGCATTATTCGACACGTCAGAGTCGACAACCTTATCGCCAACTAATTTAACGAGGTACTTCAAGTTCTCACGGAGTAGGTATGTATTCCATCTAATCACGGACCATACACCATCGAGTATTGGCAAGTCACAATTATCGATTACATTATTCACATTACCATCATCAGTAAAACTCAGCAACACCCTATTGCTGCACCTAACCTCACCGCCAATGCCATTGACTAGGCTGTTTAGTGTATCTATCCGTGGTAATAACGAGGTATGTATTATCAATGAGGGGCCACTTATGTCACTAATATTTTGTACGTACTTGATGAAATACCTCAGACCAACCTTGGATAGTAATGATTCGGCAATACCGCTCCAGAGACGTGATAGGTAATCACGCGTGATCACGTAGATTTTTGCATCAAAGCCCATGTTCATGAGCCAAAGGGCAATGTGTTCATAGTACCTAAGCCCACCAATTATTAAGTCACTAATTGGTGTGCTAAGTGATGTTGGGTAGAAATTCCTGTAATTATCCTCCACAATCACCACATTATCGAAATGCACTAATTAACGGCTTAGCCGAGAATTTTAAGGTTTGTTTACGCCAAGTTTCTCAAGCATTAACTCGAGGTACGTCCTCCTCTCAACCCAATCCCTACTCAAGCCCAATTTATCACCAAACCTAAGCACCTCCTCAGCGGCCTTATCGATTAATCCCTTATCATTAACCATAGTCTCAACCTCAACAAAGTTCCCCAGGTCCTCTACGGTGTCTAGGTACACCGTGAAATTCTCATAGTTGTAAATATCCCTCCTCTTGACTATCCTAGCTACCTCCCTAAAACCAAGTCTCTTCAGTATCTCCAATGTATTATCTAGGTCATTGGTTGCTACGTTTATTTCCTCCCTGGTCTTGCTAACATTACCAATTCGGGGACCCTTGTACGTAACCACTACGGTACCATCACCATAAACCCTAACCCTAAGAGCCTCATCGGTCTTTGCAAAATCCCTCACTGGGCTATTGAAGTATACGTCGGTCTCCTCTGTGTGCTCGAGGAACTTGGCGTTAAGCTCCCTCAGTTTATCCCTAATATTGGTGTGGTCCGTAACCCTGTATTTAACCTCAACCTCAAACACGGTGAAGATGGACGATGCCTAGTTTTTAAGTAATCTTTTCTCTGTTGTTTAATTATTTGATTAAATAATAATCGATAAAACAAGCGCAGTATTTATTAATCAGTTAAAATAATTGTTGCAATAATGAGTAGGGAGTATGGGGTATTCGTAAGGGAGTCCACGGGTTTGGTTAAGGAGGCTGGTTTCTGGGATGCGGTCTCAATAAACATCGCCAACATGTCGGTAGGTGCTGCACTGGCAACAATAGGCTTTACCCTAGCATCACTACCCACGGTGGCGGGGGCTAACCTAGTCTACGCATCCCTAATCGCAGCGCTCCTCGCCATACCCCAGGTCGTTGTTTACTCGATTTTGATTAGGTATATACCAAGGGTTGGTGGTGATTATGTGTGGCTGGGCAGGGCTTTGGGTTCAAGGCTTGCTTGGTTAACAAATGGCCTTGTGTTCGGATTCATAGTAGAAAGCCTTACCTACTACGCCTTAATAGCGTTCGCGGCCGTTTTCCAACTGGAGTCGGTGCTCCCAATACTCGGTATAAACGCATCAATAACCTTGCCAGAGGAGGTAGGTATTGCGGTTGCGTTCTTTGCCGTCATCGTGTTAGTTAATATCCTGGGGACAAGGTATGGCATTAAGTTAATGACTGCATTGACACTGTTGTCATTACTCGGTCTTCTAATGGCAATAATAATATTATTCATCACGCCAAGAGCCCAGGTTATTAGTGCGATATCTTCATTGCTGCCAAGTGGCTACACGTACTCGAAGGTAGCTCTTAGTTACACAGGGCCTTACTTCTCCATGGGGACAATCTTGATGTTACTACCCTTCTTTGCAATCTACGTTTACCCATGGCTTAATGCAGGGCCTGCCATAGCCTCAGAGATAAGGGGTAAGAATGCGCTTCATTGGAATGTTCCACTTGGTTTCCTCATCACGTTGATGTTCTTAACCCTGGGCTTTGAGGCGATGTACTACTCTATGGGCTTTAGATTTACAACAGCTGCGTTATCAAATTATGACTTAAACGGCATCATTAATTTCTGGACTGTGGCTATGGTGGTTTCTGGTGATGTGATTGTTAGGTGGTTTGTTGGTTTATCTTCGATTGCTTGGTATCTTGCTGTTTTGGCTTATGGTGCGATTGTTGTTGTTAGGTATTGGTTTGCCCTAGCCTTTGATAGGGTCTGGCCAGGTGTATTTGCCTACCTAAGTCCAAGGTTTGGAACACCAATATACGCACACCTAACAGACCTAGCCATAACAGCAGCACTAATAGCAGCGGCCGGTATACTATACCAAACATTCACGGCATTATACGG
>Ga0080003_1000279_pt1 | contig 35725 bp, 33 predicted proteins | sample JossMetagenome_FD_69206 | JGI IMG/M metagenome (GOLD analysis project Ga0080003, IMG submission 69206) | Hot spring microbial communities from Joseph's Coat, Yellowstone National Park, USA - JC2_E (SPADES assembly) (version 2) | ecosystem: Environmental > Aquatic > Thermal springs > Hot (42-90C)...
AAAAGACAATAATAAAGATAATGATAAAGAAAATAATAAAAATAAAAATAGTAATAAAAACAATGATAGTGCTAGCATACTCATTCCTGAAAATATTAAAAGCACCGCTGATGTCGAGGTTCCTGAAAGGCTCATCGATCAAGTTATAGGACAGAAGAATGCAAGAGAGATAATAATAAAGGCTGCTAAACAGAGAAGGCATGTTCTCCTTATAGGAGAACCCGGAACAGGCAAGACAATGCTCGCTCAGGCTATGGCTGAGATGCTGCCTGCAACAGATCTCGAGGATGTGCTTGTCTATAAGAATGTAAATGATGAAAACGAACCGCTTATCAAAACAGTCAAAACCTATCCTAATCCACCAAAGCCAGGTGAAAAGCTCGGCGACGGTCAGGGGCGTATAATTTTAATGAAGGAGAGGGCTAAAAACCGCATGATGATAAACAAGGGCGGCTCATGGCTCGTACCCGCTATAATAATAATAGTGATAGTTCTTTTCGCTATAACGCTCAGCGGCTTAGTAACCGGCGACGAGCTGATTGTATTTGCATCGCTTATACTCGGCATACTAATATTCGGCTCATTCCTCGCATTCACAGTCGGCTTAACCCATAGAGTTGGAGCAATGCCCGGTCTCGGCGATATCTCAAACGAACCAAAGCTCATAGTTGATAATACTGGAATGACACATGCACCATTCATAGATGGAACAGGTTCAAAAGCGGGTGCATTATTCGGAGATGTAAAGCATGATCCACTTCAAACAGGTGGTTTGGGTACACCGCCGCATCTAAGGGTAGAGAGTGGCGGAGTGCATAAGGCAAACAAGGGTGTTTTGTATATCGATGAAATATCAAGGCTCGAACCAAAAGCACAGCAGGATCTTCTCACAGCAATGCAGGAGAAGAAATATCCAATAACAGGTCAAAGTGAAATGAGTTCTGGAGCGCTCGTTAAAACAGAGCCAGTGCCCTGCGATTTTGATCTTGTTGCAGCGGGTAACCTGCAGGATATACAGAACATGCATCCCGCGCTTAGGTCTAGAATCAGAGGCTATGGTTATGAGGTTTACATGGATTCTACTATGGAGGTTAATAAAGAGAATACTCTAAAATTAATACAGTTTATAGCCCAGGAGGTCAAGAAAGATGGAAAGATACCTCATTTTGACAGAGGCGCAATCGAAGCTGTAATAGAAGAGGCGATGAGGAGGAGCGGTAGAAAAGGCAGATATACATTAGTGCTCAGGGATCTTGGAGGCTTGATAAGGGCTGCCGGCGACCTCGCAATAGAGCGCCATAAAAAGCTCGTTACCGAGAAAGAGGTCCTTGATGCAAAGAGGCTTGCAAACCCTATAGAAGCCCAGATTGTATCCCAAGCTGTAGAATTCAAGAAGGAGTATAGTGTATTTAAAACAAGGGGCTATAGTATAGGCAAAGTCAACGGCCTTGCGGTTATAGGCTCAACCTATCTATCATCTGGAATTGTTATGCCGATTGTTGCGGAGATAACACCAGCAAGCTCAAGAGCAGAGGGTAAATTTATACCAACCGGAAAGCTCGGCAAGATTGCAACAGAAGCAGTTAAGAATGTAAGCGCGATAATAAAGAAGCATATGGGAAGGGATGTTGTCGGCTATGATATGCATGTACAGTTCCTGCAGACCTATGAAGGTGTAGAGGGAGATAGTGCAAGCATTGCTGTTGCGATAAGCATCATAAGCGCGATGGAGAATATACCTGTTGATCAGTCGGTTGCAATGACCGGATCATTATCTGTGCGTGGAGAAGTCCTGCCGGTAGGTGGGGTAACGCAAAAGGTCGAAGCAGCGATAGCTGATGGTATTAAAACAGTGGTTCTACCAGCAAGCAATCTTGATGATGTCTATCTGACGCCGGCAGAGAAGAAAAAGGTTAAACTTGTACCTGTCAAAAACCTTGCAGAAGTAATGGAATATGCATTAAAGAAGACCAAAAGAAGAGATGAGATTATAGCAGAGTTAAAGAGGTATCAAAATCAATAATTTTTATTTTATTTTATTTATTTTAATTTTTGTTTTATTTATTGTTTTATTTAATTTCTTTTATTTTTAATATTTATTTAATATTTATTTAATATTTTTAATATTAATATTATTTTCATATTTTAGTTTATTATGTATTTAATTTAAATATGTTAAAAATAATATACTTAAACGCTTTTCAATGAATGTATTGCTTAAATTTATATCTTTGTATAAAATAAAAATGTAGTGGTTTGATGAATGAAAAAAAGGATGCTGCTAAGGCGCTTAAAGAGTTCGCTAATGAAATAATCAAAGATGTCCATGAAATGAAGGCACCGAAGTTTAAAACAATCGCGAGAACCCGATCAAACATAATTTATGATGATAAAAAAGGCTATCTCAAACTCGGAAATGCGGTAGAGGAAAGAAGCTTCCTCAACGTCGCGCAGACAAAAAGGTTTATGCAAACAATCGCTATCGCGGCTAAATGCAATAAATTTGTAACCGAAAACCTTCATACTTCAATAAGGGGACTTTTCTACCAGCTTAAATACTCTCTCGGAGAGGATGTTGATGAAAATATATTCAACGAACAGGCCGAATCCAACCCGCTTATAGAGGATCTTGAAGTTTCATTAAATCTTAAAAGAGAGGACTTAAACCTTAATGCAAACAGAAAAGGAGTCCTTGCGGGCAATATGCGTGTTATAGATAGATTCGGAAATGAGAAGATTGAAATTGATACGAGCAAAACCGGAAGAAGCGGATGGGCTATACCCAGTGACGTTGATAATGATATTGAATTTGTTGATGTAAAGGCTAAATATGTTCTTGTCGTTGAGAAGGATGCATTATGGCAGAGGCTTAATGAGGACCAATTCTGGAAGAAGGAAAATTGTATATTGATAACACCCCAAGGCCAGGCGGCAAGGGGAACAAGAAGATTGATAAGAAAGCTCGCTGATAAAGGTCTGCCGGTTTATGTATTCAATGATGGAGATGCATGGGGTTGGTATATCTACTGGACGATTAAAACCGGAAGCATGAATCTCGCTTATATAGGCGGGGATATTGCAACACCTGAAGCAAGGTTTATAGGGGTTACAATGTCTGATATAGAAAAATATGATTTCCTAAAAAATATGACTCTTAAAGCAACAGAGGTGGATTTAAAAAGAGCACAGGAAATGCTTCAATATCCATGGATAAATATGCACAAGGAATGGGTTGAAGAATTAAAGAAAGTTCTAAAAACAAAGACAAAGCTAGAGCAGGATACTTTACAAGGGCCAAGGCTTACATTCGTAGATGATTATATAAGAGACAAGATTTCAAATAAAGATTATCTACCTTAATGAAATAAACAGAATAAAATAATTAATAAAATAAAATAATTATATATGAATTTTATTATATAAATTTTATTTTATTTGCATGTTTTGATCTAATATTTTAATTATATCTTTGCTTACTTCTTCAATGCTTCTATTACCATCTATTACAAAATAATTATTATACTCCTTTTTCATTTTAATATATTCTTCTCTTGCTCTTTCAAGGATGTGCTGCTTTTCGTACATCTTTGGTTTGTTTTCATTTACTCTTTTTAATATTCTATCAATTGATATATCCGCAGGCAGATCAATAATAAATGTTATATCCGGGACTAAAAACTTTTTATTGATATATTTTAGGAAGTCAACATCCAAGTCGTTTGAGGCTCCATAAGCAAAAGTTGAAAACATATAGCGATCACATAGAATAATGCTTCCTTTTTCAAGCTCGCTCTTAATTTCTGATATATGTTTTGCCCTATCCGCTGAAAATAAAAGCTGCATTGCTATAGGATCAAAATTTTGTTCGCTGCTTATTATCTTCCTTATCAGCATTCCAATCTCGTTTGTTGTGGGCTCTTTTGTTTTTATAATCTCTCTATCAGGGTACTTTTCCTTTAGGTACTTCAATGCAAGTTCAAGCTGCGTAGATTTGCCACAACCATCTATACCTTCAAAGACTATAAAAGAACCTTTCATCCTCAACCACCATCAAATATAATATTATTATAAATTATAATAAATAAAATAAATCATAATAAAAAAGAATAATAAAATTTCAGCATATTTACATCTGCACGGCACTTATATTATTATCCCTTTCTTCTATGCAAGGTATTGAAACTATCTTTTCAACCCTTTCGGCAATTGCGCCATCTTCATCATAAAAATATGCAACAACCTTTAAATTATAATTATCAGGATAGTTATTCAGCCTTGTATACACCTTTGCAGGTCTGCTCAACTCTTTTTTTGGCTTCAATATTCCAATCCTCATTCTACCTACATTTAGATCTATATCGCTTGCTAATGAAAGTGGTGGGGCAACATTGATATCGCACTCACCCCAGTATAATATATTATCTGAATTATTTTTCAATGTAATCTTTAACTGCACTTCATTTCTTGAGAAGGGTTTTAAAACAGGAGGATTAAATTCAATATTAACATCGACGTTTTTTACTTCATCCATAAAACCACAATTTCTATTACTTTAATTTTAATCTGTTATTACTAATATTGGTAAAACATATAAATGTTAATCATAAAATATATAATCAGAAGTATATAATTTATAATATTATCTTGCTATATTTTATTATATTTTATCTATATTTCTACAATCTAAAATTAATATTTTGCTTGTATAATGAGGTGTAATGATGGAGCTTAATGAAGCAAAACTTATTGAGAATGAGGTAACGTTAAGAAAGATGTCGCTTCCAAAAGATGTAAAGGAAACAAAGCGCTCGTTAATAAGATGGCTTGGGCTCGCTATGGGTATTGTAAATCCAAAAGAATCAAGACTAAGCGCACTTGAGGTAATGGATGCTTTGCTATATTTTCATTTTAAATTGAAAAAGAGCCCTAATGTAAATGAAATGCTTGAATATATAGAAAAAACATGGGAGCCTATAAATGAGAAAACATTAAGGTATCATCTACTTCAATTTACAAAACAGAATTTGATAAGACATGAGAAAGGAAAATATTATCTTACCTCATCTGAAGTTGAAGATTTTGACGAGATAAAATGGATAGAGAACTTTTTTAATATACAGGTAAATCCGATAAAAGAAAGAATAATAGAAGCATTGGTAGAGCTTAAGAATAAGAATTAATTTCTTTGCCTGAGGTAATTAAAATTATATTTTTATATTTGATATCTAGGTGAACAAATGAAGAATACAAAAATACTTTTAGAGTACTTAATAGTTGTTATTGTAATCCTTGTAGTTTCTTATGTTGCATTCAGTCTTATTGTACCTAAAACATATTCAATTAATTTAAAAGCGATGCTCGTTAACAATCAGATATTCTATCCTTATTCCGTTGCAATGTATAGAATTTATATAAATAATACAGGACCAAATTATATAAAGAACCTTACAGTCGCTACTTATATAGATAATAAAACGCTCAACACATATTATGTTTCTCTTCCAGCTTATAAAGGTGCTATAATAAATGTAAGCTACGAGATTCCAACAAATGGAAATTATATTTTCAGTGCAATCGCAGATCCTGCTGATCTCCTCAATGTTGAAAACAGGGCTAATATGAGCTCTTCGATATCATTATATGCAAATCCGGCAGAAGCGCCTTTGGTCTATTCAAGCATACCAAATAATAATATAATAGAGACAAGAAGTTTTAGTCTTCCCCAGAAAGGATTATTTGCAGATTTGTATCTCTCGAGCGAGTATAATTTGACAATAGCAGATTTATTCGGACTGAATACAAACAGCAATGTTGTTAAGCCGCTATTTTACAGCCTGTTAAATTATATCGCAAATATAAACGGTGCTTATGTTAAATATAGAAATGGAACGGTTGTATATTCATTATGGCTCCAGGGACCTTTGAATACAACATCCTTTAAAACACTCCTAAACAAACTGAATGAATCAATTACCAGCTATAATAGTATTATATATACAAAGCTCAGCAATTATTCAAGCTTGTGTGTAAATTACTCTGGAGGCTGGACAAAGGTCCTAATAGGGGAAAACCAAAGTGGCTTCAACTGCATGAATATGGAAAAGAATTATTCACCATTAGAGGGTAATGTATTATTAACACAGCTCAAAAACAACAAGGAACTTATCAGCCTTCAGTCAAGGCTTGAATATAGCAATTCAACACCTATAGGATCAATAATATTAAGTAGTAATAATACAATTGGAGTTGTAAATCAATCAATAAATAAATATGGATTCTTCCTTGGATATATACAGCATAACCAAGCACCAAGCACAAATCAAGCAATGGCATGCAATGGAATGGTGTTCAATTCGATAAATGCTTCTGTATGCTCTGTTGTAGTTCCTGAAACTACCCCACCCTTCAACTATACCTATCTTCTAATAAATAATACTGCATTAAAGGGCAATTACTTGATAGCAATTTATTCGTTAGTTAATAGAACATTAGGACCAAATGCGCAGGAAGGTGGTGCGGGTATTATATCATCATTAAATATAACAGGAACTCCTGTTTACTGGATGAGTACAATGTTCAAAAACAGCTGCAATAGTGGTACAAATAGTATATCATGTAATATTATTGGCACTGGGAAAAACTTTAGTGTTAATATAAAAATAAACAACCTTGGTACCTCTACAATTCATTTAAACAGTATCGCATGCTATCTTCCAGGATTTGAGAAAAACACAAGTATAAATACAATCCTAAACGCCGGTTCAAGTTACAATGTTACAACAGAGTGCCTTGGTGGAACAGTATCCTATCTTAATCCTTATATAGAATACAATTTAACGCTAAACTACACACTTAATAACAAAGTATATACCTCAAATGGTATACTAGCTCTGTCAAGCACTGGTTAAATAAAAATTAGATAAGAGGTTAAAGCATATAATATATAATATGTTATTGATTGTTATTTTCATTTTTATTATCTTTTTTAACTATATTTTTAACTATGAAATCAACCGCACCTTTTCCTGCTGGAAAAACCCTATGCTCTCCAGATTCAACAGGCAGATTCATTTCATTTGCAACTCTTTGCATCTCCTCTATATTGAGCGGTTTCTCTAAGTAAAGTGTAATATACTGCTCGCTACCAACGTTTCTATATACTACAGAGAAAGTTCGTAATTCATGCATCCCGGCTATTTTAACCCTTATTTTGATTTTACCTTCATTCATCAGTTTCTTAATCTTCTCGTCAGGCTCCATTTTATTTATCACCAATTCTTCTTTATCTTTTTTTATTATATAAATCTCCAAATCAGAAAAACCAAACTCTCTCAATAACCTATATAGTAGAGGGTCTCTTATTTTACCAAAATTAATTTTATTTTCAAAATCGTTAAGCATTTTAGCTGAATATTTTTTTAATGCAATATATTTTCCTGGTTGCATTGGCTCACTTAGAAACGTTGATAGTTTGGTTTCTCCACCAGTATCAAAAAACTCCATCATCCTTACCTCAGATACTTTCTCGCGAAGCATCTCAGACAAAATCTCATTTATTTTTTTATTATTGTTTTTTTCCATTAGATTAGACTCATCCGAAATTCCTAAAAATTCCTCTCCTATTATTTTTTTAACAGTTTTGATTGGTATAAAATATTTATTATTTGAATTAATTTTAACATTATCTTCTATTATTTTATCTAATCTTTCAATTATTACATCATATTTTTTATTATCTTTATTATCCTGCTCTTCTTCTTTTTCTTTAGGTTTAGCAAACATAATTATACCTTTTATCTATATTTTATTCTTTAATCATTTATTGTATATTTATTATAATTATAAGTTGACAAGCATAAAATCATTGTTCAACATTCAAGACTTTTTCATTACGGGGATAAATTGCAAATTCTGGGTTGTTTATGGAATTTTCGTTATCTTTACTAATAAGATTCTCTATCATATACCTTATATTTGGAGCTATTTTGGTTTTTGAATTTTTACTTACTTTTACGCGCTCTTCAAAAATTTTCAACAAGTTTTCTTTGTTTTTTTCTTCGTTTAAGTTCTCTATATGATTTTCTAAAACAAACTTATTTAATAAAAGTTTGAAAAAGTGTTTTTCATCATTTTTCAATATAACATATTTTTTATTTTTATATTTATTTTTATTTTTCGGATTGTCTTCCCTTACAGATATAATTTCTATTATTTCCTCTTGTTTTAAAAATCCTATAGTATGAGAGAATGATGAAGTAAATGATTTATCATTTTTATTTAATCCAATCACTGAATTCTTAAAAGTTGTATAGGAATAATCTTCAATTTCTTCTTTTCTCTCTTTATTATACAAATATTCTAAAATTTTAACTTTCATTTTAATATTTAATGGGATATTTATATTTTGTATATTATTATTTAATATATAATTTACAATTTTTATATCGAATAAGTTGGAAATAATATGCGATTCATGCTCTGAAAATCCTGCATTTCTTAAAAGAGAAAAAATAACCGTTTTCAGATGAATATAATAAGTATCATCTTTTTCGTCTTTTTTTAACATAGCAAAAGCGGATTTTTTATGAGCTTCAAACATTTTAGATACTATTAATTTATAAACATAATCATCGGAAATAATATGCGATTCATGCTCTGAAAATCCTGCATTTCTTAAAAGAGAAAAAATAGTGGTCTTCATATGAAAATAATAAGCATTATCTTTTTCGTAGTTTTTTAACATATCAAAAGCAGATTTTTCATGAGCTTTAAACATTTTAGATACTATTAATTTATAAACATCATTCGCATCTTCATCAAGAAATAAATATTTTTTTCTTTCAATACCTTCTATTAGTTTATCAAAAGGATATTTATGCATGTAGTTGTAATATTTGCTAAAACTTAAAATATGTATTAATTTATCTTTTTCCAATTCATTAATTGCATGCTTGAGTTCTTTGCTTTCAAGCTTTTCTTTTATGAAGCTTAATGGAACTAACGGATTATTATTTTCTTGTTCTTTGCTTTCAAGCTTTTCTTTTATGAAGCTTAATGGAACTAATGGATTATTATTTTTTTCTTTGAATTCCCTCATTAGCTCAATAATCCTCTCTTTATTTTCATCTGAATTCACATATTTTTTCATTTAATCAACATTCTCCTTTTATTTTCTAAAATTATTGAAGCTTATACTTCAAAGATCTTACAAATTCCCTCCTCTCCTGCTTATTTTTCTCATCCTCTATACCAACCACATTGCTTCCATCAACAATACCTATTACTGCACTGCCTTTACTTGTATTAGCGAGAATTACTTGCACAGGATTTGCGGTAGCGCAGAATATCTCTGAAACTTCTACAACATTTGATACTGCATTTTTTACATTTATAGGGTATGCATTTTTAAATAAAACAATAAAAGTATGCCCCGCTTTAATAGAGAATGCATTCTTTTCAGCAAGCTTCCTTAATCCATCATCATTACCCTCACTTCTAACCAACTTCTGACCACTCGCTTCATTAAAAGCTAATCCAAATTTTATATTCGGCACGCTGTTTATAAGCGCTTCATATAAATCTTCTGTAGTTTTTATAAACCCTGCATGGCCTATAATAAGCTGTGTATCATCCTCTTTTTCTATTTCGACAATTGAGAAATTTAGTTCTTTATCTATCATAAGCGCACCTTTTAAACCCTTTAACCTGCTTTAAATAAATTTAGTATGTAAAATATTTATATCAGTAATAAATATAACAAATAAAATAGGTTTTTAAGATATTTTAAACTTTGCTTTTTACAATGTTTACATATCTACAAAATATGCTTAATTTATCTATTCTGCTATGCACTCTATAATAAAGAAATTATTTATCAAAAATAGCATATTATATAATGGGCCTGGAGAGATTTGAACTCTCGACCTACGGCTTGCTTACATTTAAGCTATAAGACCGTCGCTCTAACCAGGCTGAGCTACAAGCCCATCTCTATTTTATTTTTAAAGAAATTTTAAATTCTTCAATTATAAAAATGCAAATTATATTAGAATAAAAAAATATTTAAATATAACATCCTGCGAATCAAAACTCATTAATTATTTATTATAATTTATTATTAGATATTCTTAATATATGATCCTGAAAATAAATATAATAAATATACTGATAAAAACTAAAAGCAAGTGCATTACTCAAAATTAAATCAAAGCGTTTCGATATTTAATAATAATTTTTATTATTTTTACCTTATTTTTATTATGCAGGTATTGAATAATCATTAGAAATCCATGAAGGCTTTGGTGTTGTTGGTGGCAATCCTCCTGTATAATTATTGAGCTTGTATATTCTTACAGGATATGTATAATTAATAAAGTTAACACCGCTTTGATTGCCTTCAGGATACACCTCTGTAAATCCTGGTAGGTTTCCAAGGAAGAATGCTTTATAGTAATTTGATAGATAGAATTCTGTTGGAGCATCTGTTATTACATCATTTGCCGCATTAGGTGTATAAATAAGCATATACTGCACCATAGGTATGCCCTGCATAGAAACAACACCAAGCGGTGAAGGCCATAAGAATGCATTCATCTTTATTCCATTCTGTGTATAGAGCTGTATTGCACCATTGCTTGTTGGTACAAGGCTTACGCATGCTATTGTTTCATTAGTCTGGTTAATACCGGGTGTTAAAACCGCAATACCAAATGGATGTGTTGAATTTGATATTGAGCAGTAATAGTTGATGCTTGAATTTGTGCTGTTTGGCTCTACTAGGGCAAGCGGTATCATTGCATACTGTGGATCATGCTTGAGCTCGCATTGAGAGGTTCCCAGGACATAAGGTGATGAGCTGTTTGTAGCCTTTGCTTGCTGGATTGCATATTCATAGGAGGTTTCATTAACATGCACGCAGCCGAGGAAATCAAGCGCACCCCATTTTCCTATTAGATCCTGATCAAAGAGCACATATTCTGTTTGATTGCCGTTCATGTAGTTTGCAAGAAGCTGTGGTGTATAGCCGTCCTTTGAGCCGAGGACGTATTGAGCGGCAACAGCATAATCCTCTTTCGGATCTGCATTATCGCCTCTGAGCACTGCATAGCTGTTGCCGTACCAGTTGATCCAATCACCGTAATCCCACCATGAGAGGACCCTCGGTGCATGAGGGCCAACATTGTTCCTTATCCAAGCCATAGCGTTAAGCCAGTAATTTGGTATTTGATTGCAGAACAAGCCCATGCCGATGCTATAGCCATCCTTCTGCAGTGCATTGCAGACATTATTATTCCATAAAGGACCTGGTGGTGTCGTAAGTGCAACAATAGTTGAACCGCCAACATCAAGATAGGATGAACTTTCTCCATATGGGAAGCTATGGCTAAATGCGGTTATAATTCCAGTCAAAACCACAAGCAATATTGCTGTATAAAGCATATAATTCTTTAATTTAATATCCTTGAATGTATTTCCTAAATAGAGATAAAGAAGATAGAGCACTCCAAGTATTGATGATACTGTAAATATTCCAATTGCGAGTATTATCTTGCTTATATATGAATAATCCTTAGCAGTGTTTGTATTTTCTTTATTGCCTTTCTTCATAAGATTTATCTTAAATCCTTTAGATGAAAGAGCGACAAGCTCGCCTATCATTATCGAGAATAATAATATATATGCAACTCCAAAATGCGGTAAATACTTTACCTCTGAAAATCCCGCAAGCAATAAAGGTATGGATATAGCAATGTAGAGTATGCTGGTTTTGCTGTTTTCATCTATAATCTTTATTATTAATAAGCAGATTGATAAAATTATTACAATCCAAAGGATTAATGGGAAGCCTCCAATGCTTGCCGCGATAATTCCAAGCCCATTTGCACCAAAGTTATATGTTAATCCCGTTGGTATATATTCCTGTACGGTCATAAAAAGAGGTGAAGAAGGGGTTGTGAAATGCACGCTCAATTGAAGGTATTTTTCAACTGAGGTTCTTATACTTGTTGCTAAAATAAGAACAATTGCAAGTATTATTATTATAGCAAACCATTCTGATTTCTTTTTAAGCGTATCCTGCGAGAAGAAGCTGCTGTATTTCTTTAAATATACTGGAAGATATTGGAGTATTGCAATAAATATGAGTGCAAGCAGAGGATATGAAATCGGTGATGGAATACCCAATGCGGTAGGGGTTCTATTCTGAAGCGTTGAACCATATGGATAATAGAAAATGAAGAAGATTATTGTTGACAATATTATTATTCCATTCATTATATAGAAGTCTCTATCTATTTCCTTGTCCCTAAAGAAGTTTATTGCTCCCTGGATTATTATATATAAAGCAAATATTGCCACGGTTACAGTATAGTAGTGTGCACCTATGAAGTTTGAGATAAATGCTATACTTGCTAAAATTGCAAGCCTTTTGCTTTTGGTGTTTTTAATTGCTAGCATGTAGGCCGCAATGAAGAAGAACATCGCAAAAATTCCCCATGGCTCGAGAAGCTGCTCTCCGGCTATGAATGTAGTTAAGAGTACGGGCATAGTAGCGCTCAAACCCGCTCCAATAAGCCCTATACGCCAGTCATATTCGTGATATAAAATCATAAATATTGCCAAAACGAGTAATGCAGCCGCAATCGGTGGATAATAATCTGATACCAAGCTCAGCATGCTTGTGCTCAATGTGTTTAGATGAGGACCTAGGGAATTAGCAATATCATACCAATATGCTTCAACATAAGGTATCAAAGGCTCCATTCTATGGTTAACACCTGTAGATATTGCAGGCCAAGCCGCATGATCAAAAGGTATCTGCTGCCCGTAAGTGAGAATATACTGGGTGCTTATCATATCAAAATAAGGATCAAATTCGAAGAATGTTGGGGATACTTCAAAGTTTACAAATCTTGTTATAAATACTGAAGCAATTATCAAAAGAAAGAGAATCCACGCCCACCTGGGCATACCTCCTTTGTTCTCGATTATAAAATTCTTCTTGAAGTCTTTAAAGACGCCCTGCCAGAGACAAAGCAGAAAGCCTATTACAGTTAAAATAATAAAGTTGACATAATTCAACATCAACGAAAAGGTAAAGAAGTGTATTGAATTCATTAGATATGCCTCAACCCATGTTAATGATGGAAGAGCCATAAAGCCAAATATAAAGCCTATAAAGCCTATCTCTATAATGTGCAGTTTTGTGTTTTTAAGTAGAGCTAATGCAAATAATATACCTGGTATAAACAATGTGAGAAATCCTATCAATATTGCTAATATTGTATCCGCCAACATATAATCCCTAATCTATTTAATCATTAATATAATTTTGATATTAAATTAATTTAATTTAAACTTCATAAATTTATGTCATAAATCCATATTATAAAATTCATATAAAAATTGAATCTATCATCAAAAAGTAAATTTATAATTTTTATAGCCCTTCTTATATGCTTTATGTTCACTATGTATTAAAATATCTTATACTGTTTTATATTAAACTATAAATATCTTTGTATCCTATGTTTTTCTAATAAAGCAGTAGCAAATAGCAAGCTAGAAGTTCAGGCGGCAAAGAAGAAGATAAATGAATTTAGCAAAAAATTAGGTTTCTCTGAGAAAGATTAGACAAAAAGTAGCTGTTGGGTTCTTGCTCAAAGAGGCGTATCTAAAAAAGGATAAGCATAAATAAATTTGATTCTATGATAGATAACCAAATCAAACTAGAAAAAGTTTTGTAAAATATACTTAAGATTTTGGTTAAATATATCATCGCTTCCTGCACGTGAGTATTTCAACGCCCTCTTCTTTATCTGTGTTTTGGTAAATTTAAAATCCTTAATACATTCTTTTATATCTTCAATATCAGATTCATCCAATCTGCTTATTTTTGAACACACAATATCTATTGGATTTAGTATATAAAGTTCAATTTTATCAAATTTGGATTTATATTTTATAGCAATTTTTAGATAATCCCTAGGTAGGGCTTCGCTAAATATCATGTTTTGGCTATAACAATCGATTTTTATGTTGGGTTTTATTTTATTTTCAATCTGTATGAACTCATCATAGTCACTTTCTGATGGTATATTAAAATCTATATCTTTTGTTGATTCTTTTATACCTAAAAGCGTCATTGCTGTTCCACCAACTGCAACAATGGTGATTTTTCTTTTTAGTTCTAAATCAAATACCTCCAGAAACTTTAAAAGTTCATCTTTTGATACTCGTGACATTTAATCATACAATTCAATATATTTTTTAATCATTTTAATATCATATAATTTATTAGGCTCTTCATTGATCAAGTTAACGTACAATTCAATACTATGATTCGCTTTTAATTTTTCAATACTTTTTAAAGAAAGTAAAATGCTTTTTAATTTGCCTAATTCATCATATCTCTTATACATATAAAATAGATAAGCCCAATTTATTTTTTCAATATTCTTTTTTAAAAGAACTATAGCACCATATTCTAACCTCTTCTCATCACTAATACTCATTGAGAATATTATAGTTTCTATTGAAATTTTATCAGATGGTTCAATCTGCTCATTTAATTTATATCCAAACCTACTATAATTATATGCCAACTCTTTCCTTGTTATGTCTTGTGGATATTTACCTAGTTTTTTGTATTTGGAATCTATATTGTAGTGTGATATTAAAGTCCAAAATCCATTGCTATTATATAAGATAATTTTATTTAAAATTAAATCTTTTAATGGACTCAATTCATCTGACTTCATTATTTTTAGAAATTCATCAAGAGTAAGAATAATTGGATCTATTTTTATATTATAATTAGATTCTAATTCTGATAATAATTTTATTAATTTAACATCTTCATCATGTCCTTTGATAAGAAACAACATTTCTATTCTATTCAATTTCAGATATTTTTCAGTTTCTAAAGTGCAGATTGAAAATATACCAAATTTTTCAGGAAGATATAATATATCACTTAATAGTTCTTTTGGTATTTTTATTTGAGTAGCCTTATAATTTTCCACTTCTGATATATAATATATAGAAAGAGGGTTTTTTATCTCTAGTGCTATTAATCTATTTTTTCCTTCAGTGTTTATTTTTATAATTCCTTTTTTTTCGAGCTTCTTAGTGGTATTATATATGTTTGGATAGTATGTGGTGCCATATTTTTTCTTTATACCTTTTAGCATCTCTAGTATATTGCCACCATTGCCTAAATTATCAGAAAGATAGCTTAGTATCTTTATTTCCTCCTTGTTCATTTTAATCATTATATATTATTTACTATAACGTTATATATTTTTTACTATAATATTATAATAATCTTAATATATAAATCTTTCGATGTTTATTTATTTTTTATTGTTATTAACCCTTCAAAATTAGATAGAATAGATTTTTTACATGTTAATCATAACTCTTAGACTTTATTTTTTTCAAGCGTAGATAAAGTCTTTGCTTATTCCACTTTATACTGGTATTATTTTACCAACACACTTTTTATTTTTCCTTTTATTTATCCTTTTGATAAATAAACATAATTTATTAAGATTTTGCAAAGAAAATAATAATAGATAATTACTTGTAATATTTTTCAATATTATTTTACAATATTTTTATTACCTTTATATTATATTTTAATTTATTTTAATTTTTTATCATTTATATTATATTTTGATTTTTATATTTTTATTGGGTGTTTTTATAAAAATTGCCATTGTTTCTGATCTGCATATAGGCTACGAACGCTTTATTGATGATGCCTACATTCAGGCTAAAGATGCATTGGAAAAAGCCAGCACTATGGCAGACGTTGTGCTTCTTCCCGGCGATATCTTTGACAAGCGTGCGCCCAAGCCTGATGTTATCGCCCAGGCTATAAACCTGTTTAGAGAGCTTGCACTTAAAGAATGGAGGGCGCGTGTTGTAGAATTCAAAAGCTACTCCGGTTCAAAAGCATATACTAATCTTCCAATCATAGCAATACCTGGAACGCATGAGAGGACTACAGAGGGGAAAGAAAATGTGCTCAATCTTCTCGCGCTCGCCAAGCTCATGGTCGATGTGAGCGAGGCAACCGCTATTATAGAGCTCAATGGTGAAAAAATAGCGATAACTGGTATGGGTGGTATTTCAGATGATAGGGCAAAGGAATATCTTAAAGAGAAGGCATTCAAGCCTATTGAAAATATGTTCAATATATTTGTATTCCATCAGACTGTTTATGAGCTTCTTCCTTTTGACGAGCACGCAATACGCTACGATGATCTTCCAGAAGGATTTGATTTATATGTTGATGGGCATATACATAATATGATAGAAGGAACGATTCACAACAAACCATTCCTTATACCTGGAAGTACGGTTTTAACACAGCTTAAAGAGAGCGAGCAGGGAAAGAAGGGTTTTATACTCTTTGATACTAAAGATTCTTCTCATAAATTTATAGAAATTGATTCAAAAGATTTTGTTGTTTTGAACATAAAGCTTGCTGATGCAAAGCCAGAGGTATTTGAAAAGGAATGCGAGCAAGCTCTCGATAATATTATACAAAAATACAGCAATGGTGCAATAATAAAGGTGAAAGTAGAGGGCAGTATTGCAAAAGGCTTTAGCTTGGTGGATATGCCGATAAGGAGTGTTGTTGATAAATACAAGGAGAGATATAAAGGCTCTGTTGTAATCGAATTTGATACGAGCAGATTCAAGAATATAGAGAGCGAGCAGAGGCTTGAGGAGCTCAAGCTCGGAAACATCGAGGGTATGCCGATCAAGGAGCTTGGTGCAAAATTATTTTTAGACAGGCTGAAGGAGCAGAAATATGATTCTGATATTGATGCGATAAAGCTTTTCGAGATTCTTGGGAGTGATGAGAGCAAGGAAAAAGTATTGAAGAAAGCATCTGAATTTATAGAAAGTACAGAGGGATCAGATAATAAATAAAAATAATAAATAATGAAATTCTAAATTGAAATTCAATCTTTTCTTGAATTAAAAGATAAAGCACAAGGAAGTAGAAATAAAGAGGATAATATTCTAAAATAAAACTATAATAAAAAGTTGAAGTAAAAGAATAGAAAATAAAAGAATAGAAAAAATAAGAAAAATAAAATTTTATATAATAAAGTTATTGCTGTACTGCTACTTTACCTTCGATCTGGGCTTCAAATTCGCTTACATCATGCTTGAACTCGTCATAGCTTTTTATTTCTCCCCTCTGTTTAAGAACCTCTCTTGCAAGAAGGTAGTATATATAAGCTAATGATCTTCTACCCCTGTTGTTTGCGGGTATTATTAAATCAATGAATTTTGTCGAGTTGTCTGTATCGCAGAGTGCTATGATCGGTATATTCTCCATGCTCGCCTCTTTCACCGCCTGCTTTTCATTCCTAGAATCGCTTATAATTATCAGCTTCTTCTCCATATAGTCTGTTTTGTTTGGATTTGTAAATATACCTGGTGTCACCCTTCCTTTTATAAATGTCGCGCCTATAATTTCAGAAAATTTCTCAGCTGCAACTACTGCATAAATTCTTGAGGCTGTAACAACAATATCACTTGGCTTGTATCTTGCTATCATTGAAGCTGCTACTTTAATCCTTGAATTAATTGTCTTAACATCAAGAAGGTAGAGCCCATCTTCTCTTACTTTGTATATGAATCTCTTCATTCCCGGGCTCTTTGTCTTTGTTGCAATCTGAACTCCCGCTTCTAAAAGGCTTGAGATCTGACTGCCCAGGCCTTCTTCTCTCTTTACATCTGCCTCTGCACTTTCCTTTATTTCCCCGCTTTCATCTTTTTTAATATTCATTTCTTTTTCTTCTGTTTGCTCATTATTTTCCATTAAATACACCTTAAATGGGGCCGCCGAGATTTTCAGGGTGTGCCTTTTGAATTCCCATTATTAACTCGGGTCGCCAGCACCCCAAGCTGGAAGCCTACCAAGCTAGCAGACGGCCCCTACATATTTTTATAATACAAATATTTAAATTACTATTATTATTTATAGATTATTTATAGTAGTCTTAATTATATTTTATAGCAGTCTTTATTCTTTTATATTCATATATTATTATAATATTAAAATTTATGAAAATTATCTTCCGTATTGTATAATATCATCGATGAGTTCCACATTGCCGACAAACATACGTCTGCAGCAAATCCTCTTAACACCGAGCTCATCAAGCGCCACTTCTGGATCTTTCTTCTCGATTTTCACCTTCTTTTCAAACTCCTCCCATTTGTCTGCAACGACAGCACCACAGGAGAAACATCTTACGGGCATTAACATTTTATCACACAATTTAAATGTAAATTTTTAAATATAAATTATTTTATTTTATTATTTATTTTCTTTTTTTTCCTTATAAAACATAAAAACAAATTAAAAAAATAAATCAAAATAAATTATCTATATGAAGTCTGGAATCTTGCACGCGCCTTTGGACCCTTGAACTTCTTTGGTTCTACCCTTCTTGGATCATCAACAAGAAAAGATCTATCATAATCAAGGTATGTCTTCTTCAATGACTCGTCATTTGAAAAGCTTATTATACCCTTTGCCACTGCGCTTCTAGCTGCCTGCATTTGTGCGCTTACACCTCCTCCTTTTACATTTATTTTAATATCCATATTTTTTGCATAGTTTGCCGCCGCTGTTGATATTTCAATAGGCTCAAATATAAAGGCTTTCTGCACTTTTGATTTCAGCGCTTCAACATTAACCTTGTTTATTGTTATCTTTCCAGTGCCCTTCTTTATATATGCTCTAGCTATAGCTTCCTTCCTTTTGCTTGTTACAACAATAGACTTGCTCTGAACCGCTGTTTTTTTAGTCCTTCGCTGCTGCTTAGGCTTCTGTGCCTGTGTATTAGCACCCTCTTTGGTGATTTTATCCACATCATTCTTATTATCAACTTTTATATTATCATTTTTATCATTTCTATTATCTTCAGCCATATTTATCACTATATTTATTGCTTGTAACCAAGCTGTTCTGAAAGCTCTGATACATACATATAATCAGAATAAATATCTTTTGGTGATTTTGCATCTATTGATATTATCTTAGCATTCTTAAGCGCTTCTGGAACACCCATAAACACACGCAGTCTTTTATAGGCTTCCTTGCCTGTAGTTTTTTTATGATATGGTAGCATTCCCCTGATTATTCTTTTTACAAATAAATCAGGCCTTCTCGGCCAGTATGGAGAGTGCTCTGGATTAGATCTCTCTCTTAAATTCACCCTTGTTTTGTATTTTTCAATTATTACACTTCTATTCCCGGTAATTATCATCTTCTCTGCATTTACAACTGCAATCTTCTTACCTTCAAGCAGCTTCTTAGCAACAACACTTGATAATCTGCCTAGCACCTTATCTTTAGCATCATAAACTTCATACTCATTAAAATTTTCCTCCTTCATGAAAATCCCTAATCAACATTATTTTATTTTTTATTTATTTTTATTATTTATATTTAATTTATTTTATATTTTTTATATTTATTCTATTTTTTTGCACTTTTTGGTTTTATTATATGTTTGTATAATATTTATATGTTATGATTTTATATGCTACAATATTTATTAAATTTATTTTATATTTTATTTTAGATTTATTATTAAATTTTATTAAATTATTAAATGAATTCTATCCTTATTTATCATTTCCTTTATATCCATTATATTGCATCCGCTTTCCCTCAATGCTTTTTCAGCACTTGCTGAATATTCCAAAGCAGCTATATTTATCTTATGGTCTATCTTGCCGATTGAGAGAACCTTTCTCGGTACTATAACATTATCATTCTCATTTGTATACTTGTTAAGTTTGTAGAGATTGACACCCTTTCTTTCACGTGCGGAAATCTCAAGCTTTTCAACAATCTCATTAAGCAGTTTCTTATTCTTGCTAGTCTTAGCTGCCTCTTTTAAAACACTTATCCATTCCTTAATGTTTTCTTTTTCTATATCAACCATTTTGACACCTTTTTATATGCGGAGGGAGAGATTTGAACTCTCGCAGTCACTAAAGACACAGGAGCCTCAGTCCTGCGCATTTGGCCAAGCTCTGCCACCTCCGCATTTAAAGCTTTTTAAGCTCTTTATCGAGCTCTGAAATATCCTCTTTTAATTTATCAATAGCATTATTAATTATTTCTATTGGTGGCATCTGGCCAAAAGATTCAACAAAAAATATAAAAGAGCCGTCTTTTTCTTCATATGATACGATTCCTGGCTGGAATTTAGCATGCTTAACTCCGCTTCCGATAACCGCCTTTCCATCAAGCCTTAATCTCTGGCCCTCTGCTAGCTTCATTATTGGAATTTTTTCATTTGCAACCTTGACTTCGACATCTCTTGATTCAAGATCTTTTGAATATACTGTTTTTGGACCTGTTGCATTAAGCGTGAACATTATCTCTACATTTTCCTTGCTTTTTGAAGGTGTTAATATTGGTACAAGCCCTATCCTATGTGCAATAAACTCGTCGAACATCGAGCTCGTATTTTCATATACTGTTACTTTATCGATTGCAAATGTTGGCACTCTGTAAGCGCCATATATTCTAAGCACATTCGCATAATTTCTCGATGAATCAGCTAATACAAACTTTAGTGTATTTCCATTATTCTCAAGAATTTTTATTTGCATTTAATTCACACAGAAAGCAGTAAATCCTCTAACTGCATTATATTATTACTATATATTTGAAACACTCATTTTTATATATCTTTTTATTTAGCCTACCTTAGCGGAATTACGGGCTTTATTATTCTTAAATATATCTCACATATTTTATTAAATAGATTTAAAAGTATTAATGTTTATTTATTAATAATATTATATTGATAATATTATATTGATAATATTAATATTGATAACATCTGATAAAAAAGATAATAATAAGAAAATTAAGGAGTTATATAAAAAATTAATGTAAAAAATTTATATAAAAATATTAAACTTATAATAATTTATATATAAGATATTATAAAATATATAAAATACTAAAAATTAAATATTAAAAATTATAAAAAATTAATATTAAAGTGTTCAAATGGGATTTAATTCTTTGCTCTTAACAAAAGCGACAAGCCGGGAATTTGAAAATCAAAGACTCTTCATTAGTTATAAAGAGCGACCACATGTATCAAAAAGCACAATTGATAAGAGTGGTTGTATATATGTTAATATAAACAGTCTTGAACAATTCCACTATGATCCATTAGGTCCAAAATATGTTGCATTTATAAATCTAACATATGATTTTGCAATCTCATTATATAACTTTGATAAAAGATCAGGTATTGTATATAGAGTGAATAATAACAAAGAAAATGAACCTTTATTTTTCAAATATCTTAATACAATAAAAAAATTTAAAAGAGATAATTTTGAAGGAAGGATCTTTGGCTTTCAAAATGGACCAATAGAAAGGCATGCTTGGAAAGAAATTGTTGCGGTTCTATATGATAACCTAGATCTAAATGAGGTAGATCTCTTTGGAACGGAAACAAGGAACATAGCTATTAATATTGAAACCGGCCAGAGTTTTGATATTTTAATGGAAAACAGATTATATAAACCTGGAGAGCTTACAACTAAAATAACAAGAGATGAATTTGAAGCTTCGATCAAAAACAGTATAAAAAAATAGTTCTGTAGAAGAATCTAATTATTTTATAATTTCTATATATTTTATAATTTTTATATCTTATTATGGATCTGGCGGGATTTTCATTGCTTTTAGTAATTCAGCAAATTTGAACCCGCAACCATTCGGTCCGAAGCCGAACGCGCTATCCAAGTTGCGCCACAGATCCCTAAAATATACTTTTATATTGTATTATTTAAACTTATCTTTTTATCTATTTAAAATTCAAGGAAGAGTGTTTTTAACTCTAATTGTGGGAAGTCCCCTTTCACAGGATAAGAAATGAAAGAAAGCAGAGTTAACAAAGTGAGTGGGAAATCCTACACTCTTTAGATATGGAATGAAAGCGAACCGCTGAAATTAGAAATGCAGATTTCTACTTCTTTTCTTTTTTAAGCTCTTCTACTCTTTATGAAGTTTTCTTTGTGCTAGGTTTTTTCTTGCAGCTTCGCTTACTTCTGGATTTTCATTTTTTAATAATTCTTTAAGAATCTTTTCTTGTGTTTCAGGATGTTTTGCTACGAATTCTTCTATACTATTTTTTTCTTTTACTGGTTCGTTAAAAATCTCTCTTAATGGCGGCGGTGTAAAAACCTGTTCATCAACTTTCCACAGATCAAATCTTCTCCTTCTATCCTTATTTTTATTTTCTTCCATTTTATCCCTTTTTTCCAATATTTTTATTACCTATTATATGTATTTTCAGATATTTATATTTATTGGTGTGCCCAACTTATAATATAATTTTATTGTAAACATAAATATAATTTTTATCTATATATCTTTGGGTTTTAGTTGGGAAGCTCAAAGGATATCACATAAATAAGCTATTCTTAGATTTATTAAATCAGACATTATGGTCATAATCTTTATTTTCTTTTTCTTTTCTTATATATTCAGTCAGCTGAGTCGTCATCCTTATAAGCTCGCTAAGCTCCTTTCTATCTTCATCTGTAAGATTTTGCTTCCTTGATAAATTAGCTATTATTGCGTCGAACATGCTTATCCAAGAGTTAATATCTTCTTTTATTACCTTAAGAACTGCCTTGTCTGTTGCAAAAAGTTCAAGTAGCTCTCTAAGCTTCTTGTTATCATCTATATCTTCGTTATTTTCTAGCTTTTGCTGAATATGCTTTCTAAGTTCATTAATGTCATCAATGCTTATCTTCTTGTTCTCTTTTATTAGGTCATCTAGATTTCTAGTAAAGGTGATTAAGGCGGAACGCAGCATTGTAAATAAAGAGCCCAAACTAAGTTTCTCGTACATGCAATCGTTATATAATTTATAATAAAGGTTTATATTTTTATTTGTTTAGCATATGCACGCTTCATATTTTATAGCATCATCATAACTTAATATACCATGCCATGCATCTTTTTCTTGAATATTCCATTTGCATCAAGAAGCTTTTTGTATTCAGAAATATTTTTATAAAGATAATCAATGAATAATATGATATTTTTCCAAACCAGATTTTATTATTGCACCCGCAACAAATGAAATACCGATATCAACAAATGCGAAGCTTCCCATAACCGCACCCGCTAGTGAAAAAAGAGAACCTATAAGTGCTAAAGATGCGTTCTGTACTTTAGGATCAGCAAATATAGATTGCTTTCTATGTGTAAGCTCCAATTTTATCTTATTTTCCTCTTTTATACTCCTGAGCAGTTCAAGATAATATTCTGAATATTCTGTATTATTATATTTTGTATTATTATATTCTATATTATTAATTTCTTTTTTAATGCTTGTATTATTCTTTTCATCACTTATGTTGCTTGTGCTTGCTCTTATATTATTCATATTATTTATAGAGCAACAATCTACTTTAGCCACATTATCACCTATCAATCTCAGCCATCACCAAATCAAGGCTTCCAAGAATCGGGAATAAGTCTGCATACTTTGCATCCTTTGCAAGTATCGGTAGTAATTGAAGATTTGCAAATGCGGGTGCTCTTATTGAAATTCTATACGGCTTCTGCTTATCCGGAACCATGTAGAGAAGGCCTTCACCTTTCGGCAGCTCCCTTCTTTCAATTACAATATCATTCTTTGCAGGTGGATTGATAAGCTTGACTGGAGCACCGACAACATCATCATCAGGCATATTCATCAATGCATCTCTTATGATTTTTATACTCTGAAACATCTCTTCATACCTGACCTGATATCTTGCATATGAATCTCCTTCTGATTTCAATGGAATATGGAAGCTGATTTTATTATAAACATAATACGGCTTTGATTTGCGTACATCCTCATCAACACCCGAAGCTCTTAAAACAGGGCCTGAAGCCCCGTATTTTATAGCATCATCATAACTTAATACACCCACGCCGCGCAGTCTTTCCTTGAATATTCCGTTTGCATCAAGAAGCTTTTTGTATTCAGAAATATTTTTATAAAGATAATCAATTAGATCATTTGCTTCATCTTTGAAATTGGGTGGTAATGGACTTTTTACACCACCAAGACGCATATAATTGAAGAACATTCTTTGACCAGTTACATGCTCGAAGAACTGAAGGATTTTTTCACGCTCTCTAAAAGTCCACATAAATGCGGTAAACATCTGCCCCATATCATTGCAGAATGTTCCAAGCCATAGAAGATGGTTGGCAATCCTTTGAAATTCAAGAAGTATAACCCTGACATACATTGCGGCCTCCTTAACCTCTATATTCATAGCTTTCTCAACAGCGCTTACATAAAGATCCTCCCAGCTTAAGGGAGCAACATAATCGAGTTTGTTATAGTATGAGATATTCTGAAGATACATCCTTTCCTCAGAAAGCTTTTCAACACCTCTATGAAGGAAGCCCACATGGGGCTCGACCCTTTTAATTGTATCGCCATCAAGGTCTACAACGAGCCTTAATACACCATGTGTGCTCGGATGTATAGGACCAACATTAATACGCATTATAGGCATAAATATCACAGCTTCTTATAATCTTCATTACCCCACTTAAAGCTTTTCCTTAGCGGTGCTTCGGCGCCATCCCATTCCTCGAGCAGGAGCCTTTTTACCTCTCTACCGATAATTTTTATTCCAAACATTTCGGAAAGCTCGCGCTCGTAAAAATCTGCATTTTCATATACTTTTACTATCGTAGCTATGCTCGGATTCTCGCTCGGGAGCTTGACAGTTGCGATGAGCTCTTCCTTGCTATTGATATTGTAGAGTATATAGACGACCTCAAGGTAGCTTATGTAGTCGACTGCAGTTATCTTTTTCAGGTAACCGAAGCCCTCATGCTTGAGCTTTTCTAGCTGCTCCACTAAGGATTCTTTTGCTATCTCCATCTTCTCCCTTTTTCAATTTATCCTGAAGCTTCATCAGCGCTGCGAATAGATTTTCAGGTCTTGGAGGGCAACCCGCAACGTATACATCAACAGGAAGCACCTGATCAATGCCTTTTATTATATTATAGCTCTCCCACCATGGACCTCCAGAAGTTGCACACTCTCCAAAAGCAATAACATATTTTGGCGATGCCATCTGCTCATAGAGTCTTTTAATCCTAGGTATCATCGCTTTTGTAACCCAGCCCGCAACAATCATGACATCGCACTGTCTTGGCGTTCCTCTAAAAAGAAGGTAGCCCTTCCTTTCAGCATCAACACTTGCTGCACCAAAAGCCATCAGCTCCATTGCACAGCATGCCAGACCAAACTGCAGCGGCCAGAGCGAATTTGTTCTACTCCATTTAACAATATCACCAGAGAACGCCTGAATTAAATCACTGAGCTTTGCGAACAGCACATTTGGTTTTGTTTCATATTTTGAAATTGATTCCAATACAAGCTTGTTCATCTCAGTTCTTGCATTTTCAAACTCCTCTTTTGTATAAGGCTCCTCCACAAACACCACTATAATATTTTTATATAATATTTCTATAGTTTCTCTATAATATTATACACAATTAATATTATACATAGAATATTATACATAGTTTAATAATACATAATATTATACACTTATACACAATTTTTATATAGAATTTATTATGTATTCTATATTTTTTATAATCTATTTTTTTATTTATAATTTATTATAATTTATTTATATTATTTCTATATTATTTATTTATATCAAACTGCACTATTATTTATCTTTATTTATTTTTTATTTATTAAACTCTACAAAACTCTACAATTATAAATATTATATTAAAATTAAAGTGCAAACTTTAATAAGAGTTTTTTTCGCGGAAAATATTAATGCTTATATTTAGTTGTTATTGTTTTATAGATTACTAAAGCAAAAAACATTGCAACAACAGAGAGAAGTATAATTGTAATATTACTGCTAAGATCTATAAGCTTAAAAAGAGGCGCCCATATTAATAAAAATATTACAATAAGTTCAAAAGGTAGAAAGAGTAGAAAGTAAGGTATATATTCATTTTCAACATCTCTTGCACTTCCATAACTCTCTTCAGCACTTTCATATGGTGCGCTTTTAACCTTGCTGCTCCTGCTTTTTTCTCTTATGAGCATTGAAAAGATAAGAAAAAGAATAGGGACTAGAAGCGCGAAGATAAAAAAGACAAATACTCCAATATAATTATATAACATATTATATAATTGCCACGATACCTTTTTATCTTTTATCTTATTTTCCTTCTTTTCTTTTTTTCTCTTTATTCTATTTGTCTTTTTGCTATTTCTAGTTTATTCTGTCCTTATATTTATTTATAAGCCTCAACATATTATTGTATAAGCTAATTTCTAAATTCAATTTATTAAAATCTATAATCTTTGGATTCTCTTTGATTTTTTTGATGCTCCTTTCAACTACCTCTTTTGAACCATATCTCAAAAGATAATATGCAACCATAGGGAAGGCATTGGAATCAATAAGTTTGAGTTTTGTTTCATCATCACCATAAATTGCATATGCCTGCCCTAAATTTATCATACGAACCCCTGATCTGAGTTCATTTGGAAAATCAAAACCTGCGAAAAGATAATATATTCTTTCTTTTGTATATTCCAAAAAGCCGAGCTTGAGTGTTATGTTTGTGTTTACTAATAACTCATAAATATCATCATGCCTGAGCAACTCATGCAGGCGCGCGCTTCTAAGCATGTTTTCAAGCTCTTTTCTACTATCAAAAAAGAGTTCTTTACTCTCATGTCCTTTATTTTTGTATGTTTCGTTTGCCTCTTTTCTATTGCCTATTAGAAATTTGTTTATATTATCACTCATACTTCCACTTTTGTTTTGCTTTTTGTTTATATTTTTTTATTTTTTAATCTTTTATTATTTATCATTATTCTCTTAGACTGCCTCTTATATTATCATTCATTTAATCTTTTATTTTAATTCTAATCTATTTTAACAGTAATTTAAACACTGATAGAGAGGTTAATTTAACCTCGTGCCTTTCATCTCTTTATCCATTAAATAAAAAAGAAAAAAGAAAATAAAATTAGGACATAAATTGGTCTGCTGTTGGAGGTTCTGGCGGCTGTCCCTTCCTCTTCCTTATTTCTGCGACTACCTTTGTCTGCAGATCCTTTGGAAGTTTTTCATAACCCGCAAATTCCTGATACCAGATAGCCCTGCCCTGCGTCCTGCCTCTTATATCATTTGAAAATCCTTTTATTACCTCTGCAACAGGCAGTTTTGCAATTATCGATACCTGCTCTCTATCCTGTGTTATATTCTTTATTACACCCCTCTTGCTCTGGATCATTGTTATTACATCAGACATATATTCCTGTGGAATGTTTATTGTAAAATTCTGCTTTGGCTCGAGCATTACAACTCCAGCGGTAATAAGTCCTGCATAGATCGCATTTCTTATTGCGGGTATAATCTGTGCTGGACCTCTATGTACTGGATCCTCGTGTATTGTTGCATCAACTATTTTTACCATCACTCCAGAGACCTTTTCCCTTGCCAGAGGTCCATCCTTTACTGCTTCCTCAAAACCCTCGATAAGAAGCTCCATAACCTCGTTCATGTATTGGACTCCTTTTGTAGCATCTATAAGCATGTTTCTATTTGCAATATCTACGACGCCTTTTGCTAGAGCTCTATCAAGGCCCGCTTTGACCATCGCCTCTATCGCATTCTGCCCTTTCGGCTTGCCTTCCCTTATTGCGCCTTCATCTATTGCCTGAAGAACGCTCTCTGGCAGAGGCTCTATCATGACATAAAACTTTGAGTGCTTGTTCGGTGACTTTCCTTCTATAGGTCCTGCTTTTCCCTCTATTGTTTCCTGGTATAATACTATAGGCTCGCTCGATATTATAGGAATCTTGAATTCATCCCTAAGCTTTGTCTCTATAACCTCTAAATGTAGCTCGCCCATTCCACTTACCAAATATTCGCCGGTATCCTGATTTATCTTTACTTCAATATTGAATTCTGATTTTCCTATCTCCCTTAAAGCCTCAATAAGCTTTGTGGTATCCCTTGAATCCTTTGCCTCAATCGCCTTTGTCACTACTGGTTTTGAATAGTGTGTAATCTGTTCAAAAGGTTCTATAATATCTTCGCTTATAGTATCTCCAACACTTACATCTTTAAGACCTATTAAAGCCGCAATATTTCCTGCAGGTATCTGATCAACAATAACCCTGTCAGGACCCATGAATACTCCAACCTGCTGGAGTCTCTGCTTTTCATTCTTTCCTGAAATATTAAACTCCATACCCTTCTTTACCTTTCCTGAAAAGACCCTTGCGATTGCAACCTCGCCGCTATGCTGGTCGTAATTTATTCCGAATATGACAGCATTTGTTTTTGCATTTGCATCAACGTTCATCATTGCTTTTCCCTCAGGTGTGTTTAGATCACCATGCCATAGATGAGGTATTCTATATGCTTGTGCAATCTTCGGGCTTGGAAGATGCTCTATAATCATCGTCAATACGGTTTCATCAATAGGTGCTATCTTCTGCAGTGTTGCTTCATCTCCTTTTGCCGTCAGCTCGAAAATATTCTTGAAGGTTGTATGGTATTTTTCCATTATCCTCTTTGATATAGCCCATTTCTTATAAGCGGAACCAAATGCAACGCTTCCATTTTCAACGCTCACCCTCCACTTGTCTGCAAACTCTACAGGTGCATACTGCTCTATAAGCCTGTTGACATCATTAATGAGCTTCATCAAGCGCTCGAATGTCTGCTCTGGTGTGAGCCTGAGCTCTGTTAGCAATCTATCGGTTTTGTTTACAAATAGAACAGGCTTTGCCTTTTCCTTCATCGACTGCCTTAATACTGTTTCTGTCTGCGGCATTATCCCCTCTACAGGATCAACAACTAATACCACTCCATCAACAGCACGCATAGCCCTTGTTACGTGGCCACCAAAATCAACGTGGCCGGGTGTATCAATAAGGTTTATTATATAGTCCTTGTTGTTATAGAAGAAACCCAATGATATAGCTGCGGATTTTATAGTCATTCTTCTATCCTTTTCTATTGCCTCGTAGTTTGTATATAATACATCACCAGCAACGCTCTTTGATATTAAGCCAGCTTGAGCGAGCAGTGAATCTGTTAATGTTGTCTTGCCGTGGTGGACATGTGCAATGATTGCAACATTCCTTATAAGATCAAGGTCTCCCATTATCTTTGTAATCTCCTCAACAACATACTCTTTTCTAGCCATAAATCACACCTTACTTCGCGCTTCTAGCCATACGCTCGATCTCGTTCTTGCGCTTTATTGCATAGCTGTTTATATCGTTTCTTGAAGCCAGGATTATTTCATTCGCAAGCGTATCAACAATATTCTTCTTGTTTCCGAATGAGCCTATGATTGTAGCAAGTGCAAGATTCTTAAGCGCTATGTCCAGCCTTCTGCTCGCGCTCACATCAACCGAAATATTCGAGATTATACCTCCATAGCGGACACGTGTTGTATCCTCTATTGGAGCGCTGTTCTCAATAGCATAGATGAGAAGCTGCAGTGGATTCTGGTTTGTCTGCTTGTAGACAATATCAAACGCTTTTTCTATAATCCTCATTATTGTTATCTTCTTGCCTTGAAGCCTTCCCTTTGTCCTTATAACCTTGCCGCCTATCTTACCACCTGTTCCTCCCTTCTGCATATCATTTGCAAGCCTCTCTACAATATTTATATTAGCCTTTGAGAATTTCTTGTTGCTCGTTCTTCTAAATGTTGTTGGATAGACAAGAGGCTTCAAGCATATATAATTCTTAAGACTTGGATCTCTAACCTCGACATTATAGCTGTATTTATTGAATAGAAGCATCGAAGAGCTTTTAATCATATTGTTGCCCTTCTGCTCTGTTATTATCTTCTTTGTTTTCCTCTGTTTCTGCTTTGCATCTCCCTCTTTTTCCCTCATCAAATCTTCATCGCTCTTTAGCTTTCCCTCTTTGCCTACCGCATTCTCAACTGCAGTATTAGCAGTGTTAGTAGTAGTCTCATTTTTAATATCTTTAGAATCTTTACTAGCAGCTTTTGCAGCTGCACCCTTGTTGATATTTTCATTTTCCTCCATTTAAATCATCTCTTAGGCTTTTCCTTCTTTCCAGTTCTTATCTGCTTTAAGTCAGTATTATTAACCGCTATAACCTTATATTTCATACCAGGAATGCAACCCATCTGCCCTCTTTGAGAGCCACCAAGCCCGGCTATGGTTACCTCATCGTGCTCATCTATAAAGTTTATTGATCCATCTCCAGGTACAAACGCGCCCACTGTTTTATGGTTTTTTATAAGCTGGATTCTAACACACTTTATCATTCCAGAGTGCGGCTGCTTCTGCTCGACCTGGAACTTCTGAAGCACTAGCCCTTTAGCCATCGGTACAGTACCCATGGGGTCGTACTTCTGCTTGAGCTTGAGCTTTCTGCGCTTGAGCCACTTCTTAAGCATGCGCTGATGCTTCCTTTGTTTTAATATTTTTCTAGCGGCAAATTCACCATTTGGCATTTTATCACTTGATTTAGCATTTTATTTTTATTATTTATTTTTGAGTATTTTGTATTTTAAATCAATAATAGTTTAAATAAATAATTTAAATCAATAATTAATTTAAATAATTATGAATATCAAACCTCGTTCAAACCTCGTTATGAATATCAAACCTCGTTCAAACCTCGTTGAGCAGGTTCGAGTTTCCCGCATCGATTATTGCAAGTACTGATACTGAATATGGCTTGCCGCAGACTGCACCAAGATTCATTGAATTTCCTTCGAATTTGTATACTTTGAGGTTGGCGAGCTTTGCAAGATGCTCTATATCACCTATCCTTCCCTTCTTATTCTCTGATGCAACTATTATTAGCTTTGCTGTATTATTTCTTATAGCGGCGAGAGCTGAGCGTATACCGAGCGCAACATCACCGCTGTCAACCGCAAGACGTATGCTTCCAGATATGTTAGCCATAAAATCCCTATTAAATAATTAATATAAATACTTTCCACATTTTTCTATTTATCATATATTTTGTATATCATAAATTATTATATATTAAATAATAATATAGACTAATAATATAGACTATTTATAATCGATGAAATAATTTATTATTAATAAACAAATAATTAATATAAAATTCTAATATAATTTTAATATTTTGTTAATATTATCGTTTATTATTGTTTAAGTTACTTTTATATTTTAACATGCAAAACAAATATAAACTTAACCCTGAATAGGTATTATCGGAATAATTGAAAAACAAATATTAATTATTTTAGTGTAAGTACTATATTAATAATATGAAATAAAATTTATTATAAATATATCATAAAGATATTTAATACTTTTTATATGATACGAAGTTAAAGTGGTAGTGGTTGAATAAAGGTTAGACTGTTTTATTAAGCTAGATAATGCATAATATATATTATAAAAAAACTAAAACATCTCTTTTTAACATAAAAATATAACAAATACTAAGGTAATCATCTATGTAACCGTATAGGTCCCTGTTGATGAAGTTGCAGATGCTTGGGTTGTTGCGGAATCATTAACAACAACATAATAATAATATATAGAAGCAAAGCTCATGCTTGGCATCACGCCATTGGGCGGGTAGGCACGGGTGCGGACCCATTGAAACTCTTCTTTTGTATAATAAGAACCAGAATTGAAACCAAACCCTATATATAAGCTTGAAGTTAATGATATTGTGTTGTCAATTGAATGTAGAACATTTTTATAATTATAAAATGCATTTTCATTACCAGTTGCATACCAACTAAGCCAAATTATCGTAGGCGTGCTTAGATAGGGTAATGAGCCAATATCTGAAAAAGAACATGTAGATGTTGTATATCATAAACCTATTCTATTTGCGGTAAAGAATGCAAATCCATAACCTCCCTCTAGTGCACTTCCACTACTGAGCGAATTTGAATCTCCTTCGGACATTCCAATAGATGGGGTACCACCATTATTAAATATTGAAACAATATCCGCTTCTAATATAAATGGAGTTGTAAATTTAGTATTATAATATATATCTTGAGTAATTCAAGTATTTCCATTAGGATCTATGTAAAGACTATTATTTGTCTCTTATTACCCTTATTTCTATTAGGATTATATTTCAAAATCCCACCACACAATAATAAAATTTTATATTGAATAATTAGATTAATAATTATTGTCTTATTAGTTAAAGAATAAATTAAAAGAAAAAGTATAAATAATTATATATAAAACCTTAAATCTTGTATAAATAAATAATAAAGATATAATTAAAAGAAAGAGCTAATAAATAATGAATAAATAAAAATAAAAGTTAAAGAAGGGTTTCATCGATTACTTCTACTTCATTTACACCCTCTATGTCCTTTAGCTTTGTTTCTATAGTTGAAGCACTGTTGTCCTTGTCTTCAAAGACAAACATTACCTTGATTAGCTTTATACCAAAGCCAATATCATCTTCCTGCATTCCCTGCGGATTCAGCTTCTCCTTTATATTCTTGAATGCTTGATCAAACATTCCATCCTTTGGATATACTTTATATATTACAGCTACTTTTCCCATTAAGGTCCCTCAAAGCCACATTCTTTGCATTTATAAACATTAGTTATTTCTCTGCAGTGTTTGCACCTTATTATAGTAGTCTTGCCACACTGCGGGCAGACAAATTCAGTATATTCATGGGTAAGCCTACCACATGAAGAGCATACTTTTCCAGGTATTGAAGAATCTGTTATAAACTCACCTATTATTATTTTTAATTTATCTAATTATTATTTTTTTTACTATTATTTTTATTTTTTTACTATTATCTTTACTATTATCTAATTATTATATTTATAATTATTAATTTTTACCAGTTTTAATTTATTTTATTTACCACAAGTATTTAACAGTTATATTTTTATCCGCAAAGCTTTATAAATCTTTATAAACTTTATAAAGTTGATGCACTGCCGCCTGGTTTTATTTTGATATAATAAAGTAAATAAATTATAGAAAAAAATTATAGAAAAATAAAATTTAAATAATAAAATAAAAAGAGAAAAAAGAAAATTAAAATTAAAAATCAAATTATCTTCTCTTCCTTGCCTTTTGCTTATTTGCTGTTTTTGTCTTTACCTTTGCCTTTTCTTCATGCAGCGCTTTTATCTTTATAAGAAGCCCTACAATTACTACAAGAAATACTATATTAAAGACAAAAAATACAATCAATGTATTGTAGATTGAAGATAATAGATTAATCATTTCTGGATATGCTGGAGGAATAACCTCGCCGGTTATAATTATTCTTGATTTGTTGCTTGTGTTTGTGGTTGGCGTGATAATTGGTTTGGTTATTTGGACCTTTGGTGCAATCTCCTGAACAAAACTTCCATTTGTCATGTTTGACAGTATCAATTTTGTATCATTGCTCAGCTCTGATGCGAGAAGCGCGGTTGTATATCCGTTTACAGCAAAATACATTGCAGTGCTTTCATTTTCAGCGAGCTTTGCCTCTTCAGCATAAAAATATGCTTCATCAGCAAATTGTGTAGGCCAGATTCCATATGTTGAATTCTTTGCAAGCTTCAACGTCTTATTGACTATTAAATCAACACCGAGATTCGAAGAGGTTGGTGCTACAGACATCGCATATGCATAATCAGCATCAAAGATGGCAAGAGGATAATTTGAAGCCGCAAATGCCTCTTTTGCAGTTGTTAGATATGTATTATTTCCATACTTAGATGCTTCCTGAATTCTTTCATTTGCTAGCTCTTCAAGCTGTGAATTAGGTTTAAGATCAGTGCCGTTTATTCTGCTTGCAATTCCATACATTTCATGTGCAGCCGCGCACCATGCATATGCCGTACCTGCAATCCTTATATTTTCAAGAACTCCATCGGTTGTGGAATCGGTTTGATTATAAGAATTTAAAAGAGAGGATATGGTAGAAGAGCCCCATGCCTGGCGTAGCTCGCCTCCTATAACATATTCATAGTTGTTTGAGTTTAAGGTTGGGATTGAAATATTGCAGTAGCTGCTTACGTTATCTAGATAAGCTAGACCTGATGAGCGTGTTGATGTATAATGATCAAGGAAGTTTGCATCGATGAAGTTGAGGAATGCCAGATCTGCAGAGGTATAAAGATAACCTTTTCTAGCTAGCTCTACATTCTGCTCCATTGAAGCGCTGAGGGAGCTTGTAGCCGCGCCGAATCCCGGGCTCAACCCGAGCTCATCTATGCTCTCGTTCGTCATCGCGAATGTAAAGTTTACGAGCTTTGAGAATGCGCTGGAGTTGCATGAGCCCTCGCATGTATAGGGGGCACTGCTCACATTCATATTGAGTTTTGTGTAGAATGTATAGTTTATCGAGTTTGAAGCCAGCTCTTCCGGGCTCGGGCTTCCGAACGCATATGGGTAAGCCTGGCTTATGCTTGATACTGGAATCAATGGAATATTGAATGCATGCTCTATAAGATAATATAGTTCGTTCTCATTTGGATTGTATGGAACAAGCACATAGCTTAGCTTATGGGATTGAGCAGCATCCACCTTGTCGTAAACACCACCTATGGGACCTATTGAGCCATCGCTTGATATTGTGCCGGTTATTGTGAAATCATTATTGAGTGGCTTTCCAGATAAAGCAGATATTGCGAGAAGAGTTAATGCGGCGCCACCGCTTGGGCCTGATACATTTGTGCTGTTGCTCTCTATATAATATGTAAAATTATATTGATTAAAATTTTTATTCAAGTAAGTTGAGGCATATTTTGCAGCGGTTATAGCGCTTTGTAGTGTTGAATTTCCAACAGAATAAGGCCCTACTATCAAAACATTTCCATCTCCTGGAGAAACATTCAATGATATAGTTGTAAGAACCCCTGTATTATTAAGAATATAAACTGCAGGTGCATATATTGATGCACTGCCTGCATAAGGAATTGCACTTAGAAGCATCAATATTATTGTTAGAATACCTAAAAATAGTGCTATTTTATTTTTATTTTTTAACTCTTTTTTTATACCCATCAAACCACTCCCACTTTTTTGTATTATAAATATTAATTATAAATATTATAAAGCTAATATATAAATATATAAATTATTGTATAAATTATTATTTTTAAATTTATATAATAAATGGATTTTAAAGTTCTTTTCTTTTCAGCTTATCTTTTCAGATAACAAATATTATTTAATAAATAGATATTATTAAACTAATCATAAACAAATAATTATACAAAAATAAAATAATATTATAAGTACTATGAGAAATAGATAATGCAAAATTAAATTATAACTAAAAAATAAAAAATAATAAAAATCATTTCTTGATAAGCTCCTGTGGATGTACAAAGTGTTCTTCTACAGATGGCTGAACCTTCCTTTTTTTCTTGAGTAGTATAATTATAATTATTATTACTAGTACAACCGCTATTAATATGTATATATCTGTGTTTGATTGTTGTGGTGCTGTTGCCGCAATGGGTTTTCTAGGTATAGTATTATTTATTGTTGGTTGTGGTATTTTTGGCTGTGGTGTAGTATTTGAAGAAGGCACTGTTGAGGGAATAGTTGTATTTTTTAGACCGCTCAAACAGCTTCCTATAGTACCGCCATAAGGAAGGAGGGC
>Ga0080003_1000280_pt1 | contig 35719 bp, 34 predicted proteins | sample JossMetagenome_FD_69206 | JGI IMG/M metagenome (GOLD analysis project Ga0080003, IMG submission 69206) | Hot spring microbial communities from Joseph's Coat, Yellowstone National Park, USA - JC2_E (SPADES assembly) (version 2) | ecosystem: Environmental > Aquatic > Thermal springs > Hot (42-90C)...
ACAATGGTATTGATTTTCCCGAGACTTATGCTTTCAGGGAAGAGCTTACAAAGAAATGGAATTTAGATCTTATTGTTGCAAAGAGCGAGATTAAACCAGAGCTTTCGGGTTTCAGCTGCTGTGGTGCAAATAAAACAGAGGCGCTGAAGAAGCTAATGTCAGAATATAATTTTGATGCTCTTATTGTATCTATAAGAAGAGATGAGCATGGCATAAGAGCTAAAGAACGTGTCTTCTCACCACGCGACCAGGACTTCAAATGGGACTATAAGAACCAGCCAGAAGAAATATGGGACAACTATACTTCAAAGCTTGATAAAAAAGGGCATATAAGAATACACCCCCTTCTTGATTGGAATGAAATAGATATATGGACATATATTAAAAAAGAAAAGATACCTATAAATCCCCTCTATCTTTCTAGAAATGGCTACAGATATAGAAGTCTAGGATGCACTCACTGCACTGTCCCAATCAAGTCTGACGCTAAAAATATCAATGATATAATAAAGGAGCTTGAAACAACAGATACAGAAGAGAGGGCTGGAAGAGAACAGGATAAAGAAAAGGAGTATGTTATGCAGAAGTTAAGATCCCTTGGTTATATGTGATTTACAACTTTCAAATTACAATCTAAAATTAAATAATAAAATAATGTAATGGTGTTTAAGATGCATGTATATAAAATAGCACTTTTAGGGAACAAGGACCATGGCAAATCAACAACGATAGGAAGCCTTCTTATGCTAACTAAAAGTATAAGCGAAGCGAGAATTGAAGAAGCAAAAAGGATAAGCAAGGAACTAAACAGACCTTTTGAACCTGGCTTTTTACTTGACAGCTTTTCAGAAGAAAGAGAAGATGCAATGACGATAGATACAACAAGAGCGCAGATACAGTATAAGGGAAAAGGTTTTGAATTTATAGATGTACCTGGACATGAGGAGCTCATAAAGAATATGCTGAGCGGTGCGGCATATGCAGACTTTGCACTTGCAATAGTTTCTGCAGCGCCAAATGAAGGTATAAGTAATCAGACAAAAAGGCATATTTTTATAGCAAATCTTATTGGTATAAACAAGATTATAGTTGCAGTTAACAAGATGGATGCTGTAAATTATGATGAAAATAGATTCAATGAAATCAAGAAAGAGATTACTGATTATTTAATCAAGATAGGTGTAAAAAATAGAGATATTAAATTTATACCAATATCTGCATATAGAGGAGATAATCTTGTTGAAAAATCATCAAATATGAATTGGTATAATGAAGATCCTTTAATTGATCTACTACATAAAACAAGCAGTAAAAAGAAGAAAACAAACAATAAAATATTTTCAGCAATTATTCAGGGTAATATAACAACTGAAAAAGGTGAACTTATAGCAGGAAAGGTTATAAGTGGTGCTGTTAATTTGAATGATACAGTAGTTATAGAGCCTGATGATATAGAGAGTAAAGTTGAAATATTATATGTTGCTGGAAAGGAGAAAGAGAAGGCAAAAGCTGGCAATGAAATCGCTTTAAAACTTGATAAAGATATTAATGTTGAAGGAAGGGTTCTATGCAGTAGGAACGAAGAAATAAAAAGTATGAGAAGCTTAAATGTCAGAGCATTTTTTGTTGATGTACCAAAAGAAGATAAACTCAAAATAAAAATAAACAACAACGAGGTTTATGGTTTAACAAAAATTATTGATTCGATCGATACCTCTTCAGGTAATCACTTTTCAGATAATAAAATAAGAGCATTAGAGGCTGCAGATTTAGATATTAATCTAGATAAACCAGTAGCAGCTGCAAAATTCAACAGTATTCCAGAGCTCGGCAAGCTTCTCTTTTATGAAGAAGGAAAATTTATAGGTATAGGAATAATTATTTAATTTTTATTTTTTATTTTTCCTTTTTTATTTTTATTTTTTGTTTTTATATTTAAGTATTTGAATTGATTATATGCTTGTTGTTTACTCACTGGCTGATGAGGTTTCATTAGGTGTTGCAGATATTCTTAAAGAGAGCTTGCCCTTTACTAATAATATAAATGAAAAATGCAATCTTAAATTATTCTCTTATAAAAACATCAACCTTCTTGAAATAAGCGAGCTTCACATAAATGCAGATTTCCTTAATGAATGCAATGATACTATAATGTTTTTGAGCAAGCACAGTAGTGCAAAGGGGATTTCATCTTTTTCTGTACATCCTGAAGGAAACTGGAGTTCTGAAAACAAGCTTGGTGGAAAGCCAAAAATGCTGAGCGTTGCCGCACCATACGAGATGCAGAAGATGCTTTCTATAATCAATAAAAATAATAAGTATTCAATTGAGGTTGCATATGAGGCTACACATCACGGGCCATTGCTTAATAATCCCTCCTTTTTTGTTGAAATAGGTGGAAATGAAGAAGCGATTAAAAATAATGCATATAGAAAGGTTCTTGCAGAATCTGTAATTGAGTTTTTTAATAGCGATGAAGCGCAACAGGGAAAAGTTGCATTAGGTATAGGTGGAATGCACTATGAGCGCAAGTTTACTAAGCTGGCTTTGAATGGTATATATGCATTTTCGCATATGCTTCCAAAATATCAGTTTGGGGATTATAGTGTTGTTGAGATGATTGAACAGGCGCGTAGTAGATCAGTTCCAGAAGCCGAGCTTGCAGTTATAGAAAAATCAAGCTTCAACCATAATGAGAAGGAGATAATATTAAAGAAGCTTAATGATATCGGTCTGGACCACGTTATGGTGTAATATAAATTATGTTTTGTTATAATATTATTGTTTTGATAATATTTTAATATAATATTAAGTATTTTGTGATATAATACTTTTATAAACTAGGGTTTATTTTATATATGTGGTTTAACTCTGCTCGTGGGAAGCCTCCTTTCGCAAGATAAGGAATGAGAGCGAGTGAAAACTTTATATATTTTTATTGTATAAGGTATTTGTCCAAAAGGACTTTCCCTATGGAACGTAGGGGAGACGCTCGTAGATGATGATGCCTCTACAAGTAGCATGCTGGAATACCTGAAAAATATTCCACATGTGAAAGCAAGTATCTCAAATGAAACGAGAAGCCCTAAACAAATGGATGTGGTTCAAGAAGTCCCATCTGTAAGGGTGGGGTAGTTCACTTTATAAGATAACCCTATTTTAGAAATAACGAAAGATATATATTACTTTCTATTATAAAATTAAAGTAATGCATGCAATCCAGCGTAGTAGCTGTGCTCTTTCATGGTGAGCTTTTTGTCTGAACCGCTTGAACTGATACCCGAACATCGTTTGTTAAATGAAGATGAAACCGCAAAGGTCTTAAAGAAATTTAATACTTCACTTGAAAAATTTCCTAAAATTTATGAGAGCGATCCACAAGCTAAAAGACTGAATGCTAAAGCCGGACAAATGATAGAGATAAAGAGAAAAGATCCAACTGGAGAATATTTGTATTATAGGGTTGTAGTAAAGGGCTAATCCCTACTTGTCGCTGATTGCATACTTATGGTGTTATGATGGAAGAAAAGCCCCACGATATTTTTGAATCCTATCTAAAATCTACTTCTTTGGTGCAGCAACAAATAGACAGCTATAATAAATTCATAAAGATTGGTGCACAGAAGATTGTGGACAGCCAGAATGTAGTTGAACCAGATATAAACGGATTTGCAATTAAATTCGGCAAGCTAAGAATTGAGCCACCTGTTATAATAGAAGCTGATAGTTCAACAAGGCGCATATTGCCTTTAGAAGCATTTACTAGAAATTTAACATATGCAGCACCTCTTTATTTAACATATACTCCTGTTATAAGCGGAATAGAAAAAGTAGATTCTACATCAGAGGTATTTATCGGTGAGCTGCCAGTAATGGTTAAAAGCGATCTCTGCTATACTAAAAATATGACGAGACAACAGCTGATTGAAGAGGGTGAAGATCCAGATGACCCTGGCGGTTACTTTATAATAAAAGGAACTGAGAGGGCATTAATAGGCATTGAGGATCTTGCACCAAACAGGATAATGTGCAATAGAGAGAAAAGCAAAAAGGTTGTAACAAGCAAGGTATTTTCAACAACATTAAACTTTAGAGCTAGATGTGCGGTTTCAAGGGACAATCTGGGAATTTTTAAGGTTACATTTCCAACAATAGTCAAAGGAATAGATTTAATACTCTTATTAAGGGCTTTAGGTTTGCAGAATAATGAGATTATAGAAAGTGCATACAATGATGAGATAAAAAATGATCTTCTACTTAACATTGATGTAAGCCAGGCAAAGGATATGAGCCAAAAAGAGGCTATGCTTAACATAGGTATGATTACCGCGCCAAGCCAGACTAAAGCATATCAAGAGAAGAGGGCTGAAACACAACTCGATACTTATGTACTGCCTCATTTAGGTACAACTCCAGATGCTAGAAAGGAAAAAGGCTTCTATATCCTCAGAATGGCTGCAAGAGCATCGCTTGTCGCATTGGGCTATGTTAAATCAGATGATAAGGACCATTATGCAAACAAAAGGATAAAGCTTGCGGGAGACTTGATGGAGGAAATATTTAGTACTGCATTCAAGGCTCTTGTTAAAGATATCAAGCATCATGTTGAAAAGACAACCGCAAGAGGAAGAAGGGTTACTGTAAGAAGCAATATTAATGCAGAAACACTAACAAATAAAATATTATATCCAATGAGCACTGGAACATGGCCTGGAGGCCAAACAGGCGTTTCACAGGTTTTAGATAGGGTAAACTATATTTCAACGATATCAAACCTAAGAAGAGTTAAGTCGCCACTCGCAAAGAAGCACCCGCATTACCAGGCAAGAGATGTACATGGTACCTACATAGGAAAGATATGCCCGGCTGAAACCCCTGAAGGTGTTGAAGTTGGTTTGACAAAGTATCTTGCAATAATGAGCAAGGTAACAATAGGCGCAGATAATACTTATCTAATAAATAAATTAAAGGAACTTAATTTGATATAAAGTATAGGTGGTATTTTGGATAAGCGTAACATTAACAATAAAGAATGTATAATAATTTTAGATGGAAGGATTATAGGTTCTACAAAAGATGGAAAAGCATTTGCCGAGGAAGTTAGAAAAAATAGAAGAGCAGGTATCTTACCATCAGAGATAAATGTTGCATACATAAAAAAGATAAATGAAGTGCACATAAATGCGGATAGAGGTAGGGCGAGAAAACCTTATATAGTTGTAGAAAATGGAAAAAGCACGCTTACTCCAGAATTACTGCAGAAACTAAAAAACAAAGAAATAGATTTCAACTATCTAGTTAGGAGGGGGATAATCGAATATTTAGATGCAGAAGAAGAGGAAAATATACTAGCAGCAATAGATGAATCACATATAACTGATAAAACAACACATCTCGAAATAGATCCTGTAACAATGTTTGGATTCACTTTCAACTCTATAATATTTCAAGAATTTAACCAAGCGGGAAGATACGCCCTTTCAGCAAACTTTACAAAACAGGCTCAGGGGCTTTACACAATGAATTTCAATAAAAGATATGATACAAGAGCTTATATACTCTATTATCCTCAAAGACCAATTATTGATTCCGTAATGTATAGAACATTAAATATGGAGAAGCACGCTTCAGGCCAGAACTTTGTTGTTGCTATATCAACATATTATGGATTTAACATGAAAGATGCATTAGTACTTAACAAAGCTGCAGTTGACAGAGGTTTAGGGAGGAGTGTGTTTCTTAGATCCTATACTGATGAAGAGAGAAGATATGCGGGTGGCCAGCAGGATAAATTTATGATACCGCCAGCTACTGCGGAAAATTATCTTGGAGAACATATGTATACAAAGTTGGGCGAAGATGGTATAATAGAACCAGAGGTTGATGTTAAAGAGGGTGAAGTTATAATTGGAAAGGTATCGCCACCAAGGTTCTTGGAAGAGCAGACAACTTTTGGAGTTGGTGAAGAAAAGGTTAGAGATCATTCGGTTACACTTAAAAATGGTGAAGAGGGTGTTGTTGACAGTGTTATGCTAAGTGAAGTTACAGGTGCAACAAAGATTGTAAAAGTGCGTGTAAGAAATATAAAGATACCTGAAGTTGGTGACAAATTTGGTAGCAGAAACTTCCAGAAGGGGGTTGTTGCATTGATAGTACCACCTGAAGAAATGCCATTTACAAAGGATGGTATAGTACCTGATATGATACTAAACCCACTCAGCCTTCCAAGCAGAATGACATTCGGTTATATGCTTGAAATGATTGCGGCTAAATCAGCAGTATTAGAGGGCAAAACTTATGATGGCACAATGTTTTCTGCAAGGGGGAGAGATAGAATTGAAGAGTATGAAAAAGTTTTGGAAAAACATGGTTTTGATAAATTTGGGGATGAAGTTTTGTATGATGGAAGAACTGGCAAAGCATATGATTCAAAAATATTTTTTGGAATTGCATATTTTAATAGACTTCACCATATGGTCAGCAACAAAATACAGGTAAGAAGTAGAGGTCCCGTTCAAATATTAACAAGGCAGCCAACAGAGGGCAAGCCAAGAAAAGGAGGCTTGAGGTTCGGAGAGATGGAAAGAGATGCATTGACAGGCTATGGAGCAAGCTTGCTGGTAAAGGACAGGCTTCTTGATCAGAGTGATAAAGCAGACAATATATGGGTTTGCAAAGATTGCGGAGACATAGGGTATTTTGACTATGTTAAAAATGTTCCAGTATGTCCTGCATGTGGTGGAAACAATCTTGAGAAGCTTGAGATAAGCTATGCATTCAAATTACTGCTAGATGAAATAAAATCTCTGCATATATTCCCAAGAATAAAATTAAAGAGCGAGTGAAGGAATATAATATAATAACAAAATAACAATATTGAATTTTAATTTAATTTATTAATTTATTATTAAAATTTATTATTAATTAATTTAAATAGATAATTAATATTTAGGTGTTAATGATGCAAGCGGAAGCAATAGATTATATAAGATTTACCCTTATTTCACCAGAGGAAATTAAAAAATTAAGTGTTGCAAAAATCACTGTTCCCGATACTTATAACGAAGATGGCTATCCTATTGACGGAGGTTTAGTTGATCAAAGACTTGGTGTAATCGACCCGGGTTTGAAATGCAAAACCTGCGGAGGCAGAGCAAAGACATGTCCTGGACACTTTGGACATATCGAACTTGTTAGGCCTGTTATACACCCAGAATTTGCTAAAATAATTTATATGCTTTTGCGTTCAACATGTTCCACATGCCATCGTCTGCTTCTAACACCTGAAAAAGTAAATGAAATCAGTGCTGATATTAGAAGTTTTATAAGCACTGAGGATACTGAAGATACAACGCTTATATTAAAAGAAGATGATAGAAACGCACTTATAAAACAATTAAGGACAATTAAAAAATGCCCGCACTGTGGTGCGCAGCAACCTAAAATAAAATTTGAAAGACCAACATATTTTTATGTTAATAACAATAGGATCAACGCTGATGAAATTCGTGAATGGCTGTCTAAAATACCCGATGAAGATATCAAATTAATAGGTATAGATCCAACCGCAACAAGACCTGAATGGTTTGTATTAACAACACTTTTAGTCCCTCCTGTTAATGTAAGGCCTTCAATAACACTTGAATCTGGAGAGAGAAGCGAAGATGATTTAACACATAAACTTGTTGATATAATAAGAAGTAATCAAAGACTTGAACAGGATATAGATGCTGGTGCTCCCCAAATAATAATCGATGACCTTTGGGAGCTACTTCAATACCAGGTAACTACTTACTTTAACAATGAAACTCCGGGTGTTCCGGTTGCAAGGCATAGAACAACAAAGCCGCTTAAAACCTTAGTTCAGAGGTTAAAAGGTAAAGAGGGTAGATTAAGATATAACCTAAGTGGAAAGCGTGTTAACTTCTCAGCAAGAAGTGTAATTTCAGTAGATCCTTCATTATCAATAAATCAGATTGGTATTCCAAGAAAAATTGCCGATGCACTCACTTTACCTGTTTATGTAACAAATTGGAATATAGAAGAATGTAAAAAAATGCTTAGCGATAAAGAAGAAAAGCCAGTAGTAAACTTTATTGCACCTAATGGGATAAGGAAAAGAGTAACAGATGCAAATATAGAGGAATTACTCAACGAGCTCAAGCCTGGTGTAGTACTAGAAAGAAAATTAGCTGATGGTGATTTTGTATTATTTAATAGGCAACCAACTCTACACAGATTATCAATAATGGCGCATGAGGTAAAAATTGTGCCTGGCAAAACACTTAGATTGAATGTTGAAATTACAGAACCTTACAACGCTGATTTTGATGGAGATGAAATGAATATTCATCTACCACAGTCTCTTGAAGCACAAGCAGAAGCGCGCTATTTAATGCAACCAAAGAACCAATTATTATCCCCAAGAGATGGCAGATCTATAGTCTTCCTGCAAGAGGATGAACTTATAGGTCTATACTGGCTTACAAAAGACGATGCATCATTCAGCAAGGAAGATGCTGCGAGAATGCTCGCAAACGTTGGTGTTTATGAACTTCCTAAAGCGGACAAGAATGGAAGGTACAGCGGAAAATCGATTGTATCTTTAATATTTCCAAAAGATTTCAGTATAGAATTGCAGGGTATAATGGGTAAAATAAAGATAGTAGACGGCAAGTTTATAGAAGGTATTTTGGATGCAAAAGCAGTAGGAAGCAGCGGTACAAAAATTATACAAGAAATTTATATTAGATATGGTTCAAAAACCACTGAGGAGTTTATGTCAAAGCTTTCTAAGCTGGCGTTATATGCATCTGCAAGCGGTGGAATGACATTAAGCGTAAAGGATTACTATCCATCAAATGCAATGCTAAAAGAGCGTGAAGAAGTATTGAAGGAGGTATTTAAGAAAAACGACGAGCTACATACCGCTTATAAAGAAAAGAAGCTCGAGCCTTTAGCAGGATATACAAGAAAGGAAACATATGAAATGCTTACACTCGCACAGCTCGATGAGGCAAGAAGCCTGGTAGAAAAGAGTATAAAGAAGTATTTAACATTAGAGGATAAGGCATTTCTGCTTCCACAGGTGAAAGCAAGAGGCAATATTACAAACCTTATACAAATAACAATGTTCTTAGGACAGCAGTCAATAAGAGGTGAAAGGCCATCTAGAGGTTATAAAGGAAGGGTATTACCTTATTTCAAGAGAGGCGATGTATCACCAAGAGCAAAAGGATTTATTACCTCAAGCTTCCTTGATGGTATGGACCCTGTTGAACTATATATGCATGCAATAGGAGCAAGAGATGCCGCTATGGGTAAATCACTGCTTACCGCTGTTAGCGGTTATCTGCAAAGGAGATTAATAAATGCGTTGCAGGACCTTTATGTTAAAGAGGATTTAAGTGTTAGAGATGCAAGCGGTGCCATAATACAAACAATTTACGGTGGTGACGGCATCGATCCGATAAAAGTTAAATTTGCCGAGGAAAAGGTGAAGAAATGAGTAGTATAGATGATGAATTTATTAAAGTTGTACCTGGCGAGCCTGTAGGTGTGGTTGCGGCACAATCAATAGGAGAGCCCGGAACACAGATGATGTTAAGAGTCTTCCACGCTGCAGGTATTGGATCTATTGTAACAACAAAAGGACTACCAAGAGTTATGGAGATTGTTGATGGTAGAAAGGTACCGACAAGCCCTATGATGATAATAAGATTCAAAAAAGAGGTTGAAAAAGATTATGATGTGGTAAGAAAGATATGGAAGCATTTAGAAGAGGTGCGATTATCAAGTATAATAAAAAATCTAAAGGAGAATTTTAGAGAGGGTACTGTAACATTCAATTTTGATAAAGAAAAGTTGGAATACTATGAGTTGACTCCAAAAACAATTTTAAATAAAATCTCAAAAATGGAAAGCTTAGAAGTTGTTTCAAGTGATGAGGAAATAAAGATAAAATATAGGGGTAAGGGTAAAACCGTATACAACATGCGGGTAGCATTTAATAGACTACTCTCAAATGTTATATTCGGTGTTGAGGGTATAATAAAAGCTTCAATTGAGCAGGATGAAAAAACAAAAGCATTCCGTATTATAACAAGTGGAAGTAATTTAGAGGAAATAATGAAGATAGATGGCGTAGACCCTATGAATATTTATTGTAATAATCCATTTGAGGTATTAGAGTTTTATGGTATAGAAGCTGCTAGAAATATTATAGCAAGTGAATTAATTAGTATAATAGAAGAAGAGGGATTAACTGTAAATTTTAGACATATCGGGCTCATCGCAGATATAATGACTTATACCGGCAATATCAGAAGTGTTGGAAGACATGGAATAGCTGGTGAAAAGGAATCTGTTTTTGCAAGGGCTGCATATGAAGAGACTGTAAAGCATTTCACCAATGCGTGTGTTTTTGGTGAAAAGGATTATTTCAAAGGTGTTGCAGAAAACATATTAATAGGAAAGCAAATTAATGTTGGCACAGGAACTGTAAAAATAGTAGTAAAGAAAGAGGATCTTAAGAATTTGAAACCTGAGGATATAAAAGAGAGGGAAAAAGATAAAAAAGAAAAATAATAATTTACAGGATATAATTTTTTATTTTAATTTTAGGTGAATAGAATGGTACAACCAGAAAGACCTTTTGACTTATTGAATAAGGAAATTGGGCAAGCGGTTCTTATAAGATTAAAGGGCGGAACGCAAATAAGAGGAAAACTTAGTTCATTCGACATACATATGAATCTAGTAATACAAGATGCTGAGGAATTAGAAGATGGTGTAACAAGAGCTAAAATAGGAACTATACTTTTAAGAGGAGGAAATATTATTTATATTTCACCTGTATAACAGCATAATAATTATTGGGCTCTTGGCGCAACGGTAGCGCGCCTGCATGGCATGCAGGAGGTTGCGGGTTCAAATTTGCTAAATGCAATGAAAATCCCGCAGAGTCCATTTTTTATTTTTAATTTTAATTTAATATATTAATTTTTAATTAAATATTTTGATTTATTAATTTAAATTAAACATTAAATTTAAAAAAATTTAAATATTTAAATTAGTATTTTTATATTTTATAATATTTATTATAAAGCAAAACTTTACTTAAAATAAAAAAAATTTAAACTAAGTTTTAAATTCTTTTCCTTTTAGATGATGATTGGTGAGAAAATGGATTCATTATTTAAAAAATATGAGCTTCCGGCATTACCTTACAAGCTGGATGCATTAGAACCCTATATAAGTAAGGAGATTTTAGATGTACACTATAATGGACACCACAAAGGATATGTCAATACAACAAATACACTTGTAGATAGAATGGAGAAAATAATCAAAAAAGAAGTTCCAGCTGGCAGCTATGACCTTCAAGGTGTAATAAGAAATATTGTCTTCAATGTCAATGGGCATAAACTGCATACCTTGTATTGGAAAAATATGAAGCCAGTAAGCAACGATAAAACAAATACACCTGGCGGAAAAATAGCAGATCTTATAATAAAACAGTATAAAAGTTTAGATCGTTTTAAAGAATTATTTATAGAGGCTGCAAATTCATTACCAGGTGGTGGCTGGACAACATTGAATTATGATACCGAAAACGGGAATCTACATATAATGACTTATGAAAACCACTTTATGAACCAAATTGCAGAGCTGCCTATTCTGCTTGTTTTAGATGAATTTGAGCACGCATATTATCTGCAATATAAAAATAAAAGAGCAGATTATATTAATGCGTGGTGGCTTTTGATTAACTGGGATGACGCCGAACAAAGGCTAAACAAAGCGATCAATAAAGCCTGATTTATTAGTTTTTTCTTTTTCCTTTTTCTTTTTTTTCTTTTTTCTTTTTATTTGCATCTTCATTGTTTTATTCTCTTTTTAAAATCAAATAAAACTAAAACTTAAGGAAATATTTAAATATATTTTGATAAATAATTTATTGAAAATTCATAATCTTATTTTAGAGTGGGTTGATGGATGAGAAGGAAGAAAATAGCATAGAGAATACAAAGAAGGTTAAAGCAATTTTAGAGGTGCAAGAAATAGAAAATAATGCAGAATCAATAATAAATAGAGCAAAAGATGAGGCAGATAAAAAAATTAAAAATGCACTTGATGAATCTGCAAAGAAAATATTAACTGCAAAAACAACTGCAGAAAATGAGAAAAAAGCATATATTGATAAACTAGTTGATGAACTCAATACCAAAGCCAATAAGGCGCTAACAGAGGCAAAAGAAAAAGCTGCGAAAATCAGAAAAATGCAATTAAGCAAAAAAGATAGAGAAAAAATTGCAAAAGAACTAGCAGATAGTATCCTTTAGATTTTGTTATATCTTATATTTGAGTGGGAATGTGAATCTTGATATTGGTAAACCTTTTCGTACTGAACCTATGCAGAAGGTTAGGATAATTGCGCTTCAACCATATAAATATAACTTAATATCTGCATTACATAAATTAGGAGTCATGGATATAAGAAAAAGCAAACTAAACCTTGAAGATGATAAAACAATAGAAAAAATAAACTTGCTATCAGAAAGAATAATTAAAATAACTGCTGCACTTTCTATTTTGAAGAAACCTGTTAAAGAAGATAATAAAAAAATAAAGCATGGTTCATTAGATGAAGTTTTAGAATTGAGCGAAAGTGCAAACACAAATAAGATTCTGCAAGATATATTTGAACTTAATGAGCAAAAAAAGAATCTTGATGAAAAATTGATGGAAATAAATGATATTAAAGAAAGCGCTACTTTATTTGCAGGAACTAAAATTAATTTTAATATATTTAAGAGCAAGAAATTGGATTTTGAAGCTATAAAGATCAATGAAGATAAGCGTGAGAAATTATTAGAGGCACTTAAGAAAAGTAGATTAAATTATGAAACGATTATTAAAAAAATAAATAAAAAAGAGTATTTAGTTTTTATAGCTTTTGATAAGGATTCAAACTCAAAGATCGAGAGTATAATAGATGCTTATACACAAAACAGAATAGAAATAGATAAAGAGCACTTTTTTGATGGAACTGCTGAGCAGATATTGAAAAAAATAGAGTTGGAGGAAAAAGATATTAGAAGCAAGATTGAAAATATAAAAAAGGAGATTGATTTAATAAGCAATAAACACTATTATTATTTAACATCACTTTTGGAAATGCTTGAAATAGAATATGATAGGGTTAAGATACCTGAAATGTTTAAAAAGACAAATAAAACATTCATAATTGAAGGGTGGGTGCCAAAAAAAGAACTCAAGAATTTGAAGAGTGCAGTAGAAAATGCAACAAAGAATAATTATTATTTAGAGGAAGTAAAAACAGATGAGCTTGCACCTACGATGCTGAATAGGAAGGGTATATTTAAGGCTTTTGATTATTTGATTGAATTCTATTCGCTGCCTAGAAGCGATGAGGTGGATCCAACATGGATATTTATTATTTCATTTGCAATCTTCTACGGATTAATGATAAGCGATGCTGGCTACGGCATTCTATCATTGCTTATTTCATTGCTTATACTTAAAAAGGTCAGCAAAGATGGTTTAGTTTATAATGTTGCGATTGTTTGGGCATTGTCGTCTATACCTGTTATAATATTTGGCTTGCTATCAAATCAAATATTTGGCTATTCTTTAGCAATATTAAATCCAATACAGATTTTAAACTGGAATAAGAACATACCTTCAATTATAGTTTTATCTGTTCTTTTAGGAGTCTTTTATGTTATTTTAGGGCAGTTCATAAGCTTTATTAACAAATATAGACATCATGAAAAAAAGCTTGCAATTAGCAAACTCGTATCGATTATAACGGTTATAACAGGTACAATTGCAATTGCAGGATTTTTATTTAACGCTTTTAGCTTCCAGATTTCAGAGATTTCAGCAGTAACCGCAATAGTTACATTATTAATAACCGCGGCAATGAGTGGAAAGGAAGCTAGCGAGCTTTCTAACCTTATATCACATCCATTAAGCTTTTCTAGAATTTTAGGTTTTGGGCTTGCCAGCATTATTATTGCTTCATTAATAGATAAAGCATTTACACCCTCTTTAGGAAATGGTGGTATATTAAATATAATTCTTTTTGTAGTATTCTTAATATTTTTATTAATACTGCATGTTCTTAACACAATACTTGGAATGTTTGAAGGAATAGTTCAAGGTGCAAGGCTTAATTTTGTTGAATTTTTCTCGAAGTTCTATTTGGGAAATGGTATAAAATTTAAACCATATAAATTTAAAAGAAAGTTTACAAAAGAGGGTAAGGGTAATGAATAAAATAAAATTTAAAATATATTAAAATTATATTGATTATATAATAAATTTGTATGTTATATTAATGTTAAAGGTGATAAAATTGACAATAGATATGGGAGCTGCAGTAGCAGCAATAGGAGCAGGAATAGCTATATTAGGAGGAGCATATGGAACCGGAATAGCACAAGCGGCTATAGGTAGTGCGGGAATGGGGCTTGTTGCAGAAAAGCCAGAGCAATTTGGTACAGCATTGCTTTTACTGGTAATTCCAGAAACATTGGTGATTTTTGGTTTCGTAATTGCAATATTGATACTGCTTGGTGCTGGATTAGTATAAAGGTAGTATAATGTCATTAGATAACTTGAAAAAAAATATAGAAGAGAATGCCGAAGAAGAGGTAAAAAAGATCAGGGATGAAACAAACGCAAAAATAGCAGAAATAAATAAAAATAGAGATAATGAAATCAGAGCAATAAAAAATGAAATAGAAAAATTCATCGATGAAGAAACAAAAAGATTAACAGCAGAATATTTATCAAGTACAGATTTAGCAGTAAGAAATATAATTGATGAGGCAAAACAAAAAGTAATAGATGTGGAGTATAATTCAGTTAAATCAAAATTAGCAGATGAAATTTCAAAAAATGAGAAATACTCAAAAATAATAAAGAGTGCGATAACAGAAGCAGAGAGTAAATTTGGAAAAGATAATTTTACAATAATTGCCGACAATCAATATAAAAAGAAGATTGAGAAGATTTTCCCAAATATAAAAATAAAGCCCGGTGAGAAAGGATTTTTCATTAAATCTAATGACGGCAAAATAAAAATAGATGCCTCTATCGATACACTGATTGAAGCGCACTCTGCAGAGATAAAGAAGAAAATCTACAGCACTATTTTTAAAAGCACATTGAAAGAGAATGAGCAGAAAAGCAGAGATAATAAAAAGATAAAAACCAACAAAAACAAAAAGAGTAATAAAAAAGTAAAAAGTAAATAAAGAAAAGGGATTATGAAATGAAAAGAATAAACCGTCCGTTGCATTACGGCTATTCAAACACGCGAGTTCAAGCAATGAAGGCAAGCATCTTAAGCGCAGAAACTATAAAGGAACTGATGCAAGCTAAAGAAATACCCCTAGCGATATCACTGCTTCTTAAGACTGATTATAAAGAAGATATCGAAAAATTTGGTGGTGCAAACATAAAGATGGATTTGATTGACTTTGTACTAAACAGAAATATAGCCAGAACTATAGAGAAACTTATAAAAATAACACCAAAGGAAGAGCAAAATATAATAGAGAGGTTTGCAATGAGGTGGGATCTTTATAATTTAAAGCTTGCGCTCTATTCAAAAGCGGAAGGAAAGAGCTATGATTCAATAAAAAAGTATATTGTTGAATCTAAAAGAATTTCTAATCTAACTATAAAAGAAGCGCTTGAACAGCCCAACTTTAATGAAGCAATAAATATACTTATAGCAAAGACCCCTTATAGGAAGATACTGGAAATTGCAAAGGAAATTTATAAAAGATCTGGTAATATAGTTGAAGTGCAGGATGCAATGGACAGATATTTCTTTGCTGATTTTGGTAAAAACGCAGAGGATATTAAAAAATATAGTCTAGATTCTGCTAAAGTAATAAAGATGGATATCGAAATAAGGAATATCCTTATGATGATAAGGTTAAAAAAATATAATTTGCCAAAGGAGAATCTTAAACCTCTTCTTATACCATATGGAGTTACAGATGTTAAAAGTCTATTATCAATATATGAAAACTCTAGAGATATAAAAGAGCTTATAAACAACATTAAAAGCTTTGATTTAAAAGATGCTTTAAATAAATATGAAGAAAATGGTAGACTACTTGTATTTGAAATATATATGAGAAATAAATTTTATAAAAAGGTAAACAGCCTGCTTTCACATTTAGTGCTTTCATTAGGTGTAATAATTAATTTCTTTTATCTAAAAGAGAGTGAGGTTCTTACCCTCCGTACAATAATAAACAGCAAGCGATACGAGATAAACGAGAAGGATATGGGAGAGATTATAGGATGGTAGAATGATAGATAAAGAGGATAATAAAAATAAGGATTTATACAAAATTGCGGTTGTTGGCAATAGCTTGCTGATAAAAAGCATGCGTCTTGTAGGAATCAAGCATGCTTATGATGTAACTGATGAAAGCGCCGATAATATAGAAAAAATTATTCAAGAGGTTGTTTTAAATAATGAAATAGGTATTGTTGTAGTCAACGAAGGAATAGTAGAAAAAATAGCAAATAAGAGGCTTGTTTATTTGATAGACAGCAGCTTAAAGCCTATCTTTATAGAAATTCCTGATTATAACAAACCAGAGCAGTACACCGATGTACTCAAAAGACTTATTATAAGGGCTATAGGTATTGATATTAGCAAAAAATAAAAAAAATAAAAAGAATGGTGAATGAATGGGTTCAATAATAAAAATTGCAGGACCGCTCGTTATTGCGGATAACATGCGCGGTGCAAAAATATATGATGTTGTCAGAGTTGGGTCTAAAGGATTAATAGGTGAAATAATACAGTTAAAAGGTGATAATGCAATAATACAGGTTTATGAGGATACAAGCGGTATCAGACCTGGAGAAGATGTTGCAAGCACAAATATGCCTCTTTCTGTTGAGCTTGGACCGGGATTAATAGCAAATATATATGATGGAATACAGAGACCTCTGGATCTAATAAAGGCAAAAAGCGGTGCTTTTATAAGTATGGGTATTAATGTTCCAGCAATTGATAAAAATAAAAAATGGAAATTTAAGATCATGCCTGAAATCAAGAAGGGAAGTTTTGTAAAAGAGGGTGATGTTTTAGGATATGTTGAAGAAACCCCTTTGGTCAAGCATTATATTATGGTTCCTTATGGCGTCAAAGGAAGAATAAACAAAATAGCAGAGGGCAGCTTTAAAGTTACTGATACAATAGCTGAAATAGAAGAAAATAAAAAGATTGAAAATGTTACAATGCTCCAGAAAAGAGTGGTAAGGGTTGCAGGAAAATATAGCAGAAGATTAGCACCAGATGTGCCACTTATAACAGGGCAAAGAGTTATAGATATGTTTTTCCCTGTTGCTAAAGGAGGTGTTGCAGCAATTCCTGGACCATTTGGTTCTGGAAAGACGGTTGTATCACACCAGCTCGCAAAATATGCTGATGCTGATATAATAATTTATGTAGGATGTGGAGAGCGTGGAAATGAGATGACAGAGGTGCTTACAGAGTTTCCAGAGCTAAAGGATCCAAAAAGCGGAAGACCCCTTATGGAGCGAACAATATTAATTGCAAATACAAGCAATATGCCCGTAGCGGCAAGAGAAGCTAGCATTTATACTGGAATAACAATGGCAGAATATTTTAGAGATATGGGTTATAGCGTTGCATTGATGGCGGATTCAACATCAAGATGGGCTGAAGCTATGAGAGAAATTTCAGCAAGGCTTGAAGAAATGCCTGGCGAAGAGGGCTATCCCGCATATCTGCCAAGAAGGCTTGCTGAATTCTATGAGCGCGCTGGAAGGGTTAAAACATTATCTGATAAAGAGGGCTCGATAACTATTGTGGGTGCAGTATCGCCGCCAGGAGGCGATATTTCAGAACCCGTTTCACAGGGAACATTAAGGGTTGTTAAAACCTACTGGGCATTAGATGCACAGCTTGCTGGCTCCAGGCACTTCCCAGCGATAAACTGGCTTATAAGTTATTCACTTTATAAAGACTCATTAAACAAGTGGTATAAAAAGAATCTTGGTGAAAGCTTTGTAACCATGAGGGATGAGGCAATAGCTCTTCTTCAAAGAGAGGCAGAATTAAAAGATATTGTAAGACTTGTTGGCGCAGATGCACTACCTGATCACGAACGCATTATACTTGAAATTGGAAGAATGCTTAGAGAAGATTTCTTAAGGCAGAGCGCTTTTGATGAGGTAGATACGTATACAAGTTTGAAGAAGCAGATTGGCATGCTTTCTGTAATATTGCACTTTAGAGATAAAGCAAACAGAGCTGTTGAGCAAGGTATAGGAGCAGATGCAATAGTTAACATGAAGATACGTGGAAGGATTTCAAGAATTAAAGAATATACTGAAGACAAATTTGAAGCTGAAAAGAATCAGCTTATAAAGGATATTGATAGTGAATTTGAGGAATTAATGAAAAAATAATTTGTTGGTATATAAGAATATAAAATATAAAAATAAAAATATGAAAAAGATATGAAAATATAATAGTATGGTGTTGTAAATGAAATTTGAGTTTGAATATAAAACAATAAGCTCGGTTATTGGGCCTTTAGTTGTGGTTGATAAAGTTACTGATGCAGCATATAATGAAATCGTTAAAATAACTATGCCTAATGGTGATTCAAAATTAGGGCAGGTTATTGAAAGCACTAACAATTATGCAGTTGTGCAGGTTTTCGGACAGACGCAGGGAATTGATGTTGATAGAACATCAGTTAAGTTTTTAGGAGAAACCTTTAGAGTAGGGGTATCAGAGGACATGCTTGGTAGAGTTTTTGATGGACAGGGAAGACCAAAAGATATAAAAGCAGAAATAATAGCTGAGGAAAAACTTGATATAAATGGTGAACCTTTAAATCCTGTCGCTAGGGATATGCCTTCTGATTTTATAGAAACAGGTATATCAACAATAGATGGGTTGACAACTCTGGTAAGAGGCCAGAAGCTTCCTATATTCTCAGGTTCCGGTCTTATGCATAATCAGCTTGCCGCACAGATAACAAGGCAAGCTAAAGTAAAAGGAAGGGAAGAAAACTTTGCGGTCGTTTTTGCTGGTATAGGTATAACGCATGATGATGCTGAATTCTTTATAGAAGATTTTAGGAAGACGGGCGCACTTAAAAGGACGGTTGCATTTATGAATCTTGCAGATGACCCAAGTATAGAGCGTATACTAACACCAAGGCTTGCACTAACAACCGCGGAATACCTCGCATATAAAAGAGACATGCATGTTTTAGTAATATTAACCGATATGACAAATTATTGCGAAGCCTTGCGTGAACTCTCAAGCGCCAGAGAAGAGGTACCTGGAAGGAGAGGTTATCCAGGTTATATGTATACAGATCTAGCAAGTATATATGAAAGAGCGGGTTTGGTAAAGGGTAAAAAGGGAAGTATAACACAGCTCAACATTTTAACAATGCCTGGTGATGATATAACGCATCCAATACCTGATCTAACTGGTTACATAACTGAGGGTAATATTTACTTAAGCAGAGAGCTGGCAAACAAGAATATTTATCCACCTATAAATCCGTTGAGTTCTCTTTCAAGGCTTATGAATAATGGAGTTGGAAGCGGAAAAACAAGGGAGGATCATAGAAATGTTGCAGACCAGCTTTATGGCTTCTATTCAAAGGCTGAAGAAGCACGAAGCTTAAGCGCAATTGTAGGTGCTGAGGCATTAACACCAACAGATAAAAAATATATTAAATTTGGGGAAGAGTTTGAAAAGAGGTTTATAACACAAGGTATAAATGAAGATAGGAGTATAGAGGAAACTCTTGCTATAGGATGGGATTTATTATCCGAATTTGATCCAGATGAACTTACAAGAATAAAGAGCGATTATATAAACAAATATTATAAGAAAAATAGAGTGGATATAAAAGAAAATAAAGAAAAGGAATGAGTAGATGCAGATCAATCCAACTAGAATAAATCTTATAAATACAAAGAAAAGTATTGTATTAGCCAGCAAAGGGCATTCACTACTCAAAAGAAAAAGAGAGGTATTAATAATAGAATTCTTAAAGCTGATAAAAGAGTCTACACATGATAGGGACTTTTTGTATCCGCTCTTACAGAAAGCATATAAAAATACAATGATTTCTTCAGTCTATGTTGGTGATTTTGAGCTTGAACAGGCTTCAAATTATATAAAAGAACCAAAACCGGTAAAAATAACCCAAAAGAACATTATGGGTGTAAAGATACCGATAATAGAAAAGGGTAATGAGGCTTTTAATCTTGTCGATAGAGGATACAGCCTAATTTCAACAGATTTAAGCATCGATGATACAAATAAAGCGTTCACTGAGATCCTTGATATTATAATTGATGTTGCAAAGAGGGAGCAGGGATTGAAGAGGCTTGTTCTTGAGATAGAAAAGGTTAAAAGAAGGGTTAATGCACTTGAATATATACTGCTTCCAAACCTTAACAAGCAGGCTAGGTATATATCTCTAAGGCTTGAAGAAATAGACAGAGATACATTCTCAGAGCTCAAGCATGTTAAGAGAAAATTGCAACGCGCCTCTGAGAAAAACAAAAAAGTGTGATATTAATGAGGCTTATGGCATGGCATGTCGAATACTTTAGGGCGATTCCGAAAGAGAAGGGGAGATCTAAGCTTACCGAAGAGGCAAGCCCTATTGATTCAGATGAATCATTATTATGCTTTATAAGCTTTGAAAAAAATGATGAAAGTATAGGTATTGAGGAGGTTACAGAAAAAGCATCTATTGAAATAAATAAAATTGCATCAAATCTTGGTGTTAAAAATATAATACTAAATCCTTTTGCACATATGTTCGCTGATTTATCAGAAGAAAAATTTGCATATGACGCAATTATAGCATTGGAGAAGAAACTAATGAATAAATTTAGTATCAAAAGATTATCTTTTGGTTGGTTCTACGAAATCGAATTGAAAGCTAAAGGGCATAGGTTTGCAAGAGTATCTAGGATAATATAAATTAATATAAGATAGATAAAGATAGATAATATAAATAATATAAGATAATTATATAAGTATAAGACTAATATAATTATATAAGACTAATAATATAAAATAAAATATATAGAGAAATAAATAATAAAAGAGAGCTGGGAGAGGGAGTTGAACCCCCCTACGTCGCTCTGCAGGCGACTGCATAGCCGATCTGCCATCCCAGCAATTACATTAATTTTATCTATTTAGGTTTTATAATTTTATATTATAATTTTTATAAGCTTATATTCTATAATATTTTTAATATTTATTATTATATTTTTTTATATTATTTTAATTATTTTATATATATTTACTTTGTGTTTTACATCTTATATACAAAATTATATACACATTTTATATACAAAACCATATAAATTCTTTGCTTCTTTTCAACTTTAATATCATAAATTAAAATTAGAAATGATGAAAAGAGATTTTAAAGGTTTCTGTCTATTATTATAACTGTAATTTATAAAAATTTAAAACAAAAAACAGAAAAAAATTAAAAAATAATAAATTCACAAACATTATTATATATTAAATTATATATAAAAATAACAATAAAAAAGAATACATAAATTATTGTGTATATTAAATATATTATATATTAAATATATTAATTACTATATATTTTATATTACCAATTACCACATATCAAGTATATATCAACCATATATTAAAATTATATATCAAATTAAAATTATATATCAAGTATCATATATTATATATTAAGTGATATTTTGAAAGATTCTGAACCTAAAATAGAACACAAGATTTTAGAAAAATTGCTATTTAAGCTGGTTAGCAAGCACATTGGCGGGATTACCTTATCATCACTGCTAGCTAAAGTCAGAGAGAATGAAAAGAACAAGATCCATACAACTATAACATTTTTAAATGAGGACCCTACAAAAGCACGTTACAATGCTAATACCTATATGCAGCTTATAAAGCAGATAGCGAGACTGCACATCAATGCTGATCTTTCAATAAGGCTAAGCCAGCTCGGATACAACTTAAACGACAATGTTTTCAAAAGCTGCTTCCTTGATGTATTAAATACGGCTAAAACAGAGAATATTAAATGCTGGATCGAGGCTGAAAAAAGTATAAAAACCGAAGACCTCCTTTCAATTTACAGGTCTTTTAATAAAGAATATAAAAACTTGGGTGTTGAGATTTCATTAAATTACCCCCTTGAAGTAGGGGTAATAAAGAAATATATTAGAAGCAGAGATAATATTAAATTAACTTCATACTTTTTAAATCTTAAAGAATTAGATGAAAAAAACAGCAAAAAGCAAAATAAAAATAAGGAAAAGTTAAATAATTTAGAGCAGTTAGATGGAAAATATCTATTAGAACGTTATATCTCTGATACAGCTAAATTATTGCAGGCAGGCACTAATGTTGTAGTACTTGAATCAAATGAAAAGATTGCAGCAAAAATAGCTAGCTTTGGAAAAGAATACAGAAAAAATATAATTTTTGAGTTTCCATATGGAAGTAGTAAAAAGTGGATTGCAAAGCTTATGAAAATGAGGGTTAATGTCAGCTATTATATACCTTACGGAAAAGACTGGGTACATTACGTTACAAACAGGCTTACATATGGCCACCACAAAGTTAGCGCTATTACAGCAAGGTTTTTAGAACTAAACAGCTACAAAGAAAATAAGAAAAAGTGAAAAGGTGATATAATGCAGCAAAAACCTAAAAGGAAAAATGCACAGGATCCACCTAACACTAAAGACCCAATCAACCAGTCAGGTTTAGATTCTAATAAAGAAGAAAATAAAAAGAAGAAAATTTATTTAGTTACGGGGCCGAGTTCAGGAATTGGAATAGAAGTAATAAAAACATTAACACAGGATAAAAATAATATCGTGAGAGTTTTAATGAGGACAAAGCCACAAATGAGCGAGAGCTGGAAAAGGCTACCTCGTGGTGTTATCCCATATGTTGTCGATATTACATTAAAAAATGAGGAAGATAAAAAGTCATTAGAAGAAGCATGTAAAGATGTAGAAGTGATTATCCATTTAGCATCTGTAAAGCCAAGCACCAAGATAAAATATGATGAATTTGTTAATGTTAATGTAGTTGGTACCGAAAATATACTTAAAACATGGCTTAGCGTAAATAGTGATAATAATATTGGTCTTAAGTTTATATACTTAAGCAGCACTGCTGTTTATGGAAACAATCGCAAAGGAGAGATTATTACCGAAGATTCAGAATTAGATCCAAGTAACAGTTATGGAGCATCCAAGATGATGGGAGAAGAGGTTATAAAAGCATTCTCAATATCAAATCCTAGAATAAATTTTACAATTCTAAGATCAGCAACAATTTATGGAGAACATTATGAAGAATCATTCTTCAAGGTTTTCAAATTATTGGTCGAGGATAAAATGCGTTTTATAGGATCTGGAAACAACCATATGACATTAATACATATACGCGATCTTGTAAATGCAATAAATCTCGCCATAACAAACCCTAATAGCAGAAATAAAATATATAATGTAACAGATGGAAATGAATATACACAAAGATTTTTAGTACACAAAGCCGCACAGTATTTAAATGTTAAGCCTCCTACAAAATCAGTCAATGCAACACTTGCAAAGGTTGTTGCCTCAATGTTTAATTTAGATCGAGAAGAAATAGCTTTTTTCACAAGTGAAAGGATTATAGATATATCAAAAATAAAAAATGAATTAAATTTTATTCCAAAAGAGGATTTAGATTCAGCAACAAAAGAATTGGTAGATGAATTTTTAAGAAAAAATAAACGATATGTAAAAGTTGATTGATATGAAACTCGGTAAAGTTGAACTTTATATAAACGAAATATTAGAAACAAAAGGAGCAATGTTATTTAGCCTTATAGATCCGCTAGATTATAAAAGCACTGAAGATACAATAAAAACAGCTAAGGGAATGTCTGACGGTGGTGTTGATGTTATATTGATAGGAGGAAGCATTGGTGCACAGGGTGAAATTCTTGATACAATAGCAAAACAGGTTAAAGAAAACATTGATGTACCATTAATATTATTCCCTGGAAATATTGCAACTATAACAAAGTATGCTGATGCTATCTATTTTATGTCTCTCCTAAATGCAAGAAATCCTTATTGGATAACACAAGCCCAGATGCTTGCAGCACCTGCCATAAAAAGCATAAATATCGAACCTCTACCAATAGGTTATATACTAGTGAGTCCTGGTGGAACTGCAGGTTGGGTCGGAGATGTAAACCTTGTTCCAAGAGAAAAACCAAAAATCGCAACGGCATTAGCACTTGCTGGTGAATTCTTAGGAAACAGATTTATATTAACAGATACAGGATCAAATCCAAGCCTACAAGGATATGGCCCAATACCTAAAGAGATGATAAGGAGTATTAAATCTTCAATAACAGTACCATATATAGTCGGTGGCGGTATAACAAAAATTGATGAACTACGTGAGGTATATTCAAGCGGTGCTGATATTGTACAGATAGGAACTGCGTTTGAAAACAGTAATGATGCACTTAAAACAGCGCAAGCATTCTCAAGAGTTACTAAGGAGGAAGGTGAAAAAAAGATAAAGAAGGAGATCTAATAAAGATATAATAATAAAATAATATGATAATACATTTATTATTTATTAATTCATTTTTTATTTTATATTTATTAATTTATTTTTTATTTTATTATATAATTTCTTTCTAGGATTAATAGGTTTACTATCATGAGAACAATAACAAACAATGAATTATATCTACTAACAAAAGAGTTGAACAAAGAATTCAAAGATTATTATATTGAAAAATTTTATGAACTAGCAGAAGATCATTTTTTAATAAAATTAGAAAAACAGCATGAAAAAGTTTTTTTGCAAATTATCTTATGTCATACAGTAAATAAGATAGATTATGATATTATTGATAAAGAGTTTCCGACTAATTTTGCTTTGGCGGTTCACAAGAAAATTGAAAATTTTAAAATAACTTCTATAGAACAGTACAATAACGATCGTATAATTATTATGAAGTTAAGCAAAGGTCAAACAAATTTGAATTTAATACTCGAGATGTTTGGAAAGGGAAATTTAATAATCACTGATGAGACATTCAAAATTCTTTTAGCGTATAAAATTCATACATTTAAAGATAGAAGCATAAATCCTGGCGCGCAATATTTGCCACCAGTTATACAGAATAACACAAATAAAGAAGAAAATATAGATAAATTAGACAAAATTATACTATATAAAGATAACAATAATAAAGTAGTCGATTATAGTATTAAAGAAAATCAAAAATACTTAGGTTTTGTAAAGGAATTTGTACCTAGTATAGAGAAAGCACTTGAATTATATTATAAAGATAATCCTGTAAATATAAAGCAGAAGAGTGAAGCGGATAAAAAGATAGAAGAATTAGAAGAAAGTATAAAAAAACAAGAAAAATATATTGAAGAATCAAAAATTGAATATGATGAATTAATAAAAAAAGGAGAGTTTTTAATCAATAATATGCATCTAATAAATGAATTGATTTTAGAAGTTAGAAAAAACCAAAAGATTGATATAAAAATACTTAATGAAAAATTTCAAGGTATTACTGTAACTAATATAAATCTAAAAGATAAGTATATTACAATTAAAGTAGATTTATAATTTTTATAAACAAAAGCAAATAGAGAGATGTATAAATTAATTAATGTATAAATTAATTAAAATATAAAAAATACAAAAGAAGATTAAAATGATAAAAATAACTTTTTTAGGTACCTCTGGTTCAACACCTACAAAGGATAGAAACTTGCCCAGCGTTGCACTAGAATACAACGGCGAAATACTCTTATTTGATTGTGGTGAGGGCACACAAAGACAGGCAATATTTTATTCAGTTAACATATCTAAAATAAGCAAGATATTTATAAGCCATATACATGGTGATCATATAATAGGTTTGGCAGGCTTAACAAGGACATTAGCACTTAATAATCGGGAAAAACCTTTGTATATTTTTGTACCTGCGGGTGAAGAAAAGAGCATTATAAAATTATTGGATTTTGATAATATAAATTTTAAATATAGCATAATAATAGAGGGAATAAAATCAGGGATTATATCAAAAGGAGATAGTTATACAATACGTGCTTTTAAGCTAAAGCACAGCATTCCGACTTATGGATTTGTATTTAAAGAAAATGATAAGATCAAATTTGATAAAAAAGAATGCAGCAAACTAGGAATAAAGGATTTAATGTTTAATGAATTAAAGAAAAATGGAAAAATTAATATCAATAATAATATTATTAAATTATCTGATATAACATATGTGGTTAATGGAAAAAAGATAGTTTATGCAACAGATACAAGACCTTCAATCGGAACGGTAAATGCTGCTAAAAATGCAGATTTATTAATACATGAAGCAACATATGATGAAAGTAAAAAAAATCTAGCAAAAGAAAGAATGCATTCAACCGCAGCTGAAGCGGCAAAAATAGCAAAGAAAGCAAATTGTAAAAAGTTAGCACTCTTTCATATAAGCTCAAGGTACAAAAATGAGGATATTTTAAAAACAGAATCCACAGTAATATTTAAAAATTCTTTTATTCCAAAAGATGGAATGACGATAGAAATTTGAGGGCTCGTAGTCGAATGGTAAGACGTCACGTTGACAACGTGAAGATCCGGAGTTCGATTCTCCGCGGGCCCACATTAAATTATATATATTAATAGTTGTAACTTAAAGAGAAAAATATCTAGTTTTTTATTTTGAGGTAGGTGATTTAAAAACTTATTATTCAAAAACCTATTTTGTTAATTGAATAATAATTTTAATCATAAATATTTAAAGTTTAGTTTAAAGTAAAGTAACGATATAGGCTTTGGTTAGTTGCGGAACGCACAACAAAAACATTATTATTGTGAACAACTTCAAGATCATCTATTTTTGAGCTTGTATTAATCTGATTTAGCCAATTATTATAATCTATATTGTTAGATGGCTCTGTATTTCTTAATGATAAAATAAAAGTATTAATTTTTAGAATTGTAGCATATGAATTAAGGGCATTATTAGAAATATTTACAATATTCAGAAGATTAAAAAGAGAGTTAATCATTATCATAGAAGTTATTATTGTAAGCAGAAAAACAAAACCATACAATGCCATTTAACCACTATTATTCACTACTATTACTACATATACTTAAACATGCTTCCTTGTAAGATGGGGTATTAATATTTGTTATAGGCATACATTCAGAATTAAAAAGAGTACAATTATTAAAATTTGAAGTTTCAATAGTATTTTGATTTATTGAGAAACGCAGATTTACATTGTAAACATTACCAAAATCTTTTAAAAGCATTATGCAATTTCTATCTAAATTATAGGTACAATTCTGAAGTGTTTTATTTTTGTATAGTGCATTAAAAAAATCATAATACAGATTAGAATAATCTATATTTTTTTGATATGAAGCAAGTGATACAATGTAATAATATTCTGCTACTACTGAAAATATAGTTAACATAACTATGAATGAAATAAATACTTCAAATAATGCAAATTGAGCTTTCATAAAATTACCTAAACTTTTATTATATTATATAAATTTTATATAATATGAATTATTGAATCTTCATAGTTAACGGTTTTATTAATACTTTGATTGAATATATTAACAGTAATATTATATACAAATGGATAATTTAGTTTACAAATTAATTGATCATTTGATAGTGTACATTTATTTATCTCTACAGGTTGTTCATTAATTATTTCAGAATAATAATAGTTTATTTTTCCAACAACGTTATTGACATAATTATAAAAATTTGAAGGTTCATTTGTACCATTTGCTTCCGCCAGTATTAATCCTAGTCTTGATGTTGCATTTAAATAATTGTTATAGTAAGTAGAGTTAACAATATACTTGTTGTTTGATTTATTTTCAATTACATAACCGCTATAATTAGGATTAAATGTAAATACATTATTTATTTCTGCTGAACCTATTTTAATATTATTACTAATTAATTGATTACTACTAAAATTATTTGAGAGCATTGTGCTTGCATTTATATTATTAATATTAGTATATAAATTTATTTTATACAAATAAGTGTCACGATTTGAAATATTCTGTAGATAGACATTTGAACCACTAAATTTGAAACAAACATACTTACTATGTACAACACAACCCCCACTTGACCAATCTGCTAATGAAAAACCATATGTATTATATCCGCATTGCCTATATTCAGGTAAAGGAGTTCCAAAAAGACCATTAATATATGTACAATGCTGCCATTCCTGTACATTAGAAATTTGAGTTGCATTAGACGGGTAAAATAATATTGATTCATTTCTATTGCTGATTAATGCAACTGTATTATTACTATTATTACTATTATTGCTAGTATTATTATACGGGCTTGGGTATTTTGAAAATGATACCCCAGAATAATTATACTTAAATATAGAATTTCCCACAGTCAAAATTATAGCAGCATTAATATGTAATAAACCCGCTACTTTTGGTATAAAATTAAGTCCTACTAATTTAATGAATGAGCCACTTATATTAGATATATTATTAGGATAGATTATAGCATTTTCTGAAACTAGTTTTATTGAATTTATTCTGTAAGAACCTGGATACGAGAAAAGTATATTTAGATTATTGCTTTTATTAATATAGCTTGTATTAGGTAAAAATAATGTAACATTAGGTTGTATTGTGTTATAAGTATTTAGAGAATTTGAATTGCTTGTATTACTATTTAAAAGCTTATTTGATAATTTGCTGAACGAGCCACTTTGAATATTTGCAAGTGGTATATACTGGCTAATAACAAATAGGCTGAATATTGAAACTCCTACAAGGATCATTATAAACTCAAGACTAGATTGAATTCTCATTTTAACACCTTCAATTCATAGATTTTTCCATTAATAGTAATCATGCGTTTGAGAATTATATTTCCATAATCAGTATTATAAGAATCATTTATTTCATCTAGCTGATATTTTATTTTTAGATTATTAAGTAATTGAGTAAATTTGTTTAAGCTTAATGGTAGTTTATTTTCAAGCTGGATAAGATATTGAATTTTTGATGAAACTGTTAGCGTTTCTGCCTCTGAGTTGAGATTATTATAGATGCTTTCCTGCATAAAAATAAATGAGATAATAATTAGCAAGAATACCGCAAAATAGATAAAGATAGATGTGATAAATTCTATTCCTATAATTCCTTTGTATTTAAATATTAATTCCATAAAATTCACAATTGGTTAATCGAATTTGAAAAATTTAAAAAATTTGATATAGTATTTTCAGTATTTTTCTGAATAAAGGTATGTAAGTTTGTCAAAAAAGTAATGGTTAATGTAAAAAAGGAAAATGTCACTAAAAGATATATTAGTAATTCAAAGGTTATTTGTGCTCTCATTTTTCTACACCAATTACGAAGTTATTTCCAAAACGGGTTAAACTGATATTAATAGATTGACTCTTATTGCAAAGCAACGACCAATTCATAGATATATTTGAATTAAAAATAAAACTTGAGTTATCAAATAATAGTTTGTTTTTATAGAATTTAGCGTTACATGCTCCATATGGTATATAAACATTGAATGAACTTTTGTATAAACTAGTATGGAGATTTACATCGGTTACAAATTGTTGTAAAAATAATTTAGTAATGTCCATTTGCATTATTGATTTGTTATTGATATACATAGAGAAGGCACCAATTAAAGCTGTAGCTGAAATCACCAGATAAAGCATAAATTCGAATGAGAGCTGTGCTTTGCTATTAGCTGATTTCAAAATATCACGTTGTTGTTATATTCGATAGCTCATTAGATAGTTTTGCAGCTATGCTTTGGTTTACACTATTTCCATCAAAGGAATGTACTGCTATTCCTTTAAGCTGCATAATCATAGCAAAGGCTATGACTATTATTACACTAATGGCAGATAGCACCATTATATACTCTACAGATCCCTGTCCTTTCTTATTGCTCCGTAAATAAGAAAAAACCTTATATATTTCATATATTTCAGATATCATATTTTCACCACATATTACTTACAAATTTAAACGTAAATAGAAATACAGTAATACTTACTGCTGAATAAAACAAAAATAAAGCAAGATCTTTTTTCTTTTTAGTAAAAATGTTTATATAGTTTAGAATAAAAAAGTAGCAAATAAAAATAATTATCAAGAGATTAATACCACTATTAGCATCATTGTTTGAAATATTGAATATTTCTGAAAATTTAATTATATTTAAGCTAATTCCTGAAAACAATGGAAGAAAGAGTGCAGCGCTCAGCATATTTATAGATTGCATATTTTTAATAAGTCCGTATGATTTGAGAAAGAGTTTTTGCTTCTTTTTAATATTTAACATTAATTCATATAAAGGTGCATAAATATCCACACCTTCATCTAAACCAATTATAATTAAAGAGGCTAGCTGGCTTAAATATTCCGAGCCTAAATGATAGAAATTAGAAAAGGCATCTGAAGCACTATAACCAAGTCCATATTTTATTATTGAATTGGTTAAAGTATATGAAAAATAGAAATTTCCAGAATTTACATATTTTATAGAGCTTAATAGATTTTTTGTGCGTTTGTATTTTTTTGCCAGATTATTAATGAAGTTTATTATATCAGTATCATTTGTTATCTCATTTTTCTTATTATTTTTAATCGAAAAGTTAAATATTATGAAAATCAAAATTAAAGAAAATGAAGCAATAAAACTGCTAAAAACAGCGGATATTATAATCGATAAGAATAAAATTAGGTTGATATTATTTTTGTATTTTAGGTATATATTTTTATAATATTCAGCCATTTAATTCACTCATTTTTTTATTAACCAATAGTGATAGTGCAGGAAGTAGTATTAATAAAATAAACGAAAAAATAGGCATTATTTCTAAAAAATTTGAAAAAATTGAATAGCTTATAAATCCAAATATTAGTAAAGAGGGTATAATAGAATTAAATAACGTATTTATGATTACATATTTATTTAAAGAACCCTGATTTTTTTCATTGATAAGCTTTAATTCATAATCTAATTTTTTATATAGATTACTTAGAATAGATATATTATCATTAGATACCGCATTAGATACTATTTCAACTAAACTTTTTTCGTCTTCTATATTAAATTTATCAATAGAAAAATCAGACGTTTTAATTTCGCCTAATTCTCTTCGAATTTCAAATTTCTTAATTGAATTATAGAATCTGCTTTTATTATCTACTTTCTTTAACATATTACTAATACTTTTTGAAACCGAATTATTGTTTTTCAGTTCTAAATATAATATTTTTAATGCATTTATTGTTTTTTCTTTTTCTATTATTTCATTTTCTTTAAATTCTATAATTTCAATCGAATATAAAAGTAGAAATACTAGTGTAATTATAATTGGCAGTATATATAAAGTGTAAATTCCAAATAAAAATATAATAATTAAAGTGCTCGCCATAAAGATAAATATTATATCTGATTTTTCTTTAAAGTTAATTTTTAGCATTATACCACCAATAGGAGTCTATGTAATCATTAATTGATTTTTGTTTATTCTTATTTGTATTTATTTCACTAAGGAATTTTGCTCTTTTATTTAATTCTGAAAAAGAAGTGCCATAATTTAACAGATTATATTTAGAGTATTTTGATAAAGTCTTCGAAGAATTCAATGAATTAGAAAGAAACAAACCATCTTTTACTATGAAATTTAATTTATATTCATCAGATTCGCTTTCTATCTCGTTTCTCGCCTTCCATGAATATTCAATTATGCTGTCAATATAACGAGACCCCTTCGCATCTTTTTTTAATAGAACAGCTATGTCAAGCATATTTAGATTAAAGGGTTCAACACTCATTGGTGCGGATTGCAGTCTATTTAAGAGGGCTGTAGCATTCAAATCAGAATGCATTGTTGTCATAAAAGGAATACCAAAGTTTGCACCGGCAAAAACCTCCCTTGCCTCTTCGCCTCTTATTTCGCCAACTATTAAACGTTCAGGTCTTAAATGTAATGCATTAATAACCTGAATTTTTATTGTGGTTTCATTACTCCTTACATAGCCTTGTAATGAAACTACATTTACAAAATTAGAATTAAACTTTAATTCGTTGCTATCTTCTTCGACTGTTATTATACGCTCTGATTTTGGTATTAATGGATAAAGAGAACGCAGAAGGGAGGTTTTCCCAGAAGCAGGTGCACCCGCAATTACCATATTTTCCCTTGAATCAATAGCCATCCATAGATAAGCAAAAATTTTAGACATTGACTGATTTTGATTGATTAATTTTCTTAAATCATAACCCCTGCCGTTATTTATTCTAATCGAGGCAATGCCTTTGCTTACAGCATAGGGTGCTATTTGTGCATGCAGTCTTGATCCATCATTAAGCTCCGCATCTATAATAGGATTGTTTGAATTAAGCTCTTTATTTGTATTCTCTATAAGCCTGTTTATTGTAAATCTAAATGCTTCAGCATTAATAAATCTTAAATTAGTTATGCATCTACCGTATATTGAATGATATATTATAATATTAGAAGTAGGAGCATTAATCTCTATTTCCTCTATTTCATTAGCATCCTCAAGCAGTATACTTATCGGGCCATAACCCACAATATCATGTGCAACTAAATATGCAATAAGATCTTTGCTTTCATTTGTATTTATACCACCTAAAGAATTCAAGCACATATTATATACATTAGAGATAAATTCTGGTGTTTTTCTTATCTGCATACCGCTTTCAATAATACTGCTTATTACTCTTGCTTTAATGTTTTTTGCAATCTTTATATCATGATTATTTAGATTGATTGCATATACTGAATAGATAATATTGTTGTTCTGTCTTCCTATAACCCTGTGTTTTTGATTATCAAGTTTAATTACTTTATCAGGATACTTAAAATCAACCTCGAAGGTTAAATCAGATTCGCTAATATCAAAATTGGATGAATCATTTTTCAAACTATTACTGTTTATTTTTAATAGTGGTTTAAAAAAAGATATTAGTTTGCTATTCATATTTTCACTTATTTTTATTAGCTTAATTTACTTATTTTATTAAAATTTTGTTTACTTTAATATATATATTTATATTTAGGTAACATTTATATACTTTTTGTATAAGTAGACTTTAAATTATTGCCAATTTTGGATTTTAAAAAACATTTTTAAACATTAGTATCTAAACTAATATGCAGGTTATATAAAAAGTGGTATTATGGCTGAAAGAGAAAAAGATGATATTTGGATATTGAGGAAGATATTAAGCAGGCCTAATTATGCAGTAGTTTCATTGCTGTTTCAAAAATCTCCAAGAACGACAAGAGAATTATATGCAACGCTTGAAAAAAAATTCACAAGAAAAACATTAATAATAGCGTTAAGGGAGCTATCTATTGAATTTAATATGATACAACCAACACATATAAGAACAGATAAAGGATATGGATTTGGATATAGATTAAACCCAAAGGTTAAGCAGTTCATGCAGAGTGTTGCAAAATTCGAAAAATTATTAGAAAGCCTTAGAAGAGTATAAAGTATAAATTTATTATTGAATTATTAAATTGTCTATTTTTCTACTTTTTTCTCTTATTTTTATTTTCTTTTTGTTATAACATATTTTAATTTTAATTTGATTATAAGTATTTATTGATATTGATTTATAGTTTATATTTAATTTATAGTTTATATTCTTTTATTTACTTGCATCAGATACTTAAGCTTCTTCTGAATGCATACTTACTCTCTTCTGCAACTTATACATTTCAATTATTTCTTTAGTTGTTGTAGCCTCTTCAACGCTTTTATCTGCTCTTATTGCGCTCTCTTCACCTACAAGCCGTGGAAATCTCAATGCGTAACCTACTTCTGTACCATCAGCCTGCTTTTCCTTTCCACATGTATGTGTTGGTGATTTTGTTATTTCATCAGCCTTTACAGTAATTACATATTTTGGATAAACCCAGAAGTCAGGCTCAATTACCGAATCAACCCTTGGTGGTTTTTTATTTACCTTTATCTTCTCAAGTTTCTCCTTCAACTCCTTCATCTGTTTTTCGGTAAAGCCACTACCTATTCTAGATATAGTTTCGAACATATCCCTCTTTTCGTTATATACTGCGCATAAAAGACCGCCAAACTTAAACTCGCTCCTGATACCTTTTCCTAGATAATATCCAACAATGACTAGATCAACAGTATCTGAAAGCTCTCCTTTATAACTTCTTTTCATTTTTATCCATGCAAACTTTCTCGCACCTGCTATATATGGAGCATTAAGATCTTTAGCTACTATCCCCTCAAGTCCATTTGATATAGAGTCCTCAAAAAACTCATTCAGCTCCTTGGCGCTATCTGTAATAATCCTCTTAGCAGGCACTATTGTTTCTGTATCCTTTAAAAGAAGCTCAAGCTGGCTTCTTCTTTCCTTGTAGGGTTCATTAAGAAGATCCTTGCCGTTTAGATACATGATATCGAATGCAAATAACCTCAAAGGCAGTTCCTCTATCTTTTCACTTATCCCGTGTTTGCGCTTTCTTTGTATTGTCTCCTGAAATGGTAGAAATTCATTTGTAGCCTCGTTATATGCAAGGGCTTCGCCCTCAAGGATCACACTTTCAGCTTTAAGCTCCCTCTTTGCAGCATCTACTAGATCGGGATACATTTCAGTAGTGTTTTCAAGCCGTCTCGAGTAGATTTTTATAGTGTTTGATTTCTTATGGATCTGACATCTAAATCCATCATATTTTTGATCGACAGAGCATTTTCCATGCATCTTGGCGAGAATTTCTTCAGCAGTGGGAAGGCGTTCTGCAAGCGCAGGCCTTATTGGTTTGAATATAGTTACTTTAAAGTTGTCTATTACACCCTCGCCTTCAATCTTTAGCTTCTCTGCGACCATGCCGAGGTCGCTGCATATATTATAAGCATGCTCGAGCTTCTCCTTGAGCGTTCTGTCGCCATGAGCCATTATCGATAGCGCTTCGAGTATTGTAGCATCGCCTACACCTAGCCTAAGCTCGTTTAAGGGATACTTTACTATATACTTTGCTTCGATTGGCGTAGATGTCATAACAAGGCTTGCGAGCAGCTTTGTTTTTGATTCCTTGCTACCACTTCCAGATATATGCGCTATCTTGAACATTGTTTCATATATATCATTGACTGAATATTTCTTTTCATTCATGCGCTTAAGCTTTGTCTTCTCTGTAAAGCTCTGCGCAACAAGGCCGAGATCACCGCTCTTTTTATATTCTTTATCAACCTCCTCTTTTGTATACCCTGTAGAAATCGCAATTACATCTTCAACCATCTTCTCAGCCATTCCGAATTCAATTCCTTCGAAAGGAGGAGCGAGCACACCCTGTGTCATATATATTATATGCATTATTTCATCGCTTTTAGCGTTCTTGAAAACCTCTGCAAGGATATCTATCATTGCAAGACGAGAAGAAACCTTATCGAGTTTTTCATAATATGAAACAAGCTCACCGAACAGCATATTAACCACACTATAAATTAACCATATTATAATAATGT
>Ga0080003_1000281_pt1 | contig 35604 bp, 38 predicted proteins | sample JossMetagenome_FD_69206 | JGI IMG/M metagenome (GOLD analysis project Ga0080003, IMG submission 69206) | Hot spring microbial communities from Joseph's Coat, Yellowstone National Park, USA - JC2_E (SPADES assembly) (version 2) | ecosystem: Environmental > Aquatic > Thermal springs > Hot (42-90C)...
CGAGGTTTTCTACCACGTCTTATCCGCATTTATTAGTGATGTGCAGACGATATTTAAGCATGGGGGAAGTCCGCCTATCTCCTCCCTGAAGGTCGGAGTTTTACCGCTTCCCCCAGACCCCTAACACCTTATAAAGGGGCGGGATGTCTCGTGCACGTTGTCCCACGATGAGGAAGATGAGGATCTGATCAGCAAGGTGTACAGGCTGATACTGAGCAGCGGGGAGGGCGGGCTCCTCCAGAGTGAGCTCTGGAAGAAACTGGACCTGACCAGTAGGGACGGTTCCAGGATAGCGACGAAGCTGGAGAAGAGGAGGCTCATCGTCAGGGAGAAGATGTTGCAGAACGGCAGATGGACTTACAAGCTGGTTCCGCTCGTGATACCGATAGATACCAGCAGCGTGGAGGGACTCCCCTGTCTGACCTGCCCGTATGAGGATAAATGCGAGCCAGGGGGCCAGGTATCCCCCGAGAACTGCCGGCTGTTGGAGAGATGGCTCCTCGATAAATACCATGAACACCTAGGCGAGAATGAGGGGGGACAATGAGGCCTTGGGAAGCCAGAAAGGATCTCTACTGGAAGATGGCCAAGGAGAGGGGCTACCGGAGCAGATCCGCCTTCAAGCTCCTCGAGATCCAGAGGAAGTTCGACGTGATGAGGAGGGGGGACAGGGTTGTGGATCTGGGCTGCCACCCGGGCGGATGGCTGCAGATATCATCGAGGGCCGTGGGAGAGGACGGTCTGGTGATCGGCGTTGACCTTAAGGATACCAAGCTCCAGATGAGGAACGTCAAGTTCGTGATGGCGGACATCATGGACCCGGGGCTCGTGGAGGTGCTCCGCTCATACGCGCCCTTTGGATATGACGCGGTACTGAGCGACCTGTCGCCCAATATCAGCGGAGCGTGGGAGCTGGATCACGCTAGGCAGATCGCCCTCTCCAGAAGGGCGCTGGAACTGGCGGGATTGCTCCTGAAGGATGGGGGAAACGCGGTCTTCAAGGTGTTCCAGGGGGAGGAGTTCGACGAATTCCTGAAGGAGGTCAGGGGGCCCTTCTGGGATGTGCACGTGGTGAAGCCGAGGGCGAGCAGATCGCAGAGCAGCGAGCTCTACATGGTGGCGCTCGGGCTCAGGCGGCGCATCGACAGCTCGAAAGGCGACGCATCTCCTCCATGACCACTGCATGCGGCGCATCGGTTCTGAGGCCCAGCTCGTGCATGCCACTCCTCACGGCCCTGTAACCCTTGGAGATCAGCGAATCCAGCATGGATTCCATGCGCGGCACGCAGATGCCCAGGAAATCCGCCACCCTGTCCATCGAGTAATAATACGGCGGCATCCCTACCTCCTGCAGCATCCTCCCGAGCACTTTCGACCTCTGGTGCCAGCCCAGTCCATCGGAAATCCGGAGCATGTCCCTGACGAGCGCCGCATCGAACAGGTCGCCCAGCCATAGGGGGCCGATCATGCGCAGCTCCCCTCCGCACAGCGGGCATGAGGATCCGTCTTCGGGACGGTGGACTCCTCTGTAGAGGCATCTGGGACAGTACGCCAGATAGCCCAGGTGATCCAGCGAGTCATCCGCGGCGCGCGCGGATCCGCCCACCTCGAGGTAGACGCGGACGTACTGCGTGTCCACATGCGCGAAGACCGGCTTGGCTCCCCTCTCCCTTGAGGCGGCCCTTATGGCCGCGTACGCGGTGAGGGCCCGGGCCGCGACATCCTGGGGGAAGTCGGTCCTCCAGAGCGCGAGGAAGTACTTCCTCCTCCCGGAGGCCTGGGCCCTTCCGGTGAGCGCGGATAGATCCGTGGCGGTGAGCGCCACGATGCCGCCAGGGCGGACCGTCGAGACCGCCGCCTCGACGAAAGGCACGGGCGATCCGAATGGATCGATATCTATCGAGTCGAACTTCAATCCCATCCTGGAGGCGCTGTACATGAGCACGTTTGCCTCCTCCCGGCCCACAGTGCACCTGTCGCCGAGGCCGTTCAGCTCGCAGTTCCTCCCGGCTATGTCGACGGCGGTCGGATTCGCGTCGTTGAGGTGGACAGATATGCCGGCCCCGGACTCGTTAGCGACCCTTATACCCCTGGCGCCCACGCCGGACAGCGCGTCCAAGAGCCTCAGGCTGGACCCCGACGCGCGCGAGCCGTAGAGGAGGACCGCGAAATCCCTAGTGGCCCTGGCCAGTGGATTGAAGAACGCCGGCTTCATGGGCGGTGAACCCCTGCCGCTCAGGCTGGCAGCGGGGACCAGAAGCCGGGTACTGCCCTCGACGTGCTCGACGAGCGCCACGCGCCCGCTTAAATATCGCGTCTTTAAATTAATGCGCGGGATTGCCGAGGAGGATAGTCGCGCTGACGGGGAGGCCGGGCATCGGAAAGACCACCGCGGCCGTGGCTGCGGCGAAGGCCCTAAGGTCCAGTGGTCTTGCCGTCGACGGGTTCTATTCAAGGGAGATGAGAAACGGCGTCGCGAGGACCGGCTTCGAGCTCGTGGACTTCCTGACCGGAGGGCGCGAGGTCCTCGCCGGCGTCAGCGGGCCCGGGCCCAGGGTCGGGAAATATCGGGTCAACATAAAGGGCTTGGAGGAGTTCGTGCCCAGGATAGTGGAGCGCGCGCTCTCCGATGCGCAGGTGATCCTCTGCGACGAGGTGGGCCCTATGGAGCTGCTAAGCCCGTCCTTCAGGAGGGAGGTCGCGAAGATACTGGACTCGCGGATAAGCGCGATAGTCGTCGTGCATCATTCCATGGGCGATCCTCTGATGAAGGCGTTTACCAGGCACACGGATGGGGAGCTGATGGAGGTGACTGAGGATAACAGGGATGAAGTTCCCCGCGAGATCGTCAGGGCAATCGTGGAGGGGCTGCGTTGAGGGTGGCCGGGCTGGACGAGGCCGGTAGGGGAAGCCTCGTGGGGCCCCTGGCCGTCGCGATAGTAGCCGTGAGGGATAGGGATCAGTTGGCGCTGAGGGAGCTGGGCGCCAGGGATTCGAAGACGCTGTCGCCGGGAGCCAGGAGACGCATTGCCGCCGCGATATCCGGGTTTGCGTATCATGGGACGGTGCTGGCGCCGCACTGGACGGTCGATGCGTCCACGAGAGCTAGGGGAGGAAACCTGAATTCCCTGGAGGCAGCTGCGTTCGCGAAGCTCATCGCTGGGACCTGCCCCGACTTGGCGATCGTGGATTCGCCCGACCCCAGGCCCGGAAGGTTCGGCGCACTGGTGACGTCGCTGACGGAGGGAATGAACTGCGGTGCGCGGATCATAGCACTGCACCACGCGGATGAGCGCTACGCAGTGGTCGGCGCTGCGAGCGTGATCGCCAAGGTCGCCAGGGACGAGGGGATAGCCATCTACAGTTCCCGCTACGGGGATATCGGATCCGGATATCCGCACGACGCGAGGACGCTGAAGTTCGTGGATGCCTGGATGGATAGATGGGACGATTACCCATATATCGTCCGGAGGGAGTGGGCGACGCTCAGGGGGCACCGAAGTTGACCGCGTCCAGGAGGCTGTCGAACATATCCAAGTACATCGAGCTGATGATATTCCTGGCGGCGCTGATAGCGATCAAGGTGGTAATCGCGGGTCCGCACATGATCTCAGGAGGGCTGGATCCGATGGATGTGGCCGTCACGAGCGTCGAGTTATTCGCCATCATGGACCCGATATCGGCGCTTCCCTTCTATCTGTACTTCGAGGAGGATCTGAGCAAGGATGATCGCGCCAAGCTTTGGTCCACGGTGGTCGCCGCGATGTTCGTGTTGCTGGTGTTCTTCGCGCTGGTGGGGAACCTCCTCCTGCAGCTGTTCGGCGTGAGCATATACAGCTTCATGCTGGGCGGCGGAATACTACTCATGGTGCTGGCCGTCGACATAATGGGCGAGGGATCCAGGTCCCTCTCGCTGGATCCGCAGGAGGCCGCGGTCGTGCCGCTGGCATCGCCGCTCCTCGTAGGACCGGGCACCGCAGCCACGCTCATAATAATGTCGGAGACAAAGTCGATGCTCAACCTGCTCCTGGCTGTGCTGATCGTGGCGGTGGCCACGGCGCTCATAATGAGGTTCTCCAGATCCATCGCGCTGTTGATGGGTAAGAACGGCATCAGGGCGATGAGCAGGCTCCTCAGCATAGTGATAGCGGGGTTCGCCGCCCAGCTGATATATCAGGGGCTAATAGGCTGGGGGCTGCTGAAGCCGATCTGATGACAGGCCGCAGTGAGGCGGGTGTTTCCGCCCCCACGGTGTTTACAAAATTACAAAACAATTGATTTTGGGCATGATAACCTCAAGAACTCGGAAGCCCCGTGCCCTTCTTGGGATGAAGGAGATCGGGCAGGAATCCCGGACATCCCTTCAGCTTGGCGATCTTCAGGTAGAAGAATCCCGGTTCGCTGGGCCCGGCTGCGAACTCCACCCGGTCCATCCTGCTGGGATTTATCTTGAGAAATCCCGCCGGCGGCTCCGGGCTTTCGTGATGCATGAACAGGACCGGCCCCTCATCCTCGGATGCCCTGATGAAGCTGCCGAGAATCCCTTTGCCGCATGGAATGAAGAAAATCGCGCCCGGGGACTCGTCGAGCGCCATGCGGTAGAGACCCATCTTGGCGACGCTCTGCACATCCTCCGTCTCCACCGGCAGAATGGACGGGCCGCCTTCTCCCCCGCGCTCCTGATATTCGCTCACTGGAAATGACCTGAACCTGACGATCGGGGAACATACCGTAGGCAGGCTCTCCGCACTCTGGGAATAGCGGACGGCCTCCCTTCCACTATCGAAGCGGTAACAGAGGTAATCGCCGACGCGCGTCTCACGATGATAGAAGAAGACGAGAAATCCGCCGGGTAGATCCTCTCCGATCACTCCGACCATGTACTCATCACCGTCCCTCACCGCGAGGATCGGCTTCGGCGTTTTCTCGAGCGCGCATGCGAGCCTTGCGACGTCGTCGATCGACTGCAGCTCGACGGGCATTAGCGCGAATTCAGGCACGCGATGCCACCCGGCGGCGGCCTGAATTAAGCGTTTATCCCGGCCATTACCACCAGCGTACTGGTGAGCTCCGTGATGAAACCGCCATTCACCGTGGACTCCATGGGCAGCGCAAGGGGGTGTGATCCTCGGGATCCCGGGAAACGCTCGAGGGCGGGAAGGTGATCGTAGCCGTCGGCTGCTGCGGAAGGGCGGGCCTGAGCCTGAGGGAATACGCGCGCAGATTCAACGCCATGGAAGTCCAGGATACGTTCTACAGGATCGTGAGGGAGAGCACTCTGGTGAGGTGGAGGGCGGCCGTCGGCGACGGGTTCCACTTCACCGTAAAGGCGTTCCAGGGCGTCTCGCATCCGCGCAGCAGCCCTACGTGGCGGCGGGCGGGAAGCGCGCCCGGAGGGCGGCCGGAGAACTATGGACTGCTGAAGGACACGGAGGAGGTCGACGCCTCCTGGAGGAGCACGGAGGAGATGGCCGAGACGCTGGGGGCGGAGTATGTCGTTGTGCAGATGCCGGCGTCATTCACCCCCACGGATGATAATTTGCGCAGAATCGCCGATTTCTTCTCGCGCAGGCGCGGGGAACGCCGCGTGGGGCTGGAGGTCAGGGGCGATGAGTGGGCCGCGCGCTCGGGCGACCTCGGAGATGCGCTCAGGGCGGCCGGCGTGACGCACGTCGTGGATCCGCTGATATGGCCTCCGGCCCACGTTGAGGGGCCGGCTTACTTCAGGCTCCATGGCCGGCTCCCGCACTACGATTACCAGTACAGGACTGAGGAGCTCATCAAACTGGCGGAACTTGTAGAAAATTTTCATGAAGCTTACGTGTTTTTCAACAACATGGCTATGGCCGAGGACGCCGCCAGGTTCTCGGACGCGGTCGGCGGGGGGGCGGCGGGGCTGCCCGGGCCGGAGGAGAGGGCCGGGCTCATCCTTCGGTCGATGCGCGTCCCGACGGATTCCGCGTCCATCTCCAGGAGGTTCGGCTACCTCAGGGTCGGCGTGGAGGGGGAGCCCACGATCGGGGAGCTCATCGGCGGCGTCGGGAAAATTTCCACCGGAGAGGAGCTGATAAGGGTCCTCAGCCGCCGAAGCGGCGGGACCTGTTCTGATACGTCCTGATGGCCCTCAGCAGGTCTATGCGGCGGAACTCCGGCCAGTAGACGTCGAGGAAGACCAGCTCGCTGTAGGCGCTCTGCCAGAGCAGGAACCCGCTGAGCCTTGTCTCGCCCGACGTCCTTATGATCAGGTCGGGATCCGGCAGGCCGCCGGTGTACATGAGCGAGGAGAGAAGCTCCTCGTCGATATCGTCGGGCCCTATGGATCCTTCCACGGCCATCCGCGCCGCCTTCCTGGCGGCCTGCACTATCTCCTGCCTGCCGCCGTATGCGATGGCCAGGTTCAGGAAGAACCGGTCGTATTCCTCGCTCGCGCGCTCCGCCTTCTCGAGCGCCCCGCGGACGTCCGGGGGAAGCCTGGAGAGGTCCCCGATCGCCCTCACCCTCACCTTCCTTCCGTGGACCATCGGGTCGTCCGCCAGCTTGATCGCACGCTCCCTTATCAGCTCCAGTATGTTCGCCACCTCCTCCCTGGGCCTCCTCTCCATGTTCTCTGTTGAGAGCGCGTATACCGTGGTCGTCCGTATCCCGAGATCCAGTATCCAGTGGAGCACGTCCTCCAGCCTGTCCGCGCCGTAGCGGTGCCCCATCCACCCGGGGATGCCCTTCTCCCCAGCCCACCTGCGGTTTCCGTCCAGTATTATCCCGACATGCGATGGGAGCGGGCCGGACAATATGTTCCTCTCCAGCAGCCATCCGTAGATCCTGTAGATGCCCACGGCGGAGGCCGCGAGCCTGGACGCCGCGTACAGCCCCCTCCCCGTCCCCAACCCCCCTATCCCCCGCGATGCATCCTTAGTATCTTATAAACGAAGTACGTGAGGGCCGCGAGGGCCGCGAGGCTCACGAAGAGCGCCAGCAGGACCAGCGACACCGATCTGTAGGGGTTCTCCACGAAGAGCGCCAGCTCCATCAACGGATAGTAGAGCAGCGCGGACGCAGCGAACGCGCTCACGCTCCTGATGGCCTTGTAGCTCCTCCTGAGGACGTAATAGGCCGTCATCACCAGCGGATAGAGGATGAACGCCGTCCATATGTACGGAAGCGCCGCGGCCACCGCGGCGCCCGCCGCGTATTGGACGGCGCTCACGCCGGGGGGCCTCTCGTACAGGTTGAGGGACTGCACCACGTGTGAGGCCTGCACGATACCCAATGCGGCCAGTATGGCAGAGGCCGCTAGCGTGAACAGGCTCAGGTTGAATATCGGGGAGCGCCTAGCGCGGGCAAGTTCCTCATCGATGCCGAACCCCTTGTATACCATGGCTATCCCGAGCAGGATTATGATCGCGTAGCCGGCGTACAGTTCCATGTGATATAGCGCCAGCACCCCGAGCAATAGAAGGAGGAGCCCCGGTACGCCCAGTATGTACTTGGAGTATCTTATATCGCCGAGGGCTAGCCTGAGGTACCTCGCGAGCACCTCGTAGCTCTCCTCTATGGAGCCGCTGTGCCTTATCACGATCCTCTGGACGCTAAGTATAGGGGCGAACTGCTGCACCACCGGTATCACCGTCTCGTCGTCGGCGCCGTCCGATACGAAGACGACCCCTGACGGCCTGACCGCCGTGACCACCCGCTCCATCTGCGACCTTATCCTCCTGTCGGCCTCGAACGAGCTCGTGTGGTGGCCGGCCAGCACCGCGACCTCGACATCGTATCCCTTGGACCTGAGGTCGTCCGCCATCTTTATGGCGGCGAAGATGCCGTTCGCGTCGGCCTCCTCCGGATCCGCGAGCGCGAGCTTGACTGCGGCGTCCATGCACGAGTCACGCCCAATGAGGGGGGTCTCGACGGACGCCTTCAGGCCGAGATCGTCGTCCCTATCGACGTTCAGGACGAGGATCCTGCCGCTCGCGCGCTCCATTTCCTGCGCCGGATTATGGCGCGGCCGGAAGTTAAATATGCTATGGAGATCCCCGATCCCCGGGGGCGTAGAGCGCCTGGAGATCCTCCCATGAAAGTGGCTCGTTCCTCTCGAGCTTCTTCATGGCCTCGTCCCTTCTATTGCTCAGCGCGCGCGCATCCTCCTCCGTCCTGCGCCTGCGCTCCTCCTCCCTGCGCTTCATCCTGCGCGCGTTGACCTTCGCCTCCACCTGGACTAGCCTCTCCCGCAGCTCCTTCAAATCCTCGCTTGCCCCTGAGAGCTCCTGTATGAGCTGTCTCTTCGCCATCAGGAGCGACTTCAACTTCTCCCTCGACCTGTCGAGCTCGTCCTTCACCGCATCGTGCTCCATGCGGATCTCCTCATACCTGCCCTCGAGCTCGTGAAGGCGCTTGTCTATCGAGTCCATCTCGGACCTCACGTTGTACGCCCTCTTGAGCACCTGGAGCTCCTTCGTGAGCTTCTCCAGGCTTCCGACTATCCTCTTCTCGTCTATCTCCTCCCTGGGCCTCGTCTGCAGCTCCCATTCGAGCCTCCCTATCTCCTTCTCGAGCGTCGCTGCGGCGTCGGTGCCCATGTCCACGCGGAGCCCCCTCGAGATCTTGCGGAGGTCAGAGGCCCTGCCCCGGAGCTCCCGGAGCTCCTCGACTATTGAGCCCCTCACCTCCCGGAGCTCCTCGAGCCTGCCCTTCAGCTGATCGTAGCCCGAGTTCTCCTCGTCCAGCTTTCCCCTGACGCCCTTCAGTTCGTCCCTGATGGAATCGATCTTCTGGAGGACCGCGTCCACCTGTCTCCTGAGCGCTGACCTCTCGTCGAGGAGCCTCCTGAACTCCTGCTCCTCATCCTCCGAGCTCAACCATTATCGCCTCCAGCCCCTTTCCGACCTCGCCCGTTTTATACTTGCCACCTAAATCGGGGGTCATCACGCCCCTCCTCAGGGCCTCGATGGCGGCCGACTCGATGAGCTTGGACGCCCTTCCGAGCCTCGGATCCCCCTTGACCTGGGAGAGCCAGTCGAGCATCATGGACGCCGAGAATACCGTGGCGTACGGATTGGCGAGGCCCTTCCCCGCTATATCCGGGGCTGACCCGTGGACCGGCTCGAACAGCGCCATGCTCTCCCCTATATTAGCGGATGGCGCCATCCCGAGCCCACCGACGACCTGCGCCGCCTCGTCGGATAATATGTCCCCGTAGACATTCATCGTGAGCAGAACGTCGAATGAGCGCGGATCCCTTATGAGCGCCATGGACGCGGCGTCCACGTACAGCTCCCTGTAGGACACCCCCGCATGGTGTCCGGCGACCTCCCTGGAGGTGCGCGCGAAGAGCCCGTCGGTCACCGGCATGACGTTTGCCTTGTGCACGATGGTCACGTGCTTCCTGCGCCTCTCGGCCTCCCTGAATGCGTACTCAGCTATCCTCCTCGAGGCGCGCTCGGTCACTATCTTCAGAGCCACGGCCGCCCCGGGGAGCTCGAACTCATAGCCCTTGTACAGATCCTCGGTGTTCTCCCTGACTATCAATATATCGACGCCGTCCATGAGCGGCCTGACGCCAGGGTACACCTTGGCCGGGCGAATGTTCGCGTATAGGTCGAACATCTGCCTGAGGCGGACTATGACGTCCTTGGCGGTCTCGCCCACCGGGCCCTTGATAGCCGCATCCGAGGACTTCACGCCCTCCACCGTCTCCTCGGGGAGCGCCTCCTCTAGCTCGGCCAGCGCTGAATCCCCCGCCCTGAACGTGCGGAACTCGATCTGGAACCCGAACATGTCGGCCGCGCGCTGGACAGCCGAAAGCGCCACCGGCACCACTTCGGGACCTATGCCGTCACCCTCTATTACCGCTATCCTGTACACGCGTATTCCCTCCCGCTCTCGCCGCCCTCTTCTGGAGGATCTTATTTATTCCATCCACCATTGCGTCCACGCTCGCCATCACGATATCTGTGCCGACCGACCGCGCAGATGCCACGTTCCCGGCGTCGTCCTCCACCTTTATCAGGACCTCACCGAGCGCGTCGGAGCCCCCGGTTATAGCCTCCAGCCTGTATTCGACCAGGCGGACCTCCGCTATCTCCTTCACCATCGACTGTAGCGCCCTCAGCGCCGCGTCGACGGGCCCCACGCCGATGCTCGACGTCGATATCTCGTGATCCTTCAACCGGAGCCTGATGGAGGCGGTCGGGTTTATCCCCATCCCCGTCACCACGACGAGCCCCGACAGCGATGCGGTGGTCTCCCCCGGGGGAAGCCGCCCGGTCACGCTTCTGGCGATCGCCAGCAGGTCCGCGTCGGTCACGGTCTTGCCCATATCGCCCAGCCTCTTCACCTCCTGGACTATCTGGCGCAGCTGATCCTCGTCCACATCGATCCCGTATTCCCTCAACATTGCATCTATCCCGTGGCTCCCGGCGTGCTTCCCCGCCACGAAGAACCTCCTCCTGCCGACTACCTCCGGATTTATCGGCTCATATGTGGAAGGCATCTCCAGCACCCCGTGGACGTGTATCCCCGATTCGTGGCCGAACGCGTTATCGCCCACGATGGCCTTGTTGGGCGGCGGATATACGCCGGTGAGCTTCGCCACCATCCGCGATGTCTCGTATATCAGCTCGGGCTTTATCCCCAGCTCACGTTTATAGAGGAACTTGAGCGCCAGCGCTGTCTCCTCGAGCGACGCGTTCCCGGCCCTCTCGCCTATTCCGTTCACAGTCGCGTGGAACTGGGAGGCGCCGGCGATCACGCCCGCTATGCTGTTGGCCACCGCGAGTCCGAAATCGTCGTGGCAGTGGACGCTGACGATCTTCCCGGGGGCCGCCTCCCGGGCGAGCCTGACGAGCTCGGCCATCCTCTCGGGGGTGGCCGTCCCGACCGTGTCCGGTATGTCCAGGACGTCCGCGCCGGCCCTCGCGACTTCCGAGTAGACCCTGCTGAGGAATTGAACATCCGTCCTCGTCGCATCCTCCGCGGAGAACTCCACCTCCACCCCGTGGGATTTCGCGTACTCGACGGCCTCCACCGCCCTCGAGAGCGCGTCGTCCCTCGTCATCTTCAGCTTGTACTGCAAGTGCACATCGGACGTCGCTATGAAGATGTGGATCCTGTCGACCCCGGCGTCGAGCGACCTGTCCACGTCGCCCCTCGCCGCCCTGGCCAGGGCGGCGATCCTGGATCCGAGGCCGAGGCTCGCTATCCTCCTGGCGCCCTCGAACTCGCCCTCGCTGGAGGCCGGAAATCCGGCCTCTATGGCGTCCACGCCGAGCTTGTCCAGCTGCTTGGCTATCTCGACCTTTTCGTCCGGGGTGAGCGCGACGCCCGGCGTCTGCTCGCCGTCCCTGAGCGTCGTGTCGAATATGTATACCCTACCGTCCGCCGAGGGCTGCCTCGGACCATCCCTCAACGGGATTCACCCAATCTTCATCAACTTCCTGACCTGTTCGCCCACGCGCTCTATCTGATGTGCCCTCACCGAGTCGACGAGGCGCCTCATTTCGGCGGAGCTCTTTGCCACGTCGCCGGACCACTCCCTGGCGAACTCGCCGGACTGTATCTCCCTCAGTATCGATTTCATGTTCTCCGCAACGTGCTCATCCACCACGCGGGGCCCCCGCGTCATGCCGCCGTAGCGGGCGGTCTCGGAGACTGACTCCAGCATGTGGGAGAGCCCGCCGGACTGTATAAGGTCCACTATGAGCTTCAGCTCGTTCAGGACCTCGAAGTACGCGACCTCGGGCTGATAGCCCGCCGCCACGAGCGTCTCGAATCCCCTGAGTATCAGGTAGGTCACGCCTCCCACCAGCACAGTCTGCTCCCCGAAGAGATCTGTCTCAACCTCCTCCTTGAACGTGGTCTCCATCACGCCGGCGCGCGTGGAGCCTATCGCCTTCCCGTACGCGAGCGCCAGATCCAGCGCCTTCCCGGATGCGTTCTGCGCGACAGCCACGAGCGACGGTACGCCCCTGCCGGCGAGGTACTCGCCCCTGACGCGGGGACCCGGGCTCTTGGGCGCGACCATGAAGACGTCCGCCCACTCGGGCGGCCTGATCAACCCATAGTGGATGTTGAACGCGTGCGCGAACCCCAGCGCAGTCCCCCTCCTGAGGTTCGGCGATATCAGTTCCCCATAGACCGAGGGCTGCTGGAGGTCCGGTATCAGCAGCTGGACCACAGACGCCCTCCTTACGGCTTCGTCTATCGGGAGGGGCTCAAACCCGTCCCGGGACGCCTGGGCCCACGAGCTGCCGCCGCGCCTGAGGCCCACGGACACGTCGACCCCGCTATCCCTTAAATTCAGGGCCTGCGCCCTCCCCTGGCTTCCGTACCCTATAACGGCCACCTTCCTGGACAGTATCGCGTCGAGCGATACATCGTCGTCGTAATATATCTTGGGCAACCTAGCTCACCTCCAACGCCACCACTCCCGTCCTCGCGACCTCCTCAAGTACTTTCCCGCGGTCGAGCGCGTCGATCAGCGACGACACGTACGAGGGGGAGCCGACGACCTGCAGGACGATGCCTTCGCCGGATTCCCCGAGCACCCTCAGTTCACCTTCCCCGCCGACGCCCCGCGCGACGTCCACGCCGCCGGACTTCACGCGGATCAGCGCCAGCTCCCTCTGGGCCGCCCTGGAGGGATCCATGCGGCTCACGTCAATCACGTCGACGGTCCTCCTCAGGACCCTGGCGAAGTCCTCCGCCATCTGCTCATCCCCGCGCATGGTGATTATCATCCTGGAGGTATCCGGGCGCTCCGTCACGCCGACCGCCACGCTCTCTATGTTGAAGCTCCTTCTCCGGAACTGCGAGGCGACCCTGAAGAGCACGCCCGGCTTGTTCTCCACCGTCAATGAATATATTACAGCGTTCTCGCCGCTCATTCCCGGCCATCCCCCAGGAGCATCTCGTTCAGGGTCCTTCCCGGGCCCACGAACGGGAACACGTCCTCCTCCGGGTGTATTGGGACGTCTATTATCGTCGCGACGTCGCTGCGGATCGCCGACCTGAAAACCGAGCGGAACTCGTCCAGCGAGTACACCCTGGCGCCCTCCGCCCCGAACGACTCCGCCAGCCTGACGAAGTCCGGGTTCGCGTCAAATATCGTGGCCGCGTACCTCCGGTTATAGAAGAGCCGCTGCCACTGCGCGACCATCCCGAGCGATGAGTTGTTGAGTATCACCGCAACGACCGGCAGCTTCTCATTCACGCTGGTGGCGAGGGAGTTCATGGTCATCATGAAACTGCCGTCCCCCGCTATATCCACGACCGGGACGTCCGGCCTCGCCGCCTTGGCGCCTATGGCGGCCGGAAATCCGAACCCCATTGTCCCCAGCCCGCCGCTCGTGATGAACGTCCTCGGCCTCAGGACCTTGAAGTACAGCGCTGCCCACATCTGGTTCTGGCCCACCTCCGTGGTCACTATGGAATCGGGGGGCAGCAGCTCGCGCATCGCCCTCAGTATGTAGGGCGGCGAGAACTCCGACTTCACGCTGACTATCCTGTCGCGCCACTCGGAGACGACCTCGTCCACCCTCCTCCTCCATGCGCCCCAGTTCCCGGTCCTGGCGCGCTCGCGGAACATCTCCAGCAGGAGCCTGAGGCTGGATTTGAGGTCGCCGGTGACCGCGTGGTGCGTCTTCACGTTCTTCCCGACCTCGGTCGGGTCCACGTCGAAGTGTACTATCTTGGCGTCGGGCGCGAACCCCTTGACCTCCATCGTGGTCCTGTCCGAGAACCTGACTCCAACCGCCAAGACGAGGTCCGCCTCGTTCACCAGCTTGTTGGCGTGCACTGTTCCGTGCATTCCGACGAGTCCCAGCGCCAGCGGATGATCCTCCGGCACCGCGCCCTTTCCCATGAGCGTCGTCGCGATCGGTATCAGCGCCGATTCTGCCAGCTGCAGCAGGTATTCGTGCGCCCCGGATTTTATCACGCCGCCGCCCGCCAGTATGATCGGCCTCTCGGCATTCAGCAACATGTCGAGCGCGACGGCGATGGCCGCGGGGTCCGGGGGCACGTACGGCCTGTAGCCCCTTATGATCACCTGGTCGGGGAACGTCATCTCGGCTTCCCCGGTCTGTACGTCCTTCGGCATGTCGATGTGGACGGGGCCTGTACGGCCCGTGGACGCCAGGAAGAACGCGGCCCTAACGGTCCACGGTATATCGGACGGCCTCAGCGGTTGGAACGAGTATTTGGTCATGTGGGTGTAGATGCCGACCGCGTCTATCTCCTGGAACGAGTCCCTCGCCATCATCGACGTGGGGACCTGGCCGGTTATCGCCAAGAGCGGCGTCGAATCCATGTACGCGGTAGCCACCCCCGTGGCCAGGTTTGTCGCTCCCGGCCCCGATGTGGCTATGCAGACGCCGACCTTTCCGGAGGCCCTTGCATATCCGTCAGCCATATGGGCGGCCGACTGTTCATGCCTCGCCAGTACGTGCCTTATGCCGCTGTTCAGCAGCTCATCGTATACCGGCATTATTGCGCCGCCCGGTATTCCGAATGCGACGTCCACGCCCTCCTTCTCCAGGGCCTTAACGAGGGCGCGGGAACCGGACATGAGATCCAATTTCACATACACCTCCTGAGAACCCCCTTCCTATAGAAGGGGTCTATCACACGATGATGAGGAGCACTAGGGACGCCACAGGATGGCTCGCCGAGGCGCCCGTACGCTCCGACATCATCGATCGGCCATCCTCAAGCCGCGATGTAAATAAAGATATCGGACACTCCTTCCGCCCCGAAGGGACGAGGTCCGCCGCCGTTATCACCGCGCCCCTTTTTAATGCCCCGCATGATACGGGGGCGTGCTCAGGAGCTCGGATGTCAAGGAGGGGCCGGAAAGGGCCCCGCACAGATCGCTCCTCAGGGCGACCGGCCTGGGTGATGATGACTTCGGGAAACCGTTCATAGGGGTAGCGAACAGCTATTCGGAGGTCGTGCCGGGGCACATCCACCTCAGACAGCTGGCCGAACAGGTGAAGATGGGGATACGCGAGGGGGGAGGGGTCCCCTTCGAGTTCAACACAATAGCGGTGGACGACGGCATAGCGATGGGGCACGAAGGGATGAAGTATTCCCTCCCGTCGCGCGAGGTCATAGCGGACTCCATAGAGATAATGGTCAACGCGCACAGGTTCGATGGGCTCGTCCTGCTCACGAACTGCGACAAGATCACGCCGGGCATGCTGCTCGCGGCGGCCAGGCTGGACATCCCGACCGTGGTGGTCACTGGGGGTCCCATGGCGGCAGGCCTCTGGAGGGGGAGGAAGGTGGGGCTCGTCGACGTCTTCGAGGCCGTCGGGAGCTACAGGGCGGGAAGGATGGAGCTGGGGGAGCTGGGGGAGCTGGAGAGGGTGGCATGCCCCGGGCCGGGATCCTGCAGCGGGCTCTTCACGGCGAACAGCATGGCCGTTATATCCGAGGCCGCCGGCCTCTCGCTGCCGTACACCGCCACGGCGCTCGCGGTCAGCGCTGAGAAGAGGGATATAGCCAGGAGGGCCGGTGAAAGGGCGGTTGAGCTCGTGAGGCAGGGCCTCAGGTTCTCGAGTTTCCTCAACAGGAAGAGCGTGGAGAACGCCATATCGGTCGACATGGCGCTCGGGGGGTCCACGAATACGGTGCTCCATCTGCTGGCGCTCGCGAGGGAGGCCGGCATAGATCTGAGCCTCGACGACTTCGACAGGATCGGCAGGACCGTTCCGCATGTGGCGCCGATATACCCTGGCGGGCCGTACATGATGGAGGATCTGCACGCGGCCGGAGGAGTGCCGGCCCTCATGAAGTCGATCTCGAGGTTCCTCCACCTGGACGCGCTGACGGTCTCGGGCAGGACCGTCGGCGAGGTGCTGGGGGATGCCGTTGTGAGGGATCGCGCGATAATAAGGAGTCCTGAGGATCCGGTTCATAGGGAGGGCGGCATAGCGATACTCAGGGGGACGCTCGCCCCCAGGGGGGCCGTGGTGAAGACCGCCGCGATCGCCGAGGAGAACCTGAGGTTCAGGGGGACGGCGCGCGCGTTCGACTCGGAGGAGGACGCTTATCGCGCTATAGTAAGGGGCGACGTATCGGCCGGCGATGTCCTAGTGATACGCTACGAGGGACCGAGGGGCGGCCCGGGGATGAGGGAGATGCTCTCGCCGACGTCGGCCATCGTGGGCATGGGGCTCGCCTCGGAGGTCGCCCTGATTACCGATGGGCGCTTCTCCGGGGGAACCAGGGGGCCGTGCGTGGGGCACGTCGCCCCGGAGGCGGCGGTCGGGGGGCCAATAGCGCTCGTAAGGGACGGGGATCCGATCCTGATAGATATCGAGACCAGGAGGCTGGATCTGGAACTTCCGGCGGACGAGCTGGAGGGGAGGAGGAGCGCGTGGAGCCCTCCATCTTCTAGGGCCCGCGGATATGGAGTGCTCTCGAGATATTCGGCATCGGCCTGCCAGGCCGATGAAGGGGCAGCCCTGCGGTGCAATGACAGCGGAGCGCGGGCCTTCGGCCGATCGTGAATATGTCGAATATCACGCAAACGCTTAATTCAATGCGGGTCGAGCGACCGGGAGATTGGAACTGGATGTGGAGGTCCTCGACACCACGCTGAGGGACGGGGCCCAGGCCAGCGGAGTCTCCTTCACGCTTCAGGACAAACTCAGCATAACCGAGAAGCTGGACGAACTTGGCATTTCCTACGTTGAGGGGGGCTGGCCCGCCTCGAATCCGAAGGATCTGGAGTACTTCTCCAAGGTCAAGGAGCTGGGGCTCTCCAGGACTGAGGTCGTCGCGTTCGGGTCCACCAAGCGCAGGGGCACGAGGGCGAGTGAGGACCAGAACCTGGGCGCTATCGTGAGGGCGGATGTGAGGACGGCCGTCATAGTGGGTAAATCGTGGATCCTGCACGTGAAGAGGGTCTTGGGCGTCGCCCCCGAGGAGAACCTGGAAATAGTCAGGGACTCCCTGGGATTCCTCCGCTCACATGGGATACGCGTAATTTTCGATGCGGAGCACTTCTTCGACGGTTACAGGGAGGATCCGGAGTACGCGCTGAGCGTCCTCAGGGCGGCCGAGGAGGCCGGGGCCGAGAGGATAGTGCTGGCCGACACGAACGGCGGATCGCTCCCGCACGAGGTCGGACGCATTGTGGGGGAGATCAGGAAGTCCGTGCGGGCCCCGCTGGGGATCCACGCGCACAACGATTCCGGAAACGCGGTGGCGAACTCGATAATGGCGGTGGTCGAGGGCGCGACGCACGTGCAGGGGACGATAAACGGCATAGGGGAGAGGTGCGGCAACGCGGATCTGATACAGGTGCTCCCGGCGCTGGTGTTGAAGATGGGCCTGAGGGCGCTCAAGGGCGACGGGCCCGGAGGGGAGCGGCTGCGCGGGCTGACGGCGCTGTCGCGCCACGTATACAGGCTCCTCAACATGCCGGAGAATCCCTATCAGCCGTACGTGGGAAGCGGCGCTTTCTCGCACAAGGGCGGGATACATATAGACGCGATGTTGAAGGAGCCCAGGAGCTATGAACACGTGGACCCGGAGCTCGTCGGGAACCACCGGAGGATGAGGATAAGCGAGCTCGCGGGGCGGGCGGCGCTCCTGAGCGAGGCCAAGAGGCTGGGGCTGGATATAGATAAGGACGATCCGGCCCTGGGCAGGGCGCTTGATGAGATAAAGAGGCTGGAGGCCGAGGGATACTCGCTCGAGGATTCCGACGCGACCATCCACCTCATACTCATGAGGAGCCTCGACGTGGATGTGGACCAGCTCGACGTAGTCTACTGGAGCGTGGGGGTATCGAGGGAGGAGAATGGCGACGTGGAGTCGGTCGCGGATGTGGTCGTGAAGTTCGGCCATCATGTAGGGCATGGGAGGGGGAGGGGCGTCGGGCCCGTCCACGCGCTCGACAACGCCATGAAGACGGCGGCCGGCAAGCTCGCGGAGGAACTGACCGGGGTCTCGCTGGTCAACTACAAGGTGAGTGTCGTGGACAGCGTCGAGGGTACCGCCTCCAAAGTGCGCGTGTACGTGGAGTTCTCCGATGGGCACGGGAGATGGTCGACGACCGCGCTGTCGAGAAACGTGGTGGAGGCGAGCCTCCGCGCGCTCGTCGACGGTTACAACTACACGCTGCTCGCGAACCACGTGGGGAAATTGCGCTCGGCCCGTCAAACTTAATTCTCGCGGCCGCAGATATCCTGATGTGACGTCCCTCGCTGACCCATGTGTATGGCGCGGGGATTCCAAGCTGATTCTAGCGGCCTACACGCTTCTGCTGCTGAGGAGGGAGGGCAGGATCGGAAGGAAGGGGCTGGCGGAACTTCTTGACGTGGGGGAGGCCACCGGAAGGACTATACTCTCGAAGCTGAAGGCGGCGGGGCTGGCGGATGCGGATAGAGGGGGGGCATATCTGACGCCCGAGGGGATAAGCGTCTCCGGAGCGCTGGCGGACATCTTGGAGCCCGCCGACGTCGAGCTTCCGGAGCGCTACGGGAGCGTGACCGCGGGGGTCATCGTGAAGGCTATGTGCAGCTCGCTGGGAAGCGGGGTGGCCCATAGGGATGAGGCCGTGAGGGGCGGAGCCGATGGCGCGCTCGTGCTGATGAGGAGGGGCGGTAGGTATGTGTTCCCGGACGGCAGCTACGAGTATCCATTGAAGGTCAGTCCCGATCCGCCCGATGGATCGTGCGTCGTGGCTGCATGGGCCGGCTCAGGGGCCCTGGCCATAAACGGCGTTATGAGGGCCGCAATTTCGATCATCTGCGGCGGACGCGGGCATTAATTACTAATTTCTGTGTACCGCATGGCAATGTATAGCGACATCGCCATGTCCCTTTTGGACGTGTGCTTTAGACCTCGACCACATCCGGGCATTTCCGCCGCGCCCCATCCTTCTGTGGACCGTGAGGGAGAGCAGGTGCTCTCCGGGCGGGGAATCCATTTCCGTTATTGCCGACTCGAGCTCTAGTGACATCCACCATGCCCATCGTGGCATGTATGTACCGAGCAATTGTGAAACGGGTTCTTCTCACCCGTAAATGATAGGGACTTCTCCGCTCCCACAAATCCCCCTCACCTTATAAACGGGTTTCACCCTACGCAGGCGCACATAGGTACGCATCAGCGTACCTGTCGTACGCGTAGAGCTGGAGCTTCGCAGCATCATATAGGCCCCTCGTGAGTTCATCGGGTCCCCTCCGCTCCGCCCCCGTCAGGAGGTACCCGCCCACCAGCGATGGCAGGACGTTTCCGTCCCACCACTCGCGCTGCTGGGGAACCCCCTCCATCCTCAGGTAGAGGTTGATGGCCGCGTTCAGCTGCCTGTCCATCGCGAGGCCGCAGCGCTCGCACCTGAAGACCGCGCTCCCCCTTTAGGTCTCTGTTCACCCACCCGCCTGGAGCGCGCGTCCGCGGTCATCGCCTTATCTGACCAACACCCTGGAACTGTTTTAAACGGCGCCCGGAACTCCGCCGCGTGGTCCAGGGAAAAAGGGCGAGAAGGAAGGCCGTTGAAAAGGGTAAGGAGCTCGAGGACGAAATAGAGAGGATGGCGGAGGAGGGCGGCTGGAGGGTCGAGAAGAGGAAGAAGTACGGCGATAGAATCCTGGACTTGGTGCTATCGAAGGGAGGCATGGTCTTCGTCGTCCAGAGCAAGAATACGGATAGGGCTACCCCATCGGACGTCAGCCAGACCAAGAAGGACTTCGAGGAGTATGTGAACTGGCTCCTGGAGGAAAAGCTCGGGCTTTCGGTTGCTCCTATTCTGGTCTCCAAGTCATTCAGCGATGGAACGAAGGGGAGGGCGAGGGGTTATGGGGTGCTCCTCTACACCGTGGACGAGCTCAGGGAGCTCCTGGTCGGAAGGGAACGCGCGAAGGAGTGATAGACCGACGGGCGCGCTGGCCCCATCCCGATTCTAACCGCCTTACTCCGAAGGACACAGTTCGCATAATTGAATGCGTTATCACGTGTCAGCTGGACGCCCTCTTTCTTCAGTCGCCGATCGGATGAGCTCACTCCTGGACATCCTCACCCCCCGTGAGGACGTTGGCGAGCGCCGAGGATAGCGATAGAAATCCAGCCCTAGTCACCGCCGATACCGGGATTGGCTTCTCCATATGGCCGCTCCTCGCGAGCAGCGACAGTAGCCGGCGGTGCATCAGATACACATCGCCGTCAGAGCTCTTGGTAACCGCGTCCTCCAGCTCCGATGGCCTGGATGCCCAGCTCAATATCCTTCCCACGTTATCCTCTATCATGTCAACCTTGGTGAGCAGATGGATGAAGGGCAGCGGGAAACGGAGCCTCACGGATGCGGCGAGCATCTGTATGGATACGTAGTTGAGCGGCTCCGAGACCAGCCACCCATCCATGAGGAAGAGCATGACCTTGGACGTGCCCGGGAACTGCCTCACCATGAGGGGGCCACTGGGCCTGTATACGAAAGGTTCTATCTGACCGGGCGTATCGACCAGCACGTAGTCCGGCGAGGCCTCCTCGATGTCCTCCAATATCTCCTGGAGCCTCGCGGCTGCGATGTCGACCGCCAGCATCAACGCGCCGTTGGGCCCGAGGCCGTTCTCCTCCATCAGGTCCCCGAGCGACACCACCGACCGTATGTCAGCATCGGGTTCGTAGGGCAATTTGATCGCGCCGGGATCCAAGTTCACGGTCGCGACGTCCCAGCCCTTCTCGTCCAGCCACTCTTCGAGCGCCGACGTCAGAAGGCTCTTACCCGAGCCGGCGGTCCCGACGGAGAATATCGTGTACATGCACCGTACTAGACAGCGACCCCCGCAAAAGCTTTGGGGGGACGTCCCGGCCGCCGCCGGCGACGCATCCACGACCGGTTCAGGGAATCACGTCGCGCGACATGTCCCCCTCCCGCCCCCGAATGGCGTGGGTTTCCCCGTTCCTTCAAACTACCCTTTTTGACGACGAAGTCCACTGACCATGAAGCGACGGGACGGGCGCGCCGCGCGGCCAGAATTCCTCCTGAAGGAGCTGCAGCTCCCTCGGGAGGGAGTGAGCGTGACTGGTTTCGCGCGTCAGCGCTTCTTGCTGGAGGTCCACCAGTCCAGATATTCCTGGTGCCTGGATCTCTCGCGGAAAGCCGCCTCCCTCTTCTTCTCCCTGATGGTGGCCAGTTGCGCCCTCGTGGCGGAGAGACCGCACGATGTGCAGCTGTAGTAGCCCGTTACCGGGTCGTACACCAGCTTCCCCCCGCACTCGGGACACACAGTATTAGTATCGGGCAAATCCGGGCATCCCCCTGCAAGGTTAAATAAATAGTTAGCCTCAGTTGCCGTCATGAGGGATCTGACGATAGTGGAAGGGCCCGGGACTGGCGCGCTGACGGGCGCGCTCTCGGAGGCGCTCAGGGCCAAGCGCTACCGGTTCGATGGATTGAGCGGCGAGGATATCGAGGGGGCGGAGGTCTTGATTGTGTACTCGATAGCGGAGCCGTTGGCGCCGGCACTCGACGGATTGGTCTCAATAGCGGAGAGGATATCCGGGAGGGCCAAGAGGATGGTGATCGCGGTCCCTTATATGGGGTTGAGGGCGGGGAGGCGGGTCTCCCAGTATCTGGCCGGCGGGCTGGACCTCATCGGGGCCGATCACATAATAGTGGCCGATCCATCATCGGACGAGGTGACGGCCCTCAGGACGCCGGTCGTCGCGATATCGGCCCTTCCGGAGATCGCCAAGTGGATCTCCGGAAGGGCGGGGAATCTGACCGTAATGGCCCCTCCCAGGCTTGAGAACAGGGCGGAGGCATTCGCGGGCCTCCTCGGCACGGAGCCGGTGATACTGCCGACGGATGATCCGCGCGACTGGGGAAAACTCGGGGGGTCGATGCTCGTCTGGGACCGGGTGACGTCGTGCGGCGAGCTCGGGGAAATCGGCGGGCTGGGCGCTGAATACTACGTGATACCGCACGTGGGGTGCGGCGAGGAACTCGATGGGCTCGTCGACCGCGTGGCGGCATCCGACAGCGTGGATAACCCGTACGCCAAGGCAAGCCTGGCGGGTCCGCTGTCTAGCGTCGTGCTTTCCCTCTAGGGGCGCCGGCGAACGGGCCCCTCATCTCCCGAATGTGCGCGCCCGTGCCGCCGCGCCAGACGGCCAGCATCTCCGCGAGTATCGAGAGCGCTATCTCGCCGGCGCCCTTTGCCCCCAGGTCGAGCCCGGCCGGCGTATACAGCCTCCTCCTGATTATGTCCTCCGGAATTCCCCTCCTGATCAGTTCCTCCACGGATTCCCTCGCCCTCCTCTCGCTTGCCATGAGGCCGACGTATGCGGCTCCCTTCCTCAGCGCTACCTCGACGGCGGGCACATCGTGCGGGCTCCCGCCCTCGTTGGCGACCACGACGAACTCGCCCTCGGAGAGCACCCTGTCCAGGTCATCGATGGAGGCGACCATCGCGTCCCCCTGAGTTCCAGAAGCCCCTGTAAGCCCGGGACCCGGGGACTCGTCCGAGAGGCGAACAGCGGGCATGCCCATTTCCCTCGCCATGCGCGATATGGACGTAGCTATGGGGCCGGAGCCCACTATCAGTACCCCGGGGAACGGGCCTATCGCCTCCGCGGATATCCTGCGATCACCCTCGACCACATCCAGCCTGCCGGCCCTCAGCGCTGCATCGTAGAACCTGACGTGATCCCTCGAACCCGTCACGAGGACCCCCTCCGATATCACGCTCCTGATCACATCGGCGCCGCGCGTCTCCGTCACCAGAACGACCGGCCTGCCCATCGAGGTCAGGTACGAGATGTGGGGGAAAACGTCGCAGGTGGACATGGGATGCATTGCGCTATGACTCAAATATAAAAGTTGCTTATAAACCTAAATATAAACATTAGTGTTTCAGCAAAGCCAATATCTGCGGACGATCTCAGCGTCGCGTGCTGCTGTTCTCAAGGCTCAGCGGGGACAACGCGGACCTCGGCATGGGGGAGGCCAGGGCGCTCTGCGACGCAAGGACGGGGACTTCATCGGTCGTGGAGTACAACCCGCCGGCGCTGGTGATCGAGTGCGGAGGTGACGTGAACCTGGGGGCCCTGGGCGGCTTCATACTGGAGTCCGGGCAACTGGTCTGGAGGGGATCCGCGGAGGAGTTCGACGCCCGGGAGATGGAGGTCCCGGTGATGGACGGCCCGGTGAAGGCCGATGCCGAGGGCTTTGGGCAGGAGCACAACTCGAGGATAGCACGTGATCTCGGGGAATTGATTGTGGAGACGGGAATGGCGGTGGATGTCCGGAAGCCGCGCAGCGTGCTCAGGGCGTATCGCGTGGGGGATCGCGTGTACGTGGCGGCCGTGAGGCCCGTGCGGGCCAAGTGGAAATCGCGGGATATCCGCTCGAGGCCCTTCCGCCATCCCTCGATGCTCACGCCGAGGTTCGCGAGGGCGCTCGTCAACCTGAGCAGGCCCAGGGTTGGAGGCATACTGCTTGACCCTTTCTCCGGGACCGGGGGCGTCCTGCTGGAGGCGCAGGAGGTCGGGTGTCTCCCGCTTGGGGTGGATCTGGACTGGCGCATGGCGCGGGGCGCGCTGAGGAACATCGGGTGGGCCGGATCCACGGGGGGCATCGTGAGGGGGGATTCCAGGGCGCTCCCGGTCAACCGCTCAGACTGCGTCGCGTCTGATCTCCCGTATGGGAGGATGAGCAGCTCCATGGGATCCACCACCGATGAGCTGCTCGCCTCGATTGTCGAGGAACTCCCCGGGATCCTCGGGCCCGGCGGATATGCCGCGCTGATGGTCAGGGAACGCGTGCCCGGCGTGAGGGCCGGCGGCGTCGATCTGGTGGAAACATATTTACACAGGGTCCATGACGCGCTCACAAGGAAGATATTCGTGTATAGGGTGACCGGGTCCTGAGCCAGTATGAGGTCACGTTCCTCGGCACCGCGTCCGCGTCGCCCGGATATGGAAGGAGGCTGCCGGCGGCGGTCGTCAGATCCGGCGATGCCTATCTGATGCTAGACTGCGGCGAGGGGACCCAGTACGCGCTGCGCGAGCTGGGATGGAGATATGTTAACAGAAAGCTCTGCGTGCTCGTGTCGCACATGCACGGGGATCACGTGCTGGGAATCCCCGGGCTCCTGCTCAGCCTGAGCCTCTCCGGAAGGACCAAGGAGGTCCACCTCCTGGGCCCCCGGGGGCTCAAGGGGTTCGTCGGGGCAGCGCTGGACTACATGAGGGCCGGGCTCACGTTCGGGCTGTCATTCCACGACGCCAGCGACGGCATGGAGCTGGAGCTCTGCGGCGCCGACGTCAGGGCCGCACTGGGCAGGCATACCGCGCCGAATTACGCGTACAGGATCGACTTCAGGAAACCGGGAAAATTCCACCCGGAGCGCGCCGAGGCGCTCGGCGTACCCAAGGGTTCCCTCTGGAAGGCGCTGCAGGGGGGATCCCCGGTGAACGCGAACGGAAGGCTCGTGATGCCCGAGGATGTCATGGACCCGCTGGAACTCAGGACTTCCATAGCGTACTCGGGCGATACAAGGCCGACGCACAGGCTCGTGGAACTGTTCAGGGGGGCCGATCTCCTGATACATGAGGCGACGTTCTCCGCGGGTGATCGCCGGAGGGCGGTCGAGAACTTGCACTCGACGGCGAGGGAGGCAGGAAGGGTCGCGAGGAGGGCCGGCGTCGGATACCTGGTACTGACGCACTTCAGCAACAGGTACAGGGATGTGGACCCCCTGGTCGAGGAGGCGATGAAGGAGTTTCCCCGCGTGTACCCGGCCAGGGAGGGCAGGACGTTCGCACTAACGCCGGAGGGCCTCCTTCTCCGGGACCAGCCACTCGATCACTGAGTCCAGGTCGTCCGATTCTATCCTGAGCACTATCGGCCCGAGCGGCGACTCCTCCTCTTCCTCGACGAACGATATACGGCCTATATACGCGGCCTGCCTGTTCAGGTAGACGTAGGTCCGGTTGCCGGTCCTGTTCTCCAGGAGCAGCCTGCGGAGCGCGGCCATCGTACGCCTGTATCTGGCCTGATCGCGCAACGCGAACAGCGCCCGGATGCCCGAGGCCTCGACGACCAAGACGCGACCCTCCAGCCTCTCCAGGACGTCCCCGGCCCTCCTTCCGCCCAGCACGTTCATCGCGGCGCTCAGGACCTTCGATGGATCCTCGCTGGGATTCAGCCCTGCCTCGACCCTGACCCTCACATCATCCCTGGGAGGAGCCATTCCCCTCCACCCACGATTCGACCAGTTCCGCGGCGCGGGCGCCCAGCTCCGCCATGGATATTCCCTCGTTAACTATCATGCCGTCGGCCATGGCTATGACGTCCCCTATCCTGAGCGCCAGCTCCGCAGAGTCCCGCGAGTGAAACTCCTCCCATGTGTGGGGGTCATCGTGCCGGCCCCTGGCCTTCAGGTACTCGAACCGCCTCGCAGGCGATGCGTGCACGGCGAGCACCATCACGCGGCCCAGGCCCCTGAGGTGCGCGATCTCCTCCGGCGACCTTATCCCGTCTATCACGACCGCCCGCCCGGCGATGGACCTTATCCTGTCCTCCAGGAGCACGGCGAGTGCGGCCGGCCCGTACTCCCCCCTGACGAGCTCCATGACCTTCAACTGGCTCTCCAGCCCGGGCTTGAGTCCCCTGCGCCGGACCTCCTCCCTTATCACATCCCCCATAGATACGATGTCGTAGTTCATCCTGGCGAGATGGCCTGCGGCGGTCGTCTTGCCGGCGCCCGGCATCCCCGTTATTCCCACTATGAGAGGTCTCCTCTCCATCGCGCCGGCTGTGCACATGCCCTCAATTTAGGTTGTGCAGCGCGTACGCGAGCTACCGCGCCATTACAATGCGGCTTTCCCCTATCCGCGATTCGGGATTTCCCCGTTCCCACAAACATCCCTCATACTTTAAAGCCGGGGAGTTCCGGCCGTATCTCCGATGCCGGTCAGATGCTTCGTCGCGATTGATATCCGTATGGAGGGCGAAGGGCTGAACGCGTACAGGAAAATCACCAAGTCGCTGGAGGCCACGATGAGGATCAAGCCGGTCGAGGAGGAAAACCTGCACCTCACGCTCCGGTTCATCGGTGAGGTGGACGATGACGTTGTGCCCAGGATAGCGGAGGCGCTCAGGGGGATCGGATACCGCCCGTTCACGATCGCGTTGAGGGGCCTGGGGGCGTTCCCATCCCCAAGCAACCCCAGGGTCATATGGGTGGGGATAGATGAGGGCGAGAGGGAGCTGAGGGAGCTGAGGGATAGGGTCGAGGGGAGATTGAGGGGAATTGTACCAAGGGATGAGAGCTTCACTGCGCACCTGACGATAGCCAGGGTGAAGGAAAGGCCTAGGGGCGGGCTCGACATATTCAAGGAATACGGTGATTACGACTTCGGGCGCGTGGACGTGAGGGAATTCAAGCTCAAGAGGAGCGTCCTGTCGAGGACGGGGCCTATCTACACGGATATAGAGGTGTACCCGCTGATTGATGGCGGAGGAAATAGTGGAGGAGGTCAAGGCTAGGCTCAGGCCATCCCCCGAGGAGAGGAGGAGGGCCGGGAGGGCGGCCGGGAGGGCGCTCGACGCGGCCGAGCGCGCGCTCGCGGAGCTCGGGCTGGGTGGGGAGGCCAGGCTGGGAGGATCGTATGCGCACGATACATGGCTGGCGGGCCACGCCGACGTCGACGTCTTCCTGCTCCTGCAGCCGGGGATAGCCCTGGAGGAGGATGGATTGAGGGCGGCCGGGAGGGCGCTCGAGCTGGCGGGGGCAGAGGGCGTTGAGAGGAGGTATGCCGAGCATCCATATCTCAGCGGAAGCCTGGAGGGCATAACGGTGGAGATTGTGCCGTGCTATCGCGTGGCGCGCGGCGAGTGGAGGAGCGCCGCCGATAGGTCCCCGTATCACACCGAGTACCTGCTGAGCAGGCTGAGCGACGGCGTGAGGGATGAGATAAGGGCCGCGAAGGGGTTCATGATAGCGCAGGGTATATATGGCGCCGAGATAAAGATCAGAGGGTTCAGCGGCTATCTTGTAGAGGTCCTCGTGCTGGCCCATGGAGATCTCCTGAAGCTCATGAGGGCGGCCACGTCGTGGAGGGATGGGGAGGTGATATCGCCGGAGCCGCTTCAGCTCGACGTGAGGGCGCTTCACAGGGGAGCTCCAATAGTGATACCGGACCCCGTTGACCAGAGGAGAAATCTCGGCGCCGCGGTATCCATGTGGAGCCTGGGCAGGTTCATACTGACCTCGGAGGCTTTCCTGGAGGATCCGAGCATCGCGTTCTTCGAGGGGCCGGAGGAGCTGGGGAGGCCGCTCGGGCCGGAGGAGCTGGCCCGGAACTCCATATCGGTGGTATTCGAGAGGCCGCCTGGGCCGGAGGATACCATCTGGGGCGAGATCTGGAGGACCGCCAAGGGGCTGGCGGAATACCTGCGGTCCAGGGGGTTCGAGGTCCTAGCGCGCTCGGTGGGCGAGGATCCGGCGACCGTCGCCATGACGTTTCTCCTGGACCGGCTCGAGTGCTGCAACGTGGAGCTCCGGAGGGGGCCGCACGTTTTCATGGCGAACGCCAGGAGGGAGTTCGCCGAGTCGTCGAGGGAGCGGGGGCCCCTGTGGGTCGGCGACGATGGATATCTTTACTCGATGAGGACATCGGCCGCCAGGAGGGCGGCGGGCGAACTCCTCAGGGCGCTCGACGATCCCGTCAGGCTGGCGGGCGCCTCCAGGGGGCTGCTCGACGCGCTTCGCTCCGCCAAGATACTGGAGGGGGAGGAGGTGTTGAGCGGGGGTGAATCGGTGCGGAGGAGTCTTGCCGGCCTCACGTCGGGGCGTCCGCTGGCCTAGCCCGTCGGACGTCGCCCGGGAGGCCCCGATGATTCTGGCCTACCCGACGGGAGATCGGTCGAAGGCATTAGAGGTGGCGAGGGAGCTGGAGCGCGCGGGGATCGACGGCGTGGCTATGGCGGGGAGGATCGCTGTGGGGCGCCACAGGGTGCTCGGAAAGGGCAAGTCCTCGATGGTCCTTATCTGCGAGGCGGAGGGCGAGGTCGTCGCCGCCAAGGTCAGGAGGATCGATTCGCCGACCCCCGATATGGTTATGGAGGCCACCATGCTCAGGGCCGCGAACTCGGCGGGCGTGGGGCCGAAGCTCCTGGGGTGGAGCGCCAACTCCATAGTGATGGAGCTCCTGGTAGGGAGGTCGCTCGCGGCGTTCCTGTCGGCCGCGGGGCCGCGCGCCGGGACCTCGGTCCGCGTGATGCTATCGGCGCTCGATAAGGCCAGGGCGCTCGACGCGGCGGGCATCGATCACGGTGAGCTGCACGACCCCAGGGAACATGTGCAGGTGGTGTGCGGCGAGCCCGAGATAATAGACTTCGGATCCGCGAGCGCGGCCAGGAGGCCATCAAACGTCACATCCCTGGCGAGCGCAATAGTGAGGCTGACGGGGAGGATGCCCGATGGACGGCTCATCGGGGCCCTCAGGGCGTATAAGGAGGAGATGAGCGATGAGAGATATCGGGAGATCCTGGAATCGCTGGGGCTCCGGCGAGCTGCCCCGTGATGCTATTGGACTGAGTGGACCCGGGAATCGGGGAAGCACGCGGCCGCAGATGCGGGCGGTTCACGTCTACGTCCCAGCGCGCCCATCGAAGCGAGACGGCGCCCGATATGGTTATAGGAGCCCGGGAGGCCGAACCAACGCATGATGTCGAACAGGCAGGCCCGCAGGCTCATGGAGAAGATGGGCCTCAACGTCGAGGAGATGGAGGGCGTCAGGGAGGTCGTCATACAGATGGATGACGGCAGGTCGATACACATCAAGGAGCCCGCCGTCTACAGGATGAAGGCGAAGGATATGATGGTGTATAACGTCATGGGGAAGGAGGAGGAGTCGGGCGGACCTGGCGGCGAGGAGATCGCGCTCTCGGAGGATGACGTGAAACTGGTCATGGATCAGACCGGGGCGACCCGCGATCGGGCCATACAGGCATTGATAGAGTCGGGCGGCGACCTGGCGGCCGCAATTTTGAGCATCCAGCAATCAGGTCAGTAGGACGTCGCCGTAGAGCGGTTCCATGACCGTGGATCCGCATTTGGAGCACGACGTGGATCCCGGGGGATTGAGCGCGCCGCATGCCCTGCACACGCTGAACGTCGGGAGGAATGAGGCCTGGGCGCGCGGAGCGAGGTGTTGGGCCTCGTGTGACTGCACGATGACCGTGGACGCCGACGGCAGCGAGCCCCGTGGGGGCTCCCGATCCGACATGTAGTAGCCGCTGGTGTAGCCCTCGGGCACCCAGCCGGCGGCCACCGGGATCTCCGATGGAGGCATGCGCTCGGCGTCGAGGCGGCGCAGTCTGTAGGCCGACCTCTGATCGTATATGAGCGCCGCGCGAGCCCCGGCGCCCTCGACGAGCTTGGCGAGCCCCGGCCCCAGCCTGACGGCGAGCGGCGACTCCGCGTATCCTATCAGGTTCACGAACCCGAGGACCTCGGACCTCGACAGTGCTGGGTGCCCGTTAGAGAACCGCGATAGCTGCCTCAGCCTGTGTTCAAGGGCCGACGACGCCTTCTCGACCACCTGCAGGAGCCTCGCGCTGAAGTACGCCTCATCCCCCTGCGTCTCATACGTCAACCTCGGGATATCGATCGACGCCCCGATCGCCGAGGCCAACGGCACCTCGGGGTCCACGGGCGCCCCCATGAAGGACCTCGGCGCGGCCCTGTCGGAGATCGAGACCGCTATCCCGCGGGACGCCATCTCGGCCGCCGGTCCATCCGAACCGGTGAACGCCAGCGTGAACGCGATCCTGGAGCGGCCCGTACCCCTCATTCCGCTCGCGGCGCTCAGCAGGCCATCCCCCAGCAGGACTATGTCCAGCAGCACCGGCCATCCGTAAGCGGTCAGCGTGGACTCCGCGTTGACGAGGAGGTCGTGCAACCCCCGCGCGTCGTAATCCTCGGGCACGACCAGCGATAGCTCTATCCTGGTGGACAGCGCCAAGGAGATCAGCTGCTCCAGGGGATTCCCCCCGAGGAGGTCCATGGGGACTGAGACGTGATCCGGTGCCAGAGTCGACGTGCCCAGGTCCCTTATGTTCAGCTCCCCCTCCAGGTGCGCATCAATGACGTCCTTCGGATATGATGCGAAGAGCTCGCGCTCGCGGAGCGCGCGGTAGCCGGCCTCACGGATGGCAACCTGCAGGCCCGGGGACGACGAGAGCACCGACTCCAGATCCCATGCCGAGATCCCCAGTTTGGCGAACCTTCCCCTTTCGTCGTCCTTACCGTCGGCGAGTAGCAGGTAGGACGCCATCTCCCTGATCATGGGGGTCGTCAGGTAGAGGCCCTCACGGCCGGTCACGGCGTGCTCGATCTCGGAGGCAATCTTCTGCGCTGCGTCGCGCGACATGCCGGCCTCCTTCACCAGGCTCTGTATCACACGGTTGGAGCTGAAGGGCTCCAGGGTCTCCTTGGTCGTCCTTATCATCACCTGCTCGACATGCAGCAGCGCCCTCTCATCTATCTCCCTCGCGGAGTTCAGGACGAGCCTGCCCAGGGGGGTTATCCCGTATTTCTTGTCGGCCCTGTTGTGCTGTATGAGGCCCTGCCTCAGGAGCTTCCTGAGATGATACGCGAATTTCCCCGATTCCTTTTTGGCCCTGAAGCCCGTGCTTGACTTCAGCTCGGAATAGCTCATGGGACCCCTCGAATTCAACTGCCTGAGTATATCCAGCCTGCTGGGCGATGAGATCACCGAGAATATCCCGATAGCGCGCCTGAACTGCTCCTCGGACAACCCGGAGCGTAGCCTGTCCCTCCAATTAAATCTTATTGAGTATAGTTTAAATATATTTGACATGAAGCCAGCGGGCTGCGCGTGGAGCGCGCCTAGAATCCGCGGACAGCGATCCCACGTCCACAATTTCCGGCCCTCGGGTCGGGCGGGAACTCCCCGTGGAGGCGCTGAAATCCCCTGAAAATAACACATTAGTGTAAAATAGCGCGCGTGGATTTCCGGAATGGTGGGGCTGGCCGGATTTGAACCGGCGACCGCCGGCGCCCAAGGCCGGCCCCACGGGTCAAACTGTTACCAGAAAATCACGCGGGGTCGGGAACGCGCGTGCAAATGGGCGTGTTTTCAGAAACACCAGGCACGAGCGCGGGAACACCCACCCCCGCGGGGCGCCGGGCCGTTGACTTGACCGGATCAATCCCGGAGGGTCCGCCGGGCCCCGGGGAGAGGTTCCACTACGCGTGGGCCCGGGCGCGACCCAGCTGGGCCTCAGGCGCCTCCTATCGGATCCGCGCTTCGAGGATCTGCGCCGGAGCTGGAGCCAATACTGACCCAGTTCTTACACGCGCCGGCCGCGGCCGGCGGTCCCGAGGGCGACCTGTCCTGCAAATTTGCTGGGCGGCGCAAGCGTGACAGATCCCGGAGGACGAGATCTAGGTCCGGCGTGCTACAGTAGGGCCGCACCGCAACCCTTCTATATAGAATGAGACCCAGCAAATTTGCGGAGCGGATCGCCCCCACACGCGGCCCCCTCACGGGCCGCAAGCGAATGAGCCACCGGCCCAGGCCGGATGACGGAATCTGCGATCGACACCCGCTCATGCCCCTAATAGATATTCGACTTAGTACCATGATCCATGAGTCTCGTGTTGAGGCGTTCCGAGTGTAAATCACTAAATAATAGTTCGCAAGATCCTTTCTGTGGCAAAGGCCGAGGAGCTGAGGAATCTCATCACAAGGCTGGTCGAGGGGCTCAGGGAGCGCCTAGAGAAGGATCCGGATGTTATGATGGAAGTGGCGTTCCCCGTCCTTGTGCCGCGGGTCGAGGTCAGCGAAATGTCCTACTCGCCCGAGGCACCCGGGGTTTCCTTTAAATATAAATATTCATTAACTCAAGTTCAGCCAATTATAAGGCGGATCGACCGCACTAAGCTAACGTCTCCATTGGACGAATATTACGATCGCGCCGTCGGGATCATCGTCGATAGGGTCCTGAGCACTTCAGCGCACAGGTATTGGTATGAGAAAGAGAAAGTCTGGGGGGACGTCTCTTCCACCCTGGATGGCCTGCTCCTGGAGGCCGCCAAGGGGAGAGGCCCGGAGCCCCTGCCGGATCACTTAGCTCGCTGGTACGACGAATCGGAGCATCCATCGTGGAACATCCGCTGTTACCTGTCGGGCCTGAGGATGGATGTGGAGGACGGCATCGAGCTGGAGGATGGCGAGCTAACAATTGTGCTGCGCCGGCCCACGCTGACGGACCTCAAGGAGCTCCTAGATTGGAAATACCCATTTGAAGTGCCGCCGCCGGTCTTCGAGCCGCTCTACGTCGTCAAGACCGAGAAGGAGGAGCCGAGCGGAGGCGACGAATATAGCGAGTCCATGGAGGTCGGGGCATTCAGCATAACCTCCGCGGTGCTCGAGCTGAGGGGGAGCGGTGATTATGAGGGTTACCATCCATGGGAACTCGCCGAGAGCGTCACAGTGAGGCTCATGGCTGCACTGGCTCTCCTCGGGAATTGCCGGCCCGTCGCCAAGGATCAACACCCCAGCTTCTTCTACGGAGCCTTGGCTCTGGATAACGCGAACATCTTTGGGGAAGATAAGTTCTGGGTGATCCCACCTCAGGGCGTCTTCAGCGCGGATCCCGAGGCGCCTGCGGTGCTTTTACACTTAGTGTATAACCAGTGCCGCGTGGCCGAGGATGACGCCGGGAGGCTGCGCGAGCTCTGGGGATACCTCACGAAGGAGTATGAGGTCGCCGTCCCTCTGAGCACGGCGCTCGAGCGCTACCTCGAGTCCATTCAAACTGCCAATGACCCGGTGGAGAGCACGGCGCACGCGGTGATGGCCATGGAGGCGATCTACGGTAAAGGAAGCTCAGAACTGTCATATAGGTTCCAGCTCTACGCGGCGAAGCTTCTCAAGGCGCTCGGCGAGAAGGTGGAATGCCTCAGCCAGAGAATTGGAGATGGAGAGAAGTTGCGGGACGATCTCAAGTATGCTTATGATGTTAGGAGCAAATTCGTCCACGGTGATATCGAGGAGATCGAGGAGGAGATGAAGAAGGAGAAGTATAAAGACCTACCCGAGCGCGTGAGGGAATACGCGCGCCTCTCGATCCTGACGCTCCTCCTGCGCGGAGCCGATGACGGAGGCGACTTCAAAGTTGCTAAGAATAATATTCTGAATTTGATTGAGGAGAGCCTACTAGCTCCAGAGAGGCTGGGCGAATTGCTGTCGGAGCAGTTTTTACAGAGGATGTCGAGGCTCACTTGCACTGGGAAAGCGCCCTCGCCAACAGTGTAATACCGCTGCTCTAAGCAGCATCGCTAACCCCTCATGGGAACGCGTTGGCTATATCGAGGGGAGGTGGGTCGACGCCCCGACCTGGAGTTCGGGCGCGAGGCCGAGGCGGCCCTATCCGAGGCGGAGCGCGCGAACCCTACATCAATAATAACGTCCGCGCACCGCATTCGATACCAATATTTCAGCTTAGTATCATCAGAAATAATAAACAAATCTTAGTTTATTTATAAATCTCATTGAGAATTTTCTTTGTGGCCATTAACGCTGTTTCCGCATCATCACGAGTTATCTGCGCAAGGAGATCATCGCTGGGATGCGCGCCGTAATTTCCGAATGCCCTCACTGCCTGGGCTAGGTGTAAGGCCGGCTCGCTCAGCAGTCCCTTACTCTTAAGCTCATCAATTTGTTTAAAGAGATTGGACTCCTTGGTAGCGCCTTTGTCCTCAAGGGCTTGTTGCAGCGCGCGCCTCGCCATCGCCACTGACGCCTTGTAAGCATTGGTGTTAAACGTGGACACCGCCTCGCTGTAGTCATCGAGGACGTTCTCTGGAACGGAGCTGGGCAGGTCTGCCGAGCGCGCATACGAACTGTTCCACCCGTTAATCCATTCCTGCATCTGCGCCTTTGATACGTCGAACCGGAACACCGGATGAAGGCCATACGTCTTTTGGTTGAGCGTGCCAGCGTCGTATAGTACGGAAAAGTAGAGATGGAGAAGCAACGTCACCGTCCCGGATTTTTCCGCGAGTTCTCTCATCCGTTCCGCTTGAGCGAGGTCGACCTTAATATAGAACATTACAGATATGTTCTTTCCCGGATCGATTTTCAAATCCAATAGTAGACTCTTATCGCCGCTTCCAACCTCGTGGATACTGCCCACTAGGATCCTTCTCTGCTGCGGCCCTTGATCCACATACTCAAGATGGCCTGCGATTGGATACCAGACCTCAACGGAGGGAGCTCTCGGGAGTGAAGGCAGAGATTTATTAGAAAACTGAACTGTCGCCAAGAGACCGTCAGCCGCAGCGTCCAGCTGGCATCCGATCGCGAAGTTATCCCAATACGGCATGGAACCGATAAGTGGCGCCTTCTGCACGAAGTATTCTCATATCCGTCCTGATAGATAAATATTATGCACTACCTTTCCTAAGTAATTTTAACTTTGTCTTTGTAAAGGTCTTTGTAAGGTGCGAACATCCACTTTTCTGGCTTCTCAGGCAAAACATAGTCCATTATACCAGTAAGCCTATAATATTCCTTCAAAACTTCTAAATATTCATCCCAAATAGTGTTTGCTATTTTATCCCATTTTTCCTTCTCCTTATCATCTTCGAAGTAAAAGTAAGATTCTGATTCAAACATTTGCATTGCCGTGAAATGTTGCGGCAATACCTCCGCGACCTTCTTCCCGCATAAATATCTTTTTGAAATAATTATTTCTTCGACATCCCCAGGGGTACCCAACCCCCTATCTAGGGTCCCATGTCCAAAATATTTAATTAATTGTAAGTAAAAATCCTCAATTCTCTTCTCCAAGAATCTAAGCTTCCTGTCCCTCACAATCTCTTTAACACTCTTACACATGATTACGGCGATTATTGCATTTACTAAAATAACTATGTAATTAACTATTAGTTGGACGGGAGCTTCCAAGCTCATAACCATCCTACGTAGATGATTGGCTGCCAGCGTATAGCATTTGCTTTGATAGTAAGGGGTGCCCAGACGATGAGATTGCAGAAGCTAGTCGATCGAGATCACCTTCGAGGGTAGGATTGCCCAACCCTCGACAGCTCCTCCATACTCGCGCAGATAAGCATATAGATGACCAGGCCGTTAATTTCAGCGTCTATGAGCTTCGAGAATTCTACCATACAGCGATCGATCTACGATGCGAGTGAGGGAGCCAGGGGGCTCGATGTGACGACGCCTCATCACACGACGCTGTCGGTCTCGGAGGATGCCGAGAGATTCATCCGATCCCACCGGCTGACGGTCAGGGACGTAATAGAACGCATAAGGGCGCTCGCCCTGAGCGCGGGCGCGGCCAGCATCGACGTGGATCTCTTCGTGGACTACGACGAGGTCGATGAGGAGGGGAGGCCGTGGGAGGCGCTGAGGATCACCGTCTGCTTCCCGGGGTTCTCCGTCAGCGAGGAGGTGGACACCGCCATCAGATTGAACGGGGAGCTGGCGCGCGCCTTCCCGGATCTCCCGGCGTACTTCGCCGCGAAGTGCCCCGGAGAATGATCGATCCGGTGGATTTCCACAGGCTTGCGGGGCGCCTCGGGAGCTGGCCCC
>Ga0080003_1000283_pt1 | contig 35425 bp, 34 predicted proteins | sample JossMetagenome_FD_69206 | JGI IMG/M metagenome (GOLD analysis project Ga0080003, IMG submission 69206) | Hot spring microbial communities from Joseph's Coat, Yellowstone National Park, USA - JC2_E (SPADES assembly) (version 2) | ecosystem: Environmental > Aquatic > Thermal springs > Hot (42-90C)...
TTGCATGTGTTAGGCACGCCGCCAGCGTTTGTCCTGAGCCAGGATCGAACTCTCCGTCCAAACCTTACTCTTATAGCTGCCCGTTTTTCAATGAACTATAAATCCCAATCGCAAGGATTATGTTATCACAAAAATACCACTTATGTCAATAGGCACAATTGACAATGGCGAATGTTAAACAGTGAAAAGTAACGCGTGAAAGACAAAAAAGCACATTCGGATCAAATAAACTCGATAAAGTATAATATATACTTGATCAACTTTAAATGTGAAATATCGTTGGCTCCGGCATTCGCCAAACTCATTAAAAGAGATTTAGTATACCTTACTAAAGACAGAACCACATAAGGAAGTCGGTGCTAAAAATCATTTTAAATCTAAATGAGGTGTTATATTGACAAATTACAAGAAAAATTTTGGCCAGAATTTCCTGATTAATCCCACAATTGCAAGCAGAATAGTGAAAGAATCCGGTGCGTCAAAAGGTGAAACGGTGCTCGAAATAGGTGCCGGAAAGGGAATTTTAACGCAATGCTTGATTGAGAAAGAGATCAGCGTAATAGCCTTTGAAATTGACAGGGAACTTTTTGAATTTTTGAAGAATAAATTTGAAGGCATGAAAGTTGAATTCATGTTTGAAGATTTTTTAAAATTTCAAGGAAAGATAAAAGCGGACAGGTGTGTTTCAAATATTCCCTACAACATATCCACCCCGATAATAAAAAAACTTTTTGATCTTGAAATCCCGTCTATGACGTTGATGATTCAAAAGGAATATGCCAAAAGACTTATGGCTAAACCAAAAAGCAGAGATTACAATTCTTTAAGCGTTTTTGTTCAGGTAAGAAGCAAGATCGATCGTCTATTCGATGTGGATCGAAAATCATTTTTTCCATCTCCAAATGTGGATTCCACAGTTATACAAATCACAAGGACAAAAGAAATGGAAAATAAAATAAAAGACATGAAAAAGTTTGAAGAAATCGTAAAAATATCTTTTTCTCAGAAAAGAAAGATGATAAGAAACAATCTCAAAGGTATGGATATGATTTTAAAAAAAGCAGGGATCTCTCCCACTCAAAGGGCAGAAGAGATCCCAGTAGAAAAATTCATAGAACTTTCAAATCTTTTATCCGACGACACATTTTGACCAGTTACAATTCATACAGGTAACACAACCTTCTTGATTAACAAGTGAATTTTTAGAAAGGCAAACCGGACAATACGTGTTTCCGTCTTCGTCTATGTAGTAGTCGTTGTACCATTTAAGGTTGTTCGCAACTACGAATTTCTCTATTTCTTCAGGACTTTTCTTTGTTCCATCGAGATGTATTATCTCCTCTTCGCCATCTGATTTTACAGATATACCCCAGAGTTCAGCAAAATCATCTATCGCTTTTTTTATCTCTTCGGCAACTCCTTTTGCGTAATCGCCTTTGACCTTTTTGAGTTGTTCAAGTATCTCATCCATCGAGACACCTGCCCTTAGGGCGATAGATGAAAGTCTTCCTATGATCTCAGCCGTTTCTCCTCCATTCGATACAAATACTTCTATCGCTTCTCCCGAGTCATCAAAACTCACCGTTATGTAGGTTGTTCCCGAATCTCCCTTGTATTTTCTTGTAACGGATCTTAAAGTTTTCTTTCTCGGTCTTGCCCTTAACTTATGATGTTCGTCGATCACAAAGAAATTAACCTTAGGCGCATCTTTGGTCTTAACGTTTTTGTTTGCGTTTAAAACCTGTGTCTGCAAAGAACCATCTCTGTATATCGTTATTCCTCTGACATTTGATTTTAAGGCACGCATATAGACATCGAGTATGTCTTCAACACTTGAAGAATTTGGCATATTTATCGTTTTCGATATGTTGTTATCGACGTAATTTTGAAAGGCTTCTTGCATCTTCAAGTGCGCATCGGTGGATATATCATGACTCACGACAAATACCCTTTTGATTTCATCAGGTATTGAATCTATATTTTTGAGTGTTCCTTCATCCATTATGCGCTTTTTCATATCTTCGTCAAGTAGATCACCTATTTTCTCAACGAGCAAATGATTAACATAGACAAGCGGTTCTTTGGTTCCATCGCTTTTGTTCATGTACCGAGTATAGGCAAGCAAGAAATTGGGTTCAAGTCCGGATGATGTATCTGCTATATTTGAAATGGAGCCAGTAGGAGCGACTGTCATAACAGCAACATTTCTGTGTGCTTTTGAAAGTTCTGTAAACTCTTCTCTTAATTTGTCATCCATTTCGGAACTACCCATTGCAAATGGAATGAATCCTCCATCTTGCGAGTATTTGCTGTGATCGTAGAGTGGAAAATTTCCCTTTTCTAATCCCAGTTCGTAGGAGGTTCTGTGAGATGCAAGTGCAAGTTCAGCCATCAAATTAGACGCAAATTTGAAAGCATCTTCCGAATTGTAAGATATCCCCATCTTGTAGAGCAAATCCGCAAAACCCATTATTCCAAGTCCCAATCTTCTCGAATTTCTAACTGCATCATCTATTTCTTTAAGTGGAAAGACGTTGACATCTATTATGTTATCAAGAAAACGAATCGCAATTTTGGCCGTTTCATCAAAAGCCTCATGATCGAAAAATCCATTGTCATAAAATTTCGCCACGTCTATCGATCCGAGATTACATGCTTCGTAAGGAGGCAAACCAATTTCACCGCATGGATTGGTTGACTCTATCGTTCTGTAAGGATAAAGTGGGTTGTACTTGTTCATTTCCCCAAGAATTGCAAGACCTGGATCACCCGTTTTCCATGCATTCTCGGCTATTTTCCTCAGCAAATCGCGAATTTTTATCTTTCTGACCACACCCGATTTGGGATGCGATAATTCTATTTCTTCATCGTTTTCATAAGCCGTGACGATCTTTTCTTTGTCCTTTATTCCAACGGAAATGTTGAAAAATTTCAACACCGATTCTCCGGTATTTTCCTTCTTCGCTTCGATGAATTCCTCTATGTCCGGATGATCTATATCGAGAATACCCATCAAAGCGCCTCTTCTTTTGTAACCTTGTTCCACGACTGCTATCGCAGAATTGAAAACATGCATAAAACTCACAGGACCCGACGCGCGACCGGAGGTGCCCGCAACAAAAGTGCCTTTGGGCCTGAGAGAAGAGAAATTCGAACCAACACCCCCTCCCACTTTTGTTATAAGGGCATAATTTTTGACAGCATCAAAGATGCCTTCTATGCTATCATCCACGGGAACGACAAAACATGCGCTTAGCATATGAAGGTGATTTTTAGTTTTGTAAATTTCCTCGTAATCTTGAAGCATCATCTCTTCGATCGGTTTTCTAAGCAATTCTTCTCTAACACCTGTGCCGGCGTTAAAAAGAGTTGGACTATTTGGAATGAAAAGCCTTGCATTCAAAACGGAATAAAATGTTTCTTCCCATTTTTTGATGTTATTGATATCTCCAGAAGACAAAATTTCTGCCGTGGCCGTGACGCGGGCAACTCGTCTGGAAACATCCGACCAATTTTTTTCAACGTATTCACCACTTTGATTTTTCCAGAAATATCTTTCTTTGAGAATATTTTTGGCGTTATCGGTGGGTTGAATTTTAGAAAATTTTTCAATGATATCAGATAGCATAAGATCCCTCCTTGAAAGATTCTGAGATTAGTTTACCCTTTTAAAGTTACAGTCAAAAAAATCTTTTAAGACTTGTGAATGAAAAGGCGTAGGTCAAAAAGAGAGAAAAGTGGAGTTTTAATTCAAAATGAAATAAGGTTTGAGAAAGTTAACTTACCTTTGATCAAAAATTCACTCCTCCAAAACTGATTTTTGCGCAATTTGAAAGAGAAAAAACGATCTTAATCTTTTAATTTTTAATTGGACTGCCATTCCACAACAACGGTAATCTCACCTATGGCATCAACCTTTTCAGAAAGTTCGCATGGATTTCCACGATAAAAAGTTTGGTTCACCTTTGTCATTTCTCTTGCGATGAAAACTCTCGCATTCGGATCGAAAATGCATATCTCTTTCAGCGTTTCTTTTATTCTGTATGGAGATTCAAAAAACACTATTGGAATTTCAATTTCATGCATTTGACGCATCAATTTCCTCAATTTCGATCCGCGCGGTAAAAAGCCAAGAAAGACGAAATGCGAAACGTTAAGGCCGCTCGCCGCAACTGCACAAACCGGAGCACTGGGACCCGGAATTACATCTACAGGTATACCTCTTTCATGGCATTCGTTGACAAGTTTCATTCCCGGATCGGATATGACTGGCATTCCGGCATCGCTGACAAGGGCATATTCATTGCCCGATCCCATCTGTTTTACAAGTTCCGGAATCTTTTTTTGAGCATTTTTATCGTTGAAAGAGATAAGTCTCTTTGAGATTTGAAGATGACTTATGATTTTGAATGTTCTTCTTGTGTCTTCACAAAGAATGGCATCAACAAATTTGAGGGTTTCAATGGCCCTTTGAGAAATATCGGAAAGGTTACCTATTGGTGTGGCGACGATTTTCAGGCCCATACTTTTGCCTCTTGAACATATTCATCCACATCAAAAGATATTTGCAAAGGCCGAAAATCGACATTCAAAATTTTTTGAAATCCAGATTTGATAAATTCTTTCAATTCTCCAATAGTTAAGTTTAGATATTCGCCAACGGATGTCATTGAAGAATTAAGCTTTATAAGAAGCTTTTCTCTTTCAATTTCATCAAGAGAAAAGCAATTGGCATACTCTTCAACATGAGAAATTACCGGAATTGAGCCGTGTTGAAGAATTTTACCATCCCTTCTTACCTGAGCACTTCCAACCAATTTTTTACCGTCTAAAACAATCTCATAAATCGATGAAACGGCAAAACATGCCGAAAAACGTGAATAATTCTCTTTTTTATCCTGAGATATTTCACATTTCAAACCTGCACTTTTAAGTCCTTCAACGATTGCCTGTGAGATAAAAAGGTAAACTTCCGTAACACTTTTAGAACTCATCGACGCCGGAAGTACGATTGAGTATGTCAATTCATCGTGGTGCAAAACTGCCCTTCCTCCGCTTGGCCTGCGTACAAGATCGAAATTGTGATCTTTCAAATAAGAAAAGTTTATATCCCTTGTATTCTGAAACCTTCCTATCGAAAGAGCAGGTGGATTCCATTCGTAAAATCTCAAAATAGGAATATCTTTTACATTCGAAAGCAGTCCAAGATCGTAAGCCATGTTTTTAAAACCATCCATTGCTCCTGAATCAACTAAATTCCAGATCATGAATTTTTTACCTTGTAGATAAGCAGATATCTTGATACTTCTTTTGATGGATACATGACTTTTAAATTGACAATTCCATCAAAATAAATCACAGAATTTTTGATCGATGCATATTCGGTGGAGTCTAATTTCGCCTTGAAGATGACAACAATTCCTTTATCTTTGACAAATTCAGCAGCGTAATCGAGTGTTCTTTCAAGAGGGCCTATGCCTCTTGAAACGATGAGATCGAATTTTTTCTCATTTGAAATATCTTCGATTCTTGATGTTAAAACCTCGACTTTTTCCATTTTTGTCTCTTGGACTATTTGCCTTAAAAGTGCCGTTTTCTTTTGAGATGAATCGACAAGCAAAAAATTTGTATGCTTAAAATACACTGACATCGCCACTCCCGGATTTCCAAAACCCGTTCCCATGTCTAAACAATTTTCTGGAATAATGAGTTTTGAAATGGACATCGATGCCAAAATAGGTTCCACGACAAAAACATACGGTATTTCTCTTGCGGAGACAGAAGTTAAAGCGTGAATACCGTTCCACTTTTCAAGTTTTCTAACGTACAAACTCAATTTGTTTATGTCTTCATAATCAATTTCTATTTGGTTTGATTTTAAAGGCCCAAAAATTTCCATTCAATCATCGACTCCATTTTTCGATATTATGCCACTCATTATTGATTTTCTTGCGATCAAAAACACGATCAAAATAACCACTATGTTTATCACAGATCCGGCACCAAAAAGATTCCATTTTGAATATGTAAGACCATATTGACCAACTAAATTGTACATCGTCATTGACACCGGATACAAGTTCTCTGAATTGAGAAAAATCAAAGGAATGACAAAACTGCTCCAACTATCAATAAACACAAAAACTATTATAGTCCATAGAGCCGGTAAACTCAAAGGCAAAGCAATTCTTACCATCCTCGTAAATCCATTTGCTCCATCAATTTTTGCCGCTTCATCGAGATTTTTAGGTAAACCAGAAAGGAATGGATAAAGCAAGAAATAAGATATGACGCTTCCGTGCAAGGCGATCACGATTGAAACACCCAAAAGAGTATCAAGAAGACCCAAAAATCTAAAAGTAATTGCTAAAGGTATCATGGTATGCATGCCTGTAAAGAAAGACGAGATCAACAATAAAAAGCCTATTCTTGAAGCCCGCTTTGAATTTGCGGCAGCGTAAGTGGCTGGGAAAACCGTCACCAAAACGATCGCGATTGCCATAATTCCTATTACAACACTGTTCAAAATGGCTTGACCAAAATTGTAATTCGAAAAAAGTTCTGAAAAATTATTCAACGTTAATCCACGGGGTAAAAGGTTAGATATGGGAAGGATATTTTCTTTTGACACTCCCATGACAAAAACATTCCAAATTGGCAGAAAAACGATTATTGCCCATAGCACAAGCCATGACATTTTCAAAACTTTCCAAAGCAAATCCGGTATTTTTAAGATGCTTATGTAAATTCTGCCTTCGAAAATAATCGTCAATGCCACGATAAAAGAAATCACTGCCGATATGCTTACACCCGATAATCCTGAATGCGCAACGGAAAAAATCAAATAAGCAAGATCAAAAGACGATCCTATGAGGACGAATTTTTTAAATCTTTTTGATCGTTTTTCATACATAAAGAAAGCTATTAAGTAAAACAAAACCGGCAATATCCCAAAAAATCCTGAACCTATTCCCCAAAAATCAAAAATAATGTGGGTGATGATGATTGCCAAGATCAAATTTCTATTTTTCTTTGATGACCTGTAATTCCATCCGACGGCAACAAGCAAAAGCATTATAACCCCTATTGCCACCGAATAAGCACCGAGTACACCGTAGTTTTGAGTGATGGAAAATTTATCATACATGAGCATACCCAAAACCGTTGTGGCACCAACTATCGATTTGCTTCCAAAGCCGGAGACAATGGCAGGACCTCCGGCTGTCATAAGAAAGATGGTCGAAAATTCTTTAAAAGATTCAAGGAATATTATGAATATGTAAGGAAAAACTATCGGCAAAGTTTGTGGAATGTAAACGTTGATGGCCTTTTCGAAAGAGTTTGCCCCTTCCATTTCGGCAAGATCACGCAGATGAGGTGGCAAAGTCTGAAGAGAACTCAATATGACGATTGTCATAAGAGGAATTCCAAGCCACGCAGCCACAAAAGCGCTCCACAAAAATGCGGCCGGTACATTGGTACTTAAGTTAAAAGTTACATGCAAAATTCGCGAAAGAAAAGAATCTCCGCCGTACCCTTCTATAAGAGAAGTCCATGAAATAACGCTTATGTAAGAAGGCACTGCCCATGGAATAAGCACGATGGCGTAAAGCAGTCCAGAAAATTTTTTTATCGAATAAAGAGAAAGTGCTATCGAATAAGAGATCAAGATCTCCATTGCCATTGAAGTCATAGCCCAAAGAGCCGTAATTTTTGCTGAAAGTACCAGACCCGGATCTGAAAAGGAACCTATGAGATTTTTAAATCCAACAAATTTCATCGTTGGCGGAAAAAAATCAAAAAAAGATATACCGACACCCCATAAAAACGGGAAAAAATTAACTGTGAAGAGCAAAATTGCAAGGGCAAAAGTGTAAATAGGTTTTGCCCTTACAACGAAGATCAGGAAAAATATTAGACTTACAGAAAAAAGTAACCAAAAAAATGTCATTTAGATTGTGAATTTATGTATTCTTGAGCTTTTAAAAGTGCCTCGTTTAAGGACATCTGTCCGGACAGGTATAGTTGCAATGCGGTCGTAATGGCATTTGAATAAGCATCGTTAAATATCGTGGTTGTGGGAAGCACAAGACCTTTTTGGGCACTGATATCCAAAACTTTGAAAGCATTGTTCGAGTTTTCGAGCGCATGCATCGCATCGATATTCGCAGGTAACTTGTACGTGGGTTCGCAGAAGTACTCTTCATTTTTGGCAGATGTTATGTAATCGATGAATGCTTTAACGGCGGCGCTATCTTTGAAAACGACGAAACCTTTGGCATCGAATGTAGGCGGTAATGGTGATCCATCGTCAAGATTGGGATAAGGCAATACGACAAAATCGAGTTTCGAAGAAAGAAAATCGGGGATTAAAAATGATCCCTGAACAAGCATCCCAGCCTTCCCAGTTTTAAAAGATTCTATCAAGGCAGATTTGTTGTACGAAAACGCTATTTTATCTACTTTGAAAATCTGATTGTAAAATTCGAATGCTTTCATGGTACCGCTGTTATCAACGATGGGGATCCCATCTTTTAAAGGCACAACGCCACCGTTGAAACCGGCATAAAAAGAATTGAAAAAGTATGAGGAAGCAGAGTTCATGGCAATACCAACATGACCACTCTCTTTTATCTCAGACGCGATCTGTTCCAAATCTGAAAGTGTCCAGTTGTAACTTGGAATTTGACCGTTATATATCTTTTTGTTTAGATAGATAACTTGAAGATCCGCATAATAAGGATATGCATAAATTTTTCCATTCAATTCAAAAGATTTCGTGAATGCCTGTAAAGCATTGACGCTTCCAACAGGAGTTATATCTTTGGCAGAGGCAAGCATTCCTATGACATCATTTCTAACAAGTGCCACATCAGGAAGGGCTGTGCCGGCACTCAAAGATATCTGCAGTTTTTGTGTCATGTCTGGAATGTAGACAAAATTGACATGATAATTAGATTGTGACGTGTTGAAATCGTTAACGAGTGACTGAAATTCTTTTTGACCTTCCCAACTGAACCAAACCGTTATATTGGTCGTGGCAAAAACCAAAGTTGAAATTGTGATTGTTAAAACAAATAAAATGATCTTCTTCAAATTCATCACCATCCTTTTCAAAATTATACATCAAATCTCCTAAAAAGAAAGATAAATTTGATCGGCTTTAAATGTGAATGTCCTTTGATCAGATATTCAAGTGTTTAATAAGGCTGCATTCCTATCTCAATTGCAACACCGAAAGGCGAATGCCGGAGCCAACGATATTTCATATTTAAAGTTGATCAAGTATAAACATTCGGCTCTTGAAGTAGGTCTAGAATATGTTGACTTCATCTCCTTTAAATGATATAATCTTATATGTGAAACAGCTTAAATAAAAAGAGGTGAAAAAAGATGTGGAGAGATGATTTTGAATATTATCCAGGATACGGCAGAGGCTGGGGAAGAGGCCTGGGTTTGGGTTATGGTAGAGGATGCGGTTACGGCAGAGGATATGGCCTTGGATGGGGTTATGGAAGAGGATACATGACAAAGGAAGAACTCAAAGATTTCTACAATTACCAGAAGAAGAGACTTGAACTTGAACTTGAAGAATTAAACAAAGCCATACAAGACCTTGACAAAGCATGATCTAAGGCCGCAAATGCGGCCTTAGAATCTTTTAAGGAGAAAAAAACATGAAGATAATGATTGCCGTAGATCAGCCATCTTTAGATAGCAAGATATCAGATAGATTTGCAAGAACTGCCTATTTTTTGATCTATGATCTTCAAGATCAAAAATATCAATTCATAAACAATGACATAGAAACAAAACATGGTGCCGGCCCAAAGGCCGTCCAGTTGGCGATAGATAACAAAGTTTCAGCGATAATCTCGGCTATTCCCGGTGAAAATGCGATGGATGCCATAAAAGAATCGAAGATCAAAGTTTACGATGGAAGAGGCTTCAGTGCAAAGGAAGCAATAGAAAAGTTTGAAAATGGAGAATTCGAGGAGATATGAAAATTGCAGTACTTTCAGGCAAAGGCGGCACAGGAAAGACAACCGTGGCAACGAATTTGGCCTATGCTTTGCACGTGGCAGGGAAAACGGTTCAATTGCTTGATACCGATGTGGAAGAGCCAAATGCCCATATCTTTTTCAGCGTGAACTATAACCATGAAGAAAGTGTTCAGATCCTTTTGCCGGTTATAGACAGAAATCTCTGCACGCATTGCGGAATATGCGCAAAATCCTGTGAGTTTTCCGCGATAACCGTTTCTTCAAAGTACATAATGATCTTCGACAGTCTCTGTCACGGTTGCGGTGTATGCTCGATGGTCTGTCCGGTCAAAGCGATATCAGAAAAGCCAAAAGATATCGGTACGATAAAATTGGGTACGACGGAGGAAGGAATAATCTTTGGAGAGGGTATCATGAACATCGGGGAACCATCACCGGTTAGAATAATAAGACAGTTGAAAAAGCATATCGATCCGGCCGTTGAGGTCGTAGTACTTGATGCTCCTCCGGGAACCTCATGTCCGGTTATCGAGACCGTTCATGACACAGATTTCGCTCTGCTTGTGACAGAACCCACTCCATTTGGACTTCACGATCTCAAACTGGCCATAGAGACGACACGTGAGTTCAATATTCCCATTGGAGTTGTCCTAAACAGATACGATGGAAGTTACAAAGAGATAGAGGCGTATCTGGATAAAGAGAAGATACCGCTTCTTATGACAATTCCTTACGATGCAAAAATTGCCCAGGATTATTCGAAAGGATTTCTCTTTTCCAAAACACAAAATTACGCTGACAAATTTTTCGATCTTTTTGAAAGAATAGAAGTGAGCGCAAAATGTTAGTCTTTCAAATGGCAATTGTAAGCGGCAAAGGCGGCACAGGAAAGACCACACTATCAGCCTCTTTTTCTTATCTGGCTAAAGAGAGGGTTATGGCAGACTGCGATGTGGATGCTCCGAATTTGCACATAATATTAAAGCCGCAGTTAATTGAAAAGCATGAGTATTTTGGATCGAAAAAGGCTGTGTTGGATCAGGAAAAATGCGTGATGTGTGGCGTGTGTGAACAGGTTTGCAGATTCGATGCCATAAAATTTGACAGCAATAGTTATTCCGTAACTGAATATGCCTGCGAAGGATGCGGTGCATGCACCATAGCATGTCCCGCGCGGGCTTTACAACTTGTCCAGTCTTTAAGTGGCGAATATTATCTGTCCAAAACGGATAATGGCCCGATGGTACACGCACTTTTAAAGCCAAGTGAAGAAACAAGCGGGGATCTTATAGCCGAGGTAAGAAAACTTGCACTCAAAGTTGCATACGATTCCCAAATTTCTCTGGTGATAATAGACGGAGCACCAGGCATTGGCTGTCCAGCGACCTCTTCGATAACATCGACAAATTACGTGATTTTGGTCGCGGAACCGACGATGAGCGGCCTTCACGATCTCAGGCGCATAGTTGAAACCGTAAGACATTTCAGAATAAAGATGGGAGTTGTCGTGAATAAATACGATATAAACCCATCAAAAACTCAAGAAATTGAAGAATACTGTAAAACCGAAGAGATCGAAGTGCTCGGGAAGATACCTTACGATGAGTGTGTAAAGCAGGCAACTGAAAACGCGCAACCTGTCATTCTTTACGATTGCCTTGCATCAAATGAGATAAAGCACGTGTGGGAAAATGTATCGTCCAAATTTTAAATTCGTCTTTGAATTGCCTAAAGTATACTCATGATGTGCGTGAATGTATACGTGATCAACTTTAAATATGAAATGAGGATGAAAGAACTGAATATCACAGGCCTGTTTAGGGAGAGAATCGCTTACACCGTCTCCCCGACCCCCGATCAGGTCGAGGGTGACGTTAAGGATACGATTTATCAAAATGTGGGAATTGCCTTTTTGAGATTCCCAATCAGGTTGGGAACGACAGTTTTGTAATATTTATCGTAATCTTGACGCACATCATGAGTGAGTATAAGATTTGAAATTCAAATTTTATTTTCAAAAGAGAGGTGAGATTTATGCCATGGGTCAAAGAGGATCTGTGTAAGGGATGCGAAATTTGTGTAAAGGCCTGTCCCGTTGAAGGTGCGATAGAAATGAAAGATAAAAAGGCTTACATACATAACGATATATGCACAAGATGTGGAAAATGCATGGAAGTATGTCCGACCGATGCGATAAGGCCAAATTCCGAAAATCCAGCGTTAAGAGGCTTTGGAATGGGTGGTGGCAGAAGGGGTATGGGAAGAGGATCAGGTCATGGGATGGGAGAGCACAGACATAATTCTGGTGAGTGGTGATGAAATACGTCTACGGTCCGGTACCGTCAAGAAGGCTAAACAGATCACTCGGAGTAAGTCCTATTCCGTCAAAAACGTGCAATTACTCGTGCGTTTATTGCCAACTGGGTAGGACGGATCATTTTACAAATGAAAGAAAAGATTTTTTCGATCCTCAGGAGATCCTAAAAGAGATCTTTCAAAGTGTGGAAGAAAACAGATCTCGAATCGATTACATAACCTTCGTGGGAGAAGGGGAACCCACACTTTGCAAATCTATAGGATATTTGATAGATCAGGCAAAACTTACCCATCTTCCCGTTGCCATTATAACAAACGGGGCACTTTTGTACGATGAAGGTGTTAGAATGGGTCTGAGAAACGCAGATGTAGTTTTGCCATCTTTGGATGCAGGCGATGAAGAAACTTTTTTAAAAATAAACAGACCACATAAAGAGATAAAATTTGAGAGAATGGTTGAAGGTTTAAAGCAATTTTCAAAGATAAGAAATGGACAACTTTGGATTGAGGTAATGCTTGTCAAAGGTCTTAACGATTCTGAAGAAGAAATCACAAAGATCAAGGATATTCTAAAAGATGTCAATCCGGACAGAGTTTACATAAATGTGCCAATCCGTCCTCCTGCAGAATTATGGGCAGAAATACCGGATGAAGAAGCCATCGCGAAAGCCCATGAGATACTCGAAAGTTATGTGATATCCGGATATGAAGCAGGAGAATTCAACGTAGATCCGAACCATCTTTACGATGAAATTTTGAAAATATGCGAACGTCATCCATTAAGAGAAGATCAGATAAAGGAAATATGCCTGAAATTCAACATCAATCCGGATGGAATAATCTCAAAGATGAGAAATGATCAAAGTGTCAAAGAGATTTACTACCATGAAAAGAGATTCTTTGTTGTTAAGCCAAAAATGGAGGGAAAAGCATGAAAGTAACCATACTGTGCAACGATATCGCAAAGCCAGGCCTTTTTGCCGAGCATGGACTTTCTCTTTTGATAGATGATGACACTATCTTTGATACGGGAACAAGCGATGTTGCCGTAAAAAATGCCGAAAAATTGGGTGTAGATCTTTCAAAGGTGAAAAGGATCTTCATAAGTCACGGTCACTACGATCATATTGGAGGATTACCTTACATGCTTACAAAAACAGGAAAGGTCGATCTTTACCTCCACAAAAAAGCACTTGTACCGAAATACTCCGGCGATATTTTTGCCGGTTTTTCCTATCAATGGAAGGATATAGAAAAGATTGCCAACGTTCACCTTCTTGAAGGCAATGCGATTGTAGATGGCTTTACTGTCTTAAACGATGTTCCCACCGTTGAAGCAAATATAGATCCCAATTTCAAAGTGAATGGCCACCACGATCTTTTTGAAGACGAGATAAATCTCATCAAAGACGGTGTGCTTATGACAGGTTGTGCTCATAGAGGTATAGAAAATATATTTGCAAAAGCGGGAAAAGTTCAAATGGTAATGGGAGGCTTTCACCTTTTAAATTCGGGTATTGAAAGGATAAACAAAATTTCGAACATTTTTAAAGCGAGCAATGTAGCAGTTGTGCCTTTGCATTGTACAGGAAAGACGGCAACAGAAATTTTGAAAGAAACTCTCGGGAATAAATGCCTTATAGAAATGGCGGGAGATACGGTATATATATAAGTGAATAGACATTAGTGAGTAGACATTAGTGAGTAGTGAGAAAGGAGAAGTTTTATGAGTTATGAAACTCTTTTTACGAAAATAAGGTTTGGAAATCTTACTCTAAAAAACAGAATAATCTTTCCACCAGTTTCAACAAACCTTGCCTCTGCAACTGGCGAGGTTACGGATGAGATGGTATACCATTATTCGAGACGTGCAAAGGGCGGTGCTGCCCTCATAACGCTCGAAAATGCCTGTATAGACTATCCATCAACTATGGAAGGTGCAACACAGCCACGATTTGACGATGAAAGTTTTGTGCCAGGTCTTAGCCGATTGACAGAGGAAATACACAAGTACGGTGCCTTTGCATTCGCAGAACTTACACACCCAGGCCTTATGGGATCACATCCCCCCATCATCGCGCCATCAGACGTTAAGTTAAGGCCTGATGAAATTCATCCCAAAGTAATGACGACCGATGACATAGAAGAGGTTGCCATGAAATTCGCCAAAGCTGCTTTGATGGCAAAACGTGCCGGTTTTGATGGCGTTGAGATAGAGGCCGCTCATGGCCTTTTAATAGATCAATTCTTGTCTCCTCTTGCCAACAAAAGGACCGATGAGTATGGCGGTTCAACAGAAAACAGAACGAGATTCGCAAAACTTCTCATTGACAAGATAAGATCGCTTTGCGGAAATTACCCCGTAAGTGCACGCTTAGGAGTTATAGATTACGTTGATGGCGGAATAAGTCCAGAAAAAGAAGGCATTGAAATTGCAAAAAAGTTTGAAGAGTATGGATACGTGGCAATTCATGCAGATGTTGGTTTCGGAGACAAAGAGAAAAGGTTAGAGCCTATGGGTTATCCGCAGGCTTGGAGATCTAACCTTGCAAAGGTGATAAAGGATTCAGGAGTAAAGATTCCCGTCATAGCGGTTGGTATGATAAGAGAGCCAGAAGTTGCAGAAAAACTCTTAAAAGAAGGCACGGCAGATGTAGTTGCACTTGGAAGAACGCTCATAGCCGATCCGGACTGGCCGATCAAAACAATGTACGGAAAAGAAAAGACTATCCGCAAATGTGTTGGATGCTCCGAATGTATAGTCTCAAGACACATGATGGGGACAGCCATAAGGTGCGGGGTGAATGCGAATGTCGGGAAAAGCGAATCTTATGAAATGCTTGTTCCTTCTGTAAAAGCGAAGAAGATCGTGATCGTGGGAGCAGGACCAGCGGGGCTTGAGGCTGCGCGCGTTGCCGCAATGAGAGGACACAAGGTTGTGATCTTCGAAAGAGAAAAAGAAATAGGCGGCGTCATTAGAATAGGATCTGTACCACCTGGAAAAGAAAAGATGAGATGGCTTATAGATTATTACAAACAGATCCTTGAAGATTTAAAGATCGATATCAGATTGTCAACACTTGCAGACGTCAAAATGGTTATGAACGAAAATCCAGATGAGGTCATTGTCGCGGTAGGATCGGATCCGCTAATTCCACCCGTTAAAGGCATAGATGGACCAAATGTAATGATTTATCCGGATATTTTGAACGGAAAATTGCCAAAAGGAAAAAAGGTAGTGGTTGGTGGAGGTGGTCTTGTAGGATGTGAAACTGCCCTTTATCTTGCAGATAACGAAAATTCAGTCTCTATCCTGGAAATGTTGCCCGATGTGGCAATAGGAATGGAGCCTATAAGCAAATCATACCTTATGAAAGAACTCAAAGATCGCGATGTTAAGATCATCACAAATGCAAAGATAGAATCTTTATCCCGAAATGCTGTTCAATTCAAAAAAGATGGAAAATTAGAAGAATTGAACTTTGACACCTTTGTTGTGGCTTTCGGTGGCAAACCAAGAATTTTTGAAAATCTTCCAGTTACGACACATTTTGTTGGAGATGCCGTGAGAGTCGCAAAACTTCCTGAAGCCGTAAGAGATGGATATGCGGTAGGCTTTTCAATATAATCGGTGAGGAGGAAAAAATGGAAAAAGTCAAAATAGGTATAATAATTTGCGATCGTTACCGTTCATGTGCCGGAGGAAAATGTTTCAGATCACTTGAAAATCGTGAAGGTGCCTTCAGCATTTACAAAGGAAAAGAAGTCGAGGTGGTTGGATATACAACGTGTGGCGGATGTCCCGGCGGGAATATAGAATACGCTCCTGCCGAGATGAAAAAGAACGGTGTGGATGTAATACATCTGGCCACCGGCATGCTTGTTGGGTATCCCCCTTGTCCTTATGTTGACTACTTCAAAAAATTCATAGAGGAAAAATACGGCATAAAGGTTGTAGTCGGTACACATCCGATACCACAAAAGTATTACACGACTCATGTAAATCTTAAAAGTTGGGAATCACCTGAATGGAAAATGCTTTTGGTTCCAACCATGACAGATGAAAAGACACGTCTCAATTACGATTAAGATTTACTCGCAATCTTATTTTTTGCAGGCGCTTTTAAGCGCCTGTTTTTATATACTAACTCATGATGTGCATGAATGTATATTTTAATAAAAATTTAATTTTAAAGAAAGATAGATAAAACTGTGATAAAGATCGAAGCGCATATTGGTAGTTGAGGTGAGAAAATGAAAAGCGTAGAAGATTACCTTGATAATGCGCAGTTAAGTAAGCATCATTTTAAGGCTATGTTTGTTTCTGGAATGGGATTTTTCACCGATGCCTATGACCTTTTCATAATAGGCATAGCGATATCTCTCATCGCACCTTTATGGAAATTGGACAACGCTCAAATAGGAATGCTCGGGAGTATTTCTCTTGTATCTGCGTTAATTGGGGCAGTCGTTTTTGGCAGAATAGCGGATAGATTTGGTAGAAAGACGGTTTACGGCGTTGAGGCCATGATAATGGCCGCTGGTGCAATATTATCCGCATTCTCACCGGACTTTACATGGCTTTTGTTGTCAAGATTTTTGCTTGGAGTCGGCATAGGCGGAGATTATCCGGTAAGTGCCGTTATAATGAGCGAGTATTCGAACAAAAAGGATCGCGGTAAACTTGTCAGTCTTGTTTTCTCCATGCAGGCTTTAGGGCTTATCGCAGGACCTCTTATTGCGCTCGGTTTACTTGGTTTGAACATCAATCAAGATTTTTCATGGCGATTGATGCTGGGAATAGGAGCAATTCCGGCTTTGATGGTTATATACTTGAGAAGGCAAATTCCTGAGTCTCCGCGATTTACCTCTCAAGTACTCGGTGATACACAAAAAGCGGCACAGGCGGCTTCAAAATTCACCGGCCAAAATGTGAATTTAAAGAGTGAAGAATCGCCCTGTAAGAAGCGCAGTAATCTTATGAACTTCTTCAAAAATAAAAATCTCATTATCACGCTTTTGGGAACGGCAGGAAGTTGGTTTTTGCTTGACTATGCGTATTACGGAAATACCATTTCCACTCCAATCGTGCTTAACGCACTTTCTTCTGCGATGACGCTTCAATCAAAGATACTCTACACGCTCTTGATATTTTTAATCTTTGCGGTGCCGGGATACATACTATCAATATTACTTATAGATAAAATTGGCAGAAAATCGATACAACTTATCGGATTTATGATAATGGGGGTATCTTTTTTAATGCTCGGAATTTTTCCAGAGATTGAAAAACAAATAGGCTTGTTCTTCGTCATCTACGGGATAAGTTATCTGTTCACGGAATTTGGACCTAACACTACAACCTTTGTCATGCCATCCGAACTTTTCCCCACAGAATACAGAACAACAGGTCATGGCTTTTCAGCCGGCATAGGAAAAGTAGGAGCATTTTTAGGAACTTTGCTTTTTCCAATCATAATAGCATCCATTGGATTTAATCGAACTTTCATCATCATTTCGGCCATATCTTTCGCCGGAATTTTAACGACCGTGCTATTGAAAGAGCCAAAGGGAGAAAGTCTCGAAAACGTATCAAACGTCAAGACAACCCGATCGGTGAAAAACGAAACATAAGCAATCATTGCTGACTGCTTAATGTTTCGCCTGTTACTGTTTGTTTGACCTGAACACTTTGAACTTCTTCATTCAAAGAGGCTTTTAATGCCGCAAGGCCGACTTCAAGTTGAGCATCATCTGGTTCTTTTGTCGTGAATTTCTGAAGCCATAACCCGGGTTTTGCAAGTGCTCTGAAAAAAATATTGTCAAGATGTTTTGCGGTCATTCTTTGAAATTCATACGCAAGACCTGCAACCACAGGTATCAAGACTATTCTTGACACTATTTTCCACCATATGTTCATCATAGGATCAATTCCACCCACGATGCTGAAGACTATTATCGCAGCGATCATCGTTATCATGAGAAAACTCGTTCCACATCTCGGATGAAGTGTCGAATATTTTCTTGCATTTTCAACTGTGAGTGCTTCTCCGGCTTCATACGTGAAGACGGATTTGTGTTCTGCTCCATGATATTGAAATACCCTTTTTATATCCGGAAACATCGCTATTATCCATATGTAAAGCAAAAATATAACGGTTCTTATCCCACCTTCAACAAGTGCAAACCAAAAACCATTTTGTCTCAAGGGCGCAAAAATTGATGTTATAAGTACAGGCAGTATAGAAAAAAGTCCTATCGCCATTCCAAACGCGACTAAAAGTGCAAAGAATATATCTTTCGTGGTTAGTTGAGAATTTTCGTCTCCAGATATATTTGCAGAAAGGTTCAAGGCTTTTATACCACTCACGAGAGAATCGTAAAGGACAAAAGTTCCGCGAATAAATGGCCATCCTTTCCATCCGGTTGGCCTAACCATTTGTCCGTAATCCGAAACCGCTATTGTCCCATCTTTCTTTCTGACCGCAACAACGGTTTTGAGCCCTTTCATCATGACTCCCTCTATTACAGCCTGTCCTCCGACGCTAATTTTATTTTCACCCTTCAACGCTTAAACCTCCCTTCTTCCTGTGATTTCAAAAAACGGTGCGCCAAAGATTCTCATCTTCAGCGCACTTTGATGTTTATCTGCTTTATATCCCCTTCACGATCATACATTTGAACTTGCTTGTTGATCGCTCTTTTCTTTCTGGAATGGTCCGGTTATGAATATTTTCATAGATACCCCTGTTCTTTTCTCTCCGCCTATTTCAATCTCGACAAAGCCGGGTATCATACCTATATCCTTCCCATTCTCGTTGATAAACCTTCTTGCAACTGCTATGGCTTTGACCGCCTGATTTACCGCACCGGCACCTATTGCTTGAATTTCAACCGTGCTTTCCTTGCCAAGCGCACCTGCAATTGCACCTGCAACTGAATTGGGATTTGACTTGGAACTAACCTTTAATGTTTCCACCTTCAACGCCTCCTTGTTCGCAAGAGATAAGCTTGCTAAAATAAGAATCTAAAAGATCTTCTAATTCGTCTCGATCGGTTATTCTCATAATTTTTTCCTTCAAATCATGAGAATCGGGAAGATTTTTCATGTACCTCACAAAAAACTTTCTGAATATCATTATACCACGAAAGTCATGTTCCGATATCTCCATTTCAAGATGCTTTTTTATTATATCTCTTTTTTCTTCAAAAGATGGATATGAAAATTCTCCCTTTTCAAGTAAATCTTTCGATTGTTTGAAAATCCACGGATTTCCGATAGCACCTCTTGCAATGAAAATATAATCGGCACCGGTTTCCCTGTAAGCATTCACAACATCATATGGGGTGAAAATATCTCCAGACACGCCAACTTTTATCTCCAAACTTTCTTTCAAAATTTTTGCCGGTGTCCAATCTGCCTTTCCAGCATACAATTGTTCGACCGTTCTTCCATGAATTGTGACCAAAAATGCGCCGCCTTCGGCTGCAGCCTTCGCAACATCCAAAAAGTTCTTTTGATCTTCCCATCCGATTCTAATCTTGACGGAAACTTTCGATCCGGTTGAAACGATGGCTTTGACTATATCTCTCAAAAGTTCAGGCTTTTTCATCAAAGACGAACCATACCCACGTTTTGTGACCTTGTGGACTGGGCAAGCCGCATTCACGTCTATCCAAAGTGATTTATCTTTGACCATTTCTGAAGCCTTTACGAAGATCGCCGGTTCATTGCCAAATAACTGAATTACACTCTTATCTTCTCCTTCAGGCAGCATGGCAATTGTTTTTCTGTTTTTTCTTATGAGCCCATTTACACTTATCATCTCGGTAAAAGTTAAATCTGCACCCATTGATGCACATAGTTTTCTGAAACTTCTGTCTGTTACACCCGCCATCGGCGAAAGAGCCGTTATCAAAAGTATCACCTCTAATGTTATAATTTTAATATGAAAAACTTCTTATGTGATGATACCATAGGAAAGCTTATGAAAAAACTCCGTTTGCTTGGTTTTGATGCAAAACCTTGGAGCGGCAAGTGCGAACCTGACAGAATTTTCCTGACGAGATCAAGGAAGAGATGGGAAAATTACGATGGAGAATCTTTTCTCATATTCGCAGATGATTGGAAATCACAACTTAAAGCACTTGAGATAAGATACTCGATCTCCAAAGAAATAAAACCATTTACAAGGTGTGTTGAATGTAACACCGAACTTATCGATGTGAATTTGGAAGAAGTCAAGACCGTTATTCCCGAAAGAGTTTTTCTTTCGACAGATCGTTTCAAGAAGTGTCCAAATTGTGGGAGAATTTACTGGATGGGCACCCATGTCGAGAAAATAAAAGATGATTTCAAAGAGGTTTTTGATGCTGACAAATTTTGAAAAAATTCTCGAGATTTTTAACCAAAATGATTTTGAAAATCGCTTAAAAATACTGTCAGATTTGATCCGAAGCATGTCCGGATCGGTCTTTGTTTATCTTTACGTCTACGAAGAAGAACATAAACAGTTAAGGCTGATGTTTCCTTCAAATAATCTTAAGCCTGAAGAATACAAGATAAAAATTGATGATTTGAATTCAGAACTTTCATCTCCTTTCGAATACAAAGAAAAAATGGCGATTCCAATAAGAGAGCGTGATAAACTCATAGGACTCGTTATCCTTGATGCCGGTAAAACGCTTGATTCTTTTCAATGCGTGCAGATAGCAACTTTACTTAAGATATTACTTGAAGACGAAAGTAACCGTGCCACCATGTCCAAACTCGTCGCGATGGAAAAACTTGACAACGAAATAGGAACGGTAAGTACAAATATCGATGAACTGTACAAAAAAGTACTTGATTTTGCCGTTGAAGTGTCAAATGCAGAAAGAGGGACAATATGGCTCATAGGTGACAGAGAACTTATTCTTTCATACACCTCCGGCATATCACAAGAAGAAATCATCAAAAGAAGAATCGAAATAGGATATGGCATGGTGGGCTGGATAGCCCAAAATAAAGAGCCTTTGCTTTCGACATCCTCAAAAATCGATCCAAGAGCGACGTTGGATATCTTTGCTTTCCCAGTTAAATCAACAATTGGGGTGCCTATAATCCGTGACAACCAACTCATAGGCGTTATGATGCTTATGAATCGAAAAAACACCGATTTTTACAGAACATACAGACATTTTGACGAATTTGATTTGTCATTGCTCGTTTCTATCGCAAATCGCTTGAAAATGGCCATAACCCAGATAGAACTTTACACCAAACTCGAAAAAGAAAATGAAGATCTTAAAAAAATTCAGAAGCAGAGCGAAGATTACATAAAATACCAGATGGAACAAGTAAGACTTCTTAACGCGCTTCAAAAGATCCTGCAGGCTTTGCGACACACGCAAGACATGAAAAATGTTTACAAGATCGTGCTAATAGGTTTAACATCTAATTCCGGCTTTAAATTCAACAGGGCACTTTTACTTGAAAAGGATGAAGAGTTGAGGGTACTCGTCGCAAAAGAATGGCTTGGCCCTATTTCGGAAAAAGAAGTACCCTCTGCATGGAAAAGCGCAAAAGCAGATGAAGAAAAATATGCTGATTTTGCACATTATTTGCAAGAAGAAGCGTTAAGAGTCGACCTTTCCGGTGGATTAACATCTTACGCTAATGGAAAGGTGTTTTCTTACACGGGAGATTACATCTTCGATCGCGTCATAAACAGATCGAGGATCGTCCATGTCACTCCCATGCTGACTGCCCAAAGAGGAGAAGAATTTTCAGATTTGCTTGGACTTCTTGGGGTTAAAGAATTCGTTTGCATACCTCTTGTCGGGAGACGGGACGTTTATGGTGCGATAATACTTGACAACAAGTACACAAACACGCCTATAACCGATGATATGATAGACATGCTTGGAATTTTTTCCGAAAGCGTCGGATTGACGATAGAATCTTTGAAGAGTTATGCCGAACTTGTTGACAAAACCATAAATCTTGAAAAACAAAGAAGTTCCGCCGAATATTTCAAAGATTTTCTTCAAAACATACTTGAAAATTTGGATGTGGCCATAATGGTCGTCAACAGAGAAAGCGTAATACTTGAATGGAACAAAAAGAGTTCTGAACTCTTTGGATTTGAGAAATCGAAAATGATAAATGCGAATACAAACATCCTCGGTCCTGAGTTCGCAGATATTTTAACCGTGGCACAAAAGGTTTACGATGCCAAAGAGGCGATAAACCTTACGGATTACAATTTCAAATTCGGAGGGAAGGAATTCTTCCTTAACATGACCTTTTCTCCGCTTAAAGAACAAAATGTGGATGTAATAACGGGATACATAGCGATGTTTGAAGATGTAACGCGTAGGCATATGCTTGAGATTGAATTAAGAAACAGAGAAAGGCTCGCCGTGCTGGGAGAAATGTCTGCCAAAATAGCTCATGAGATAAGAAACCCACTTTCAGCCATAGGCGGTTTTGCCCAAAGGGCAAAAAAAATAACAAATGACGATAAAATATCCAAATACATAGATATAATTTTAGACGAAGTGAAAAGGCTCGAAAAAATGGTAAATCAAACTCTCGAATTCAGTCGCAATGAAAAGCATGGAAATTTCGTTCTCTCATGTTTGAACCAGGTTGTGAAAGATGTGGTCGATACGTATTTTGAAAAGTTTCAAATTCAGGGTGTTAAAATAGAATTTGAAAAAGATGAAAAAGATCCATGTACGAAGATCGAACCGGATCATTTCAAAGAAGTCATAATAAATCTTGTACAGAATGCGTTTGAGGCAATGACTGGCAGTGGTGTCATAAAGATAAAAACTTATTCTGACGATAATTATATCTACGTCGATGTTTGGAACAACGGCGTACCAATTCCGCCGGATAAGATAGAAAGTATCTTTCAGCCTTTTTACACGACAAAGACATACGGAACCGGTCTGGGTCTTGCCATATGCAGAAAAATAGTTGAAGACGAACATTATGGCAAGATAAAAGTTAAAAGCGATGCGGAAAGCGGAACAACTTTCACCGTCCAGATCCCGAAACAAATTTGATTTAAAGGAGGTTTGAAATGAAAACAGATCAAAAAAGTATCCTTGTGGTCGAAGATGAAGAGCCAGTAAGAATGTTGATCAAGGAAGAATTAGAAGACGAAGGTTACAAAGTGTTCACGGTCAAAAACGGCACAGAAGCGCTTGCATACCTTGCATCAAATGACGTCGATCTTGTAACTTTGGACATTGAAATGCCAGACTTGAATGGACTCGATGTTGCCGGAAAGATAAGAGAAATGAAAAAACCGGTTAAAATTTTAATATTGACGGCCTATTCCCATTACAGAAGCGATTTATCAAGTTGGGCTGCCGATGATTACGTGGTGAAATCTTCAAATATGAGTGAAATGAAAAGAAAAGTCAAAGAACTCATGGAGGATTGAATGGATTACAAAAATACGCTGAATCTCCCAGTTGAAGTAATACCCATGAAAGCAAATCTTGTCGAAAAAGAACCAAAGATTCTCAAGCAATGGGAGTCATCCAAAATTTACGATAAGATAAGGAAAAATCGTGATGGCGCTCCAAAGTACGTTTTGCACGATGGCCCTCCATACGCAAATGGTAGCATACATATAGGAACGGCTTTGAATAAAGTACTCAAAGATATCGTTGTGCGTTACAAGACGATGCGCGGATATGATTCACCGTACATTCCTGGTTGGGATACCCATGGATTACCGATAGAGCATAAAGTTGCGCTTGATCTTGGCGATAAGATAAAGTCAATGCAACGCATTGACATAAGAAAGATGTGTGCAGACTATGCCATGAAATATGTTGATGTGCAAAGAGAGCAATTTAAACGTCTCGGTATTTTTGGAGAATGGGACAAACCGTATCTTACGATGAATAAAAGTTACGAAAGTACCATTTACGAAATTTTCGCCGATGCCGTTGAAAAGGGTATGGTTTACAGAGAAAACAAACCTGTGATGTGGTGCATCGTCGATCATACGGCTTTGGCAGAGGCAGAAGTTGAATACAAAGACGAGACATCCAAATCCCTTTATGTCAAATTCAGGTTCAAAGCGGATCCGCACAAATTTGTCATAATATGGACCACGACTCCATGGACATTGCCTGCCAACAGGGCTGTGGCGCTAAATCCTGGCGTCGATTATTCGTGGGTTAAGATCGATGGCGAAAAATGGCTTATGGCTAAAGCGCTTGTCAGTTCTGTTATGACAAAAGCCGGAATTCAGAATTACGAAATAGACGGCGAGGCAAAGGGAAGTACCTTTGAACTTCAAAAATTATTTGAACCTCTCTATGGAAATGAAGTTCCAATGGTCATGGCCGATTATGTGGAAACTGAAACCGGAACCGGCGCAGTTCATACGGCACCCGGACACGGCGAAGAGGATTACATAACAGGTAAAAAGTACGGACTTGAAATTTTTTCGCCCGTTGATGATTACGGAAATTACGTGCCGGATCTTCCAAAATATGGAGGTTTGAGCATAAAAAAGGCAGAAGAAGTTATAATAAAAGACCTTAAAAATGCCGGCATGCTTGTTGCCGAAGAAAATTTTAGCCATTCTTATCCGCATTGCTGGAGATGTCACAAACCTTTGATATTCAGGGCAACGGAACAGTGGTTTATATCCGTTGATAAAAACGATCTCAGGAAGAAAACACTCAAAGCGATAGAAGAAGATGTCAAGTGGATACCTTCGTGGGGAGAAAACAGAATCCATTCGATGATCGAAACGAGGCCAGATTGGTGCATCTCACGCCAGAGAGACTGGGGTATGCCAATACCCGCATTCAGATGCAAAAAATGTGGAAAAGTCATAATGGATGCCGGTGTGATAAGACATGTCGCCAAGATAGTTGAGCGTGAAGGTGGAGATGCATGGTACAAATACGAGGCAAAAGAATTGCTCCCGCCAGGATATAAATGTCCAGAATGCGGTGGAGATGAATTTGAAAAACTATACGATGTCATGGATGTGTGGATAGATTCGGGATCATCTTTCGAGGCCGTTTTGAAGCCACGTGGATTGTACCCTGCCGCACTTTACCTTGAAGGCACCGATCAACATCGAGGATGGTTTCATTCTTCACTTTTGCTTGGTATGATAAGGGACAACCGGCCGCCTTACGACAACGTGCTTACGCATGGATTCATAAGAGATGAAAATGATCAAAAGATGTCAAAATCTCTCGGAAATGTCATAGATCCACTTGATGTCATAAAAAAATTTGGTGCAGACGTGCTTAGATTGTGGGTTTCGTCAACGGAATACAAAAATGACGTAAGGATATCCACCGGTATAATAGAAAAGCAAGTTGACGCTTACAGAAAAGTCAGAAACGTTTTGAGATTCGTCTTTGGAAATCTTGCCGATTTCGATCCTCAAAAAAACAAAGTTGGCGATTTGATCGAGATAGACAGGTATGCATTGGAACTTTTAAATGAACTTGTAAAGAACGTAACTCAATATTACGATGATTTCGATTTTCACAAGGTATACCATGCCGTTTTTGATTTCATAACGATAGACATGAGCGCTTTTTACCTTGATATTCTCAAAGATAGACTTTACGCCGAAGGAAAAAATTCTCACGATCGCAGATCGGCCCAAACGGTCCTTTACGAGATCGGAATGAGCCTTTTGAAGATACTTGCTCCGATGATTCCATTTACAACAGAAGAGATATACACGACAATACCGTTCAAAAAATTCGAAAGCATCCATCTGGAAAATTGGCCGGAAGTAAAGAAAAGTGATAATTTCATTCTGGAAAAATGGTCAAAGATAAGGAATGTACGTGATGTCGTCTTAAAAGCGCTTGAAGCAGAAAGGCAAAGTGGACACATCGGTCATCCTCTCGAAGCAGAAGTTGAAATAAAAGCCGATGGAGAATTGTTAAAGGTTTTGAAAAGCGTTGAGCCTGATCTCGCAAATGTAATGATAGTTTCGTCCGTTTCGATCGTCGAAGGAGCAGATCTCGACGTGAAGGTTAAACATGCTCATGGACAAAAATGCGAAAGATGCTGGAAATATTCCGAAACCGTCGGCCAGGATGAGGCGTATCCAACACTCTGTTCAAGATGTGCCAAAGTCATACGAGAGGAAGATTTTTGATGAATGTTCAAGAGTTGATATCCAAGTTGAACGAATTTTGGTCTAAAAACGGATCGGTGATAGATCAACCGTACGATATGGAGATGGGAGCAGGTACATACCATCCCACGACTTTTTTCAACGTTTTGAATCAAAAGGATGGAAGATTTGCCTTTGTTCAACCGTGCAGAAGGCCTACCGATGGCAGGTATGGCGATAATCCCAACAGGATGCAAAGATATTTCCAATATCAGGTTGTAATTCTGCCGTCTCCTGAAGATTCACAGGACCTTTACCTCGAATCACTCGAAACGTTGGGCCTCGGGATAAAAGATCATGACATAAGATTTGTCGAAGATAACTGGGAATCCCCTACACTTGGCGCATGGGGCATAGGCTGGGAAGTATGGCTCGACGGAATGGAGATAACGCAGTTCACCTACTTTCAACAATTTGGTGGAGTAGAACTCAAAATAATTCCTCTGGAGATAACATACGGCGTCGAGAGAATAGCCATGTACCTTCAAAGCATAGAAAATGTTTACGATCTTAAGTGGAATGAAAACACCACTTACGGAGATCTTTACTTAGAAAACGAGAGGCAATTTTCAAAATTCAACTTTGAAATTGCCGATACGCAAATGCTTTTCGATCTCTTCGAGAAACATTCAAAAGAATTTGAAAAATTGATAGAGGTTAATCTTTACAGACCTGCTTACGATGAGGTAATAAAATCGTCTCATGTGTTCAATTTACTTGATGCGCGCGGAGCCATCTCCGTTTCTCACAGACAAAATTACATATCAAGGATAAGAATCATGGCCAAAAAATGCGCTGAAAATTTCCTAAAAGTAGGTGTTGCAAATGTCTGAATATCTTTTCGAATTGTTGCTTGAAGAGATGCCTCCGGCAGATATAGAAATGATTTTGAATACGCTTGAAACTAATCTTAAAGACGCTCTTGAAAAAGCAAGGATAGATCACGGTAAAATAGATGTTTTTTCAACTCCCAGAAGATTTGGCTTTTTAATTCATGATATAGCCCTAACGCAGCATGATGCTACATGGATAAAAAAAGGGCCATCTGAAAATGTTGCCTTCAAAGACAGAAAGCCAACAAAAGCGCTCGAAGGATTTTTAAAATCAAACAACGCACAAATTTCGGATATAGAAATATCCGAATCTGAAGGTGGAAAATACGTTTTCCTGAAAAAATTCGATCAGGGCATGAAGACCAAAGAAGTACTTCCGCAAACACTTTTAACCATTTTAAATTCATTTCGATTTACCCGTCCGATGAAATGGGGAAATGGAGAATTCTCATACACACGTCCGGTTCACTCGATAATTTCAATCATCGACGAAGAGATCGTTCCATTTGAATTCATGGGTAAAAAGGCTTCGAATGTCACAAAATCTCACAGATATTTGGACAGAGAGGTAACCGTCAGATCCGCTGGCGATTACGAAAAGATCATGAAAGAATCGATGGTTGTCATCAGAACCGATGAAAGAGAAAAGATGATCTTGGATGAAATAAAAAATTGTGATCTTGAAGTCATGAAAGATGACGATCTTGTGCATGAAATATCAATGATAACTGAATATCCCCAACCGGTCATAGGACAGTTTAAAACAGATTACCTCACTTTGCCGGAACCCGTTTTAAGAACCGTGCTCAGACATCATCAGAGAACTTTCATAACAAAAAAGAACGGAAAAGTTTCAAAAGAGTTTTTGGCCTTTCAGGATGGCCCTGCTTCGCGCACGGGAAATGTAAAAAACGGATACGAAAGGGTTATAAACGCAAGGCTTTCGGATGCAAAATTTTATCAGACAGAAGATCTTAAATATCCACTTGATCATTTCAACGAAAAACTTGCAGATATGACCTTCCAGAAAAACCTTGGCACTTTGATGGATAAAGTTGAAAGGATCAAAGAAATAGCCCTGAAAATTGGGACTTTTCTGAACTTTGGCGCTCAAGAATTAAAGCTCGTCGAAAGAGCCGCAATTTTGTCAAAGAGTGATCTTGGAACGAGCATGATATACGAGTTTCCAGAACTTCAAGGAATTATGGGAAGCATCTACGCCAAAAATGAAGATCCAAGGATTGCACTTGCCATAAAAGAACAATATGTGCCGGATGGACTCGAAGGCGAATTTCCTTCTGACACTATAGGAGCGGTAATCGGAATTGCCGACAGAATTGACACCGTTGTCGCAAATTTTGCAATTGGAGAAATTCCATCCGGTTCGCGTGATCCTTACGCCTTGAGGAAAAAAGTCTTTGCGATACTCAGAATCCTAAACAAATTTGAATGGGATCTTGATTTAAAAGAGATCATTTCAATCGTTGAAAATATTTTGGGCAAAAAAGTTTCTATGGATAGCTTAACCGCATTTTTCAAGGGCAGACTTGATGTCATTTTGAGAGAAAACTTAAACATATCCCAGGATGTTTCAAAAGCGGTTCTTGAATTATGGAATAAGCCGTTCAGATCGACACTTTCAGCGCAAGTTGTTGAAAAAAGCCGGAAAGAAGCGGGATTTGAAGATTTCATAATTGCTTACACAAGGGTCCATAACATATCCAAAAGTCATGACTCGTTTGAGTATCATGTTGATTTGTTTGACGATCATGAGAAAAAACTCTTCTCAGCGTACATCGAGGCGAAGCCAAAAGTTGAAGAGGCACTTGAACATCTCAATTACGAGGAGGCATTTGAACATCTCAGATCGCTAAAATCTTCAATAGATGAGTATTTTGACACCGTTTTTGTCATGTCTCCAAGAGAGGATCTCAGGTTGAACAGGTTGGGATTTTTGAAAAATCTCGATCAACTTTTCCTCAATTTCGGAGATCTTTCTTTGCTTCTAAAAAATGAATCAACAAGAGGTTAGCGTGACAAAGGGCGTTTACGTTCTTACAATCGATTTGAAAAGACAAAAGCAGATCAAAATAGGTTCTTTGGGACAAATCACATTTGAAAGCGGGACTTACGTTTACGTCGGATCTGCTCAAAACGGTCTTGAAAACAGAATAAAAAGGCATCTTTCGAAAAACAAAAAAACTTTTTGGCACATAGATTATTTTTTGAAAAGTGGGGATTCTGTCATCTCTAAAGTGCTCATAAAAGTATCTCCGAAATCCATGGAATGTGAAATAGCAAGATCAATAGCCAAAGATGAAAAGGGAATTCCTCACTTCGGCTCTTCAGATTGCAAATGCGAATCTCATTTTTTCAAGGTCAAAGATGTTCAAAATCTTTTAAGTCATTTGAAATCTGACTTTGATATGGTAGAGATATGAATAACAAAAAATTTTCGTGGTGGTTTTTATGGTCGGTTATACTTGTAGGGCTCATAATAATCGGCAGATTTTTGATACCTTCTCCAGGTAAAAATGTCAATTCGACAAGTTCTATTGTCCAGTGGACTTACAAAACGGAAGGGCATATACTTGCATCACCCACGTTGGGCAAGGATGGAACAATCTACGTAGGTTCTTACGATGGAAAGATGTACGCAATAAATCCAGATGGAAAGTTGAAATGGGATTTTACGTCCGGCGGACAGATATTTTCCGGCGCTTCAATTGGTGAAAACGGAAACTTGTATTTTGGCACCAACAACGGCTATTTTTATGCTGTAAGCAAAGATGGTCATCTTGTATGGAAATTTCAAACGGATGATTCCATAAATTCTACCGCCGCAATTTCAAGCGGGATGATTTATTTCGGAAACAATTCCGGCATGCTTTACGCTTTAGATCAAAACGGAAAATTGATATGGGAATACAAAACCAACGCTCCGATCAAATCGAATCCGGTTGTTGGAGAAAACGGAACCGTGTATTTTTCAAACGTTGCCGGTAACGTTTACGCACTTGAAAAAAGCGGAAGATTGATATGGGAATACAAAAGCGGTTCTATGTTGGATGGAAACGTGGGAGTCGGAAACGACGGGACAATTTACTTTGGGACTGAGAATGGCGAATTTTACGCTTTAGACAAAAGCGGGAAATTGTTGTGGACCATCAACATAGGTGGTAACGTGAATGGCACGCCCGTCATCTCACAAGAGGGAACTGTTTACGCCATTACAGATCAAAGTGGATTCAATCCAACAGGATATGTTTGTGCAATAAGCAATGGCCATATGAATTGGTTTTACAAAACAGATGGATTCCCAACAACCGTGTCCTTAGGTAAAAATGGCATTTTGTATTTTGGAACCCAAAACGGATATTTATGCGCTCTCAATGCATCCGGCACACTTTTGTGGCAATACAAACTTGGAAGTTTCGTTAATTCAATCCCAGCTTTAGGAAATGATGATACCATTTACATAGGATCTTTGAATGATTATCTTTACGCGGTTAGAATGAGGTGAAAGTATGTCAAACTTTCAAAAGGCATATTACGAATCTCCGATAGGCACAATAAAAGTAATGGGTACCGATGATCTTATTTATTCCATTGACTTTACAGACGAGATCCAAAAAACGAACTACAATTATCATGAGATTCAAAATTGCATCTTCCAGTTGGATGAATACTTTACAGGGAAAAGAAAGGTTTTTTCGATCAATTACATTCTCGACGGGACAGATTTTCAAAAGCGCGTTTGGAATGAGATGATGAAGATACCTTTTGGGAAAGTTGTCTCTTACAAGGATATAGCCATATCAATTGGATACCCCAAAGCAGTTAGAGCAGTTGGAAGTGCTGTGGGTAAAAATCCAATGACCATAATAATCCCTTGCCATCGCGTTGTGAAATCAGACGGTAAAATTGGAAATTACGGCGGCGGACAGTGGAGAAAATTGTGGCTTTTAGATCATGAAGGAAATGAAATCGGGGCTTACCGCCCCGACTCTTAGATTTTATTTGACTTGAGAAAATCGGATATCACATCTTCGAGATTCGGTTTTCCGATTTCTTCGAGTTCGTATCTGACTCTTAAGGAAGGTTTGTTCATCTTTAAAACCCTGCCAAGATCTATTGGCGTCCCAACGATGACAAGTTCCGCGTCAGATTTGTTAATCGTCTCCTCAAGTTCTTTTATCTGCTTTCCTCCATACCCCATCGCCGGAAGTATCTTTGAAAGATGATTGTATTTCTTGAAAGTATCAACTATAGAGCCAACTGCGAATGGCCTCGGATCTATGATCTCACCCGCGCCAAATTTAACGGCTGCAACATAACCTGCGCCATATTGCATGTTGCCGTGAGTTAACGTTGGGCCGTCTTCTATGACAAGCACTTTCTTTCCGCGTATTTTCTCCCAATTTTCAACGAATATCGGAGAAGCTGCATCGACAATCGTGGCATTTGGATTGAACTGTGCCGCACTTCTCCTTATTTCATCTATGTTCTCCGGAAGTGCCGTTTCTTCTTTGTTTATGACTATCACATCTGCCATCATGAAATTCGCCAGTCCCGGATAAAAAGTCTTTTCATGACCAGGCCTGTGAGGATCGGCAACGACTATGAGTAAATCCGGCCTGTAGAATGAAAAATCGTTGTTTCCACCGTCCCACAAAATAACATCTGGATTTTCAGATTCGGCCTGTCTTACGATGGCCTCATAATCGACACCGGAATAGATAACGCCTCCTCTATCAATATGAGGTTCGTATTCTTCTCTTTCCTCTATTGTACATTCATACTTATCCAAATCCGAATATGTGGCATATCTTTGAACTTTTTGCTTGACAAGATCACCGTAAGGCATAGGATGGCGTATCGATATAACTTTCTTTTTGTGGTTTCTCAATATATCGAGCACTCTTCTTGTCGTTTGACTCTTTCCAGAACCGGTTCTTACAGCACAAATGGCTATGACAGGCTTTTTGGATTTTATCATCGTGTGATTTGTACCCATCAATTTGAAATCCGCGCCCGCCGAAATGGCCATTGACGCCCGTTCCATAACATATTGATGTGGAAGGTCACTGTAAGATAAGACAACTTCGTCTATCGAATGTGCTTTAACGAGTTTAGCCATGTCTTCTTCCGGATATATCGGTATACCATTGGGGTAAAGTTTCCCAGCCAATTCGGCAGGATATTTTCTACCGGCAATGTCCGGAATCTGTGTTGCCGTGAATGCTACAACCTCGTAATCTGGATTATCCCGAAAGTACGTGTTAAAATTGTGAAAATCTCTTCCAGCTGCTCCGAGAATTAAAACCTTTTTCTTCACAAAAGCCACCTCCATTTCTCAACACAAAGTATAGCATAGGTAGTCTTAACATCGAAGAAAAGTATACTCACGCATACTCATACATACCGATGCATACTCACGCATACCAACAAAATTCGTCAAAAAAGCATTTTATTCAAGATAATCGACGAAATTCGCCACTTTTTGAAGGATTTCATCTCTGTCCTTCTCGCGAAGCACAAAATCAAGAGAGTTACAATCGATCCGAAATACCGGAATTTCAATTTTGGATATCCATGTCTTGTAAAGTATGTTAAGCCTTTCAAGATAGTCCTCTGAAATTTTGCTTTCAAAGGCTCTTCCTCTGCGCCTAACATGCTCTTTGAGAGTTTCTATTGATGCCTCAAGATAGATAAGACCACGAGGCTTTGGAAGATGATCTGAAAAAGTTCTGAACAGATCGAGATATGTTTCCCAATCTTTATCAGAAATGTATTCCATATCGTGCAAATTTTTGGCAAAGATGTTGACATCTTCTTCTATTGTTCTGTCTTCCAATATGACGCCTTTTGACGGATCAACTCTTTTTAAAAAATCAAAACGCTTTATAAGAAAGAAAAGTTGAGAATGAAAAGCCCATTTTCTCATGTCTTTGTAAAAATCTTCAAGATATGGATTTTCTTCCACCGTCTCGTAAACAGGCACATAATTAAGATGCTTTTCCATTATCTCTATTATCGTCGATTTACCTGCCCCTATATTTCCACAAACACCTATTATCATAACTCACCACCAATTTTCAGATCACATTTCACGTGCTGCTTTTGTATTCACCGTAATGTCATTCTCAACATGATCAGAAATCGTCTTTAAAAACTTCAAAATGCTTTTTCACGCTTTATTCAACGATGACTTCTTTCCCGATCTGTGCACTTTTATATATCGCATCAATTATCTTTTGAATTTCAACACCGTTTTTCGCCGTGTCGAGCAAATCCTGTTTCTTATCCTTCAAAAGTCCAACGAAATACTTTATCTCTTCAAAATGGCTCCTTACCTCTGGAGTCTTCACTTCGTAATCCACAAGAGAATGCAACTCTTCTCCATAAAGCGATATAGATCCTTCGTTATTTCTGGAACCTTTATGGATTGGATTGTAAGAATCTATCTCGGCTCCCATTTTCGTTCCCAACATGTCTATGTAAAATCTGTCTTCCGCTATGTTAGATGCCCATGAAGTTTCAACAAAAACACTCGATCCATCTTCAAACCTTATGAAGGCAGTCGCAAGATCTTCAACATCATTTTCTTTTCCGTCCCTTAGTTTGTCTTTGACATCTGAAGATTCCCATGGGTATTTTCCATCTATATGATATTCTGGAAAGTATTTGTAAGTTGAAGCCGAAACAGAGACTGGTTTAGGATTTCCCATCAGATATCTTGTCAGATCTATCACATGAACCCCTATATCTATAACAGGCCCTCCACCGGATTCTTTTTTGACTGTAAACCATCCCTTTGGCGTCCCGCGCCTTCTCATATACCCTATCTTGGCGTAATATATCTTCCCAAGTTTTCCCTCATCTATGAATTGCTTCAACTTTTGTGCATCTCCACGAAATCTGTTGTTAAATCCCATCATGAGTAACTTTCCCGTTTTTTGAGATGTTTCAAACATATTTTGGGCTTCCTTTACGTTCATGGCCATTGGCTTTTCGCAAAGTACAGCCTTTCCGACGTTCAGAGCGTCGATTGTCATTTGGGCGTGCAGATAATTCGGTGTGCATATGCTTACAGCATCAACATCGGGATTAGCAAGTAAGTCTTTGTAATTCGTGTAGGTTTTGGGTATAGAAAATTGTTCCGCAACTTTCTTCAGCCTGCTTTCAACGACATCTGCCACACCGACGATCTCCGCTCCCGCTTCGATGTAAGCGGGAATGTGCGCAATTTGCGCAATAAGTCCCACTCCTATAACTCCAACCTTTACCTTTTTAGTAGTCATATTCATTCCTCCATATTTTTCGATCACCTTCAAAGATTATATACTTGTTTGGCTTTAAATGTGAAGTCTCTATCGATCTGATCTGGAGAAGAAATTGCTACGCTTTCATTCTCTGCTTGACAGAGAATCGTCTTTTTTAATAAAGATATTGAACTTTTGAGACATTTGCGGTGTCAATGTAAGTAGACCGATAAATTGAAAGGAGAGAAGGCATATTTTCCTCCGTCTTCATGAAGAGTATTCTGTGCCGAATTTAATGAAAAGTGCAGTAAGAGAATACAAAGGGAAAAATATCGATCCACAAAAACTGGCAGACACAATCGTTGAATTTTTCAAGAATGGCAAATTCAAAGTTCAAAGTGGTACTCATCCGCGGGGCATGGTCATTCAGGCACAAAAATCGGGATTATTCAGAACCATAATTGCCGCGGATCAATCCTTAACGGTGACCATAACAGGTACGCCGGATGACATAACCGTTAGAATCGGTGTCGCCTCATGGTTGAAAGATCTCGGCATAGCCGCGATAGAAGGATTACTCGTTACACCTTTACTCTGGTTTGTTGAAGTACCTGAATCATTGTGGGTATTTGAAGTCGAGCATAATCTGTGGAAATATATTGAAGAACAAGTGAGCGTTGGATGACCTTAAATTTAGGATGGTTTTTTTCATCTTTAAAAGAGATTTATCCTTGATCAACTTTAAATATGAAATATAGTTGGCTCCGGCATTCGCCTTTCGTGACAGCAAATAAGTATTTGCCATTTACCGCTTACTTCTCACTATTCACTGTTTTTTC
>Ga0080003_1000285_pt1 | contig 35246 bp, 31 predicted proteins | sample JossMetagenome_FD_69206 | JGI IMG/M metagenome (GOLD analysis project Ga0080003, IMG submission 69206) | Hot spring microbial communities from Joseph's Coat, Yellowstone National Park, USA - JC2_E (SPADES assembly) (version 2) | ecosystem: Environmental > Aquatic > Thermal springs > Hot (42-90C)...
TTAAATAGTTCATCATCAGTTTGGACGCTAGTTCAAACATACATAACCCCAACTGGTATTTACAAGACGGGTTACGTAACTACAAGCCCAAGTGGTAGCTTCCCAGGTAGGTATGTGGTGCCTTTGTTGCCGCCTGGTACGTACACGGTGAGAGTAATAGTTGGTATTACGTCGTCGAGCAACACCGTTAATTTAACAATACCAGCGCCAAAGATAACCCTGAACACGACCAGCATCTATGAGGGTGGGCCGATTGGCTTTACTGGGCAGAATTTCGCGAACTTCACGCTGGGCTACACAATGAACTTCACGATAAATGGCCTCACATTCGCATGTACTACACCACCAACACCACCACCAACACTACCAGTACCCGGTCTATACTGTACGCATACATACAGTAATGGAACTGTCACCGGCTACATAATAATGCCCGTAATACAACCAGGCATTTACACAGTGTACTTCAACAGTACGTACTCATCACATAGCCCACCGCCTGGTGCCACTTCTGGTACTAACGATACGCTATACGCAACGGCTAGCGTCAAGATGCAGGCGTCATACATAGTTGTTACGCCAAGCCCTGCACCGCCTGGCGCCCCCATATCCGTGACTGGTTACAACTTCTACCCAGGCACGACCGTGAACATATATGTCAATGGCTCACTTGTGGCAAGTAAAACTGTAGGCTCTAATGGCATGTTTAAGGCAACTGATGTTTATACTGTGCCGAGTTATCTAACGAGTGGTGTATTGTATATTGTCGCTGAGGAGAGTCAATCGCAATACATAGCTGGTACGCCGCCTAATGCTGTGGGTGATGCTACGGCCACTGTGGAGATAGTTAGTCTGTTGCAGGTGATATATGAGCAACTCACCACCTCCTTCAAGGAGGTGTTGGGTAACCTAGCGAATATGAATGCCACATTGACCGCTGTGTACAATGCTGTTCAGTCCATGAGTAGTGAGTTGTCAACTGTCTATAAGGCTGTGTTGAATATGAGCTCTACACTGCAGTTCATGAGTAGTACATTAAGTAGTATTGAGTCGACGTTGAGTAATATGCAGAGCACGCTGAGCGGTATGCAGTCTACGTTGAGTACGATAAGCAGTTATGTTCAGCTCATCCCGACGTTACTAGGTCAGGTGTCTACGATAGTTAGTAAACTGAGTAGTATGAATGTCACATTGGTGAAGATATATGATGTGGTGAGTACACTTAACCTAACGGTTATACAGAATGAGTTGAGTATGATTAATAATAATGTGTTGAGTGTGAATAGTACGTTGACTACATACGCTGGGACGATACAGGGCGAGTTGGGTTCTATTGAGTCGACATTGGTTAGTATGAATAAGACGTTAACTAGTAAGGTAAGTACTGTGCCGAGTGTTGTGAGTGGTGGTAGTGGTAGCTACACGTTCACATCGCCTGGTGCGTACACCATATACCAGGGTAGTGGTGTTGCCCAGATCACTGTGACGCTGTACTACACTGGCTACACGACAGCGTACATCTACGTGTACCCAATACCTGGCGATACAACGCATGTTGTGAAGTTGCAGGTTACGAGTAGTGCGGGCTATACTGTTACTGTGTCTGGTTGGAGGGTCGACATCTACGTAACGTCTGCATGGCCATACTCGCCAGTCACTGTGTACTACTCATACACCGCAATATCGTGATTAAGCGCATAAAATCCCTCTTTAAAATCTGCCCAATTTCTTCTTGGTTTACCTTTCTTCCCACGTTATATTTGGTATATCGTGAATATAGGCAACACATTTGGTTATGCTTTACTGTTACAGAAGTGATTTACCGGCAATTTAAGCAATGCCTTTATGTTCATCCCCAACTCACTAGGCCCTAACCCTATTATGCCCACTTCCTCATAGGCGTAGCTCGCTCATGGCTTCGATTTATATATCGTTCACCTCCTCATGAATATCATAGGGAATTGAATGATTTTTAAATAGCAATCCCTCTCCATGCTAGGAAGCCCTTAGAGCTCTCCTTTACCATAGGCGTAAGTGCTGTTGTACCTTACTTAGTTTAGAAATTACTTTGATGCATTATGCTCAACGAGACCTACCATGCATTCGCAAGATACCTCCTTCCTCCTTAAATTGACCGCTTAGTATTATCATCATGATTCTATGCAGGGGGACATAATACCCGTACCTACACCTAGGTGCTTCAACCCCTAAAAGGTGAGGAAGGGTTAGGTAAAGTTCAGTCTTCATTGCGGCTTCTAGTTGCTTGACTTTATCGCCCCCTTATGCCGTCTGCGGGGTTAACTCCCCTTACAACTGCCCACAGGCTTAACAATGATAAGTAAACAACAATCCTCGCCCTTCAGGGTGAGGAAGGGGTCATTTGGAAAACACACCTAAGGGTTAAGTTAAGGTTTGTGATGGGATCTAAAGGACTTAAGGGGAATACAGATGGATTTAGGTTAAGCACAGTAAAATCTCAAACACACTATACCGCATTTCATCGCATACATCCTATGGATAACACTTAAGACATTTAAGGTCCGTGAGGATACCACACACTGCTAGCTGCCTTGCTAGGTTCCATTAGCTCCTCTGCCTTGGTTAACGGGTTTACCCTAACCTTCTAGCTCAAAGGGCAGGGAAGAGACTGATAATGGTGTAAACATAAAAGAGTTGACTTAAGTACACAGGAGGAATGCTTAAAAAGGGAACCTTAGTTGCATTTTTTATGTCTGTGGTACGTAATCTGTTAATCCTATCAACGGCAATAGCGTTGGCGGTTGCTGTGCTAGTTGCCCCAACGGTTCATGCACCAATGCCCTCACAGGTGCCGTCAACAACACCTCAATACTTCACCTGCGAGGAGATAATACCGGGGGTCTCTGGATCAAACCCAAGCCACGTCATAGTTTGGTTAAGGCTGAGCAACGTCACGACGCCCAACGGCCTGGATTACCTGCTTAGCCAAATGTACTACAACCCAACCAGCCCATACTTCCACAGCTTCATAACCCCATCCCAATTCGCCTCATGGTACTCGCCGCCGAGCTCAGTGGTTAGCTACATAACTAGCCTAGCCAGTCAATACGGATTAACCGTGCTCTACACATTCCCAATGCTCATAGAGGCCTCTGGATCGGCATCAGCGGTGGACGGCTTCTTAACTGCCCTCCAATCGGCGCCAAGCTACATCCAGCAGTGGATACTGGCCGGTGAGTGCATACCAATCGGCTACTTCGCAGCCAACTCAAAGGGGCCAGTCTACAAGCCCAGTTACGTCAAGACCCCACTACCCCAGGGTTACACCGTCAGCCAGGTTTTGAGCAGCGCAGTTAAGATTAATGGGAAACCGGCCTACACAATCTTAGGTAAGCCGGGTCAAATATACATCTACCCATTTGAAATATGGCTACCCTTCGGGCTTGAGTTCATATACGATGAGTATCCGGTGTTCAGTAGTGGTTACTTTGGACAGGGGTACACTATAGCCATTGTTGATGCCTTCGGTGACTTTAACTTCACCCAGGCTAGTCAATTCGTCTATCAGAACATAGCGTGCAATGACCTGTACACCTTCGACCAGATATTCGGCCTACCTAACCCACCATCATGCCAGGTCATATACCCAACTGGCGTGCCCATACTGACGCCGTATAACCTCGGCACAGCTGAGGGTTGGGCCGTGGAGAGCGCCCTTGATATTGAGTATGCCCACACCATGGCCCCGGGCGCAAACATACTCCTAGTAGTCTCACCTGACTCAGGCGATGACTTGTTCGTTGACGTGGAGTACGTTGTGGCTAATCAACTGGCCAACTTCATAAGCCTAAGCTGGGGCTCCCCAGAGGACGCATTCTACATACCACCAGTCTCCTACAACCTGCTCTACGGCTATGATGAAATATTCATGCAGGCCGCCGCCGAGGGTATAGGCGTCTTTGCCGCCTCCGGTGACTGGGGCGCCTTCGACCTGTTCGTGTACCCAGTGGAGCCAAGTGTCATATACCCGGCCAGTGACCCATGGGTGACTGGGGTTGGTGGGACGACGCTCTACGCCACAATATCGCCAACGTTCATGGTAACCCGCACCGAGTACGCCTGGAACTGGAACCCACTCTTCATGTGGGGGACTGGTGGCGGCTACTCCTTCACCTTCCCGGAGACCATTGGCCAATCACTGATTGGCATAACCTACGAGAGGCCCTTCGTCTACGAACCAGACCTGGGCATTGACTTCTACACCTTAGGCAATAGGGGAGTCCCTGATATAGCAGCTGACGCTGACCCATTCACGGGGGTTCTCATTGTGCTTAACGGCGTCATACCACCATACATCGTGGGTGGCACTAGCCTAGCAACACCGTTATCAGCAGGAATGACGACCACGGTTCAAAGCACTGTACCAACCTTCACCATAGGTGACCTAGCCCCGACACTATACCTACTCTACGAGTACTACCCGAGCATGTTCTACGTCACGCAAACCACTGCGCCACTGCAGAGCTACTTAACCGGGATACCGGGCTTCATGTTCCAGTCCCTAGGTGGGCAGAACGGCGTCTACTGGGTTCTGCAGGGACGCTGGAACCCCGTTAATGGGCTTGGACAGATAAACGTCTACGGGTTAGACGGTGCATTAAAGCTTATCAGCCACAGGTAATTGGGGCCAGAGATTCAAACCCTCAGTTAAAATCAAAAATTATTCCTTCAATTGAATGCATTTTCACCAGCGCCACGGGGTTCGTGGGTATTGGTTGCAGCTGGGTGAGTGATGAGTAGCTTCATTGGTTCCAAGGCTTATTTTAACTGTTCCATGATGATGCACAAGGGGTTCTTTAAATAGGGGTGGTTGCCTGAGGGGCCTATGTCCAGTAAATCCGGGAAATACGGAATAACAAAACTACTGCCAATACTCGCAGTGGCCCTAGCCCTCACCCTACTGGGGGTGGGGCACGCAGTTAAGGCAATATCACTACCAGGCCCACCTGTCCCGCCTACTGTGAAGATTGTGAATCAAACGTTTACAATATCACTGAACTTATCATACGCCCAACCACCAGTAACTTATGTGCAGGGATTAAGCCCAATATTACTGGGCATGTACCACCTACTCTATGATACAGTCCCAGCCTACTACGGTATAGCTGGGCAGTCTATAACATTCTACATAGTTAATGCCTCAGACATAACATACCCCAACGGCACTCTGGTACCAGGCTCCTACCTAAGCTACTTCAACACGGCTATCTCAAGCGACATTGGTTTATTGGTTGGTGAGAGCTTTACAGTGACCACAAACAGTACAGGTGGCTTCACCTACAGCTTCGAGTTACCAATCTCCCCAAGCAGCCTAAACTACGCTTCATTCCTAGCTAGCTGGATGGTCATAGTGACGCTTAACTACGAGGGCTACCAGTGGGTCATATTCAACTTCACCACTGCACCCAGCCTACTCGGTGACGTGCTTGGCAATTTAACTACAGCTGCATCTTCACCAACCACAGCCTACCTGGAGGCCCCCAACGGTGAGCCATATAGCATAATGGTGCTTGTTAACGGTACTACCGGTGAATACTACGCAATGCCCATGACCGGTCTGAACGTCATATACATTTGGTTCGGTTTAGACCTAGTCACCACTGCACCGGCGGCTGCTGTTCCGCAATCAGTATGGCCTAACCTTGCCCTAACCTTCGCCGAGTACTACAACGGAACACCGATAATAGTCAACTCCTCAGTATCCTACAACCCAACTGCCACCCAGTTCAGCACAGGCATATACGGCGTCCAGTACGTTGCCTTCGGGCCCTTCATATACCTACCCGCCTTGATATTCCAGAACGGTCACCTGATTGGCTTCGCCCAGAGTGGTTCAAGTAACCCAGTCTACTTCACGATAAACGTAACCTACAAGTACTACAACCCAGGTACACAAGGCTACGTAACAATCCCAGTATACTCAACCACTAACTACGTCTTCTATGGGGGTTACTACAACGGTAGCCTACTACTTGGTGGCACATTGGCTGGCTATGACTTCTACTTTGACAGCTTTATTTCTGTCTCATCATACTTCCCATACGGTCTCCCTGACCTAGTTGTTGCAGGTGGCTTAATCACGATACAGGCTGATTACATATTAGATATTAAGGGTAATTTACTGGCCAGTTCAACCTACATGTTCTCACCAACAGCCTCATTCCTATTCGAGGTTACCCTAGGCCCACAGTACAGTCAGATACTGTACGGTCCATTACCAATAAGCTTCCTATTCCAAGGCTTCACAATACCTGCGGTTGAATTCACTGGTGCTGTATACGCCAGTCCGTCATCACCAAAGGCACCGTCAGCCACTCCAATTTCGCCGCATCATATGGCCCTGAGTATTGAGCTTCAGACCACTAGTGGCACTTGGGATGTGGCCTTCCTGAACCTATCAGCCCTAGTTAACCTCGCCATACAGAATAATACACCTAACGTGGTTATAGATGAGATCTACACTTCGCTACTCCCAGTCACATTCTTCGTAACTCAATATACCCATGGCATCCCAGCCATAAGCCAGGAGCCCCTGCTCGTTGAGAAGGCTGAGCAGCTTAAGGCAGTGCTCTACGCCGGCCCCAGCATAACCAGCCTAAGCCCACTGGCAACAGGCCAGGTGGTGTACCTAAGCGAGAGCGCCTATGGCATTGTCGGGACAGTGGCAGTATTCCCAACACTACAGGTCTACCATATCGTTAACGGTTACCTGGCTCAGTCACCCGTAGTTGAGCTACCTGTACCAACATTCATGGGTACATTCAGTTCGACCTGGAATGGTGTGCAATTGATAACCCCAATTAATGGTCTGTTAGTTGTATCTTCACCTGTTTACTACAACACCACAGCCACAGTCTACTTCAACCTACAGCTCTACTACGGCACAATAATGGTTGGTTCGGGTGTCTTCAAGGCAACCTACGTATACAACAGTACATTCGGCTTTGCCCCAGGGGCCGTTAACAGCTACTTGATTGCACCAGTCTTCAAGGCTTACTATGCTAATGGAGCTAACAATACACTATACGCTGTAGGCCCCGAGAAGCAGATAGCTGTAGCCACCGGTACTATACTATCTGAGACTGCCTATACGGCTGTGCAGGTTATGCTGTATAAGGTTGAGTTCGTTAACCTATGCAACCAGACCCTGACTCAGGGTGTTGTTGAGGTTTCAACACCTTACGGAACCTTCAACCTATCCCTAGCCTTCGCCTACCCATACACCGTGCTCCAGTACCCAGTGCAGGTCAACATGTGGGGTGTACCAGTATCCACAGTGACCCCAACGGCCAGCTTCACCCTGTACTACTTCGGCTACGTAATGCCACCTGTCAACCCATTCACAAGGCAGGCCATAACAACACCAATAACACTACAGCCAACGGTTGTTAACCTAGTCTACTTCCCACTGATTGACATAGTCTTCCAGGTGGTGACTAATGCCACAACGCCACCGACGCCGCTGCCCGGCTTCGTTGTTGCTGCCTACAGCTCTGTCACTGGGCAGAAGATGTTTGAGGGTATTAGCAACGGCACAACAGAGTACGTGGTCAATGGCCGCATTGTGGGCTTCCAGCTACCACCACCGAATCCGGTCACTGGGTTACCTAACTACGGCACCGTGCTGATAATGAATGTGCCAATTAACGCGAGCTACATAATGCCTAACAGCTACTTCGCGCTGAAGGTTAGGACAATTTCACCAAGTGTTGACTCAGTCTACACCTACAGCTACCTGCAGCAGCTATGGAACCAGACCTACAGCCAGTACTCAGCCTGGCTGGGCCTACCCAGTGGTGTAACGGCCTACACCTTCGGTACCAGGGGTCAGATTGACGAGGACTTGATGGTTTACTACAACTCAATGTACTCAATACCGGTTAACACGTCCTGCTACTACACCTTTGAGCTACCTGTCTACGTGGAGAACCTACACGTCTACGTAGTTGACACGCAGAACAACGTACTGGCCAACCAGTTAGTCTACCCAGCCAGCCTACTGCCAGGTGCGGCAACCTGGATGAACACAACGCTTGTTATCTACGACGCCTACAGCCCATACAATGGCTCCAGCGTCTGGTACCAGTACCCGAACTACGCCTGGAACCTAACCTTCTTCAGCCTAATAGGCATAGCTGGCGCCAAGCCACTCTACACCAGGCTGGCCAGCATATTCTACAACCTAACGTCAATAGCCCTAGGCGAGGGCCTGTACAGTGACGTCCTAAACAACCAGTCATACCTATTAACCGCAGTCTACCTGGCCAATGCATCAAGCAGCAGCCCATACGCAATATTCAAGGTACCGTCATACCCATACGGCAAGGCCATTGAGGGCTACTTGGCTAGGTTATTCATGCCTAACCAGGTCTTCTACGGTAAGGTGTTCTACCTAGGCTACGAGGTCTTCAGCGGCAACGTAATAGTGCCACCGCCTGGAATGATAACCCTAGTCTACGCCAACGGCACCATTGAGTTCGTTAGCAGCTACACGGTTTACGTCGGCGGGCAGGCAGTGTCAGTACCACCCAACTCAATAGTCATAGTTAGCAGTGTCTACCCAACCACGATAAGCGTCAAGAGCAAGAGCCTATTCTACAACGTACCAAACACGGTGGTTGCCATAACCTTCTACGACTCACTATTCAAGGTATTCATACCCAAAAACACGGTGAACAGTAGCATAATTAAGTGGGCCCAGAGCTACCTAGGCACTGCGTTAGCCCCATTCGAGACAGTGAGCCAGGCCTACGCCATAACGCCAACCTACATTGCCGAGTACGGCACAGATTACATAGCTAATAATTACACCACTACTGGTACATTGGTTGACTACTCCAAGTATGCCTCACCGTACTCTGAGTACGCCCTGATAAGCTACTACCTACCAAACCTGGAGGGTGAAGTATTCGCTCCAGGTCAGATGCCTATGCTGCTGCCCATGAGTAACTTCATATGGAACGGCACAGCCTACATAACCAACGTTACTGTTGGTTCATCAATATTCTCATTCACCACCACCGGCACTAAGTACGTCACTGAACCGTACGTCAGCCTACTGTGGCCACCGGCCCTATCAGGTGCGGTTAAGCTAAACACGCTGTCAGCCGAGGTCACACTGACACCCAGTACCCCAGTGTCCACTGGTACATTCAACTCATTCAACAGTAGCGTAACCGTATCATTCTCACCGTCAACGGCCGCCCTGGCGTTAAGGACCTTCGAGACCTACATATACGTTGAGCCGGGTAGTTCAATAATCAACGCAACCGCCGTAATACAGCTACTGGTCACCAACAGCACCGGCACTTACGCCGTCGACGTGGCCACTAAGAACTTGACGCTATACTACAACCTAGCCGTAGGCAGGTGGGTGCCAATGGCCTTCACAGTGAGTGTCCCAAGCATACTAACCCAGCTCCAGCTAAAGAACGTAACAGCAGCCAAGCTACTAACACAAGTGTTAACTGGCACAGCTACCGTAACCGGTGAGAACGTTATAATAACCGTCTACGGCGTTGGCTCAGGCTGGGCCTTCGAGACCCAGCCAGTCCTATCAACTGCAATGGGCGGCTACCTATCACGTAACAGCACCACCGTGTATACTACAGGCTCTGGGGCAAGCCAGAGCCTAGTATGGTGGAGTATAGTTCCGGTTAACGCCACGACGCTGCCATTCGCAACAGCTAGGACTCCTGTTGGCTGGGCCAACTACTTCGGTTCACCATTCACCCTACTGGTTTCAATAGGCCCAAGCGGCACAGCCCTAGTTGACATACCAACCTACGCACCCAACACCGCCGGCTACACGCCAATACTACCAACCTACAACTTAACCAAGATACTGGTCAGCTACACAAGCCTAGCCCAAAGCATTGGCGCCGCGGCGACCGGTAACGAGGCAGCTAATGCATTGTACTTCGCGAGGATAGCCAGGGTCTACGTATTAGGCACTCAGAACACGCCAAACCAGCCAAGCTGGCTATCAGTAACAGTAATACCAGCCGGTGCTTATGCACCGCCTCCAGTTGAGCATGCTATAGTTGTCTTACCCTACGTTAACGCCTCAGTGTTTACTGTGCTAAACGCTTACAACGTCACGGGTAATTGGAGCACAATATACGTGAGCTCACTACCAAATGGCCCAGTAACCGCCACTGTCAGCGGTGACATGAGTGAGGGTGTACCAGGGGTTGGCTTCGGCACAAGCGCTGGCTTCTGGCCGCTGTATGCACTGTACGGCGTTGTTGAGGGTAAGGCGCTGGGCAGCAATGTGGATATGTCAACTAACTCACTGGCATTACCCACAGTGTATCTTGAGGGTATACAGGTGTACAACACAATGACCCCACCGTCACCGATACCGTACGCCACAGTCAGTGCAGGCGTTAATGCAACTGGTTACGTGTTCTACGTCAACGGCACCCAGGTAACCGCTGTAACATTCCCACAGCCAGTAAACCTGACCTTTGGTGCAATAAGGACAATGTTGATATCACCATTAAATGGAACAAACTGGCCCATATTCGGCTCAACCTTCTCAGTGAACGCAACCAAGGTGCTGGCAGCCCTACAGAGCAGTACAACCCCAACTAATGTCCTGGCCTTCGTTGAGCCATCAATGGACCTAAGCATAACGTACTACGTGAAGTATCAGTATCTTGTGAACTACACAAGCTACACTAAGAGCTTCGTGTTCTACCTATACAACTACAAGGGCCAGCCAGTGACGGTCAATGGATACACCGGTGAATTGCCACTAAGTGCAGTGCAGAGCTTCATAACGCCGATAGTGGCCAGTAAGTCGATTAACGTTTACATACCGTTCGTTGAACTATACGCCGGCACGAACGCCACTGTTACAGAGGCCACGGTGAATAGCGGCTACTATAGGCTTGTTGGTAGGGAGTTGGGTGGCTGGGTTGATAAGGGCATGACGTTCCCAACCACTGACGGCGACCAGTACGCCAAGACAACCCTAGCAGGCACCTTCACAGTGACCGTGTACTACGCCCCGTTAACCATGGTGCAGGACTGGAACAGTAGACCACTTGCAAACCAGACCGTTGCGGTGTTCTTCGGTAATAGCCTAGTCGGCTTAACCGTAACCACGAGCAACGGCACCCTAGCCCAGCCGCTACCTGAGAGCGTGAGCGTAACCGCAACCACCACGTTTGCCAACGGCACATCAGCCACAGCAACAGCCTTTGAGGGTATTAACACCACAGCCTTCACTACAACCTACACATCACCAGTCTACGGTGTGACCGTTGGCCAGGCCAGCAACACAGCCGCAACCACAATGGCTACACCACCAGTTAGGATTGCGGTGTTCTGGTACGACAGCTACCCACTGTGGCTACTTAAGCCATCCAAGTACTACTTCATAGACATCTACGACACCAGTGTACCCAATGATGTGTACCAGCTAGGTGACTCCTTCGCGGCTATCGGTGTTAGGACGTATGTATACGCCATGACTGTTACTGTTGAGACTATTGGCGGGCAGCCTGTCAGTAATGCCACCGTGATAACCTACGACTCAACCGCCAACGGTGTTGAGTTCGAGGCCATAACCACGACAGGCACCAGTGGCTCAGCCACGATATACGATGCCAGGGTATCCAAGATAGGGACTACCGTGTACAGCCAGGTGCCGTCAACAAGCTTCTACGTCGTAGCTTACTACTACGTGCCGGGCGTTGGTTATGTTGAGGTTGGTAATGCCACATTCAGCATACAGCGTGGCGCCACTGTACCAAGTGGAGTGTTCAGCGTAACCCTAAGAGCAGTGCTAACCCCAGTGACCGTTGGTGTTAGCACAGGCCTATCACTGAGCACACTAACCAGCGTTGGCACCATACCAGTTGGCGCCAACCTAGCCATAGCTGTTAGTGAGCCAGTTTACAGCGTAGGCACCACTGGCATAGGCACGCCAAGCGTTGGTTCACCATCAACGGCGCAGGTGTTCTCAGGTGTATTCACCGTACCGTCAAGCGGCACCGTGACAACCCCAGTGATACCGATAAGCGTCAGTGGAGCCACCGTTAACGTAACCACTACCCAGTGGATGGGTGTTCCAATAGGCAGCTACTCAACTAAGCTGTACTACTTAACCGTGAGCAACGCAACCGCACCATTATCATACACCGTGCCTGCCGGTGCATTAACCGTGACACCTGCCCTGAAGCCGCTACCCAATGAACAGACCTCAGTGACCGTGTTCTACGGTACCACGCAGGTGACCACTGGTAGCTTACCAGGCACCTTCGTGCTTCCGGTGAATAGCCCAAGCGGCACAAGCTACACTGTGGACGTCTCGATACAGGGTGTGCCGGAGAGCCTAAGCGCCACCGTTATGAATGGCGTAGTGCAGAGCCTAATAGCCCCAGCCGGTGCCTTAGCCGTACAGTTCGCCGGTGGCTTGACTCCAGTCAGCTACACGTTGAACCTGACGTACAATGGCATGGTTGTTGCCAGTGGCTCAGCCAGCGACGTAAGCCTAGTGCTACCTCCAGGGACCTACAGCCTAACCGGTATCGTAACCGGTGTGCCATTATCAGCGATATCAGTGACCGTGGTTAACGGCTCAACCACACCAGTCACCATACCCGTAGGCAAGGTTGCCGTTGCCTTCGCCAGCGGCCTAACGCCAAGCAGCTACACGCTGAACCTGTTATACAGTGGCAGCGTGATCGCCAGTGGTTCAGCTAGCGATGTTAGTGTTGTCATCCCAGCTGGCTCATACAGCATAAACGGCACGATTGATGGTGTCCCATTATCAGCGCTGCCAGTGAGTGTTAGCGCTGGACAAGTGGCCTCAGTTACGATACCAGTGGGTAAGATAGCCGTCGGCTTCGCTGGTGGTTACGTGCCTAGCAGCTACACGTTGAACCTGACGTACAATGGTATGACCGTTGCAAGTGGTTCAGCCAGTGCGGTTAGTATCGTGGTGCCGAGCGGCACCTACAGCGTAAGCGGTGTCGTTAGTGGTGTGCCAGTGTCAGCAATCAGCGTAACCGTGGCCACTGGGCAGATAGCATCAGTCACTATACCAGTCGGTAAGGTTGCAGTGACCTTTGCAGGCGGCTTAATACCAAGCAGCTACTCACTGGCCCTGCAGTACAGTGGCAAGACCATTGCAAGTGGTTCGGCTAGTGATGTTAGTATCGTTGTTCCGGCTGGCACCTACACGCTTGTCGGTAATGTTAGTGGTGTGCCGATTTCACCAATAAGCCTCAGCGTCTCAGCTGGTACGCAGGCATCAGCCACAGTGCCGGTCAGCCAGCTAAGCATAACGGCGTACACGGCTAATGGTGTTCAGTTAAGCAATGCACTAATAGCAGTAACCTACAGTGGTAAGCAGGTGGCTGCTGGTACAGGCTCACTAAGCGTCATAGTGCCAGGCGGCGTATCATACACCATATCAGTGAGCGCCTACGGAGTAACCAACACAACCACAGTAACACCGGCAGTGGGCACCGTGATGAGCGTTAGGGCTGTTGTGCCCATAAGCGGCTACATAATATTCGGCGCCTTCGTGCCACTGAGCACGCTGATACTGGTGGCAGTGATAATACTAGTGGTGATAATAATCATAGTGGTGCTGCTGATGGAGTACAGCAACTGGAGAAGGAGGAGACTGGCAGGCGGCTTATTCGGCCCAGGCGCCAAGTAAGAGCCCTAAAGGTCTTTAAAACAAGCAAAATCCCTTCAAATTTTTCCCTTTCTTTTTCCCCTTCTTCCCTCAAATCCCCTTGGCTTAATTCGCATTAGCCTTCTTCATCAACGCTAAAGCTTAAATACGGGCATGTTAATTGGGGGTGATGGGCGAGGAGTCTAAGAAGCCTAACCAACAGGGTGAGGAGTACCTAGTGCCAGTGGAGAGGTACATGGCTGCGGCCGTTAGGCTTGGGGCCAGGGTGTCCAATGGTTACCTGCAGAGGAGGGGTTTCATATTCACGGTGAGGCCTGATGGGTTGAGGATATTCAACTTGAAGAGGATTGATGAGAGGATTAGGATTGCGGCTAAGATGATTGCCAGGTACAACCCATCAAGGGTCATGGTTCATTCAACTAAGCCATACGCCTCAAGGCCAATTCAAATGTTCTGCAAGTTCGTCGGCTGCTTACCTGTGACTGGTAGGTTGATACCAGGTACTTTAACGAACCCATACCTAAGCCACCACATAGACATAGACCTCCTAATGGTGGCTGACCCCAAGACCGACTTCCAGGCAATTAATGAGGCGTCTTTAACCGGCATACCGGTAATAGCCCTAGTGGACACTGACAGCGACATAACCTTCATCGACTTCGCAATACCCTGCAACAACAAGGGTAGGAACAGCCTAGCCCTAATATTCTGGCTACTGGCCAGGCAGGTGCTTAGGGAGAGGGGTGAGTTAAAGCCGGACGAGGACCTACCAGTTAGCTGGGAGGAGTTCAGAGTCCCCGTTGGGCAGAGCCAGTAACACCCATTATTGATAGGTAAACGCCAGCAAGCACAATAACCATGGCCAAGGCCTCTAAAACACCCACACCCTGCCTAAGGAATATGTAGGCCAGTATGGTTGAGCCCACTGGTTCAATGAGGGTCGCCGTGGAGACCACGGTGGCTGGTAGGTACCTCAGTGAGTAGTTGAGCAGCGTATGCCCAGCCAACATGGGGCCCGCTACGATGAGCAGCACCATCATAAACGCCCTTAGGTCAAGCCTAAGCGGGTTAACCCCCAGCAGTAGGGCCACTGGGGCCGTGAATAGGGAGGCTAAGGCATATACAACAGCCGCGTAGACCGCGGTGGATAACCTGGCCCTAGCTAACTCACCAACCACGAAGTACACTGCACCCGACACTGCACCGGCTAGGGCTAGTAGGTTGCCTAGCAGGGAGCCGGTCCCAAGGCCGTAGGAGGAGTACATCATTAATGCAACCCCTGCCAACGCCATAAAGGCTCCAAGGATGCTTAACTCATTGATACCCCTCTTTAACGCTAGGCTTATGGGTATTGTGAAGATGACGTAGGTTGAAACTATGGTAACGCTCATGGCCACCGTGGTGTAGTAGAGTGATGTTATCCAAGTCATGAAGTGAACAGCTAAAGCCAAGCCACCCACGGTGAGTAGGCCCATGGGTAACTCAACCTTGACCCTCCTCAACTCCCTAACCGCTTGGGGAGTTAAGGCTAGTGAAGCCAGTAGGGTCCTCCAGAGTGACACCGAAAGTGGGTTTAGGCCACTCCACAGTATTAATATTGATGCCCAGGAGATGGCGAAGCCGGCGATGGCCAGTGAGGCAATGGCTGCACCCCTACCCATGTTATGTTGCTTAGCTTGCCCACTTAAAGTGTTACCTAGCCTGAGGTTAACCAGGTTATTAAATGCTGGGGGTTACTGGTCCTTATCCTTATCGTTATTGGGCCCAGTGGGCTCTCAACCTCACCCATGGCGAAGGATAGGATACCCACGTAGGCAGCCTGCTTATTAGCATTAATCACCACCTCATTACCGATCACACTCCTGCTCAACACTTCCCTAGCGGTCTCCCCAATCCTCCCCCTCCTGATAAGCTCCCTAAGCTTACCCAGGCTCCTTAATCCCCTTGCCCTGCCGTGGATGAACTTGGTATTGTTCATTACCAGGACCTCAACCTCATCAAGGTCAATTAGGTTTAGCACAGCACTCCTAACCTTAGCCTCACTCTCGGTTGGCCTAACCTCGGCGTAGACCTCAACCTCTACGTCACTCAGCACGCCTAATCACCGTAAACCTCCCTAACAATCCCCCTAACCTTATCCCTTAACTCATCTATGCTTAAACCCTCGTTGACTATTATGTAGTCCGCCAGGCTTATTAGGTTAGCCAGGCCGAAGGCGAGCTCCCTATAATCCCTGACCATTAGGTCAAGTGGATCCCTTGGGTCATCGGGCCTACCCCTACTGGCCAACCTACTGAACCTCGTCTTGAGGCTGGCAACTATGAATATTAACCTAACGTCACCAAGGGCCTCCCTGAAGGCCTCATACTCCTCCCTGCTCCTAAGCCCCTCAATAGCCACCCTACCCCCCTTAAACTTGGCTACGTCACCCAGTGTTAGCTTAGCCACAGCCCTTGAGCCGTACATGACCCTAAGCCTAGTGGCCGCCTCATCAGTGCTAATCCCCATTCTACTAGCCTCAGCCCTAACGTAATCCCCCATCACGAAGACCCTAAACCCCATCTCAGCCAAGACCCCACTCACGGTGGACTTCCCTGAACCTGGAAGCCCAGTTATGCAGAGCACTGGCACAGAAACCATTAGGGCATGGATTTAAAACCTTTACAACAGCCAGGTGGATTAGTAAGCTAAATCAATTTAAATGCACCCCCAGGTCCTTTAATAGGGATGGAGCTGGTCCTAATGTCCATAAAGCCGGGCTTTGGCGACGCCATACTGGACGGTAGGAAGAGAGCCGAGTTAAGGAGGATGGTTAATGGCCCAATAACGCCAGGGGACCTGGTGGTGCTTTACCTGTCATCACCCAGGAAGGCCATTGAGGGCTTCTTTAAGGCTAAGAGGGTTTACGTTGGGAGGAGGAGTGAATTAATGAGGATAGCCAGCGAATTGGGCAACCTAGGCTTGAGGGAGGGGGATTGGGAGTATGTTGATGAGGATAGGGAGGGGATGATGATTATCGTTGATGAACCAAGGAGGTGCCCAAGGCCAATAACCCTAGACCAACTAATGGGCATGGTGAGGGGCTTCAAACCACCCCTAAGCTACATTAGGCTTAGGCCCAACGACGACCTTTACTGGGTTATATTCAAGAGGTGCCTGGAGCCAATCCTAAGGAGCATGTGGACCTAACCGCCACCCTGCTCCTCCCTCTTCTTCTTAGTAAGCCCAACCATCATGCTGGCGTACATGAGCAACTTCCAAGCCTCCGCATAATCCATGTACTCCCTAATAACCTTCCTGGCAAGTTCCCTAAGTTCAAGCGCCTCCTCGTAGGTCAAATCATTCGGATCCTTATCCAGTAGCTCCCCAAGTCTCTTCCATTCTTCTTTGGTTAGTGGGTTTGTTGACGTGGCGAGTCTCATAATCCTCCTAGCCTCATTCTTAGCAATAACCGCCTTCTCGGGTTTAATAACACCCTCAGTCATTAGGAGTTCGATGAAGAATTCCTGGTAGCTACTAAAGGCTTCACTAAGCCTATTAACCCTGGAATCAATATAACCCTTCAACTCATTAAATTTATCATCAACATAACCCCTCAACTCATCAAACCTCCTATCGATTTCCCTAAATCTCTCATCAATTTGCTTAAACCTCATCCTAATCTCCCTAAATTCACCACCAAGCCAAAACAAACCCCCACCTAGCATACCGATTATGGTTAGTGAGAGTCCAATCACGTAAATGGTGGCTACATCAGGCATATTAATTGATTCGTTTCACTCGTTAATATAGTTTTTGTTAACCTAAAACTTTAAGCGTTGCCACTACACTTCGCCGCTTGTTATCTCCCTTGGGTCTGGCTTCCTACTGATAACCCTACCCCCGTCTATTATTATCTCGTTTCCCGTCATGAATGTGTTGAGGTCTGAGATTAGGAAGGCTATTAGCCAAGCAACCTCAATAGGCCTACCCATCCTCCCTATTAGTGTTGCCGCATTCTCATCGAGACTCTTAGGCACCTCACCACCCCTGACGTACACTGGCCCTGGGGTTACTGTTATGACCTGTATGCCGTATTTACCCAGGTCAACCGCCATGCTCCTCGTCATTGCTATTAAACCACCCTTAGTGGTTACGTAGGGGAATGATGACTCGAGGGGGAAGTAGGCCTGTATGGCGGCCACGTTTATTATCTTGCCCTTAACCCCCTTGCTTATCATTAGCCTGGCCGCCATTTGAGAGAGTAGGAAGGGGGCTGTTAGGTTTAGCTCAATCATGCTATCCCACTCCTCAAGCGTCGTGTTCAGTATACTGTACCTGGAGTTCCTTGAGGCGTTGTTGACCAGGGCATGTATGATGCCAACCTCCCCCTCAAACCACCTTATGAAGTCGAGGACCTCCTGCCTCCTGGTCAAATCAACCCTCCTGAAGACTATGCCAACCTCCCTCTCAAGGGCCCTACCCCTGGCCTCATCCCTACCCACACCGTACACCGTTGCCCCAAGCTGCCTAAGCAACCTACCCGTGGCCTCACCAATGCCGTGGGTTACGCCTGTTATTAAAACCACCTTACCCCTCAGGTCTATGCTCATGGTTAAGCCGGTTAAGCAGAGGGTATTAAACAGTGAGCCCATTAGAATACTAATAGGTATACTTAACATATAACCTCGGCACCTAGCACTAAGGGTTAGGGATTAACCGTTAAGATGAGGAGTTGGATAGTGCGGGTTAAGCCTTACCCTCATGCACAGTAGCGTGTAACATGGGCAATGAACCGTGGTTAACACATCCAAGGCTGAATGCGGAGCAGGCAGGGTTATTAATCACCATGTATGTGCATTTCCCTAAGCCGTTTAATGAATAGCGCGTTCTCGTAAACCTCCTCATCCATGAACCTAAGCCCACTAACCATTGACATTATTGTCAAGTCTCGTCCTTTAGGGTGGGGTGAAGGTTTTTAAGTTTGGTTGCTGGTTTTCCTTGTGGATGTTGCGTAGGTCTGTTGCTGTTGAGCTTGAGGTTGTTAAGGAGTTTAATAAGTTGCTCTATTCGGTTGAAGCCATGTACCTTAACATTGTTCGTGAGGTTGTTGAATACGCCGTTACGAATAATGTTACGAACCCAACCCAACTTCAGAGGTTGTTCTACAGTAAGTATAGGTGGGAGTACCAGGGCTTGCATGCTCACTTAGTAATCCAGGCGATTAGGCAAGCCGCAGAGATCGCCAAATCATTTAATGAAAAGAGGAGGAGGGGCTTAGCGGGTAAGCCCTATCCTGAGGTTAAGGCTGTGTCCATTAGGTTCACTGAGCAAGCCTGGGGTTATGGGAAGTTCATCGGCTCAACAGCACCGGTTAGGCTTAGCCTATCACTACTTGGCGGGAGGAGGGAGGTTTGGATAAAGCCACATAAGCGTTTCTGGCTTTACTGGTGGAAAGTGTTGAATGGAGAGGCTGAGCTGGCTAGGACGCTAATTGTTAAGCGTAGGTTGAATAGGTGGTATGCCGTATTCATCTTCGAGCTTAAGCCCAGGGAGGAAAAACCACAATCAGTCGTTGCATTCGACATTAACGAGAACACTGTTGCAGTGGGCAAGATCGACATTAAAACCACCGTGAGCAAGGTGACTGATTGGAATAGGCAATACGTAACGCCTGAACTCTACATGATTAGGACTGATTTCGGCAAGCTAGCCAGGAGGTATGAGGCGATTAGGAATGCAATTACCGAGAGGCTCAAGCCACTGTACGCATTACCGAATGGCAAGTATGTGGGTGTGACAAGCACTAGGGAGTTTAGGAAGCAAGTGAGGAGGTTGCGTGAGAAGAATAGGAAGTTGGGTAGGGTTAGGCATGTGGCTAATGAACTAACAAAAACACCGACGATAATTATAACAGAGGAGTTGGGAGATAATCCGCAGGAGTCAATGATTGAGGATGTTATGAAGGATGAGGTGAGACATCGCATAAAGCAGACGCCATTCAAGGCTGTGGAGAAAGCCGTTGAAGACAAGACGCAGGAGAGGGGTTCGAGGATATTCCACGTATCGGCGTACAGGAACAGTAGGATTTGCCCGATACACTTCACAAGGCTTGAGGAAACAGATGATTGGCATATCTTAAAATGCCCACTTGGGCATATTGTGGATAGGGATTACGCATCTGTGGTGAATATGATGTGGAAAACAACGCCAGAGGCATGGAGTAAAGGCGTGTGGTGGGACTTGAGGAAAAGGATGGATTGGGGAGAATACGAAGGCGAATCAAATCCACTAGTACCACACCTCATCGTACAGTACCTATGGTACGTGCTCATGATTTTCATGGCCAGCGAGGAAAGCCCCGCAATGCTGACCCGGGGCACTCCCATGAACCCAGCCGGAGAAGCCTATGAAAGCTGGGCGAGGACACCACCCCGTTCTAAGACAACACCCGCCCTTTAGGACGGGGAGGAGGCCAGTTCAGGTAACCGTTAACGCATTCAATTACCGAGTTACTGTACTTCTCCATGAATGAACGCCCCTTTAGCCTTAGGTTGGGTTCAGCCTGAACCAAGGCGTTTCTAACAGTCTTACTAATCCTGTCCGCATCAAGCACATTAATGTACCTGGCTATTATTGCCTTAACACCTTCGCAGTCAACAGCCCCCTCTAAGGCATCCCTAAGCTCCCTGAGCAGTTTCTCCACCGCAGCCTCAACCTCGGTCCAGTGGATTAACCTACCGTTAACTTCAATGTAGCCACTGGGCACTAGGTTCGGGGACCAGGTGTAGCCACAGTCCATGCACTTAAGCTGAAACTGGCCACCTGCAACTATACTTATCCTCATTGACCCGCACTTAGGGCATCTCAACCCCTCCCTATGCATAAGGGCTACCTAGGTTAAGGTTTATAAAGTGCGCTAAGCCGTGAAAACTGGACCAGGCTAAGTGGGGTGTAACCCCCCTATGAGGCCTGGGGACGAGCCGCGGGGCATTTCCTATTTTCTACATAGTAATTTCTGGAATTAAGCCATGGGCATAATATTTAATAATACCCTTAATTTGAGTGATAGTGTGGGCTCGGTAGCGTACGTGGTGTTAGATGCGTTGGGTATAATCGCGCTTAATGAGGATGGTAAAGTTATGGATAAGTTAGTCTACGACTATGACTCACAGAGGATAGCTAACATACTGAATAGCATAGAGGTTGGTAAACCCACCGAGGAGTTACTGGTCTTCATCAATAGACTAGCTAAGTCTGGCGTATCCACAGTTTACATTGAACATAAGGAGTTGGCAAGGAATCTAGCCAACGCCATTAAGGGGGTTGAAATTAAGGCTGAGCTACCCACCAACGTGGGTAGGTTGTTTAGAGACGAGTTTTGGGGTAAGTACCTTAAGGAGGTTTACGGTATTGAACCCGAGGAGTACGTTAAGAGGGTTTATGAGGTATCCGTCATTCAAACCAGGCTTAAGTTGAGGCAATCCGCCGAGAGGAGGGACTTGTTTATAGCCCAGGCGGTGAACTCAGTTGATGACATTGATAAGATATCTAACCTAGTGGCCTCAAGGCTAAGGGAATGGTACGGGATACACTTCCCTGAACTGGAGAATCTGACACGGAATAATACTGAATACGCCACACTGGTCTATAGGCTTGGGGACAGATCAAACTACACGAGGGATAAGATACTTGATGCATTACCTGAAATTGGGCAAGACAGGGCGGCTAAGATAGCTGAGGCAGCGTCGAGGAGTGTTGGAGCATCCATAACGGAGTGGGATCTCCAGCAGATTAAGGCCTTGGCCAAGCTGTACCTGGACATGCAGACGATTAGGGGTAACTTAACGGACTACATAGACGACGCCATGAAGGACGTTGCCCCTAACATAAGGGAGTTGTCGGGTTCCCTACTGGGGGCTAGGTTAGTGGCACTGGCGGGTAGCCTAATGAAACTAGCCCTAATGCCGGCATCAACAATCCAGGTCCTTGGAGCCGAGAAGGCGCTCTTTAGGGCGCTTAGGGGTAGGGGGAGGCCACCTAAGCATGGGGTCATATTCCAGCACCCTGAGATATTCAGGTCACCTAGGTGGCAGAGGGGGAAGATAGCGAGGGCCCTTGCTGCTAAACTGGCCATAGCGGCTAAGGCGGATGCCTTCACTGGAAACTTCATTGCTCCAAGGCTTAAGGAGGAGTTTATGAGGAGGGTTCAGGAGGTTAAAACAATATACGCCAAGCCACCACCAAGGAAACCTGCTGAAAAGCCTCATGGCAGACCCAGCGGTAAGCCTGAACATAAGCCCAGGAGGTAATACCTATATAACGCGCCACCAATAGGGCGGCGTGGATTACCTATTAACATCAGTAATGTTGGGGTCCCTCTACGTGCTCGTAACCATATTAGTGAGCTTAAAACCAATTAACAAAATAGATGTAACCGTGGCGTCGTGGGTAAGCGGCATTAGGAGGTTAAAAGCCATTGACTATGCGGCTGTGTTACTCACTAAATACGGCAGATTCTACACATGGGGTCTAGTTGACCTCGTTCTGCTGGTGATGAGACTGTGGGCCCCGTTTCTCGAGTTAACAATAGCCATGGGTATAGCCTACGTAATAGGTGGCGTAACAAGGCTCCTTGTAAGGAGACAGAGACCCTACGAATCTGGCTACGGTAAACCTATTTTAATTGCAAGCGGCTACTCATACCCAAGCGGACACGCTGCGATAGTGTTTAGTGGTGCCTTGGTCACCTTAACCTCGCTGGGTGGTTTAGTGTCCTGGATCCTACTCACCGAGGCTATATTAGTGTCAGTATCAAGGATTTACTTGAATGCACATTATTTAACTGATGTATTAGGCGGGTTATTGCTTGGTTTAACATCAAGTCTACTTGCAATAATCCTAGCGCCCATTACTGCGAATATATTAGAGACTTTGCTTAGAGTTAATTTAGCATTATATTTATATAGTTTTATCAGTATCTCAGGGTTTTAATGTTAATAATATTTTACTGAAGTATATTAAAATTAATAACAATAATGGGCCTTTCTTTTTAAATAAAACACATATCGGTATTGCCATGGGAAAATCCTTAAAAACTGCGCAAATATTAATCATCCCATGTCCAGCGTCATGCCTGTGTTGTTAAATGCCCACTACATAATGAATGGAAGAAAGAGAATTAGCATTAATGCTAAGGAGGTGGCTGATAGGGGGTGGGAATCATGGTTGATGTTGGATTAGTGTTAATAACCATTGAAGTGCTGGCTTTAGCATCATCAATGGCTGTCCTGCTGTCTAAGGATAATCTTTACTCAGCCTTATACCTAGCCCTAGCCTCAGGCTTTTCAGCATCCATACTGCTAGTGCTCAATGGGGTCCTTCCCTTTGTCCTAATAGTGATGATATATATTGGCGCGACGATAACAGTTACGATAATACTAGCGGCAACCTACAGGAGACCAGTGACTTACGCCGTTTTAGAGAGTAAGTGGATTAGCATAGCCGTGGTTGTAGTGATCTTAGCGTTAATAGCACTTAAGCCCGCCTACTCAATATTAGTGTACCCATCAAGCATAAGCCCAGCTCAACTAGCTCGTGATGTGTTAAGCAGCGATATGGTGATGCTGCTGATGTTGTTGGTATCATTCCTATCAGTCATAATGGCCATAGCGATAAGGTACCTTAAGGTGACCCAGGGATGATTGGGGTCTCAGTCTCCATCATAGTAACTGCAGTATTGATTTTAGCAATAGGGTTAACCGTCGTCATAAATGCCAGGGATTTAATCAGATTGCTCATAGGGCTTGAGTTAATGTTTAACTCCGTCTTCCTAACAGCGGCCATGCTCTATGTATACCAGCCGTACTTAGCCTTCGTAATAATCACCATAAGTGTAATTACATCTGCAGCGGAGTTCATTGCGTTAATAACAGCGATATTGGCAATTGACCGTGTAAGGAGGAGTATAGAGACGAGGGGGGTTTTAGCTGGAGGTGATAAGCCATGATCACCGGCACTGACTACTTCCTATTAACTGCGCTTCACTCCCAATACTTGCCGCCGTGATCTCCCCTACATCCATGAATAGGAGGGTAATGCTCTACTCATCGGTAATACTCTTCCTGCCATTGGTAGCATACTCAATATACAGCCTAGCCCTCGGCCTCAATGTACTGGTACCCCTTGGTTCGCTACCCAGCCCAATAGGTAACCTATACCTCATTAGTGATGGCCTTAGTAATAGCTTTGGTTTCACAATATCCCTCGTTTCCGCAATGGTTGCCCTTGCATCATACCCATACATGGAGCATAGGTTTAAGGAACTGAGTCTAGGGGATGGTGAAATATCGCAATTAATAAAGACCAATATCATATCAACACAATGAAGCATCCCACCTAACGCCCAATGACACGCACCATGGACATACCGACGCTTGAAAATAAGTATTTAAGTTGGTTCAGCCCTCTTATTATGGCATAATGAGTAACCTTAAGGATGAGGTGCTTAGGTTGTTTAGGGAGGATGAGGGCTTTAGAATGGAGGTACTGAGGATGTTAGGTATCATGGACGTAAACGTGGCATTAAGCCAATTAACGGACTCGGTGAACAAAGTAACTAAGTCAATAGAGGATCTTAGGGAGGAAATACGAAAGCCATGGGAGGAGAACCATAGGATATGGGAAGAAGTACAAAAATGAGAGAAGACATTCGTGAACTACGGGAAGAAAATCAGAAGATGTGGGAGAATATACAGAAGATATGGAGGAGATACGTAAATTGCGAGGAGAAATACATGAACTAAGAAAGAGCCATGGAGACCTAACAAAGATAGTTAAAGGCGTATTAAAGGACCTAGGCGGCTTATCGAGAACCGTGAGCAAGCTTGTAGAACAGAACATAAGGCACTACCTACCAGCCTGGATAAGGGAGAGGTGCGGCATAACCGTGGATAGGGTAAGGAGATTGAGGATGAACAACATAGCTGAATTTGACTGCTAGTAGAGACTGAAGACAAGGTACTACTAATGGAGATAAAGACAACACTTAGGACGAGGGACATAAAGGACATGACCGAGAAAATCGAGAAGTATAGGGCACAGGCACCAAGCGGTAAAACAATAATACCAATAATAATATACACGATTGAGGGGGAGAGGCCTGAGAAACTAATCAACACGGCAAAACTACACAGTATAATGTTGATTAAGCATTATGGTGAGTACGAGTTCGAACGAATTGACCAATGATCCTACCGTTTAGGGAATATCGACTTACAACTTATCCTCCCCACTCTCAACTCATTGATAAACTCCACGTACTCATCATAGACATCCTTAATCCACGCATTTATGCCCTTAAAATAAATGGGCTCAGAATTCACCAACTCCCGAACCTCATCAGCACTCAACTTCCCAATGTAGTAACAGGGATCCTTAAGCAGCAAAACTCTGCGATATTCCCTAGCAATCACTGGAGTTACGGGTGAACCCTCAATCCCCTCAACATGCCTAAGGTAACGCTCTATATCATTTAACGAGATGCTGTTTTTACGACCCCTACGCTCCCACTCATCAACAATGGCATAGAAATAATTCATAAGATCATCAATGTAGGGCCTGCCATCATTGAAGTACATAAGCACTATTGGATGATTAATCCAACCTCTCCTCCCATCATTGATGATGCCCAATCTCCTCAGTATCGCAAGCAGTACCTGCTTTGCCTCAACCCTTTGCTTACCAAGCCTTAAATCATCCAGAAACCAGGCTGATTTCCTATGATCTATATACGGTCTAAATACCTGCATCGAAACTAAAACCGCAAGTATAACCCTACTTTATTTTAATGCTGCTTCATCACTGACGTGGATAATGCTTAAAAATACGATCCTTAGCAAGGAGCCGTATGTTAATGAATAGTGTACAGCCACAAATGCATTACCAAGATAAAATACGTGAAGGTCCATCAATAAAGGAGTTCCTGGCTGGTGATAGTCATGATAGTTCATAGCGACCCGATACTAATAGCCTCATTGGCTATACCCTTAATTGCCGCAATAATAGCCTCATTCACAGGCAAAAGGGTTTCAGCCACACTAGCCTCAGCCTCATTCCTACCAATCATCGCCTACTCCCTATACAACATAGCCATAGGCGCCGACTACCTGGTACCTCTCGGCGCACTACCCAGGCCCATAGGCATGATCTACCTAATAAATGACGGCTTAAGCAATGCCTTCGGATTCGCAATAGCGCTGATATCCTTAACAATCTCGATAGTCTCCGTACCCTACATGGAACATAGGTTCAAGGTTCTCGGTTTACCTGAACAATTTAACATATACTTCCTCCTATTCACACTATGCGGAATATCTATGCTGTGGATTGTTTATGCCTACAACCTAATACTCATGTACATCGGGATAGAAGTCTCCCTAATAGCCTCATTCCTACTCATATACTTCTACGGCTACGACGGCTTCGGAAAAACAAGACAATGGATCGGAACACTATACTTTATATACACCCACATAGCCAGCGTACTATTCCTAGTCGGTGCAATCGTACTGGCACTATACGCAAACACCATGGACCTATACGCCATAAAGTACGTACCACCACTAGCCTGGGCATTAATGCTAATAGGGATGTTGATTAAATTACCCAGCTTCGGACCACATGTATGGTTACCCTGGGCACACGGCATGCACCCCACACCGGTAGCAGCCTTGATAATATCGGTTGTTGGCTTGTCAGCCTACATACTCACGAGGCTTTATTTAGTATCGCCGTACTTCATAGTGGATTATAGAATCCCAATACTGGCTTATGCAATCATTGGCGGTATCTTGACGGGTCTCGGTGTTTTTAGGTATAGGTATCATTATAAGTGGTTGCTTGCGTACTCGACTGTTGCGAACATGGCATATCTACTGGCTGGTCTAGCCGTGGGTCCTTACGGTATTATTGGATTGACACTGCATTTCATTGCGCACCAGTTTGGTAAGGCGGTTCTGTTCATGACCGCTGGTGCGATTATTGCTTATTATGAGGTTACAGATATTGATGAGATGGGTGGTCTTCAGACCTATATTCCGTCGGTTGGTGCGGCTGCGTTGTTAGGTTGGATGAGCCTTTCTGGTATTTTCACGGTGGCTCTGCTCGGTGAGTTCTACATATTCCTGGGTCTCATTGATACCCTGGGCTTTAGTTTAAACACCCTTTGGGCATTTGTTGGGTTGGCATTCATGTTCATACTGACTGGTTACTACGGCTTTTGGGCACTTAAGGAGGTGTTCTATGGACAGCCACGTAGGCAGTATGAGAAGGTGAAGGTTGACCCCAGGTTCGTGGTGCCCCTATACGTGTTGGGTCTAGCCGCCGTTATACTACTGTTCCCACCTGCATCAACATCATTAATAAGTTCGGTATTGAAGGCTATTGGTACGGTGATGGGACATGTATGAGCAGTTACTACCAACATTAATGGGATTAATGACGGTACTGCCAGTGCTCTTTGCATCACCGATAGCCGTCTATTGGCTTTTCGTGCAAGATCCACGTAGGGCTAGACCTTTGGTTTACCTTGCGGTTGCTGGTTTGGGTATAGCGGCTTTATTTTCAACGTACATAGCCGTGTTATTCCCAATGAAGACCATCGTTTATTCAGCCCCATGGATTGTGATGTCTAGTGTTGATGGTGTTCCTGGATTTACGATTGAGGTCTCGTTCGTAGTTGATTTCCTGAGTAGGTACATGGGGTTGCTAACGGCTTGGTTAGCCTTCATAATAGGCGTGTATAGCCTTGAGTACATGGCTGAGGACTATAGGCTCGGCTGGTATTGGTTCTTCTACAACTTATTCACGGTATCCATGCTACTCACAGTTTACTCAAATAACCTACTCCTAATGTTCATAGGCTGGGAGGGTTTAGGTATAAGCTCATGGGCGTTGATAGGGAATTGGTACAAGGATGATGATGAATTAACCTTCGTGGGTAAGGTTGGCGATTTAATGTACGGTAAGCCTGCATGGACAACGCCATCCTACGCCGCATATAGGGCTATAGCCACAATAAGATTCGGCGACATGTTCATGCTTGGTGCAATAGCCGCCATAGGGGTACTAAGCCACTCCCTGAACTTCACCGGTAGTGGAGCCGTCAATTGGGGTAGTTTATTCAATATGATCGGCGTAGCTGGGACTGTGACATTACTCATACTATTCCTACTAGGGCCATTCACCAAGAGCGCCCAGTTCCCATTCAATGACTGGTTACTGACCGCCATGACTGGCCCAACCAGTGTCTCTGCACTACTCCACTCAGCAACCATGGTAGCGGCGGGTGTCTACATATTCATGAGGTTAACCTTGTCAATATACGATGCAGGTGCCTTATCGGCACCGGGTGTATTGGTAACGTACCTGGTGGTGATTTACATAGGCCTATTAACAGCCCTACTGGGTTCACTCCTAGCATTAGCCGTTGACGAGAGGAAGGTTATACTTGCAGGGTCCACTATGGCATCCCTGGGGTTAATGATGGGGATAACCGCCGTGTCACCGTACATCAACAGTACGGTTACCATAGGGAGTTACATTGTTCCAGTAGCCGTCCTGGTGGCGTTCCTATACTTAATAATTCACGCATTGTCAAAGGCCACCCTATTCCTTGTCAGTGGACACCTTATTCATGAAACTGGGACGAGGTTCAACGCAGGGGATTTTGAACTTGCCAAGAGGATGAAGCTTGCGTTCTACTCAACCATAGCCGCTGCGATAACGCTTGGTGGTGTACCGCCATTGGCCGGCTACTGGATCCACGCCGGTATGGATGACGTAGTGTCCAGTGTCGGTCAATACGTTGGGTGGGGTGCCTACGCACTTTTAATATTGACTAGCGTAGTGTACGTGGCGTTCCTGGCTAGGTTCACGTCACTGAACTTCATTAAGGGGGAGAGGGTTAAACATGCTGAGGGGCATGGTGGGTTAACCATGGCTATATCATACTCCATAACCGCTACCGTAGCCCTAGCCACGGTGGCGATTCCATTTACCCTAGGCGTCCCCTCAGTGTTAATTAACCCAGGCCTAGACGCCTACGTTATAGGCATTGGCGTGGTGCTTTGGGCAATATTCATGGCCGTGTTGATTAAGCCGAGGTCTGAGTCACTTAGTGGACTCACAAACCTGTTTGAGCGTAGGTACTACATTCAGGCATTGATGGATATTATACTGGCCGGCTTCGGTGAAGCCCTTTCAGCGTTCGCATACCTGATTAGCCGCGGTATAGATGCATTATTCAACTACCTACTGCCATCATTGTTCACAGGGTTCTCAAGGATCATCAGGAGGGTGCAGGTTGGGCTGCTTGACCAATACGCCAGGTACATATACATAGTCGTAGTGGTAATGCTAATAATAGCCCTAATACTGGTGATCGTATATGGCTGAGTACCTCACGTTAATACTGTCATCAATGATAGGAGTGGTTGTGGTGACTGCCGCGTTAATGCTTGTTAAGAGAGAGGATTATGCATGGATCCCCGCAATACTACTCCTCCTACCCAACCTATACACAAGCACCAATTACGTAATCTACCCAATACTTGTTGACGTGGTGATAATAGGCAACATATTATCGCTTAAGGTCCTGGAGAGTAGCCAATACAGGGGACTTGATTACGCCTTGATGTCGGTAATCGGATTAGTGACCTCCTACGTACTCTACACACCAATCAGTACTGGCGCGGTTAACCTGGCGGTTTACTTCGGTTTCCTACTTGGCCTATTCATGGTGGTTAGCGTTGCCTCATACTTCATAATACAGATTGGGGCCAGGCCTGAAAACCTGGATGCGGCTGTTAAGGCTATAGTCGCCTTTGTAATAGCCACGGTACTATTCTTCACGGGTTCAGTGATACTGCTATCCTCATACATCATAGGGGCATCCTCGTTGCCATTATTCATACTTGGCTACACATTGGTGCTACTTGGAGTTATGCTTGAGATTGGCGCCGCCCCAATGCACATCTGGGTACCTGACGTATTCACGGCGGGTGATCCAATACCAGTCTCCATATTAGCCTCAACTGTTAAGATAATGCCACTGGTGGTGCTGGTTAAATTAATGGCCCCAGTGTTAGCAAACCTAGGTGAGGCCTACGTCAGCTTCGCCTACTGGTTAACAGCCGTAATGGCCGCCTTAAGCATGATAATAGGTAATGTGGGTGCCTTGACGTCAAGGGAGAGTGCCAGGGTCCTGGCGTACTCAAGCATAGCTAACATGGGTTATGTGCTAGCCGCAGCGGCGGTCTTAATCAACGAGTCCGCCTTAGGTAGGGGGCAGCAGGCAAGTCAGGCGTTAATTTACGCTTTGGCTGGGTTAATAACCCAATTGCTGGTTAATGCGGCGGGCAAGATAGGCTACTTCACCATAATAAAGGGTGGTGGTAAGGGGAGTGTGTACAGCTACCTATTTGGGCTTTCATTCATAGGCACACCTCCATTACTTGGCTTCTGGAGCAAGTTATTCATCATACTGTCCCTGATATACCTAGGCCCAGCAGGGCTATGGTTAGCCATATTCCTGGTGGTTAACTCCGTTATATCAATACCCTACTATGTAAGGGTGTCCAGGGAGTTGAGCGCAAGGGCGCCGCTGGGTATCACGCTCTACACTGTATTACTATTACTAATGAGTATAGTAATGCTCTTAGGTGTCATAATACCAATACCCGCCATGGTGGTTTCACTATCAAGAGGCCTCCTAAGTTACATAGCCTAGCCCAGTCTAACCATAGCCTTAAACCGCTTCACGCCTTTACATCGGCGCCTATGCCTCAAGTCCTGTTAGTCATTATTTGGCCACTTACCTCATTAAGGTCATTTAAGGATTGAGCCTCCATGCACTTGCCGCATAAATGATTACGGCGATAATTTTTAAAACGCCCCTACTTAATGGGTGATTGATAGTTAATGGGTAAGAAACTGCTGGTTCAGAGGGCTGGTAGGGGTGGTTCACAGTTCAGGTCACCAAGCTGGAGGAGGATTGCACCACTTAGGTATATTCCATTCAACGAGGATCAATTGAAGACGACGATTAGGGGGATAGTTAAGGAGCTCCTCCACATCCCAGGCTTAAACGCACCGGCAATGCGCATCACGCTTGAGAATGGTAAGGAGATGTATTTGCCGGCTGTGGAGGGCATCTACGTGGGTAAGATAATTGAGTTTGGGCCTGATGCAAAGATTGAACCCGGTAACATACTGCCGGTGGCTAAGGTACCGGAGGGCACGATGGTGTGCAACATAGAGAAGACTGTTGGTGATGGGGGTAAATTCGCTAGGTCTGGTGGGACATACGGCGTCGTTATGATTCATAGGGATTCCACTGCTTTAATTCAACTACCCAGCGGTAAGACCATTGAGGTTGACTCAAGGGCGAGGGTAACAGTGGGTATAGTGGCCGGTGGGGGTAGGATTGAGAAGCCCTTCATTAAGGCCGGCAACAAGTACCATAGGGCCAAGGCTAAGGCTTGGAAGTACCCGAAGGTCCGTGGTAAGGCGATGAGCGCCTACGCCCATCCACATGGCGGCGGTAGCCACCAGAAGGGTGGTACCCCTGTTAAGAGGAATGCACCACCTGGGCAGAAGGTTGGCTTCTACGGCTCAAGGTGCACTGGGCGTGGTTGCGTCAGGTGGAGGGCTCAGCAGGCTAAGGCCCAGCAGAGGCAGTGAACTAACCGCTAATCCCAGTATACTTACTTATGCAGTCAGCGGTATCCTTAATAATGCTCTGAAGCACCCTACCCCTAAACCTCCTCCTGAAGTCCTGTGAGGTTAATTGAATGTAACTTGGTGTTAACCTAACCTTAACCTCCTTAAACACGTCAACGTAAATCTTGAAGTCGATCCTAGAGTTGCTCAGTCTAAATGGACCCACGAAGGTGTAGAAGTTTGACCCAGTTACCCTAATTAAAAGTTGAGTCACCTTGTCCCAATCATTAAGCAGCCTCTCAGCATCCTCAACACTCATATCCCGCAGTAAACCCTTACCGGCAACTAAGCCATTGTAAGCCTTACCAATCCTCATGGCTGATAGTAGGTAGTCCCCGAGGTTAAAGTCAACGCTCCTAAACCTACTACTCCTGGTTAGAGTCAGTATCCCCTCAATCATGATTACCCAATAGGCTAGTTGATTTGCGTTTATAACTGTGCCTTATCAATGAACGCCCACCGCTTCGTGAAACCATGGGTATGTTGCCGTGAGTTACATAGCCCTGGGGGTTTACTTGCTTATAACCCAAGTGCGGCACCATCACCCCTAACATCAGAGTACAGTATCTTAACACCGTTAATGTTGGCTAGAATACTCGCCACACCTGTTGAACCAGGGTACTTAATTAACCTATGCCTAACACTAAGCCCAGTAACCTCAAATCCCTCCTCAATGATTAACCCATCAATGCCCCAGAGGAACCTAGGCGCATTAACAGCGTTAACCGGGTTCATACCGTAATCCACGATGTTAGTGAGCATTAGGACATGCTGCTGCGGCCTATAATGCGCCCCCGATGTACCTAAGGCAAGTTCAAGTTCGCCGTTCCTCATCACCATCACTGTTGATAACGTGTGAAGTGGCCTCTTCCTAGGCGCCACCTCATTAACGCCGCTCATTGAGAAGTCAGCGGCCCTATTATTCAAGGTGATGCCATACTTGGGTTCAGTCACCAGTGACCCGAAGTGGTAGTAGAGACTCTGTATGGCACTAACAACATTACCCTCAGAATCAGCGACCACGAAATAAGTGGTATCACCCTCGCCACGTGGCCCACCTAACCCACCCTTTAACCTACCCCTTAGAAACTCAGGGTCAAGAAGCCTATCCACGGGTATTTTCACGAACCTAGGATCCCCTATGAACTCATCCCTGGCACTGTACGCCGCCTCATAGGCCTTAAGGTACGTGTTAATGCGGCTGGGTGAAAATGGACCAGGGGCCTTTGGTTCATTCTCAATTAACCTAAGTATCATTAGTGTGGTTAGGCCTTGGGTATTGGGCGGTGTCTCACAAACCGTAAGCCCCCTATACTCCACGCAAATCGGATCACCCCACTCAGGTTCGTAATCCCTCAAGTCACTCATTGATAATACACCACCCAGGGAGTTAACGTGGTTAACAATGGACTCCCCAATATCTCCCCTATAAAACGCGTCAGGCCCATTTTCGCCAATAAGCCTAAGCGCATTAATTAACTTGGGTATCCTAACCAAGTCCCATGGCTTAGCGTTAATGGGGTATGTTGACTTGAAGGCATCATCAGCATCGTTAAGCACGTTACTAATGGCCCTAACTAGGCTTGGGCCTATTGGGAAACCATCACCAACACCATTAATCACCATGCTGATGAGGCGCCTCCACTCCAGTTCACCGAACCTACGCCACATGGAGTATAGGCCCGCCAACATGCCGGGGACTACGATTGATAATGGACCCCTTAAGGGTACTTTACCCAGACTCCTACTCATCTTAGCTGGAGCCCACCCGGTGGCGTTTAGGAAGTGGACCTTTCCATCACTGGCCGTGTATATTAAAGCCACCAGGTCTGACCCCAAGCCACCTAGGTGTGGTTGCGTCACGGCTAGGGTTAAGGATGTGGCCACTGCGGCATCAACCGCATTACCACCCATCCTAATTACCTCGACACCAAGCCTACTAGCGGTAATGTGCTCAGAGGCGACGCCACCAAGCCTAGTAACCCACGGCACCTTAGATGAGAACAGTGATTCTATGCTCACGCCTTATCCGCTACCTCCACCTTATTTAACGTTTATGGTGACTGTTAATTACGTTTAACATATTTAAGCATTAATGCTGGGGGTTGGTTAATGCAGGGTGGTAGGTGCATCTTCCTTCAAAGGACTGCTGATGGTGAGAGGTGCGTCCTGATGCCCCCTGAGCATTGGGCTCAAAGCAAGCAGAGGTACATGCAATTCTGCATGAACCAAGGGCGTGGCTGCCCGGTTTACGAGAGGGTGCATTCCATTGGGCAGTTGGGTAAGGGCTAGCGAACCACGTAGGATAACTGGTCGTTAATGATTCTCCTCGTTATCTTGCCCATCTTACTCAACCTGTATATCGCACCGAAGAGTTGAGCCGACGTTAAGCCCCTCATTTTACCCCATTCCTCAAGTTCCTTCCTTGAGACAGTTCCCCTCGACTTTATGAATAGGTAAACCTCATTGTCAATGCCGGTTAATTGAGCGTTAGGCTCATTCTCAGCCGCACCACTCTCATTAACCACCTCACTAGCCTTTACCTGCTGCCTAGACTCATTAATCCCAGCCCCCTCGGGCTGAAGGAATGATGTAATTGACAGCGACTTAACACCCTCATCCTCCTTACTCCTCCTCCTACCCTTAGCCACATTTAATCAGCAAGGTTAAGTGTTATAAACCTAACTCAGTAAGTGGCTTAAATGAGCTCAGTAACTAAGGAGGTTGATGGCGAGGTTGTTAGGGTGGTTGTTAAGCCACCCCAGGGCGTATCTGTTGATAAGCTACTGCAGTACCTTAGGGGGGTTATGGGTATTGAGGGTGACTTGATCAATGATTCAGTGAGTGTGGTGATTACCGTGAATAGGAGTGAGCTAGGTGATCAGGCGGATAAACTGGCCGACGAGGTTATTGCTAAGCTAAACTCAATAAACTGGGAGGAGGTGGCTAGGTATAAGGCACCCACAGGTGAGGTTAAGAAGCGTAAAAGGGCTAAGAGGCGTAGGCGTAAGTCTAGGAGGAAGAGGAGAAGCAGCCGAAGGAGTAGAAAGTAATTATGCTTGACTTTAATCGGTCATACGCATCCGCAGTGCATGGCCAATAAACCCAGTGTAATCATGAATATGCCCAGTATTCCCAATGCGATTCTACCGGCCTTAGCCATAATACTCCAATCCCTTACACCACGTATAACACCCTTATATATCAACAGCACCACCAGCATCTGCGCAGCGAGTGAACCTAGGCCAAACATTAGGCCCACCATGAATGAAATGCCTGTGGTTACTGCTGGTGCAATGGCTACCGTCAATATGAGTACTATGAAGAAGTCTCCCCCGAAGGCCGCTGCTAACCCATGAACCCATATTAACTTGTAGTCGGCGGTCTTAACATCACCATGCTCCTCATGGTTCCCGAAGACCAGATAAGCAGCCACACCCACCATTGTTAGGCCAACTATTAAGTCAACGTAGGGTTCCAGGGCATTGATGTTGAGTAGGTTCATTAATTGGCCAACTAGGGCGCTCATTAATGTCCAAACCAGTGTTAAAGCCCCTGCGAAGACTGATGTAGATGCCACGACTCCCCTTACGTTCCTCTGCATTAAGCTGTAGGATACTGTTATTGGCCAGGTGTGTTCGTCAGGTTTTAAACCATGAATAACCCCAACTGCGAGCACTGCCAGTAACCAGTATGGGCCTGCGGATTTAACCATTGATTTAGCCACAGGTTCAAGTATGTTGGGTAATGAGAGTATTGCAACTATTAATGCTAATGCCACCACTAAGGC
>Ga0080003_1000286_pt1 | contig 35208 bp, 31 predicted proteins | sample JossMetagenome_FD_69206 | JGI IMG/M metagenome (GOLD analysis project Ga0080003, IMG submission 69206) | Hot spring microbial communities from Joseph's Coat, Yellowstone National Park, USA - JC2_E (SPADES assembly) (version 2) | ecosystem: Environmental > Aquatic > Thermal springs > Hot (42-90C)...
GCACTGTCTCTATGTAGAACATGCGGAATATTTCGCCTAGGTCCTTGAAGGCGTCCCTGAACCTATGACCCCTCTCCTCAGAATCCTGATCACTTCCCATAGACTTCCCACCCATCTAAAAGGTCTGCCGAGTACTACTGATTTAGTAGTATAGGCTAGAGGCATAAAAAGGTTACTAGGGTCTACCGAGTACTATCGTGAAGTCGCTTTAAGGGTCGATATTTATTTAATATATTCTTAAATAAAATAAGCTTTAATAGCATCTAAATACTGATTGTAAAGCGTTACTACCAGAGAGGGCAACTAATGCCATCTCTAAAGCCTGGCCTCGGCAGCGGCCCCCCTCACAGCCAGGTCATCAATCAGGCCGACGAGCAGGGAGCCCAGGGTTAGCCTCAGGCCCAGGTAAAGGGATGGGAGGGAGCACCTTGAGCGCTGAGCGAATGGACTCATAGCCGTAGATCGGGACCACCACGTCCACCACGTCGCTCATCGCGTAGCCCTTCACGTCAGGGACGCCAAGGAGGTCCTCCAACATGGCGTCAAGCACGTCGAGGAGCTCAGGCCTGAGGGCCATGATCGCCCTCTCGTTGAGCCTGCAGAGGTCATCAAGGTCGTTGCAGAGCGTCGGCTCGCCCTCAGCCCCCTCACCCTCGTCCCTCCACCTCAACTCGGGGCCCGTGAGGGGCCCCCTTGCGGCGTTAAAATGCTGACACCGGACGCGTGTTAGATAGGGAACCAGCGGAGTCCGCGCGGCCCTGCAATGCACTCCCCCTCCTTTAAGCTCTGCGAACTGAGGTTCCCAGAGAGGAGATCTTGACAGGTACTAAGGTGTCCAAGGAGGCCCAAGACGGAGCGACAGGGGAAGGACATAGAGGCGAAGTCCATAGCCAGGCCCTCTCCCTGGTTTTCTTCGTCGTGTTCTTCGCTATGCTCGTGGCGTTCATACCGGTTATATGGCCGTCACTCCCTCAGCGCCTCCTCGGCCACCACCCCCTTGCGCAGTACGTGATCTGGCTGGGGCCTGGGGGCCTCTGTGTTGGCCTTGACGTCTTTGGCTCACTGGTTCCCGTGACCGCCGCGGCCCTGCTAGCTGTTGCCCTGAGGGCGAGGGGCCTTGGGGGCCTCTTACCTTTCGCCGCGAAGGGAATCAGCATTGCCAGGCTCCTGGCCTACGTTGCCGCATCCCTCCTGGCCATAGGCGCCCTGCTCCCGCTGGCTTCGCCGTCAGCAGCCCTCCTGGCCATCAGAGGCTCGGTCACCATAGCGGCCGTCCTGGCCCTCTGCCTCGTCTATGCGGTACCCCTCGTGGCTGCGATAATGGAGGTGGTGAGGCCGAGGGGCCACCCCCTTCACTCGCTAGTAGAGAAGGCAGGGCCCTGGCTGGCCACAGAGGCCTACGTCACGGCCCTGGCCCTCTCACTCCTTGCTGACACCTTTGCTGTAGTGCTGTCATGCGTGGCTAAGCTCAAGGGCCTTCTTCCCTGGTCGCCCTACCCAGTGTACGGCGGGTCCGGGCTGACCGACGGCCTTGTGGTGACGCCTATAGGGGTTGCTATGGCTGCTCTGGCAGCTGTGGGCCTCTTTAAGCTAGTGGTGAGGAGGACACGGCCCATTAGGGCCTAGTGGATATCATTGCCATAGCTCCCTTAACGTGCCTGTCGCTATCGGCTTCCTCAATGGGTTTCAATGCGATTTAAGGCCCTTAAGGTTCGTGCTGCTCCAGGAGACGAAGCGGGATTATAGTAGGTCATCATAACGGGTTAGCATGGTGTACCTGAGTTTGTTATTAGGATTAGTCCAAGGGTTAGAAAAAGGGTTAGAAAAACGATAAATATTAATTTAGAGGTGTATGGATAGGGATTAGGCTATGTGTGCTTATCAAGCACCTGAAGTCTATGTAAAGCAGTTTGTTAAGCGCGCTTTAAGGATGTTCAGCTCTTTTTTGAGGAGATGATGGTTCCTCACATACGTCTTCAAGCTGATTATGGTGTTGAAAACATCGCCATTGAGGCTGAACCTCCGTGCAATAGATCTGAGGGTAGGAAGCAAGTAGAGGAGTACATGAAAGATTACAACATGGTCTTCGGCATAGTTATAGATGTGCCTATTGAAAGGTATTATACTGAGTATCCAAAGCCTTGCAGGGATAGGGTAGGCTTCGAGCTGTATATGAGGTTTGGTGATAGGATAAACTTTGCCTATCTAAAGGAGTTCGAGATTAATAGTGGTAAGGAACAGGAAGCCATCAATATGGCATTGAACGAGTTCAGAAGCATTATAGAATTATTGAAGAGACTTCAGCTATCATCAGTTGTCGCTAGGTCGAAACCTACACCAGAGCTCATAATAACGAGAGTTAATGAATTAATAGCGAAGCATGACAAGCTGCTTAAAGACGTTCTATCTAGCTCGCATGAAAGAGCAAGACTGTACTTTAATACGTGGAGAAGAACAATGTATTTTGTCTACGTAAGGGAAGTTGTTGAAGAGATAAATGAACTTTCAATATTTTTATAATTTTTCTCAACAACATCTAAATCTGTTATATAAAGTGGTGTTCCAAATTTTTCAGCTAAATTAATTATTAACGAACTATCCACTCAAATTCCCCTCTATTTATATTTGTAAATATTAATTAAAAACTTTAAAAGAAAAAGCTTAGTATATCAGAGTATTTGTTCAAATCATTTCTATTAATAAGATTATAATATGATTTTTCCAATAAATCTTTAGGGTCAGGTATTTCAATAGCTTCATTAAACAGGTTAATAGCCTTTTCTATGGAAACCAGCTTTAAAAATAACCCATTAATTTTCATTAGCTCTAATGAAGAGTTGGGGGCCATTGAAACGACGTCTTCTTGAGTACCACTAGTAGGTATTGAATGAGAAGACATTGAAACGTTAGACCCCCTAGAATAAGCATTAATTGAGGCAGCTGTATATTGCATAATCATAGCTCCTACTACGCTTTTCTCTTTTAAGAGGAAATCATTTTTTCTGTTAATTTTCCCGTCTAATAGTTGTGAAATCCTCCTTTCTATAGAATTCATAACAGGTATCGCGGCTATTTTTAGGAAATCAGAAATTATTGCCGAATATATAGCATGAAACTGACATGCATGATAGACATTACCAGAAAAAACTATGGGATTATCAGATGATGAATTAATTTCTCTTTTCAAAATTTCCTTGCTAAACTCTATTGCATCATATAATGCTCCATAAATTTGAGGTATACATCTAATACTATATGGATCCTGTATTCTTGGAGTATCTGTGCATGAATTATTAAGCTTATCAATTACCTTTTTAACACCTAATTGTTTTTTTGTTTCAAAAACAGCGTAAGAATAATGTTGATTATTACATCCTGATAAATTAAGCGATTCCTTAACAACATCTAAAGATAAATCCGATATTTTTTCAATTAATTGAGTATTAATCATGCTCATAGCAGTACTAAATGAATTACTGTTAATTAAAGCTAATGCTTCTCCTGGTTCTAAATTCATAATATCTAATTTTTTATTATTTAATGCCTCTTGACAACTTATTTTTTCTCCGTTATAATATGCCATGCCTTCCCCATATATTAAGCATCTAAATATCCTAGATAAAGGAGCTAAGTCCCCGCTTGCACCTACACTTCCTAAAATCGGTACAACAGGTATTATGTCATTATTAATTGCCTCTTTAAGCCTTTCTACAACTTCTAGCCTAACTGGCGAATTACCTTTACTAAGTTGAATTAATCTAACTAACATCGTAGCTCTTATCAATAGACTAGGAGAATTTCTACCTATATTTGTATCATGTTCTCTTAAAATTATTTTTTCTCTTTCCTTATCATAAACGTTTTGTCTATCTATAAGAGCACCCAGGCTTGTTGAATAGCCATAAACTTTACCGTTCCTTGCTTCTCTTTCGTAAATTTTTCTGGATTCTATTATTTTGTTTTTTAATTCATCACAAATTTCTACTTTATTAAATAAAAAGTCTTCAAAAAACTCATGAAACTCAACATCTTTACATAACAAAACCAAAATAAACACCTTTAACATTTAATTGAAGGGGATTTTATTCCTTTTTTACATAAGGTCTCCTTCGCAATATCATAGCCTGCATCAGCGTGTCTTACTACACCAATACCTGGATCAACTGTTAATACTCTTTCAGCCCTTTCTAGGCTTTCTTCACTGCCATCTAGTACCAAGCCAAAACCTGCATGTATCGAATATCCTATTCCTACTCCTCCTCCATGATGAAATGCAACCCAAGTTGCTCCTGCAGATGCATTTAACAAAGCGTTTAGAATAGGCCAATCTCCTATAGCATCACTTCCATCTTTCATAGCCTCAGTCTCCCTATATGGACTTGCAACGCTGCCTGTATCATGATGATCCCTTCCTATCCACATAGGTCCTAATTCTCCCAATTTTACAAGCTCATTCATTAATTTTCCGAACTTTGCCCTTTCCCCATAGCCTAAATAAACAACCCTAGCAGGTAATCCTTGGAACTTGATGTATTTGTGGGCTTTTTCAATCCAGTTAACTAAAAACTTATTTTCGCTAAACATAGCTATTAGTTCATCATCCAACCTATATATATCTTTTGGATTACCAACTAAGCTGGAGTATCTGAATGGCCCTCTGCCTTCAGCAAATAATGGTCTTATAAATAAAGGTACATAACCTGGTATTTGAAACGCATCCTTAAATCCTGCATCATATGCCATCCTTCTTATATTATTGCCATAGTCAAATGCAATTGAACCTCTCTTTTGAAATTCAACCATAGTTTCAACAGTCTTCTTCATGCTATTCATTGATAATTCTATATATTTTTCTTTATTGCTTTCCCTTAATCTGTCAGCCTCTTCTAAGGCCAAACCTTCGGGTATATAACTTAAAGGATCGTGAGCAGGTGTTTGATCTGTTACAATATCAGGTACAAATCCCCTTCTTAGCAATTCAGGATAAACTTCTGCAGCGTTTCCTAGTAAACCAATACTTATTGGCTCTTTCCTTTGTTTATATGTATTAGCAATATCTAATGCTTTATCAATACTGTCTGTCCATGTGTCTAAATATTTAAACTTTATTCTCCTTTCTATCATTTTTTTATCAACTTCTACTATTATTCCGATTGCGCCGTTCATTGTTATAGCTAAAGGTTGGGCTCCTCCCATTTCACCTAAACCTGAACTAAGAATTATCTTACCTTCCAAAGTACCATTGAAATACAATTTTGAGGCAGCCGCTATTGTTTCGTATGTTCCTTGTATTATACCTTGAGAACCTATATAATTCCACGATCCAGCAGTCATTTGTCCAAACATTGTTAACCCCCTCTCTTCAAGCTCTTTAAAATAATTGAAGTCTGCCCATTTCGGAACGAGCATGGCATTGCTTATCAAAACTCTAGGAGCATATTTGCTTATTTTGAAAATAGCCACTGGTTTTCCGCTCTGTACAACTAATGTTTCATCCTCCCTTAACTCCATAAGAGAATCTGCTATAGTCTCAAACGAGTTCCAATCTCTTGCAGCCTTACCGGATCCTCCATAGACAATTAAATGCTCTGGATCCTTAGCAACATCTGGATCTAATACATGGAAAAGCATTCTCAAAATTCCTTCTGTCTGCCATCCCGATTTTGTATGAATTTCCCATCCTTCTATATGACGAACTCTTGCTCTCTCTTCAGGATTATAATAACCTTCCTCTATTAACTTTAAAATAGGTCTTCCTTCATATCTTCTTAATGTTTCATTACTTACCATAATTAACACCAATTTTTATAAGGAAGATGAAAATATAAATATTTCATTAAAATGTTTTAAATCGTTAATCCAATAAATTATAAGGTGGAAAAATGTATTTAGAAGAGCCAAGCAACAGTTTTATTAGAGATGAAAATGACATAAAAATAAAAGATTTGGAAAAGAAAATACCTTTGATAGGTATACCATGGGACTGGTCAACTGGAGGAAGGCCAGGGGCAAGATTTTCCCCTCAGGAAATAAGAAAAGAGCTTTTTAGTTTAAGGAGTGATGTATATAAAATCAAAGAGATAAAATATGGGTTCAAAGATTTGGGCAATGTAAAAATAGTTCCTGGGGATGTAAACATTACATCTAATAGGATAATAAATGTCGCGGAAAAGGCCTATTCTGAAAATATGCCGGTAGTATTTTTGGGAGGAGATCACTCAATAACTAAAAATACATTGATAGGTTTAAATAATCTATACAAAAAAATAGGTTTAATTGTTTTTGATGCTCACTATGATTTAAGAGAAGTAAAAGAAGGTTTAACAAGTGGATCTTGGTTAAATGAATTATTGAAATCATATAAAGAAAAATTTGAAGTGGTTCAAATAGGTATTTCAGACTATTCTAATCCTTCATACATGAAGAAGATAGCCGATAAATTTGGAATTAAAGTATTTTATAGAGATCAAGTAATGGAGGATGAAGGTAACTTATTTAAGGAGATTAAATGGCTGAAAGAAAATACAGATGGTTTATATGTTAGCATAGATATGGATCACCTAGATCAATCTTTTGCCCCCGGCGTTAACAGTCCAACAGCATTAGGTATGTACCCTAATGAAACAATTAAAATAATTAAAGAAATCATTAAAGACGCTAACCTATTAGGGTTAGACATAACAGAAGTATCGCCACCATTTGATTTTAATAATATTACAAGTAGATTAGCTGCAAAGTTAATACTATTTACTTTGAATTATTATATAGGGAATAAAGATGGTTAATGCTGACCTAATAATCTACAACATAGGGGAGGCTATCTATTTTAAGGAGCCAATAAGGAAGATAAGCGATGAAAATACTAGAATATTAAAAAACGTAGGAATAGCTGTTAAAGACGGAAAAATTCTTGATATAGGAACATCTGATTATATATTAACAAAATATAACAGCAAATATAAAATAAATTCTGAAAAAATGCTTATTACAAGTGGTTTAATTGATATGCATACTCATGCAATTTTTGCTGGAAGCAGGGAAGATGAATTGTACAAAAAACTATCTGGTATAAATTATTCACAAATATTAAAAGAAGGCGGGGGAATATACAAAACAGTTTCTATGACTAAAAATGCTTCTGAATTGAATTTAAAATCAAACCTTGAAAAAATATTAAAAAAATCATTGTTATTGGGTACAACAGCTATAGAAATAAAATCAGGTTATGGATTGGATTTTGACAACGAACTAAAATTACTGCGTGTTGTAAACAGCTTTAAAGAATACAATATAGTGCCAACACTTTTAGCTCATGTAATACCAAAAGATTTTGAAGGAGATGAATACGTTAAATATTTTATTACAAAGATCATACCTGAAGTAAAAAGGCTAAATCTGGCTAAATATGTTGACGTATTCTGTGATGAAGGAGCCTTCAATTTGGAACAGAGCAAGAAAATACTTAAAACTGCTTTAAAATATGGTTTTAAGCTAAGAATGCATGCAGATCAAATAAAATATATAGGATGTTCGGACTTAATAAAAGAGTTTCCATTGGATTCCATAGATCATTTAGAAAGTACCCCTCAAGAAAAATTAAAAATTTTAGGCGAAACAGGTACTGCTTTAGGTCTATTGCCGGCTAGTATAATAAGCATGCTAGATAATAGAAAACCTGCGGTTGATGCAATAAAAAATAAAGCAATAATAGCTCTGGGAACAGACTATAGTCCTAATAGTCCCATGATTTCTATGCAAACGGTTTTCGACCTAGCAATATATTATTTGAACTTTAAACCTATAGAAGCTTTAGCATATTCAACAATAAATTCAGCTTATAGCCTAGGTTTAAATAATTTGGGAAATATAGAAATAGGTAAGGAAGCAGATTTAATAATATGGGATGTTGAAAATTTAAACCAATTAGGTTATTATTGGGGATATGATAGAATAAAGTCTTTAATTTATAAAGGAAAGATTATTAGGACACAAGAAAAATAATTTTTTGGCGAGAAAATGAATAGATACCTAATATTAATTTTTATTCTATTAACATTATTAATATCTTTAAACGTTGCTAAATCAACCAGTGTTGGAATCAACGATAATGGAACCATAATAACAAACAATGGAAGTATAACTTATGGCTATGCAACCAAAGGGTTATTTGGCTTATTTAACTTTTACAATGGTTCATTTTATTCTCTAAGGCCAAGCTATATTTATGGATTTAGCTTACAATTAAATGCAAATGTTAATATTTCATTAAACACTACTTTATGGATACAAACAATTGCAAGAGTATCAAACACAGATAATGTATATAAAATAGAATTTTTAGATAATGTTTGGAATGTTACGCAACAAAATTCAACTTTAAATGGAGTAAAAGGATATGGAACAATTTACAATAATGAATATTATGCATATAAATATCCCATAACATATACTTCAAAAGCACCTTTTACAATAAAACAATATGTTTATATAGAAAATTCAAGCTATCCAATAATAAAAATATACTTTTATTTTATAAATTCTACTTATCAATCAAACAAAAACTTATTAGATGAAATAACAATAAATCAAAAATCCATTAACCCCAGTTTTTTAGTAGGTAAAATGGGAGGATCTGCTCCGCAGACTGTTAATAGCTTATTTCAACCGTTTGTTTTACAATTCGTAATAGCGGGATATTCAAAAGGATCACAATTGCTTGTATTTAAATGGAATGCCAGCATGAAACTTTTTTATTTATATAACAATTCTTGGTATTTTGTTCCTTCAGCTTACCAAGATAGTCCTACAAATTTTGCAGGAGGAATAACTCTTGAAAGCGTTAATCAATTAAATGGTATAAATGAATATTATTTTAATCATAGTATTATACAAAAAAATGGAAACTTAAATCAAAGCATTTTATGGATTCCAGAAATAAAAATATTAAACAATACAAATTATACAATAGAACTAACTCCTCAAACTTTATGGAATTTAACTATAATTGGAAGTAATTATACAAGAACTATAATTGGTAGTATATCAAACGTGACATTACAAAAAGGTAAATACATAATTATTGCTAAACTTGAAATTGCTGGAAATACTTTAGAAAGCTTTGTAATTAATATGAGCTCTAATAATATATCTAAAGCAAATGTAATTTATATAAATCAATTTAACATTTTAATCTATATAGGAGGATTTGTAACCCTTCTTATAATAATTGCTATAGTTTTGAGAAAAATTAAGAAGATTTTATAAATCCAAGTTAAAAAATATATATTCTCTATTAAGAAAAAGTTAAATTTTTCTCTATGCATAGATAATTATGGTGATAGCATGTCCAATAAGCTATCTATATTTATGATATCCCCAACTGTAGAAAAATTGCTTTCGTTGGCTGTTATAGTATCTGGCGCAGTAGCTGAAGATATGGAAGTATATGTTTTTTTGAGTTTTTCCCAAGTTGCATTCAAAAAAGGTATGCCTGAAAAATTCGACAAAATAGGTAAGGACTATGAAGAATATAAACAAACTGCCGTAAACTATATGATGGAGAAAAAGGTTTCATGGTATTCAATGCTAAAAGACGCTAAATCAACAGGTAAGGTTAAAATAGACGCTTGCTCCCTTGTTGCAGATATGTTAAAGCTTAAGAAGGAAGACTTTGATCCATTAGTTGATAACATATCCGGCGTAGGTACTTTCTTAAATGAAGCATCAAAATCAGATGTTGTTTTATATATTTAACCTACCTATAATTAATTAAAATATTCATCTTAATTTTTTTATATAAAAACATACTGAATAGTAACATTTATTTAATTACTTCAATAATTAAAATTAATTTTATTTAATTATAATAACAATTACTTTATATGATAAAAGTTTAATACTTTTTAATTTTACTACTGAGAAGGGTAATAATGATGACTGATCGAGTTATTGGAAAATTAAATAGAAAATTATTTGAAGAAGTAATATATCCCAATCTAGGTATTAAAGATAGCAACGTTAAAATTGGTCCACAGTTTGGTATTGATTTCGGCGTCTTAAATTTAGGAGATAAAGATATAATAATAGAAGTGGATCCAGTATATATTGTACCAGAATATGGTTGGGAAAAGAGTTCATGGTTTGCAATCCATATATTAGCTAGCGATGTCGCAGTTTCAGGCATTCCTCCTAAATATCTCTTTATTGATTTAAATTTACCAATGAAGATGAGTGATGAAGAATTCAAAGTTATGTGGCTAAATATGCATAAAGAGTGTTTGAAGCTTGGTATATCCATCGTTTCAGGTCATACTGGTAGGTATGAAGGTGTTGACTATCCTATGATAGGAGGGGCTACACTAATAGGAATAACTAATAAAGACAATTACGTTTCACCAGCCATGGTCGAACCAGGAGATTTAATACTCATGACAAAAGGTCCTGCAATAGAGACAGCTGGTATATTGTCTTCTCTATTCCCACATGTTTTAGAAAAAGATTATGGTAAAGAATTTGCATTAAAGGCTCAAAATATATTTTGGTTACAATCTGTTGTTGACGATGCCTTAACTTTATCAAATCTTGGTTTAAGAAAAGGAGTTAAAGCCATGCATGACGCAACAGAATATGGTGTTTGGGGTGCATTAAATGATATGGCCGAAGCAAGTAAAGTTAAAATTGAAGTTTACAAAGATAAATTGTTTATTAGAGATGATGTTTTAAAAGTATTGAAATCATTCTCCAATTTTACTAAAATTAATATAGATCCTTATGCATCTATTAGCGAAGGTACATTAATTGCTGCTATAAGTAGGGACAAGGAAAAAGAAGCTATTAAAATACTGAATGAAAAAGGTATAGAAGCAAGGATAATAGGAGAAGCGAAAGAAGGTAATGGTGTTTATTTGAAAGATAAAGACAGTGAAACAAAAATTAGGCAACCAGAAAGAGATGATTTTTGGCCAATATTCTTTAAAACGCTTGATTTAATTAAAGGCGATAAAAATGAATAACGAAAATAAACTAAAAAATAAGATAATTCCTATTGCTTTAACCATAGCTGGAAGCGATAGTAGTGGGGGTGCAGGAATAGCTGCAGATCTAAAAACGTTCTCAGTAATGGGGGTCCACGGAACGCTTGCCATAACAAGTGTAACAGCTCAAAATACTTATGAAGTAACGGGAATTTATGATGTATCCCCACAAATTGTAAGAAAGCAAATCGAGGCCATATATAACGATTTTGGAATTGATGCTGCAAAAACAGGCATGTTAAGTAATGCAGAAATTGCTAATGAAGTAGCAAATACATTAAAATCCTATGATTTTCCATTAGTAATAGATCCAGTTATGGTTTCAAAAAGCGGTTCTGTATTGCTCAAAGAAGATGCTATAAAGATCCTTATAGAAAAATTGATACCAAGAGCTACAGTTATAACACCTAACATACCTGAAGCAGAGAAAATAGCAAATATTAAAATTTCAAGCTTAGATGACGCTAAACAAGCAGCAAAAATAATAGTAGAAAATTTTGGAGCGAAAGCGGCAATTGTTAAAGGAGGTCATATGATAGGTGACTTTTCAACTGATGTATTGTATTATAACGGACAATACAAAGAATTTAAAGAGAAGAGAATCTTAACAAATACGGATCATGGAACTGGATGCTCATTTTCTGCGGCAATTGCCGCAAACCTAGCCAAGGGTTTTGATATATTCGAATCTGTAAAAGTGGCAAAAATAATGATAACTCAAGCAATAACCTTTGGATTGCCAATTGGTAAAGGTCATGGACCAGTAAATCCAAACTCCTACATGGAAATAAACTATCACAAATATTTAACTTATTTAGAAATGAAAAAAGCTTTAAAATTAATAAAAGAAAATGAAGAACTTATATCAAAGCTTATACCAGAAATTTCAACAAATATTGCAATGGCATTACCGAAATTCTATACAAGAGAGCTGCAAGATATAATAGCTGTTCCTGGCAGAATAAGGAATTTTGGAAACAAGTTAATTTTTTCAAACGAACCTGAATTCGGTGCAAGTAGCCATGTTGCTAGGGCCTTAATAAAATACATGGAGTTCTATCCAGATTATAGGTCAGCTGCTAATGTCGCATATAATGAAGAAATAAAAAAGGCTATAGAAAAATTAGGGTATACAAGTTCATACTATGATAGAAAATATGAGCCTATAGAAGTTAAAGAAAAAGAAGGTGGATCTATACCTTGGGGTATAACTTTTGCCCTCAATATTAGTAAAAAACCTGTTGATTTTATATTTGACTTTGGAGATTTTGGAAAAGAACCCGGAAGTCTGATTTTTGGAAAAAATGCAACAGATGTTGTTGAAAAAATGATAAATGTTTCTAAATTAATATAAATTTTATATCTACTTTTTCTTCCTACCTGTTCTTCTAGCAGCAATATGACCTACTTTTCTTCCTGGAGGTGTATTTCTTGAAACTGTTGTCGGTCTACCCTCATGCTGATGTGATCCACCGCCAAACGGGTGGGATGCAACATTCATTGCAACACCCCTAACCGTTGGGAATTTTGTAGCTTTTGCTTTAGCTTTATAATATGAAGCGCTTGCCTTTAACAATGGTTTTTCAATTCTTCCAGCTCCCGCTGGTATTCCTATTGTTGCCCTGCAATTTTTGTCTAAATCTTTTTCGACTTTACTTGGCAGCCTAATCCTTACTTTATCCCCACTTTTACCTAAAACTAAAGCATAACTTCCGGCTTGCCTGGCTAATTTTCCTCCATCTCCTGGTCTAAGTTCAACATTAAATACATAAGTACCTTCTGGTATTTTGCTTAGAGGTAATATATTACCAAATGTTGGCTCAGCATCTTCTCCAATTTGTATTGTTTGCCCGACATAAGATCCTTCAGCAGCAGGTACATAAAATTCCTTTCCAGATTCGGTAACTATATATGCTAGAGGTACATATCTTCCAGGGTCATGCACTAAATCCTTTATAATTCCTTTTTCAGTTTTATCTATAGATAAATATTTAGCCGGCATTATATGAATATGTCCTGGGTTCCTAAACTGTGAACCTCCTCTACCAGCCCTTTGCTGCCTTAAACTTTTTCCCATTTTTTACACCTTATACTTAAGTATTGCCTCCCATTTTAAGCAATTTGCTAAAGTCTATAACCTTTACTGTTTTTTCTTTATTATTCTCTATTTTTAAAATTACATGACCAACTGGCAATTCATTCAATATCTCAGCTTCTTCTATACCTAATTGCTGAGATGAATCAACATAATAATTGGTGAAACCCCCAAATATAATTTTCACTCCTGTGTTATCTGTAATGCTTTTCCCTACATCTGAAGGTAATTGAGTTGCATATATGACATATAGACCTTTGCTTCTTCCTTCTCTCATTGCAAACTCTAAATGAAAATATGAATTACTTACAATTCTCCATGCTTCATCTATAATCAATACGATTGGCCTATCAAAACCCTTTTCGCTAGCCTCTAAAGCCAAGGAAGAAATGATTAAGGAAGAATACACGTTTCTTTCTTCATTATGCATTTTAGATAAATCGTAAATAACTAAACCTTTTTTATCCAAATACCCTTCACAAATATTAATTTTGCTTCCTTCCCCAGTCTTAAGAGAACTTTCAATTAATTTACTTGCTATACCCTCTCTTCTAGGTAATTTTACACAATCTTTTTCTATAGGTTCCAAATATAAATCTGCATTCTTCTTTAATAGCTTAGATAAATCACCCTTCGGATCTATTACTATTATTGATTGGATTGAATTTAAGGTCGATGAAATTAACATTAGCTGCATTGCAATACCAGATAAGAGTACAGTTTTCCCTCTACCTGTGGGCCCAAAAATACCTATGTGATGCTTGAAGTTGTCAGGCCATGATAATAATACTGTCTTGCCGGGATCATTTTCTTCTTCTCCTATAACAATACCCTCATAATCACCTATGTCTTCAGCAGAGGAAATTGCTATTGATGTATCATCTTTTATGACATCTATTGGATTTGTAATTGAAAGAATTTCTTCTAAGTTATAGACCCTTCTTGTTTCTATTTGAGATTCTGCTTCAACAAGGTTTCTAAAAGATTCGGCATAAAGTTCTGATTCTTTATCATCACTATCAACCCAAACAATAAAACCAAAACTACCAATATATGGAACACCGGTTCTTGCAACTTCTTTATAAAGATCTTCCAGAAACCTTAATCTTTCTCTATATTTTATTTGATTTGTTGCGGAATAAGATAAGTTAGCCTTCTTCATCTCATCATCTATAAGCTTAAGAAGAGTGCTTTTGTTAACGTTATACATATTTGAAATAAACGATACGCTTATCCTACTAGACCTTGCAAGTCTAATAATTCTTCTTGGCAAATCATCACCACCCCTGGGCAAATTATTTGATAAATAAGGTATCCCAACATATCTCTTTCCATTAATGCTATATTCTATATAACTCCCTTGTTTTTTAGGTCTAATTTTTAAAGGTATTGTTAACTCAGTATTTGCCCTCATATTTTTAAGTATGAGAAATATTGAAATGAATGCTATGATTCCTATAGCAAAGTCAAAGATTTGAAATGTGTTCATAATCATATCACTCTTGGGATTATCCCCCTTCTTCCTCCCAATAATCTAGCAAGGCCATATGTAATGGAAATCAATAATGAAAAGTATATTAATGGAATCGTTATATAATATAAAAGGAAATACTCTAAAATTGAAGGAGTTAATATATTCTGTATTCCTAAATAGTCATTTGCATAATCTGAATATTTAATATTTAAATTTGGAGTCATACAATTATTAATTTTAAATTTCAAATAACTAGTTAAGTTTTGATTAATTGGAGTAAATACGTAATAAATTCCTTTTAAGTTATAATAATTCCATGTTCCATTAGATTCAGCAAAATTTGAATAACTTATATTATTTATGCAATTATCTATCGCCCTTATTTCAACAAATCCTGAACTACCATATATATACACTAAATTATCATTTGTAAAAGAATTATAATTTCCGTTATTGCTTTCAAATGCTAAAGTATAATTTTCATTTTCATATAATATGTTATCTGTATATAAATTGTATTCTTGGCTATTGCTAAATGACAAATTATAAGGGTATAAAGGGAATGGATATAGTTTAAATGCTACACCATCAATTACAGAGAAAAAATATGAAGGGAGTTGGCTTGGTAAAGAAATCTCATTCCCATAACTTGGGCTTATTATATTACCTTTATCATCAGTTTTATATATAGCTATTTGATTATATGAATTATTATATGTATAAACGTAGATAAGAGAATTCTTTAGTGGGTTTCCTCTATAAGTTGCCTTTGCATTTATAAAAGTTAAACCCATGCTAATAGCTTGGTTATTTAAATTTACTCCGCTTGACTCAGCAATATTAGTAATAAAAACTGGCATAATCTGTAATCCAACGCTAAAAACCAAAATAAAAGAAATAAACCAGGCACCCGCATCTCTAGCTATTCTGAACGGTATTGAATATAAAACTAGTCCAATCATTAAAATAGTTTGACCTAATGAACTAACTATGAAGTATATTCCCCATAAGCCTGCTAAAAATAATATTTCAGCTGTCAATGCATCATTCATAGGTGATATAATAGAAGCCATCTGAGATCCTAAAGGAACTTTTGTCAATATGGAAGATAACGCCATAAGTAAAGCTTTTGTTGTAATACTCAACGTTATCGCATTACTAAACCATAAATCGAAGTAACTCCATGAACCGCCTAAAGAATTTGCGAAATTATTCATATAATTATAAATAAAGTAGATTGATATAATTATAATAAATGATAGTATGGAATCCTTTATTAATATGCTGCTCCATTTTTTAATCCCTCTTTCTGGTATGGGCAGCGCATAAATTAATACACCTAAATAAAAAGTAAGAAGTGATAGGTTTATTGCTAACAAATAATAGAAATTTTCCATTAAAATCAACTCGTTATAAGATTAACTATATATACTATGAAGCTAAACATGGATGAGCCAATAGCAAGCCAAAATGCAGCCCATATGGAATCTTCAATTAGACTACTACCTGCTCTTTTTAATTTGCTTATAGGTATTGGTGATCCCTTTAATGTCCAACCTATACTCCATGTTAATAAAAACATTGCCCATGCTAAAGCAGTAACCCTTTCTGTTATTTGTTGAACAAATGTAACTATATCCATTCTTTCACCTAAATAAAATACTAAATAATTAAAGACACGCAGTGAATCGAAAATATAAATATATTAGAAACTATTTACAAATTGGTGATAAAATTGGTTTATGAGAGGGATTTTATTGGGTATGGTGAAAAAAGACCTGAATTTAAATGGCCCGGGAATAAAGGATTAGCTGTTAACTTAGTTTTTAATTATGAATGTGGTTCAGAACACTCATATGAAGTAGATGGTATAATAGAATCTGTAGGCGAATTTCCTCCAATTGATGTGAAAAAGAGAGATGTTGGATTAGAAAGTGTATATGAATACGGTACAAGAGTAGCTATATGGAGAATATTAAATACATTAAAAGAATTAAACGTTAAAGCATCGTTTTTCTCAGTTGCACATACATTAGAATTAAATCCATTAGCTGCAAAGAGAATCGTAAGTGATGGGCATGAAATTGTAGATCACGGACTTAGATGGTTTGAAAATTATAGATTAAGTTATGATGAAGAAAAGAGGCAAATTGAAAAATCTGTAGAGATTATACAAAAAATAACTGGGTATAAACCTAAAGGTTATTATGCAAGAGAGCCAAGCGAAAACACAATAGACATTGTAAAAAGCTTGGGATTTACTTATGACTCTGATGCATATAATGATGACATACCATATTTTTATAAGGATTTTTTAATTATACCCTATACTCCTGATATTAATGACTTTCACTTCTTATATCCAATGAATAGATTTTCAACGGCAGATGAATTTCTTTCTTATGTAAAAGACTCATTTGATCAGCTATACGAAGAATCTAAATACGAGTCGAAAATGATGAGCATTGGAATGCATGTTAGAATAATGGGGAGACCTGGAAGAATAAAGGCTCTTAGAGATTTCATAAAATACATTAAATCATTTGATGTGTGGATAGCAAAAAGAGAGGAAATAGCTGATTTTTGGATAAATAATTTTAAAAAATCTAATGAAAAATAAAACTAAGCTGGTAAATAAATAGGGTCTTTTAGAGTTGATATCCTCTTTTCTTTTTCTAATATATTTCTTATGTATTTTGGTATGTAGAACATATGAGCATGAGATTCATTATCATAATATCTATTTTTACCGTTAACCATCTTATTTATCAAGCTGTCTACATCGAAGTTTTTAACGTTTTCCACATTAACATCATTTGATGCTATTACAAATCCCCATATACCTTCATAACTCCTTATGTAAACATAGTATGAATATGCATATTTGAAAACGCTTTTTATTGTATTATAGATAACAGCATGAACTGTTGGCGTTAAGACCGGGCTTGTAGACTGTGTAACAAATACCCCATTCTTCTCAAGCTTATTAACAATCTTCATATAAAATTCTTTAGTATATAGCCTTACTGCAGGACCTGCTTCTTCAGGATCAACTAAATCTGAGATTATAACATCATATTTTTCATCAGTATTGTCTATATAATGCTCAGCATCGTCTATAACTACTTTTACTCTTTTATCATAGAATGAGTTTTGGTGCCATTCTGGTAAATATTTTTTACATACATCAACTACTTGATCATCTATATCAACCATAACAACTTTTTCTATAGATTTAAACCTTAATACCTCTCTTGATGTAGCTCCTTCCCCTCCACCCAATATAAGTACCTTTTTAGGGTTTCCATTTAACAGCATAGCTGGATGTACTAAAGATTCGTGATAGACAAATTCATCAAGTAATGATGATTGTACCTTGCCATCTATAACTAATGCTTTACCCAAATCAGAATAATCTACTATAGCCCATCTTTGATATTTTGATTGACCATATGCATACACATTATTAACTGCATGCATATGAGCAGTTCCTGGAGTACTCCACTCAATAATCCAATGCCATGGATAATTTAATGACATATGTCTCACTCAAATATCTAAAAACGGATTAAAATTAAAAGTTTTCTTATTAGAATTTTACTCTTCTATCAAAACTGCATTTACTACTCCGTCTTGGCCAGGCCTTGAAGTAACCCTTGCTTTTCCTTCACTTGTTTGAATTATTGCTCCTTTTGTTATTATATTTCTTTTTGCATATTCTCTATTAGATGGTGTAGACAAGACATTTAATATCTTAGCAACCTTTGATTTTCCTTTTTTATCTGTAACTATAGCAACGGAAACATTTCTTAATGAAACTTTTAAATTTCCTCCAGTAACCCTCTTTATAATTTTTTCCTCTTTTTCTTGAAGAACTGCTGGCACAAATAACTCTCCCATAGCATATCTTCTCTTCCTTTTATGCACTAAATGTCTTAGCCCTCCACTTGGTTTCTTTAAATCTTTATATTGGTAAACTCCCATGTCTTACACCTATCCTATTTTAATATTTAGAATAGAATATTAAAGTTTTACTATCTACATTCCTTATAAAATAGCTCCTCAATTAATTGCTTAACTTTAATTGGATCATAATATTTATTTAAGAATACAATTATTTTTTCTCTTGCTTCGTTAATTTCTAATTCTCTAGGAGCCCATCCAACTACCCACAATAAGCTATCTAAATGAATTTGGGGCACACCGCTTAATTCTGAAACCTTTTCCCATGCTTTTATTGCAATCTTAGGATTTTTTAATATTTCTTTAAAAGATTCTGATTCAACAATTCCACTTGTATAAGAAATACATGAAATTCTTATATCTATGGGCATAGGTATGTTTATCATTAAAGGCTTAATCTCACCTTTATTCTTTACTGCATAATAAGCCATTTTTATTGAAAATGTTATTGTTTTCTTCCACTCCTCAGTTTCCAATAAGTTCGCAATTTCTTTCATAATTTCTTCGGGTTTCTCCAAAACTATTTCAGGATTTTCAATTATGGCTTTCAAAAGTTCCTTGTTTTTTGATATTTTTTCTATTCTTTTTAGCTTAAATTTTTGCCCTATTATTGATCCCCTACAGTTTTTTATAAAATCTACTACATTGTTAATAGCCTCATCAATATTTTTTGGTTTTCCTCTTTTAGATAAATAATCTGAAAAACATTCCCACCACTCTTCCCCTTTCATAGCTAACTTATAGCTGATCAAAGAAACCACTAGTGAATAAAAAGTAGCATAACCTTTACCCACTTTTTGCTTAAGTTTTTGTATATAAATAAACTGAGGATCAACTTTTTCTTCAAGTAACAAAACGTTTTCCAAGCCAAAATTTTTTATTGAATAAGAAACTTTAACTATTCTTTCTTGATTTATATTCAATCTTACCACGTCCATCCATAGTTTTCTATCTTATTATTATTGTAATATAGTCCAAAACCTTCTTCTATTTTTCCTACAACAAAGCATCTGATTTTCAATTTTGTACATTCATCAAGAAAATCATCTATGTTTTCCTCACTAGTTGTAACAGCAAAATTATAGTCTTCCCAGCTGTTTAAAGCCTCCTCATTATTTATAATATCGTTTAATAAAGGATCGATTTCTATTGCATCCAGGACTACTTTAACTTTGCTGGAATCTATAATATTATAGAGTGTAGAAATCCATCCATCACTATTATCTGATGAAGCTGTACCATATTTATGAATGGGAATCCAAGCATCAATTTGGAAATCAGGTAAAATCGTTTTTCTTAATAATTTATTATCGACATCTGAAATTTTTATTTTGTTTTCTAATAATTTTTGAGATAAAGACCCATAACCTAAATAACCTATTTGAATTAAATAATCTCCTGCCTTTGCACCTTTCCTATTAATATATTTTTTGTTGTCAATTCTTCCTACGGAAACAACATCAATCCAAGAATCGTTTGTGGATTTATTTGTATCGCCTTTTAAAATAATGCTTTTTAAATAATCAGACGCCTGCCCCATACCTATAGATATTGATTTCAACACATTTTCATCCGTTACCCCTACACTGTACAATAAAGCATATGGTTTACCCCCAGAAACTATTACATCACTCATAGATGCAATAGCAGCTTTAAATGACCAATCTTCATAAGACATCCATGGTAATTTACTCCTAGATGATGAATAACCATCTATATTAAGAAGAAAATCATTTAAAGGGCAAGCATCGTAATCTTTACACCACTCGTTTTTGCTGTTTTTCATGACTTCATCTAGAAGCAATTTCCAACTCTCCAGTCTAACCACCAATATATTAAATAAACTTAAAATTTAAAAATTGGTATTGAAAAGAAATATTAAGAAGAGTTAACAAATAAAATATAGGGGAATGAAAACGATAAGTCTGCCAATTCATATCGGTATTATTCCTGATGGCAACAGGAGATGGGCTAAAAAGAATAAAATAGATTTTTTCACAGCTTATAAAATAGGATTCGAAAACTTAAAGAAAATTCTAGACAAAATCGTTGATTATGGAATATATAATGCTTCTGTTTATGTATTGAGCTATGAAAATTGCACCAGAAGAAGCAAGACAGAGTTAAATTTTTTATTTTATTTATCAAAAGAAGGGTTTAATTATATAAGAGAAAATCAAAAGCTAAAGGATAATGACATATCAGTAAAAGTAATAGGTGATATGAGTATAGTTCCAGACTATATATTAAATGAAATTAAGAAAACTGAGGAGGAAACAAAAAATAGAAAAAATGGCATACTAAATCTAGCATATTGCTATTCTGGAGAATGGGAATTAAATTTAATAAAAAATGGGGAAAAACCGCCATCATTATATATGAAACCCATAGATTTATTGATTAGAACTGGAGGAGTTAAAAGGATTAGTGGATTTTTCCCATTACTAATTAATTATGCTGAATTTTACTTTACAGACATACTATGGCCTGATTTTAACGAAATTGAACTTGAAAAATCGTTAAATTGGTTTTCTTCACAGCCTAGAAACTTCGGTATATAAAATTTTGAAACATATATTTGATTTTATAAAATATTTAGCTTATGTTTCTGACCATCTTACCCTAAAGGATTTCTTAATTATAATAGTTGCTTTGATTTTAGCTTCAGCTTTAATGCATTTATAACTAAAATTAATTATATTGTCTCAACAAATTAATCTACTAGAATTTTATTTTTATCATTATTTTAATTTATTTTTAAATAATTATTCTTATTTTAATTTATTTTATAATATATTTGATACCATTAATAAAATTTATTAATTTAATACCTTTATATTTAAAAATTATTAATTCAGTATTTAAATTTAACCATTCTAATAATATATACATATAGAAAATTAAATAATTTATTCCGTTCTATACATATAGAATTTGGTGAGAAAATGGGTCCATTACCATTGTTTAATTACCCTGTATGGGTAATTGGACTCTTTTATGGGGCTTTAGGAATTATTGCAGGTATAATGGGAGCTAAATACACATATTGTATTGTTATTGCTACACATCAAGTAATGGGATTAAAATATAGTAAAATCTATGAAATTATACTTACAGGAATAGCTGTTTCAGCTTTAGGCGTTGGTATATTAACTTCATTAAAGGTTGTACCATATGTTGATGCATATCATTTTATGCCTGGCGCGGGTTGGTATACCCTATTAGGTTCATTTATATTCGGTTTTGGAATCATGTTAGGTAATGGTTGTATGTTTGGAATGCTATGGAAATCTGGAGCAGGTTATGTAGTAAACTGGTTTGAAATAATTGGTATGATTATAGGCACAATTATTTTTGCATTTCCAATTTTCAATGGTTTAAGCCTTAATAAATGGTGGCATACTAATGGATTTTTCAGCATAGCCAATGGTAATCCAATTAATTTTATACCAAAAGACTTGGGATCTTTTAGTGGATTTGCATTATTGATAGGATTAGTTTTCGCTATAGGTATTATATTACCAGCCTTATGGATGAGAAAAAATAGGAAAGAATTTGAGACAGGAAAAGGAAAATTATATGAATCACCTTATTTTTTAGGGACTATATTTGGATTAATAATGCTGGCGTCATTTGTTTTTGCAGCAGGACACTTCTTTAATTATCTTGGAGTTACAACACCGATTGGCCTATTTGCATCATATCTACTGAATCCCTTTGGCATTAATTTAGGGTCTAAAAGCGATCCAAACTGGTTTACAACTGTACCTGTTATAAGTGCATATACATTTTTTATATTAATGGTAATATTAGGAGCATTTATATACTCAGCAGCCTCGGGAAATTTTGAAGTCAAACTCCCAAGTAGGACTACAAATAGAGTTGCAGAAATAATTATTGCTCTTATAGGAGGAATAATCTTAGCCATAGGTGCTAGAATGGCACAAGGTTGTAGTGTAGGAGGATTTTGGTCAGGATTAACAGGTCTATCAATTTTCGGTTTAATATTTACAGTAGGATTTATACCTGGAACAATTGCTGGCTATTACGCATACGTTAACTTAAGCAGTTGGGCTTCATCAATAAAGAAAAACAATAATATAGTTAATAATAAAACAATCCAGCAACATAATAAAAATCATCTATATGCACTTATATTCGGTTTAATATTCGGTTTATTGCTAATCGGCATTTCACTTGAATTGCCTGGTTTGAATGCAACATCAGCTACATCAATAAAACCTGCATTACTCGTTCAATATCAAAATGTTTTGTTTGGTTGGGGTATTTTTTCAATTATAATGAGTTTTTTGATTGTATTTGTTAGAGGTTATGTAGTTAGGAGGTGATAGATTTGGTAGATATAGTAGTTGATAGTAAAGGTCTAGCTTGCCCAGGTCCTATTACTGAGCTAATAAAGGCCTATAAAAAAGCTAAAAATGGAGACAAAATTATATTGTATGCAACCGATCCAGGTGTTAAAGCTGATTCTAAAGCTTGGTGTGAAAGAACAAAAAACAAATTAGCAAACATTGAAGAAGAAAACGGAGTATTCAAAGTGACAATAGAAATAATAAACAAGAAATAATATAATTTTTTATTTTTTATTATATTTTAAAATTAAACTTTTTATGCCTTATAATTTTTTCTATTTACATAGAAATACATAGCATATATTAAAAATATACACATGGAATAATTTATCTTACTTTTAATCGCTTCTAAATACGTAACAGACTCTTGCTGAGGGACATACACAGTCACCATCAGGTCATTAAGGCTAATTGAGGAAAACACCACTACTCCCTTATCCAACTTTCTCATATTTTTATATTAATTAAAGATTTTAGGAATGTTTTTAATATTAGCTTGGGTATTTTAAACTTGTTAACTATATAAAAGCTTTTTTAATAAACAGAAAGATAATTAATATTAGCTTTTTAATACATATGCAAAAGAAGAAAAATATCTAGGATTCCTAGAAATATATTAGTATAAAAACGAATCAAACTATTGTTTAATGAAATGTTTTAAAAATAGAGCCAAGACCTTTGTAGATTTAATTAAATCCTCTATATAAACATATTCATCGGTGGCATGGGCTAACTCCAATAATCCTGGCCCATAATTAAATGTATCAATACCTTTGTTATATACAAATCTTATATCAAATGTTCCAGGAGATAAAATTAATGAAGGTTCTACATTATAAACCTCTTTTATCAGTTTACTGATTAAGTTAATCCCATGACTTTTCTCAAATATTATACTATCGGTAACGTAATATTGCTCGAATTCTATCTTTATACCTGGGCATTCTTTTTTACCAAAATTTATTATATCGTTTATTTCATCAATAGCTTGTTCTATTTTCTCCTCTGGTATTAATCTTCTAACATAGGAAAAACTTAAATAATCAGAAACAGTATTCATCCAATCGCCTCCATTTATAGTACCTATTAAATATGAAGGTTTCCTTGATGATTCTGGTATAATAGGATACTTTGATATAATATTAGATTTATTTGATAGAGTTTCATAAATATAATTTATCAGTTTAGCTGCACATCTTATAGTATCATTACCTTTTTGTGGAAAACCCCCATGAGATTTTATTCCAGTAAGCTTAAATGTACCCCATAATGCACCTCTATGCCCGATGCCAACATTAGTAGGATTTAAAGGCTCTGTAAAAATTAAATAGTCTAAGTTTCTGGAGCTTATGTATCCCTTTTCTACCAAGTAATAAGTCCCTGCATTTTTATTACCAACCGTTTCTTCATCAGGTACTATAAATTGCTTTACTGTTATATTTTTAATATTATATACCATTTTTAATGCTTCCAAAGCATAAATTTGTACAGCTATCCCAGATTTCATGTCTGATGAGCCCCTTCCATATATTTTGCCATCATCTATAACAGCATTATATGGATCATGAAGCCATCCTTTACCGGCAGGAACAACATCATAATGGGAATTGAAACCTATCTTTACTCCATTGTTTCCATAAGTTGCAATAATATTTGGCCTTTCTCCATTTCCATATCTGACTAATTGCTTTAGCTCTTCCTTATTAGGCTTAACGATCTCTACATTGTAACCTAATGATAATAAATAATCAGAAACGTAATCAGTAAACTTTTCATAATTTAATCCCGGAGGATTTTCTGTTGGTATATTTATAATTTTTATTAAAAAATCTATCATATCTTTTTTTATTTCATATATAGCATCATCTATATCCATTTACATTCCCCATATAGATAAAATGCTCTTAGATGCTATATTTTCAATAGCTGCTCTAACTAAATCTATATCTTCTTCTATTTCATTTGTTGTTACAGCAAAAACGACATCGCCATCTAATGACAAACTAAATGGCCTTATCCTTCTTGATAAACCTATATAAGCTGATTTAGCAAACAATTTTACTTGTTCTGAAGTGGCTTTTACATTAGTCATAACTATTGAAACAGTTGTGTTTGTATAAGATTTTTTAAGCAGTTTATTTCTTAAAATTTCGCTTGAAGGTATAATTTTATCTTTTATCTTAACTCCAGCAATTATTTCATTTTTTTCATTAATAATTTCCCCTACAGAATTAACAACACTTAATACACCTATCTCAACATTTCCTATAGATTCCTTATAAAAACCCTGGCCTGATCTCATCATATATTTTATTCCCATTAGTTTGCCAACAGTTGCCCCCTTACCGGCCCAATGATCACCTATCTTAACATCTTCTCCCATACTTTTATAGCATTTAATCCCCCATGATTCATCTGGCAAAACATTATTGTAATAAAAATCAAATATAACAGCAGCAGGAACTATTGGTACAATCATATCATTTATTTTAAAACCTATATTATCTTTTCTTAATGATTCAACTACTCCCTCTACAGCTCTTAAACCATACATGCTTCTTCCTACTATTGCTATTGCATGAACTTCATGATTTTCCCTCCTTTCTAAACCTATAACTTCTGTATCCCTAGTCCCAGGCGATCCCCCTCCTATGAAAACACTTGCTGTATTTCCTGCTTTTGGAAAAATAACTGTTATTCCTGATAAAGCATTTTTATCTTCATACCCACAAACTTTAAAACCATTAATAATTTTCATTTTTTCCACCCATAGTTGAGAAGCCTCTCCCTTTAAGGTAGAGAGTTAAGTGAACTACCCCGCCCTCACGGACGGGGCATCCCCACCTCGCGGTGAGGATTTCCTGCTTCTCAGAACTACCTCGAACCTCCTTCACCCACAGCGGAGGTTCCATCGAACGGAACCGTTTTGTAATGTCCCGTGTGGTAGAGGGGTTACGGAGGGTTTGCTCTCCACAGGCGTAAGTTCCCCCAGTCCCGAGGGTACGACCTCAGCTCTTACAGCCAGGGGTCTATATATATCTATTTTTTAATAACTATAAAAAGGTTTCTGTAAGGGGGCTATCCATCCCCCACCTTACGGAGGGGGACTTCCGCCCCCTTAACCCCTAGAAAGTTAAATTCAATATTGTTAAGAATAAAAAAGCTTATAAATTTTTGATATGATTATTATATTAAGTTGTTACATGATAAGTCTAATAGACTCGATAAATATGCTACACTTAGCTGACGTGGCGCTGATATATAACGAAGACTCATTGGGAGGTGCTTGAGCACAAGAAACACCTTAGTGGACGCAAAACCTTCGCTTTCAGGATGAAATGTTGTCAGTTCCTTATCATATCTTCTTTACTATTTTTTCTCCAAGTCTCTGGAGCCAGTAATACACCTATTATCATTAAAGTAGTAAATATATATAAAATTATTAACCATGCATTGACTAAACCTAGAAATGAAATTGCATAAATAAAACTTATTGCAAAACCTCCTATAATAGCTCCTCCATTATATGTAAATCCTACACCAGTAGTCCTATATCTTTTACTAAACATTTCCGATAAGAAAGCCGGAATTGTTGAAAATATCATAGCTTCAATAAATGCTTGAATTGAAAATAAAATTATGAAATCATATAAATTTTCCGTGAAGCCAAACTTAATTAAAAAATATGATACCAGTGCGAAGACCATAACATAAATCATCATAGGCTTTTTTCTTCCTCCTATTATATCAGCCAAAAAACCTCCAAACCATACACCAAACAAAGAAACTAGATTAATTATAGCGATTGAAAAACCTATTACTTCTTCTTTGTATTCCAAATTATACATAATTGAAGGCCAAAAAGAAAAAGTTGCTGTATTTACAGCTAGAAGACCTGTAGTTATAAGAAGGCCAATAATAATTTGTTTTGGAGAGTTTTTAAACAAAGATTTTATAGGAATTTTGTCTATTTCCTTTTTTTCTTTCATTTCTTCAAATATATTTGTTTCTTTTGTAAATATTCTTATTACAAAAGCAATAACTCCAGGAATAATGGATGTTGCAAACAAAATTCTCCAACCTATTATTGGAAAAGCTTTTCCAGTTACCATAGAAATAATTGCTAAAACCAAAGAAACGATAAAGTAACCAGTTCCATACCCACTTTGCACAAAGCTTCCTACAAAACCTCTTTTTTCTGGTGGAGTACTTTCCATAGCTAGTGTTGATCCTCCTCCATATTCAGCTCCTGCAAATAAACCCTCAAAAAATAATATTATATATAGAATGATGGGTGATAAGATTCCTATCTTATTATAGCCTGGTAATATACTTTTTGAGGCAGACAAAAAAGAAAATCCTAATATAGTTATAACAAGCATATTTTTTCTTCCTAATTTATCTCCTAGAAAGTTACCTAAGACTAATGAACCCAATGATCTAGCCAATGCACCTACACCAAAACCTGCAAACGTTAAAACTATACCCAAAACTTTTAAATATGCAGGAAAGAAAATTGTCGATATATTCAATGCAACCAAAGCATATGCAATAGTTGTATATCCATCTAAGAGCCAACCAAGCCATGCAGATAATACTTGCATCCACTGATTTTTATTAAGCCCGTATATTGTAAACCCCCTTGGTTTGATTAAAGGAGCTTTGTAATTTAAATTTTAATAAAAAACAAATTTTAAAAAATAAAAATAAATATATTCAATATTCATATTTTTTGCCTGCTTCATATCCCCAATAATAGAAAATTAATGAAATTACTATGAATAATATATTATCGTATGGAAAAACTATTTTATTTATTCCTGAGCTTCCAAAATATGATATGATTAATGTTGCAATTAGATATAAAGGCAACCAACCTCCTGATATAAAATCTGTTTTTTTCAGTTTCTCATTCTTATGATAATATATTAAGAAAATTAGTCCAAATAAAACAGATGCCCCAGCTATTGAAACCGCACTCCATCCTGACCAATATATAAGAAGTCCTCCAACAACAAATGCAATCGGAGATATAATTTTATATGCTGGGACTTTAAATGGCCTTTTTTCGTTAGGATACCTTGATCTAAATACAGCAACGCTAACTGCTAGAGGTGCATATGAAAAGATAAATGCGTCGATCAATACAGTAAATATTGTCGCAAATGAAGGAAGCAATAATAGATAAATTATAGATACAACAAATATAAGTAAATTAGAGATATGAGGAACTCCTTCCTTATTTAACTTTGAAAATATCTTAGGAAAATATCTATCGTATGAAGACAATGAATATCCTACTCTTGATGCACCACCGAAATAAATTAAAGCATCAGTATATGACGCTAATATAGTTCCTGCAATCATTAAAAATATAAAAATAGCTAAAAGATTAGATGGGATTTTAACTGATGTTAGCGCAGTTATATAGGGATAAGGTAATGAAATTAATGAAGACCATTGAGTAGGGCTTGAAATTACTTTATCCGCAACACCTAAGAATGCCACGCTTTCAACTAGATATAATATCATGGTAATCAATAGTGAAGCGATAACAGCTTTAGGTATAAACTTACCTGGATCTTTTACTTCTTCTGAATAATTAACCGGTTGCTTAAATCCTGCATATGCTAAAATTGTTGAAGTTACTGCAACAAAAAATCCAGCAACTCCTAAATTAATTGGCATGAATCCTCCTAAATGTGGCGAATTAAAGTTTTTAGCATTAAAGAACGCAAATAATGCTAAAACAGGTATCATAACCATTACTATTTTCAAAATAGTTAAGTAATTGTTTATATTTCCTATTAATCCTACGTGTTTATTGTTTATTAAATAAGTTATTAAGGTTATTAAAGCGCTTAATCCTATACCTATAACAGTTAAAAAGCCTGACTTGTATAATGAAGGGTAATAATATGCTAAGTATTCAACAAAAGCTATTATTGAGCTTGGAGTAACAAGTGCATATCCTAAAAAGGCAGACCAACCATTTATAGAACCTGCAACAGGTCCATTGCTTTTAGCTGGATAATATGCTACCCCTCCAGCTCTTGGCCACATAGTGCCTAATTCAATAACAACTAGCGCAACAGGCAAAATTAATAGTAGCGCAACAATCCATGATAAAATTCCTGCAGGTCCATCATAACCTAAAACATAAACTGGAATAAATGCAACAGCATCTCCAACTATTGCTCCTAATGTTAAAAATAATACATGCCAAAATCCAAGCTCTTTTCTAAAACCCATATGACCACCATTCTCACATTTATTACCATATTTAGACTTACAACAATAAGTTTTTAAGCTTTTATAATTGTTAACTAATAGAGCAATCAATAGAAATTACATTATCAAATAATACACAAATTATCTCATTACTTTTTAGAGTTACGAGACTAAAACACATTTGATTTTAATAGTTATTAGAGCAAATTGAATTACTATATTGGGAGAATTTAATAATAAAACTATCTTAATCTATTTTGGATAATTCGTATATAAACAATGTTATATGTTGATTTACCAGAAAAAGTTTAAAAAGATAAAAGTTAATAAATTTCACAATAAGGTAAAGCTCTCCATAAGATCCCAGCAAGAGCAATCTTATAGCTAAAATACTGTTTCGAAAGAATAAAGAATTAATTATAAAAAGATTGAATTAAAGGCTATAAAAATCTTGCTTTAAATTCTAATGTTATAAATTAACTACAGCTCCCGAACGGAATACCTAATTCTTTCGCTCTATTCAAAATTTCTCTAGGTAATTCTGTATAATTAAAACATGGTTTATTCTTTATTGATTCTTTAATAATTCTCAATCCTATTTCTCCTAAATCAGATGTCCCATAATTTTCAAGAGCAACCTTTTCTAAAGCTTTTTTTGCTTCACTTTCACCTTTTTCTGATAATAATTTAAAATAATACGATCTATAAAATAAATCGGCCAACGCAACTCTTTCAGGTTTTTTTAGTGAATGCATATGATAGCCTAAAGGTTCATAGCTTAGATCAATTCTTTTATAATACAATGGAGAATATAAATATTCGATTTTTCCATCAAATAAATATTTTAATTTTCTAGACCATGTAAAAAGCCAATGTTCTACATGATAATTATAATTACATCTATGGGAAAGATCACCACATAATGCTATCCAGGGCCAATAAACTAAATAATAATATTTATCATTATAATGATTATTTAAAAATTCTTTAATTTTTATTTTTAGTTTATCATTACCAATAAAATCAGGATCAAATATTAAAACATATTTATAATTAACATATTTTAAAGCTGTTTCCCTTGCAATTTTTGCTCCCAATAATGGTTGTCTAATAATTTTCATTGGAAACTCTTTTGAAAGTTTATTTAGTATATCAACAGTTTCATCATCCGATGAATCAACCACAATAAATTCATCTACAATATCTGAAATGCTTTTAATTGATAATTCAATCCAATCCGATTCATTATAAGATATAACCATTGCGCTTATTCCTTCTTTCTTTTTTTCTCTGTTTGAATTTACTATTGATGTTTCAGTTAAAATAGTAGATACAATACTTCTAACTAATTTTGTCCCTCTTTTTCCAAGTATTTTTCTTCTTCCTGTCTTATAGAGTTTCGTTATTAAATTCATAATTCATCATCTATATAAAAAAATATACAAAATTTAAAACTTTACTTGTTATTATTTTGGCTTTTCAAATTAAAATAATATTATTTACTGATAAATTCTAAAAACTTTAATTGTTATTACTAATATTATGTTTACCTCTTAGCAAAGAAGCTATTGCAGCAACTAAGACTATTATCGATGAAATTATTAATACAGATCTAAGTGCATACATAAAGGCCGGAGCAATAACTCTTGGAAACCAAGTATTACTTAATACAGAAGATAATCCTGATGGATCTATATTGCTTAGCTCTGAATACAATTGTGGAAAGCTACTTAATAAGCTTTGCATTGGATTATATCCTAAAAATGCTGCAAATAAAGCCGCTGTAGGTGGCATTTTAGAAACTAAATCAGCTATATTACTTGGGAATCCAGCTGATATTAAACCATTATAAAGTGCTGCAGGTAATTTTTGCTCAAAAGCTGATAAAAGCAATGAGAAGTACATTGCTATACTAACAGTATTAGCTATATTTGTCATCACTGATCTCATTCCAGAAGCCACGCCTCTGTGATTTGCAGGTACAGAATTCATTATTGATGCCGTATTCGGTGATACAAATAGTCCATTTCCTGCTCCAGCTAAGAAAATGAAGAAAGCAAATTCAGCATATGGAAAATCGTAATTTAATTTCATCATAAGTATAAAAGATATCATAACTACCAACATACCAGCTGTTGCTAAACCTCTAGCACCATATTTATCAGATAAGGTACCGCTTATTGGTCCAAATAAAACAAACCCAATCATTAATGGGATCATATATATGCCTGCCCAAAGTGGTGTAACACTAAATGAATAGCCGTGTAAAGGTAACCATATGCCTTGCAGCATAACTATTAATACAATCATCAGACCACCATATGCTATACCTGAAAGTAGAGCCGCAAAAATACCTGCTGAAAATTGTCTTGATTTAAATAGCTCAAGCCTAAACATAGGATATTTAACTTTCATTTCAATAAATGGAAATGCTGCTAATAATGCAAAGCCTGAAACCATTAATCCTATAACTTTGGGGTTATACCAACCCAATGGCATGTTCTTATATGGCTCCAATGCGTAAGTTATACCTGCTAATAATAATACAATACCTAAAATAAAATCAATATTTCCATATATATCTATTTTTTCGTTTTTATTCGGTAAACTAATTTCCCTAAGAGATTTATATGACCAAATAATTCCAGCTAATCCAAATGGCACGCTAATTATAAATACGAGCCTCCAATTAATTGTTGCCAAAATACCTCCGACTATTAAACCCAAAATACTACCTAACAAGCCAGAAATTTGATTCAAGCCTAACGCTTTACCTCTTTCAGTTATTGGAAATGCGTCTGTTATTAAAGCAACACTATTTGCCATTAATAATGATCCCCCAACTGCCTGAATAACTCTAAAAGCTATTAGTTCAGATGCAGCAAAATTTCCTTTACCAAAAGTAATAGATAAAAGGACTGATCCTAATGTAAAAATTATGAATCCGAGCCTGTAAAGTTTTACTCTTCCATAAATATCTGATAGCCTTCCTATTGATACAACTAATGCAGATGTTGTAACTCCATAACCCATTAATAACCACAATAGATAATCAAAAGATGAGGGAGATAATGGATTTATATCAATACCTCTAAATATAGCCGGTAATGCAATTAATAAAACTGTAGAATTCATCATTCCTATTAATATGCCTAAAGTAGTATTAGATAGCACTGTCCATTTATATTCCATGCTTTTCACCTTAGTATATTTTTCATTTATATTTCCCACAGATACATGAATTATAGAAGTTTATAAACTTTGAAGAAAAAATAAAAATATTAATTAAAATATTTTATTTATCCTTTAGACCACCAATAAAATAGAGAATCTCCTCCACCACCAATCATTGGATTCTCTTGATAGCTTATTTGATTTTTATAAGGTATCATGTATGGTTTAATTATCCAATACATATTTTCTTGATAAGTATAAACGTACAAATAAAGATTAACAGCTATTTGCTCAGCCTCTTTATAATAAACAGCTGCTAATTCATTATTACCTGATAGAGCTGCATTATTTGCTTCTAATATTAATGTGTTTAATTCGTTGTATTCCTGAGATTCGTTAGCAAATAGATTTGCTAAATAAGTATTACCTTGTGAAGCAAAGTATTTGCTAAGATTTTCAAAATATGACACATTCCATCCTGCTCCAGCTGGGAAGAATCCTCCTTGTAAATACATAGCATTTGTAAAGTCTGATGCTAACGGAAAGTCTGCTATCCAACCCCCAGTAAATATTGGCTGGCCATTTAATCCTGGAACCCAATAACTCATCATAGTCGATCCAGGCATATAAACTGGAGTTGCTTGTATATTGGGATCCATTTCATTTAATAATTGTGACCACATTTGAGCTCCAGTAAAATCTGTTATATCTCCGCTGAATATAACTATTGGGAATTTAACGCTTATATTATAGAAACCTGATTCTTCCATTAATTGTTTAGCATAAGTTAAGTTAAATGTTGGACAACCTGTTAATTCACTTGGAGGTACATAATATGGCAAACCGGGTATTATAACACCACAATAATAATTACCAAAATTGAAATGGTATTTTTCATTACCCAGAATATCATTTAAATATTCTGTATAGTTAAAAGCATAAGCAAAAGCTTTCCTAACCAATGGGTTTGCGAAGTAATATGATGGTATACTATATTGAGTTCCTAAAGCTTTTAAATTAGGTTGACTTATATTTGCATTAAAGACATAGAACAGCTCAGTTAAAGCCGGGAACGAATAAATTTTTGCTTGACCCTGGCTTTCTAATTGTTCTGCTAATGGTATATATTGAGTTGGTATATCCTCTAATATATCAGCTTGACCAGATGCAAACATTTCATACGCGGTATTTGGATCTTTAACCCAGTATATTATAACTGTGTCGTTTGGTTTGGGTACCCCCGGAGTACCATTAAAGTATGGATTTGGTACCATAACAATACTTTGTCCCGGTGTTAATGACTTTACCATATATGGACCCGAACCCATAGGACTCCAATCAACAACTTGGTTATAATTACCTACATTTGCCTGTTGTTCGTATTGATAAAATCCTGCTGGTGTGAAATTAATACCAGCACCTACTTGCTCTAACCATTTGGCATCCAATATACCTGTGCTTAACGGGTCAGCAAGTGCAGTAAATAATGCCTGTGGAGCGGTGGGTCTATATAAATGAAATATTACTTCATTTGTTTGATTATTATAAGTTACCGAATTCATTATCTCTTCATAGGCTTGAGTATCATTGGGCGATGAAACTATTGGGACTCCAGCTGTCACATTAGGTACTAAATATTGAGCAATTATCCAGTCAGGTGTGCCAGGAAGGCCTCCAACAAATAGTAAAGCCCTTATTATAGAATACCAAACATCGTAAGCTGTTACAGGATCTCCGTTAGAAAAGTATAAACCAGATCTTATAGGGAAAATATATTCAGTATAGTTATTTCTTATTAAACCATTTTGAATCGATGGTACTTCAGACGCAGCATATGGAATAAAAGACGTAGTATTTGATCCATTGTATAGCAATAATGTTTGATAAACGTTGGCTATAACTTCAAATCCTACTACCTCATAATCTATGTCTGGATCTAAAGAATATGGCCCTCCAGGTTGATTCTCTGCTACTTGTATTACGCCAGGATTAGGTATATTGCTTGAAAACTCAAATAATGCAAAATTAATACCATTCCCTGATACAGCAACTGTTTGATATGTTGTATAATTATACGTTTGCCCTGATGATACGTTTTTAGTAATAACTGTTAAAGATACTGCATATAATCCAGGTTGACTATATGTAACATTAACTGGATTTAAAACAGGTAAGAAAGTTGTTTGATTTGCCATAACTGTTTGTGTTTGTCCATTACCAAAATTCCATAAATACTCATAAATTGTCATGTTTTGACCTGATGGTGGCTGTAAGAAACCTCCTAATAAATAAACTGTTTCACCTGTTGTGAAAACTGGGGCTGTTGGGTTTTTGCTTATGTTAAATGTAATTGTTGGAACAGTAACTTTTCCCAACAGATTAGAAGGTATATTTGGGGCGACAACTAATTCCAATAAACTACCGTACGAAGTTCCAATTAATCCTTTAGATGAATATAATTCATATGAGATTAAATAATGGCCCGGAAACTTATAATTCGCATTTACATATGAATTTGTTGTATTTATTATAGACCCATTTCCCAAACTTACTAATGCATATTGCCCACTTTTAACTGGAATATTAATAGATACTGAGCTGTTTGATAAAATAACGAGCGATGAAGGAGTTGGTGGAGATAATTGTTGCAATTGTTTAACACTAGATGTGGTTGATGATGTTAATGTAGATGATGAGGTAGTTGATGTGGTTGATGATGTTAATGTAGATGATGTAGATGTACTTGTTGAGGTAGTTGATGTTATGACCGTTTTCTTCTTTTGACTTACAAAGTAAGCCCCAATACCAATAATAACTATTACAACAATTATTATTGCAATTATTCCTTTCGAAACGCTTTTCATA
>Ga0080003_1000030_pt2 | contig 35147 bp, 36 predicted proteins | sample JossMetagenome_FD_69206 | JGI IMG/M metagenome (GOLD analysis project Ga0080003, IMG submission 69206) | Hot spring microbial communities from Joseph's Coat, Yellowstone National Park, USA - JC2_E (SPADES assembly) (version 2) | ecosystem: Environmental > Aquatic > Thermal springs > Hot (42-90C)...
GGCGTCTTCTTGAGAAGGCTGGAGAGCGCCTTAGCCATCACAGTCCTCTGCGTGGTCGCCTCCACCAGCTTAAGCACGGAGACAATGTTAGAGAACTCCAGGTCAGACTCCACAGGGATTAAGAACACCCTAGTTTAATTAACCTTACGTCACTAAACCCCATAACTAACCACCGTGAATCTTCAATGTGCATAATAACCAGCGTAATCCCTGCTATGGATTAGTAGCTGCAGTTGCATTTTAAGAGCTGACAACCAAATGCACAAACTTTCTCCCGGTTATGCAACCACATTAGAAAAATACTATTATCTTCATCTGAAGATGAATACATCCTCATTTGGACAGCATTAAGAGATTTTGTGAAAGTGGGTAAGAGCATTATTAACTTTGAGAGGACAATACATGGCTTATATGAAAGCGGTTATAAGGCTATTTAACGCTTGAAATAGTGGCTCTAAGCAGCGATCCATTGTAATGAGGGGATGGTGTTAAGATTGAATAATATAGTAAATATGATGAAGTAATGGTGTTACACAAGAATATAGATAAAGATGACATATATGATTACTTAAAAACGTATGAAATAAACTATCACATCTGAACTCCTCAGACCGTCTCAGTAGGTTAAAAACGCCCTTAAGGGCATCAATAGTTGACTCATTGACTTCAAGTTTGAGTAAGTCAGTTTTTATAAACCTTTTAGTAGCGAAGCTTTTATAAAATAGTCAACTTCAGCCTATTTATGGCTCAGGTAAACCTGGCGTTAATAGGCACTGGGCAGTTTTCCTTTACCTGGGTGTTGCCTGCGCTTGAGGAATTGAGGAAGAAGGAAGTGGATGTTATAAACTTGGTAGCGGTAAGTGACGTGAACCTGGAGAGGGCCAAGGCCTTCGCTAAGAGGGCCTCCATTAGTTTAGGTAAGACGCCCGCAGTCTACAGCGACTACAGGGAGATGCTTAAGAAAGAGAAAGATGTGGAGGCGGTCTATATAGTGGTGGATCACGCATCACACCACAGGATAGCCGTGGACTGCCTTAACGATGGGAAACACGTCCTAGTGGAGAAGCCCCTGGGAGTGACAATGAGGGCTGCCAAGCTTATAATTGAGGCAGCCAAGTCCAATAATAGGATTCTGGCCGTTGCCGAGAACTATAGGAGGAGGCCTTTGGATAGGGCGATTAAGTGGAGCGTGGAACGTGGAATGATAGGATCACCCAGGTTCTTCACCTGGATAAGTTCAAGCTACAATCTAGGGGCTTTAACAGTGGGTTTCTCCGGCTGGAGATTAGACAAGTTCTATGCAGGGGGAGGCTTTACCTTGGATGTAGGGGTACACTTCGCCGACTTATGGCGGTATATCCTGGGGGAGGTGGAGGAAGTCTCAGCTCACTCGAGAACCTACGAGCCCTTTAGATACGAGGATTGGCCTAAGAGATCTAAACCAGTGCCAGTCACTGTGGAGGACACGACCGTTTCAATCCTCAAGCTCAAGGGGGACATGGTGGGGGTGTTCCTCTGGACCACGGTAGCCCCAGGGGAGGGATATGAGCAGTGGGTGATCTATGGAGACAAGGGTTCTCTGAGCTGGCAAAAGGGGTTCATGTCACCAGGCGAGGGAGGAGTAGGGACGTTCTCATTATCCCCACGGGAGCTGGTGAGCACCATGATGAGTAGCCTACCTCAGGAGGTTAAGGAGAAGTGGTTCCCTAAGGGAGTGGGGGTGGAAATGGGGAGCTTCGGTGTGTCAGTGGAGCTCCTGGATTTCACTGATAGTATCATAAACCATAGGAAACCAGAGGTGGACGGGGAGGAGGGAGCCAAGGATGAGGCTGTGATCCTAGCGATGTACGAATCCTCGTTTAAGGGGGGCAAACCGGTGGCAGTGAAGGAGGTGGAGGAGCTAGAAGTGGAGGACTATCAGAGGGAAATCAACGAGAGATTGGGACTGAAATAGGAGAGCTCATAGGAGTTCAGACCTGACTTTCTAGGAGCTAATCAGTGAGACTAGGGGTAAGGCCAAGGCATTCGTAATACCACACGTAAACAGCTTATTCAAGGTTAATGAGAACCCTAAAGCAGCTAAGGCCTGGTCAAGGTTTTCACATTGAGGAGACTATTCGTTGATTTAGTGAGACTTAGCGTTGCCGTAGTCTTCTTGGGCTCAGCAACCTCAATTACCATATTTAACACTGCTGTATTCTCATGCTGGTTACTGCATACCGGCTTGATTAGCATTGTTGATATACATGACTGCGCATGGTTATATGCATGATGAGCGGGATTGAATGGTGCGGATGGTTCTGGGGCTCATTCCCTGGCGGGCCCGGTGGGATTCGAACCCACGACCTACGGGTTAAAAGCCCGCCGCTCTAATCCAGGCTGAGCTACGGGCCCATCCCCAGATTACTGTGTTAACCCTTAATAAGCTTATCTTTAGTCTCATTTAATTGAAGGGACACAGGAGGTTTAGAAGCCGTTATTGCAGTAAGCCACGGGTGGTATTGAGGGCTAGGTTTGTGCGTATGTTTTAATTAGCAGTATTATTGACCCTTATTTAGATGCATAGGTATGGTTATTTTGAGCAGTTTGATGAGAGGACGGCCCGGGTGTATAGGTTTGTGGAGGTGGCCCTAGGTTGGGCATACTCCTTCACGGCTAATTTAATCAGGAAAATAGTTAATGCCCCAGCCAGGGTGCTTGAGATAGGGCCGGGGACTGGGATGTTGGCTAATAGGCTCAGTGAGCTTGGCTACCACGTTGTTGGTGTTGATGCGAGCATGGCAATGCTTAAGAGGGGTCATGGCAGGTTCTGGAGACCGGACTTCATCAATGGGGGTAGTTGGGCCCTACCGGTGATTGATGATTCATTCGACGTTGCCATGACCGTGTTCACGCTACACCACTGGGGTGACCATGAGTCGTCGATGGTTAACGTGGTGAGGGTCCTGAAACCTGGGGGAGTCTTCATAGTTGTTGAGGCTGATGGGGACTTGTTTGGCAGAGTGATTAGCCACTCATGCACTGCCAAGTGCCTTAGCTACTCGGCGAGGTACTTCAACAGCGTAACCATTAGGAGGAGGTTCCCGTTAATAATAGCAATAGCCAAGGAGCCCCGTAAGGAACTGGCTAAACCCTAATCTTAAGGCAACCATGCCTCAGCACCGTTATGACCGGCATATATCCTTCACGGCCCCGCTTAAACCCGCACTCCCCAGTAGCCTGCTCACCCTCCTCTTAAGTTCACTTGCCTTATTGTGGGAGTGGAGTATGGGTATTGGCATTTGGGAGCCTGCACAAAGCCTCTTAACTAGGCTTAGGGCACTGCCCAGTGATATGCCGTGGCCAATGCTCACGTAGGTGGGTTTACTGGGCGCGCACTGAATAACCCAGCCAATTACCTCGTTGGACACCGGGTCCAGTATCGGCCCCTCACCATGGTTAACCTTACCGTATAGTAGCGACTTAGCCACGCCAATTGTGGGTATGTTCATGCACACCCCGAAGTGGCTGGCTATACCCAACCTGAAGGGGTGCGCCCTACCGTGCCCATCAATGAGGACCACCTGCGGTTTGCTCTTAAGCTTAAGGTAGGCGTTAACCATGGGCTTCAACTCCCTGAAGGAGAGCAGCGTGGGTACGTAGGGGAAGGAAACCTCACCAACCCAACACCCCCACTCAACAACCAGCCCCCTGCTTAGGGAGTAGGTACTGGCAACCGAGATGCCTATCTCCAAGCCGCCACGCTCCACGTAGGCTACGTCAATCCCTGCAACTAGGTCAATGGCCTTAACGTCAACCAGGTCCCTCTCCACCACCCTACTGGCCAACAACCTCTGTATTGACCTAGCCACCTCCAGATGAAACCCCCTAGGCACCTTGGACTTAACGTAACCTTCACTGGGCCCCCTCGAAACCCTCACCACAATCCACCACTTACCCGGTTAACGGGGCACACGGCACTATTAAGCTTAAAGCCAAGGCGCCATGGCCAAAGCCGGCTAATGTGGTACTTGATTTAAGCTGCGTTAAGCATAAGGTATGCATTTAAGATGGCCGATATTACATGGCTCCTTGGCGAAATGTTTAAAAGGCCTATGAAGTATGGCCCCTAACCGCACCGCCCGCGTGGAGCGCCGCAGATCCCGGGTTCAAATCCCGGCGGCCGCACCACCTTTCCCTCCCTTCTACGCCACCTAACCACCGGCTGGGTGAGGTTAAGACACTGCTTATCGTAATCTAAATTTTAAGGCTTGCTAATCTCCACTACTTCCCCCTACGCCTTCTCGAAGCCTAGTACATCTGCGAAATTACCTAGGTCAAGTAGTCCATGCCCACTGAAGCTAACCAGTATAGTCTTCCTTTCACCGGTCCTCTTAGCCTCATCGGCAATCTCCTTTATGGCTGGTAGCGTGTGTGCGGTCTCCGGCGCTGGTACATAGCCCTCAACCTGAGCGAAGATCTGAGCCATCTTGAAGACGGACTCCTGGTCGTAATCCCTGCCCTCAACGTAACCCTTGCTCATTAGGTATGATAGTGTTGGAGCCACTGCATGGTACCTCAACCCACCTGCATATATTGGTGGTGGAATGAAATCAGAGCCTATTGTGTACATCTTCAACTGGGGCAGTACCCTACCCGCATCAGGGTCATCATACCTGTAGATGCCCTTCGTCACCTTAGGCACCTCCAAGGCGCCCACCGCAATGTACCTGCGCCTCACCTTACCACTCCTAAGCTCATCACCTATGAATGGATAGAAGGCCCCACCCCAATTACTCCCACCACCCACAACCCCTATCATCACGTCCGGGTCCTCCCCAATCAACTCAAGCTGCCTCTTAGCCTCGAGACCAGCCACCGTCTTGAACATTATGTCGGCGTTTATGACGCTTCCAACCACGTACTTACCATTATTCTTAAGGGCGTACTCAGCGGCCTCCGTTATGGCGACACCCAGGCTCCCTGGGTGGTTTGGGTTCTCCTTAAGCAGCCTCCTACCGAACTCCGTTAACTCACTTGGGCTTGGGTGGACACTGGCCCCGTACATCTGAATTAGGAACCTCCTCAGGGGTTTTGCGTAGTAGCTTGCCTTAACCATGAATATGTGAGCCTTCACCTTAAATAAAGCCGCCGCTAACGCCACAGCTGAGCCCCATTGACCAGCACCAGTTTCAGTGGTTACCAGGCTTGCCCCATCCTTAAGGGCGTAGTAAACCCAGGCCAGGGCTGAGTTTACCTTGTGACTACCTGTGTAGGTGTACCCCTCCATCTTTAGGTATATTTTAACCGGCGCATCAAGGTACTCCTCAAACCTCCTAGCCCTAATTAGAGGCGTGGGCCTACCAACCTGGAGATACCTCTCCCTAACCTCCTCAGGTATCTTAATGAACCTCTCCGTGGAGAACTCAAAACTAAGGGGTTCCGAGGGTACAACCCTCTTCAACAAGTCAAACCTTTTGCCATTATCAGGGTCTTGGGGTGGTGGTAGTGGTTCAGGGAGGTCTGCGAGGATGTTGTACCAGTGGTCTGGTATTTCATCAGGGGGTAGGTCCACCCGGTACTTACCTAGTGAGCTACCCAGATAGTAACCACCAGCTTTAAGCCAGACTCCACCCATTTATAAATGTAGGCTAATGGTTAATGATGAAGTAACTGGCCACTGCATAACCTAAGTGACCAACCATGCGCCAGGAATTGACTAACTAATGATACCCAGCGTACTCCAGTAGCCTGCTTAAAGCTTTATATATTGGCTATGGACCTATGAACTGTGCAGAAGTTGCCGAAGCTGGCTTAATCCCATGGCGTATAAGAAGGTTAGGCTTGAGGAGACCAGGGTTGAGGCTGAGTTGGCTAGGAAGTTCCTGGAGCAGGGCCTCACCAGGAATGCAGCTAGCAAGGTTTTCCAGGCCTGTAAGGCTCTTGTGGCGGCTCTGGCGGTGGATAAGATGGGCGAACTGGAGAAGATGTATAGTGGTGTGGTTAAGATTAGGGGTGGTAGGAGGGTTAAGAGGTCGGAATGGGTAATAGCCATTATGCCGACTAACCACTTAAAGGAAGTTGCCATGATGATTAGCGATAAGGTTAACTACATGGCAAGCATAGCGATACTACTCCACCAGTACCAGTACAACGGCCCGGATAGGGAGGGGGTTCTAAGCCCCTATAGGAGTGACGAGGCGGCTGAGAACGACATACGACTGCTTATTAATGAGATTGAGGGGATGCTATTAACGCTTTCAGCATAGGGCGGCGCATCCTAAAGTGATGTAACGCCTGGGTAACCATTTTAAATGTGCCTGGGCTGGTTAGTAACGTGTTCATTGGTAGGGAGGAGGAGAGGATTCTCAGGGAGGGGGGTTACTTGGCCAAGGCCCTTGAAACCATCATTAAGGTTGGTGATGCCGTTAAGGCCGATAGGCTACTGGACGTGGATACCGTCCACGTGAGCGGCGTCAGCTACTTAACCATAGGTGAGGCTGGGCTGGAGTACCTTAGGGATATTTCAAGCAGTGGAGCCAGGTTCAGGGTCTTCACGACGGTTAACCCGGCTGGGGTTGAGTACGGTAACCTTAACTTACCCATCAGTGAGCACTTCATGAGGAAGCAGATGGAGGTGGTGGATTACCTGGCGAAGATGGGGGCAAGCCTGTGGCTAACCTGCGCACCCTACGAGTTCATTAGGCCTCAGCCGGGTTCAATACACGCCTGGGGTGAGTCAAATGCCGTAGCCTACATCAACTCCGTTAACGATGCCTACACTGAGAAGCTACCGGGGCCGTTCACCATAATCGTTGCCATAGCCGGTAAGGTGCCTAGGTTCGGGCTTTACGTTGAGGAGAACAGAGTCCCTAGGGTTATTGTTAAGGTTAATGCTAGGTTAAACCCGGTTAAGGCCGGTTTACTGGGCAGGGTAATTGCAGGTAAGCTAAAGGGCGAGGTACCACTGGTGGATTACGATGGCTGGGATAGGCAATTACTTAAGTCATTCCTAGCCAGCTACGCAACCTACTCCCCAACCCCACTGGCCATTATCAAGGGGATTAATCCTAACTGGAGCAGGTACGCAGCCATGATGGATAAACCCGATAAATTAACCGTGGATGAGCCCGAGTTGAGGTATGAGCAACCCAGGGACTATGATGCACTCTTCATGGGCTGCCCCCACGCAAGCCTAGAGGAGATAATGACAGTGGTGCGCGTCCTTGAGAAACATGGCTTTAGGAGGCTTAGGAAGCCACTGATCATATCAACGTCAAGGTTCGTTAGAGGCATGATGAACCCTGAACTGGTTAGTAAGCTTAGGGAGGCTAACGTAATTTTAATCACAGACACATGCCCAATGGTATCCCCAATATTCAATGGGTTAGGCATTAGGAGCACGGCAACCCCCTCATCCAAGGCAATGTTCTACTTACCTAGGCTTGTTAACGTGAATGCAATGCCCTGCAGTATTGAAGATTGCCTGGAGGGTGTCCTCAATAATACATAGTTGGGTAATATTGTGATGATGCCGTTAACGGTGAATGAGCGCTGTAGGCATTATGGACTTAACCTGAGGTAAACCTGGTCATTTTACATATAAGTCTTTTAAAAGAGACATTCAGTACAGGGCGTGGCAACCCTTAGGTATAGGTGCCCCTACTGCGGAACCAGGTTAACCATGATTAGCGGTGGTGATGAATTAATGGTTGGGTGCAGTAAATGCGGGATATACGTCATCGTTAACGTTGATGATGCGTTAAGGGAAGTAGACAGTAATGTTTCGAGTGAATCTGTTGAAAAGGCATTGGCCAGGGTTATGTATAAGAAGTACCTCATGTACTCGGTTAAGGCAATGGCCGTGAGGGAGAGCGCTAAAAGTATTAATAACTCCCCCCAAGGTAGATGACGTGTGGTGGAGCTGAGCACAAACGAGGAGTACGCTGAGAAGATGAGGAGCTTCCTAATGCAGTTATCCAATAAATTAAACGTAAGCCTAAACTGGGTTATAGACATTTACTATTGGCTATCCGACAACGTTAAGGCTAGGGAGTTCCAACTTGAGGATGAGGCTAATAGGCCCACTAGGGCTGAGATAATAAGGATATTCGATGATGGGAAGGGGGTTGTTGGTGTTAGGCTTAGGTTCTCGTCGGACAGTAGGAGGAATGAGTACTACTACACCACTGTTGGCAAATACGGCGCTAAATGCACCTGCGAGAGGAATATGATTAACGGTAAGGTGTGTAAGCACATAGTAGCCGGCTTAATATTAATGAACGTGATTAACGTTTTAAAGTATGGCAGGGTTATTAACCTGGATGAGTTCAGGTGGCTTAGTGAGGGAGGTAAAGGAGGCTTACGAGAGGATAGCTGAGGTTTTCAGGGAGTCTAGGGGGAAGCCTTGGACGTGGGTGTTTGATAGATTACCCAACAGAGTGTATGACACAATACTGGATGCCGGATGCGGCAATGGGGCAAACATCCGCTACGCTGTTTCAGCACTAAGATACCGGCTGTACGTGGCGTGTGACGTATCCTACAACATGGTTAAGGGCGTCCAGGGTGAACTAGGCGGCATCATTGACGTTGTTAACTGCGACATTAGGCTACTGCCACTGAGGTCATCATCAGTAGGCCTATATCTGGCGATAGCTGTACTTCACCATTTAAGTAAGCCGGATAGGGAGGCGGCGTACCTGGAGGCCGTTAGGGTTCTTAGGGGTGGTGGCTTGTTCGTGGCCACTGTGTGGGGCTGCGGTAATGGGGGTGGTTGCGATAGGCGCATTAAATGGGCATGGCGCCTTAAGGAGCCTGTGTACAGGTTTTACCACCTATTCGTTAAGGGGGAGTTGGAACATGAGGTTGCTAACCACATGGCGGTTAAGTTGAGTGATGAGGTTTGGGTTGGGCGTAGGGTTAATTACATAGTCCTAGCTAATGCCGTGAGTAAAGACGCTTGAAAACTTAACGGCACTAAATGGAAACCACGGAGTAAACTGCACTGCTTAGGTTTATCCTCTTAACCAGGTCGTAGTTATGCACCTCGGCTATTATGAACTTATCCCTCGTTAACTCAGCTAATAGGCCCAGTAGGACATCCCAAGTATCACCATTCATGCAGTAGTCCAGGTTATCCACAAGCAGTACATCACCCCTCCTCATCAGCATGACTTGCGTCGCCACGGCTAAGATTGTCCTGAGGTGGCAGGGTAGTGGGCCGCCAACCCTGAAGTTACCCTTACTATCCTTAAACCCTATTGTTAAGCTGCCGTTGAATAAACCAACCCTAAGAGACTTGTACCCAAGCTTAGCCAGTGCCCTTCTAAGTAGCCCAATTTCCCCATCGAACTTCGGGTTCATGTACAATTCAGCCAGGGCCTTAATAACCCCCTCCCCATTTCGCCCAATCCACTCCACGTGGTCTAGGGACCTCTCACTACCCTCATACTCGAAGTAGGGGCCTATTAGGTGCACCCTACGGTTAACCAACTCACCTCTAACCAGGTTCATTAAGGCCCTTAACGACTCCAGGACCTCCTCATTACCGCTTATTAACACTGATGCCTCCTGTTCAGGCACCTTTAATGTATCATCACCAACTAGGCTCCATGCATCTATTACGGGGATTTCTATGGGGTGCGTGATCATGGATTTTGAGTCACGTGCCTCAAGGACAAGCAGTGTGTTTCCCCCTGTTTTAACAACCTGCCTAAGCGTCCTTCCATCATGTTCAATCACATACTCAACCTGGTTCTCACCCTCCTTCAAACCAAGTGCAGCAACCCTACTGCTAAGGTCACTATCAACGGTGACCCTAAGCATAATGGTGACCTTACCAAGCCAGTTAACCCTAGACTTAACACTGGCGCCCATGTTGGATAACGTGTTCCAAATAATGTTAATTAACCTCGACTTACCTGAACCAGGAGCCCCAGTTATCAACGTTATGGGCATTAGGTTAATGGCAGCTGATACACCACCCTTCTCCTCAACGGTTAAACCGATTATCATTAATTAAGATGCCTCATAAGCCTTTAAATCTTTACCCATTTCCCTCAATATTGGGGCTGCATTAATTGGCCTTATTATTGAATACAATACCCTCTGGGGTCCCAGCTTTGTAAAACACATCATACGTAATCCTGAATCCTAAACCAAGGCCCTTAATCCTACGCATACTAATGCTAATATCAGTGGGAATCTAGGGTAGATTATGAAGTGCAGGTTACTGCGGATGCATTGGAAATCTTTTAAACAGTGATAGTGTTGATATTTAGAGTGGGTTCTGAGATTAACAGAATTGCTGTGCTTAATGGATTAAGGGCCCTTGGGTTCTCGCTCATTTGGCCCTACGTGGGTTTCATACTCTATAAATTAGGCTTACCCTTTTGGTTAATAGGGATATACTACAGCACTCAGATGGCTGTCAGCTTCATATCCCAGGTAGTGGGTGGCTTGTTAACCGACTTGATGGGTAGGGTTAAACTCATGATTATAGGTAACGTTGGAGCTGGGGTATCGTTAATATTAACGTACCTGCTTATTAAATTGAACGTAGTCGTTATGCTACTCCTACTAACCCAATCCATGTTCAACGGCATGTTCGCAGTGGCAAGTTCAACAATAGTTGGTGACCTGGAGAGAGGCGTGGTTAACCTGATCAGGGCGTATTCGAGGATAAGGGTTGGTGCTAATGCCGGTTGGGCACTGGGCCCGTTGATAAGTGGCTACGTGATGTATTACCTCGGCTACGGTTACGTATTCCTAATAACGGCCTTAATCGCGTTATCCGCAACACCAATAATACTCACGTTGAGAGGACTAGAGAGGAGGGTGATGTCCTTCAGGCTGATTAGAGTTAACGTCGATTTCGGCCTATTCCTGGTACCCACAATAATGCTCTTCTCCACAATGGGTTTAATGGGCTTCGCCCTAACAACCTACTACAATGTAGTCAAGCACATCGCAATTTCCAACATAGGCTTAGTATACGCGCTCAATGGGTTCATGGTTGTCGCCCTTCAGGATAGGGTCGGTAGATTCCTGTCAAGCAGGGATGTGAGGGTTTGGCTCATCTACGGCTCTTTAATATACTACGTGTCGTATAGCCTAGTCTCCCTTGTGGAGAACATATATGAGGCATTGCTAGACATAGCCCTAGTCACCGTGGGTGAAATCATAGTGTCGCCGATAGTGCAAGCCTTGGCCATGAGCATGGCCGAGGAGGATAAGAGGGGGCAGTACATGGGTATTTTTGGCCTAGCCACAAGCATAGGCAGGACCATGGGTTCAGTCTTATCCAGCGAGGCCATGCAATTCATGTTAAATGACCCATTGGCGCTGTGGCAAGTTTTGTCACTGCCGGCGGCCGCATCGGCCATCATATATACATTACTGTTTAAACTCAACCGTAGGTTAATTAACTTAGTTAAGGTTATCTAGGCAAGTACATTGCCGTACCTAAGTAGGATCTCCCTCATCTTTAATGCGTCCTGTTCGAGGAGCGGTGACTCGTTGATTATGGTTATCTCAATGTCCTCATCGGCTAATTCCTTGGCGAGTGGCTCGAAGGGTGGGTTATTGGTGTCTATGGGCTCGTGTTCATCAACCCACTCGCCATTTCTATACCTCACGCAGGTGAAGTGGGTGTGCATGGCTTGATTTCCGAAGTAGCTCCCCCACATGTCCAAAACCTCCCTGTAGTTTATTGATCCACCATTCCTAGCGTAGACGTGGCCCCAGTCCACTACAGCCACGACCTGCGGGTTGTTAACCTCCTTAACCAGCCTAAACGTTTCCTCAAGACTCCCGAACTGACTCCTCCTAGCCATAACCTCTAACCCGAGCTTCACGTGACTAACCCCATTCTCCCTCATCCAGTCAATTAACTTGAGCACATTGTCCTTAACCGAGTTATAGCAGCCCTCAGGCCCCATCTTACCGTAGTATGCTGGGTGAAAGACCACCACAGTAGCCCCCATGGCCTCACCCCTATCTAACGACTCCTGAAGTCTCCTTAAACTGGCCTCAACCTTCTCGGACTCCTCGCTGCATAGGTTTATGAAGTACGGTGCATGTATGGATAACCTAACCCCAAGCTCCCTAGCCAGTTCACCAGCCTCCTTAGCGGCATCCCTACTCATCCTAACCCCCTGCACGAACTCAACCTCCATCGCGTTTAAACCAACGTCCTTAACATACCTTATCCCATCCAGCGTGCCAGCACCCCTCTTACCCTTAAGCCCCAGTGGTACCCCAGCTGGCCCTAGGTAAACCTTAGCCATCCGTGTGGGTCTCGGTTTAAACTTTAATTAAGTTAACCCGCTAGCCAGGTTCAGGTTTTGTTAACCAGCTGGGTCTCTTACTCATGAATACCAACGCCGAATCCCTAATCTCCGGGGGTAGTTCACTTACTTGGGCTACACTGCTTATCAACTTAACCTCACCCCTCAATAGCGAATCCCTCACCACGCCACTCCCAACAGCCTTAAGCCCCCTGAGCACCGAGTCCTTAATGGACCTAACCCTCCTAGCTCTAATGACAACCCACCTCCCACCCCTAATGAAGGGGCCTATTACGTCACCTGAATCAATGTACTTGCTGATGAACACATCTGATTCCTCAGTCCAGACGGGTGGGCCCACGTGCTCCTCTAGGGGTGGTAACTCAGCTTCCTCAACCGTAATCATGATCACTACGTACCTGTCCTGGGGTGTGTATAGGCCTATGTCCACTGGCTTGAACCCATCCCTTTTAACAATGTTCCAAATTGACGATGCAATGCTCCTCAATTGACCCCACACAATATCTTCAACGTAACCCCTAGGGTAATCCCCATAAATGACCAGCGTTGGTGCCGTGACACTTGGCCTAGGTACTGGAGCTACATCCCTGAAGAACACCATGCTTGGGTACTTGAGTAGCCGCCTTGACGCGGCTATGAAGGTGGCCATTGAGTCCAGTGAAACAGCCGCGGCAACGTTTCTATTGGGGTCGATTGGGTCAATGACCACCAACGGTGCGTTAAACCTAACGCCACCATGCGCCGTTAAGCTAATCCTAACCCTGAATGGTACCCAACCTGAGGCGGCCTTAACCACGTTCAGGAAGCCCCCGTAGGCTATTGTAAGTAACTCCGCCAAGTAGCCGCTGAAGCCCTGTACCTTAACCTCAGCCCCGTATACACCTATCCTCTTCATCATGAGCTTAAGTAGCCTAACATCGTCCTCAAGCCCCCTTAACCTATCCCTAAGGTAAAGCGTATGGAGTGGTGATCTATCAGCAGCCGTGATGGGCTTCTCACCCATGCTCATCCTTATGCACGGCACCACATCAACGTTAAACCCATTATACGCCAATGTTAAATATGGGTGCTGGGCGTAGTTCATAACCCAGTTAATCCCCCTCCTAGAGAGTGCATTAGCCAGCTCTCTGATCAACTCACCTGACTTAACCATGTCAATGTACCTTTCATTACGTGGAAGTATTATGAAGACGTCTATGTCCCTATCCCCAGGTAGCCATGTGTTATGGGCAATTGAACCCTGTAGGGTAACCTCACCCTCAAGTCCAAGGGACCTAACCTCACCACTAAGCATCTCGGTAATCGCCTTAACAACCTCATTGACGGCATTAACTTCCTCTTGACTCGGCTTAACTAGCCTAAGCGCCTCCTCAACAACATCCTCCACCCTAGCCACACGCCTCACTAACACTCGACGCTTTTAACCTACTTATAGAGCTTAAAGTAGGCAAAAATAGAGTATACGACTTTTTAAGGCTGTAACGGTGTTGGTTTAGCTTTAAGATTAAACCAGCTATCCACTTAAGCTCATTCACTTTCCGTTTCCGTTTGGTTACTGGGTGACCCCTCACTCTCTTTAATGGGTGTTACCGTTATTAATGGTTTGTTAACTACATATGGTGGCCCATGCGGATTGTCATTAACCACGTAGTAGATTGTTACCGTCACCGTGTAGTTACCTGGAGCTAGGTTAACCGTTGCCTCATCCCTCTTAAGGTTCAAGGTCACTGACCGACCCCCTATATCAAGGACCACTGTTAGGTTGCTGAAGACATCATCAAGGCCGTCATCGTGCAGCTTTACATTGAAGTAGCCTGTGGAGTTGACGTAAAGATGGGCAGTGGCGCTGATGCTGCCAGCCATACCTGGGGTTAGGTTGCCTAGGTTAACGTATACCGGTATTGCCACGCAACTTGGGGGTGGGGCTGTTTCGGTTTTCATGGTTGTTTGTGGTGTTTATTTTTCGTTGATGGTTAATCCCTGGTTAGATTTATAAAATTTATAAACCTAGCCTTAATACCTTTAATTGGTTACCCTGGGGTCCCGAGATCCGCAGAGGCTGGGAACCGCGGGCGACCGTTGGGGAGCCACTGCGGTGAGCGGCCCCAGGGAGACCGTTGAGAGGTAGATGGCGGGGAGCCCATGAAGGGCTAGGAACCGCCACCTACTGAGAAACGGTAATACTAGGTGGTAGCTTATGTACACTAAGACCCCGTGCATATCCATAGCAACCACCGTGCCGGTAAGCCCAACCGCGAGCACTAGTGCTATCAATGGCCAACTCTTCATTATACCTAATTCAATTCTAGGGTTTTTATTTGTTTCTAGCTGAGTAAATTAAATTGAAAAACTGCTATAGCTTAGTGATTTACATTAACCATGAGTTATCATGCTGAGCATGTTGTCTAATGCATCCACTAGGGCTTGGGCGTGCTCCCTACCGTGTATTATTGATGGTAGTAGGTGCGGCATGTGTTCAGTCATGTACAGTATGCCGTTGACCCTCATGTAGAGGTGCATTAGGTCATAGAGCGACTCATCAATCCTCAACTGGTAGGCCTCCCTAACATTGATGGGCTTACTTGTGGTGAAGTGGATCCCAATCATGCTGCCTACCCCGGTGGCCCAGCATAACCTATCGTGGCCCTCGCAAACCTCATTAATCCTCCTGCGGGTCCAATCCCAAAGCTCGTTGAACTGGTCATAGATGCTCCTGTTCCGCCTCAGGTAATTTATCATCGTGTAGCCGGCCGTTAATGTAATCACGTTACCTGTGAATGTACCACCGTGGAAACTCCTAGCCCTTGCGTTAGGCCTCTTAACCTGGTTAAGCAACTCCATGATCTCCGAGGTGGATGCAATAGCCCCCGCCCCTGGGTATCCACCACCGATTATCTTGCCTAGGGTCACTATGTCGGCTTTAACGTTGAAGTACTCCTGCCCACCACCAAGGGCTAGCCTGAACCCCGTAATAACCTCGTCGAATATTAGGAGGGAACCATACCTCATGGTCAATTCCCTAACCCCCCTCAGGTAGTTGGGTTGGGGTTCGATACAGCCCCCTGAACCCGGGACAGGCTCAATTATCACTGCCGCAACATCGTGGCTGCTTAATACCCTCTCCAGGGCGTTTAGGTCGTTGTAGGGCACAACCAGCGTGTACTTAATGTACTCCTCAGGTAGGCCAAGGCTCTCGGGACCCTCGAAGGGTGGGTTGACACCCACGTGAAGCGCGTCATAACCCCCATGCCAGCCACCCTCAACCTTAACTATGTACTTGCGCCCTGTGTAGGCCCTAGCCAGCCTAACGGCGTACATGTTAGCCTCGGTGCCGCTGTTGGAGAACCTAACCATCTCAGCGTTTGGTATCACTTTGGTTAATAACTCGGCGTACTCAACCTCAAGGGTGTTTGGGTAGCCTAAATGCGTGCCATTGAGAGCTGCCTCGTTAACAGCCTTAACCACGAAGTCGGGTGAGTGCCCCATTATGTGTGCCCCATGGCCCATCCAGTAATCCACATACTGATTACCATCAACATCCCATACGTTAACCCCCTTAGCCCTAGTCACGTATATTGGGTATGGCTTGAAGAACCTTATCTGATACGTGGTGCCACCTGGGAGTAGCGCAGCTGCCCTATTGAAGAATTCAAGGGATTTACGGGTCCTAGACCTGTAATCAGCCTCAAGCCTACTCATTAATTCCTTAACCCTGTCACGCAGATTAACCATACCTCAACAGTCAAGGTCGCTGGGCATTAGTATTAATCTGTTTCCCTTTATTTTAAGCCTCAGTTAAAATCTCATTGGCCACTTCACTAAAGTACCTGTTAACTAACTCATCCATAAGGGACCTTAACTCATCATCATGGCTCTTGATAGTTGTTAAAAGGCTGCTTAACTCCCTGTTGGTTAACTTACCCTCGATACATGCCTCATAGCACTCCTCGTACAGGCTCCTTAACTGCTTTATTGAGCTTAATGTTAAGCCGTGTTTCGTTAATACATCATTCTCCTTCTCAATGTGGCTACCTAACACCCTAATTAGCCTGCTACAGTTAATTCTACCCCCAGCCACCTCCATGATTAACTTAACCATAATAACGTGCTCAACCCTCAGGACTGAGAGGTACGTCGCCGTTAAGTTGAATAGCTCCTCAGTATTCATTAACCATCAGCCGTAGAAGGGCCTCTGTGTAATTAAATTACTCATCATTAAGCCTAACGGTGGTGTGTAGCCGGCTATGTTCTCGTCAACCACGGCTATTCCACTAGCCCTGTTAATTCCAACTATAACCAGGTCGTTGGGTAGTATGTAGCCGCTTGGGGACTGTAGGCCGTAAGCCCACGAAAGCACGCTGACCATGAATGAGTAGTAGTTGCCTAGGGTTGAGTTGAACTTAACGGCGCAGGCCGTGTAGTTAACGTCACCGACTCCTAGGCTCGATAACTCGCTAAGCATGTCACTTAGGCTAATGTTTAGGGCTAGCGTGGCGTTCTCATGAACCTTCATGCTGAACCACCTGAGGAATTCGAGGGAAGCGGTCTTGTTAATGCTGTAGGCGCATATGTACAGGGGTAGGAACCTCTGGGTAACAGCACCACTGGCACTATTATAAGTAACCGTGTTGGGTATCATGACTAGGTTAACCTCACCCCCATTAATCATGCCCATTATTGTTGAGTTAAATACGTTGCTTAACGTGTAGTTAGCATCATCATAGGGGTTAATGAAGTAGATGACCCAGATTGGGGCTGTTGAGTTACCGTACTGTAGACCCAGTGTAGACGCCATAGTTACCATGTCCCCTATATGATGGTTGAGCACTACATAGGTTGGTGTAAACTCCACACCCTTACTTGGCTTAAAGGCATGTACAAATATTGAGAATACCGCAGCTGCAACTATGATAGCTATGGCCACGTACGTTATCAATGCGTCCGTGTTCATTAGACACCGCTTAGGTTTGGTGTTTAAATGCTTTAGCCAAATGACTAATCAACGCACCTAACTATGTTGTGGCCCGAGGCCTTCCTCAACCTATTCATTACGGCTAGGCCAATCCCAACCTCAGGGTAACCCTCGGCAATGGCCACGTCTGCATCGATTTCATCAATCAACCTTAATGAATGGAATAGGTTCTTAGCCACCGTGTACAGGTTAACCCTCGACCCAACCTCAATGACCCTGAGACCTAAGCTCCTGTATTTGCCGCAGGTTTCACTACTGCACAACACCACAACTCTCCTACCCCTCTTAACCTCATCCATGGCTAGATCCATTGTTAACTTAACTAGGTTATCCAAGTCACTGCACTCAACCACAGTCAATGGTTTATTCGGGGCGTAGTGCCTATACTTCATTCCGGGGGCTAGGGCCTCCTTAAACTCGCCAAGCCCAAGGGCCTGCTCGGGGATCCTAATATCGCCGAACAGCCTCCTCAACTCCTCCAGTGTGAAGGGGCCTGGTCTATAAAGTACTGGTGGTCTCTTGGTGTAGTCTATTATCGTTGACTCAACGCCGAAGAAGGTTTCACCTCCATCAATGATAACGTCAACCTTACCCCAAAGGTCCTTAATAACGTGCTCAGCCCTGGTTGGGCTTGGCTTACCGGATAGGTTGGCGCTCGGCGCTGATATGGGGGTGCTCAGCCTTATCAGCATTAAGGCCACTGGGTGGGCTGGCATCCTAACGGCAATCGTATCCAACCCGCAGGAGGCTACTGGGCTAATCCTTGCACTCTTCCTGAGTATCACTGTTAATGGGCCGGGCCAAGCCACCCTAAGCCTCTCCTCAAGATCATCAGGAACCTCCTGGGCTACCTCGTGAAGCTGGTCGAAGGTTGATACGTGAACTATGCTTGGGTTATCCATGGGCCTATTCTTAACCACGTAGATCCTCCTAATGGCGTCATCATTATACGTCGATGCGCCAAGGCCATAAACAGTCTCAGTGGGGAAGGCTACTAAGCCACCTCTCAATATAACCTCAGCTGCCTTCTTAATCTCAGACTCATCGGGCTTAATGGGATCCACCTTAATGAGCATCGTCATGGCTCATCAACCCACGTCTTAGCACTTAAAAATACTTTCCGGTCAAACTATGTTCACACAATGCAATGCTTATGTTAATCACGGTTGAAAGGAATGAACCAATTCCTTAAAGGCCTCTAAATAGCTGTGAATGCTAAGATCAACCCATGGCCTCGTCCAAGATGCTTACTGGTACACCCCTAGTCTCAACACCCCATATGTACCAGGCTATGGACACTAAGGCACCGATTGCGTACAGTATCAGGTTGACCAGTAGGTACTGGTAGGTGTTTAATGTGCTGAGGAGGTAGTACGTCAGTACTATGAAGATGCCCCAGGCTATTAACCTAATCACCCCTATCCACGTCCCCCTAGTCCTTGTCGGGAATAACTCAGGCTCAAGCAGCGCCCTAACTGCCCAACCAAACTCACTGAAGGCCATGTTTAGGAAGAGTAGGACGTAGAATACTGGTAGTGATGACCTCAGTGGTGTGTTTATGGCTGCGTATATTAGGAAAATCGGTACCATGGTTAATAATCCACCCACGTATGACAGTAATGTGAGTGGTCTCCTGCCTATGGCATCAACCCAAAAGCCTATTAAACCGGCTATTGATGCGCCCAGGTTTGCCAATAACACAACCAGCGACTGAAGCTCAGGGTTACCGCTGAAGGGTAATGATGGCAGGTAAATTATGGTGTACGCCATTAACCCATACGTGGTGATTTGAACTAAACCTATTATGGATAGGAATAGTGCCCTGAACCAGGCCGGTGGGGCCTTTAATTGGATGTTTGAGCCACCCTTGCTTAACACGTACTCAAGTCCCTCACGCCTAGCCACCTCAATGGCCTCATTAACCTTACCCCTGGCTTCAAGCCACTTAACCGATTCAGGTATGCTAAGCCTAACGATGAGCGCTACGAAAACCACCACGAGCGCTGAACCAATCATGGCGTATATTGATGGCACACTGGCTTGGCCTGTGAGCAGCAGTGACACGTATAGTATTGCTGCCGCTAATGCTGCGCCCACATTATCGAAGTTGGGCGTCAGCACAAGCATCATACCCCTACTGCCGCTTGGCATAAGCTCAGTTATGGCCGCCAGTGCAGGTGGCTCCTCACCTCCAACACCAAACTCCGCCAGTGCATACGAAACCATTAATACAGTGAAGGCAACCATGGGGTTAACCAACTGTTTAACATAAAGTGAAGCTGCCATGCCTAACAACCCAACGGTATACATGCTCATGGTGTACACGAATATCCTCTTCCTACCTAACCTATCAGTGAGCACACCCATCGTGAAGTCGCCAAGTACCACGAATACGTAGCCTATTACCACTGATAGGGGGAGTAGCCATGGAGGTATGTAGTCCTTAAAGTAATTTATGGTCATTATACCGCTAGTTGAGACGAAACCCCATATTAGGAAGCCTAGGGCGAAGCTTAGGAAGATTAGGTAGTGCACGTGCCTTAACCCCTCACCTGCACTTCTACTATTCATATTTTATTGGTTACCAATAATTGATTTATAAAGGTTTCGCTGTCAGTCGCGGTCTCCCTCCTCATAAATCAGCGTGGTTCCATATTCATCACACTGAGGCCCTTAGGTACACTGGGCGTAAAAGCTGTGTGGCTATGCCACCGTGCAGCCTAGCGTAAGGGATATTTAAGGGTGTTAGAGCGTTAAGTGATGTTTAAACCCTATAACCTTGAGGAGGGGGCTTACCTGGTTAAGCTGGCTAGGAGGGCTGTTGAGGAGTTCATAAAGAGTAGGCGCGTACTAAAGCCCCCTGAGGATACACCCAGCAGACTGCTTAAGGATAACTACGGCGTCTTCACAACCATAGAGACTGTTAAGGAGAATGGAACCACCGAGCTGAGGGGTTGCATAGGCTTCCCGAGGGGTAACGTAAACACGGCTAGGGCCACCATAAACAGCGCCCTGGCCGCAGCCTTCGATGACCCCAGGTTTGCGCCGCTTGACCCTAGCGAACTCGACTCGGTGTTGTTTGAGGTTAGTGTACTTAGCCCACTTGAGGAGGCTAGGTTTAGCTCACCCAGGGAGCTGGTTAACATGGTTAAGGTCGGCGTTCACGGCCTGGTCATAGAGAGGGGAATGTACAGTGGCTTACTCCTACCCCAGGTGCCTGTTGAGTACTGCTGGGACACGGTAATGTATCTGGATGAGGCCTGTGAGAAGGCTTACCTAAGCCCAGAGTGTTGGGCTGAGGAGGGTACCAGGGTTTATATTTATGAGGCGCAGGTTTTCAGGGAGAGGAAGCCAAGGGGCGAGATTTATGAACGCAACCTACTTGAGGAGTTGAACAAGTGTCATTTTGAGGAAAGGTAGTTGCTGATGAGGCTTCTAGCCACATTAACCTCAACCATTGATAATGGCCTACTGGACACCAACGCACATAAGGTACCCTTGTTAATGGGCATTACGTATACGTTATCATTACCCTTAACAATACTCAACAGGCCTAAGCTATCCCTAATAACCATGGATACGTAATCCCTTAGGGACTCGAAGTCGTATTCACCACTACCCTCAGTAACGTTCATACTTGAGGCATCGATTAGGGCTACCGCATTCACGTTAATCATATCCCTAACCTCAGTTAAACTTGATGGGGCGTAGCTAATCATCATAACCGGAGTCTCCTGAACAACTGCCTGTGGGGCAACTGATTCACTTATCCTTTTATTAATCTCACTAACTATTATGGTTAGATTCTCAATCCTACTGATTAATTCCTCCCTAAGTGAATCTATGGTTGACTTATTCACCTGTGGGTTAACCGCCATACCACCACTCCCGGCGCCCTGCTGTATGTTTATATTGCTTAAATTAACGGAACCACCCTTGGTTGGCTTCACCCCACCCCTCCTGCCCCCTCTAGCCACCAGTAGAATAATCACCACTACGGCAACCACTGCTACTATTATTAGAATTAGGCTGACTAGGTTCATTAATTATTCGGTTTATCTGGGTTAAATATAAATGTATTGTTTCCTGGTTGATCTCAACAGGAGTAAGGCCGATCAGGGTTAGTTTCCTGCCTATGACCCAGCTGGGTTAGACCGCATCATGGATCCATCAATAATGGGAAAAGCCAACATATGCATCAAGGAAGTCCCTAGCTAAGGCAAGACTCAAAGTTAATGGCATAGACCTCTGGAAAATAAATGAGGGCATCCGCGTAGTCGCCATCAACACAATTAGTGGTTAGATAAGAGTAAGGGTGGAACTAAACTACAAATACCCTTAGGCAACAGGTACTAGGCGCATGGTAACTTTGGCAGGATGGTTATGAACACGTGGTAAGGGGTTTTACCTTAGTAGCAGCATATATGGGTGAATCCAAAGGTACACAATAATTATGGTGTAGTTTATTCAGCAGATTAAGGAATCTTTAAAAGCATCTGACAGCGCGGTGGAGCATTGGATGCATATGCCACTTGACATATATGCGGATGTACTTGGGTACTTGTTTTGGTTTCTACTTTTCATAGCTATAATCTCGCCGTGGTTCTCAATGAGGTCACTGCAGCATGCTAGGCTTCGTTTAATTGCCTTGATGGAGCGTAAGTATGGCTATAGGGTTATAACGATGATACATAGGCAGGATGAAGATAGGCTTTTTAGGTGTGCCGGTTTATCGATACATTGATATAGAGGATTCGGAGGCTGTGATAAGGGCAATTAGGGCAACACCTCCAAACGTGCCGATAATGATGATATTGCATACGCCGGGAGGTCTCGTGCTTGCCGCATCCCAGATAGCCAGGGCACTTAAGGCACACCCTGCTAAGAAGGTTGTTGTAGTGCCGCATTACGCCATGAGTGGTGGTACGTTAATAGCCTTGGCTGCTGATGAGATACTAATGGACCCCAATGCGACACTTGGGCCGTTGGATCCGCAGTTAGGGGGCCCTGGGGGGCATGTATCTGCCGGCCCCATCGATACTCAAGGCTGTGGAGTTGAAGGGAAGGGATAAGGTTGATGACCAAACGTTAATACTCGCTGACATGGCCGAGAAAGCGTTGAACCAGGTTAAGGAATTGGTGATTGAGTTAATTAGGGATAAGGTGGGGGAGGATAAGGCTAGGCGAATTGCGGATAAACTCGTGGGTGGGTACTACACCCACGATTACCCAATCACCGTGGAGCAGCTTAGGGAAATGGGATTAAGCGTATCCACAAATATACCGCCAGAGGTTTACGAACTAATGGTTCTTTACCCACAGGCACGCGCAAACAGGCCAGGCATCGAATACTTGCCATACCCAATAATCCCAAGGCCAACAACTAGGGAAGGAGAGAGAAGATGACAAGATAACGTTAATGCAGTATAATGGGTAGTGTCGGTATTATGAACATGAACATTATTGATAAGCCTAGGCCAATGCTATGAATAACCTTACCACTCAATATCGATGTGGATACGGCCGATATTAATAAGGCCAGTGTTGGTACGTGGTAGCTAAACGGTGCCCTGACCGTGACGGCACTTAGGGAACCTGAGAGCACACCATTGACGAACTCCACGAATTCCACTAGGGCAATGTAACTGATTGGTATTAGGACTCCGTAAATTACGTCATCCCTGAACATGGCCTTTAGTTGAAATACAACGGAGTCGACTATCCTAGCCGCCCTGGTCACGAAGTAAGGTGCACCGACACTATAGGCTAGGTCCCTTACCCTGGAGAACTCCCGCTCAATTGTAGATGAACCCACTATCACCCTTGGGTTAGGGTTCCAGGTTAACTCAAGTATAGGCTCCGTTATCCTACCCTCCAGGTTAATCATAAGCCTTAGGAAGCCTAGAAACTGGGGTAAGTATAGCGTGGAGAAACCCAGCGAGAAGGCTATTAATGAATATGGGGCATTATGAGTAATCACATACACTACTAATGCTGACGCAAGGCCAATTACCGTGGGCTTAAGGTAATCGTACTCGTAAATCTTAGGCTGATTAAGGTGGATAATGGGGATTAGGAGCAGTGGCATTAACAGTAGGAGCAGCCCGGCAATGCCGATGCCTATTAACATTACCATCAACGCCTCAACCATGATCAAAGCCATTACGAGGACCAGTATGCTTAAATTAACCTCGCTACTCATCCTTCTCCAATCCTCGACAATATTGCTGAACCTCTGGACCAGGAATTCGAAGTAAGCGTCGTAGCTTATGCCACTCTGCTCATAATGCCTAGCCATGGTTAGTAGGAGTTTACCAGCCTTAGTCAATTCGACGTTATCGCCAATGAGCCTAACGGCCTCATCACTACCAACCAGTGGTGACATAAGCACCAGTAGCATTAAATTAACCACGTCCCTTAACCTCATGGCGGTCACCCACCTCCACATTATTAATACCCAATGCATGTAGGCTAATATTAAAGGTAACTTAACCCTACAGAGCTAAAGCCTAAAAATAACGCATAATCCCCTTACGCATTGTCAATCGTAAAACACAACAAGCCAATGAGAATAGCGAGCCTCGCCCTTTAGGGTTGGGTTTAATAGTAGTGGGGCAACTCCACCCTTAGAAGGGGTGGGGAAGAGTCATATCCATAACTTGATCAAACCTTTAGTAGAGTATGGCGCATCTCACAACTCGAAGCAGCCAATAAGTGGTAGTGCTGTATTATTCCTTAAGATGGGGTAATGGCACCAGCTGGGAAACACTTATAAACCCTTATAATTATCGTGGCCTGGTGGGATCATCCCACTACCCCCTGTCCTGGAAGTAGTGGACATTTCCTTCAGCTATAGGACAGAGAGGGGGCCTCTACACGTTCTTAGAAATGTCTCGTTCACCGTTTATGAGAAGCAGTACGTATCAATAGTGGCGCCTACTGGCACCGGCAAAACCACGTTGTTAAGGATAATAGCTGGGTTAAGGAAGCCTGATAGTGGTAAGGTGCTTTTAATGGGTGAGGAGGTTAGGGGTCCAACACCTAAAATATCCATGATATTTCAAGACTTCGCCCTCTTCCCCTGGCTAACAGCCCTGGAAAATGTTGAAGTAGCGTTACTTCACAAGAGGCTCAGTAAGGATGAGAGGATTAAGCTAGCTAGGAGGTACCTTGAACTGGTTGGTTTAGGGGCCTTTGAGAACTACTACCCAAGGGAGTTGAGTGGTGGGATGAAGCAGAGGGTCGCCATAGCTAGGGCGTTAGCAGCTCAACCAGTGCTCCTTCTGATGGATGAGCCGTTTGCCAATTTGGATGCCATAACCGCAGAGGGTCTTAAGAGCGAGATATACAACATGGTTTTTAACGAGGAGTCCACCGTTAAGGCTATAGTGATGGTTAGTCATAACCTGGAGGAGGTTATTGAACTCAGCGATAGGGTAATCATACTCGGTGGTAGGCCAGCCACCGTGATATCCGACGTGAGTATAGATTTACCTAGACCCAGGTCACCTAGGGATAAGGAGTTCCAGGACTACCTAGACCTGCTTTACGGAGAAATCTCAAAGTCCATGGAACTCGCTGGCATAGCTAAGACTTAAGGGTCAGGGGATCTTAATGGTAACCCTCAGTATTGTCGTTATATCACTGTTAGCGTCGTTAGCAACCATGGCCAGGGTTGCGGCAACCTTAATGATTTCCGTAGTCACAGGTTGGTTCCTCGGCTACGCAGCGGCTAAGAGTGGGGTGGTTGAGAGAGTGTTTCTATCCGTAACGCAAACCCTAGAGTCAGTACCAGTCATCACCTTCTTCCCCATAGTCCTAGTGTTCTTCATAAGCAGGATAGGGGGCTACCTCGGCGTTGAATTAGCCGTCGACTTCCTAGTTTTCACGGCGGTGGTTTGGAACATTTGGGTTGGTGAATACGAGTCGATAAAGACCGTGGCCCAATCCCTCGAGGATGTGGTCAACATGTATAGGTTATCATTCATCTCCAAGTTCACTAAACTGTACATACCAGTAACGATACCGAGGGTGGCCGGCAACATACTTGTGAGCTTCGCTGATGCATTATTCTACATAGTGGTTAGTGAAGTCGTAACCCTAGGGACCAGGAGTTACAGTGTTTTCGGGATAGGGGCTTTAATAGCAGGTTGGACCAGTGAGGGGGAATGGGTCAATGCCATAACGGCATTAATAGTATTGATAATATTAGTCACCGTGGTCGTCTTCCTGGTGCTTAGGCCCTTCGTGAACTGGGCGGTTAAGTATAGTTATGACCCGTATGTTGAGGTTACTAGGGTTGGGGCTAGGAGGCAAACCACAAGCAGATTGAGGGCATCGCTCAGTAGGAATATTAGATACGTTAGGAGGGTTATGGCCGTTGAACGGGCTACCTTACCGGTTTTCGTTAGGGCGACCGGCTACTCAATATACCACAGATTGGCCATTAGGCCGAGGCCAGTGGGCATTTTAACGAAAATGGAGAAGTACGTGGCCATTGGCGTGGGTTTGTTGATCCTGGCCCTGGTGGCCTATGGCATATACTCCTCCTGGGAAACCACCTGGCTACCCATACTCATCAACATATATAATAATTGGGTAACCTACCTCTACTACCTGGGCCTTGACTGGCTTAGGGTTACTATAGTCACCATAGCCTCAATAGCGGTGGCTGTGCCGGTTAATTACCTTATGGTTACTAGGCCTAGGGTTGAAGCCATACTACTACCTGTGCTTGAAGACTTGGCATCAATACCTGTATCCGCCTACCTACCCCTAGTGGCAGTGCCCTTCGTAACAATCATGGCCATTAGGCTTGGGTTAACTGCGTCACTTGAGCTACTGGTCCTCATAGTGGCCTTCCTGAGCACGGCTTGGTACGTGATATACAACATGTACGTGGGCATGAAGACCATACCAAGGAGTCTATGGGATGTTGCAAACAATCTAAACCTATCCACCTGGCATAAGTTAACTAAACTAGCCATACCGGGAGCGATGCCGGCCACGATAACTGGGTTAGCAAGTACCGTTGGCTCAACCTGGGGTGGCCTTGAGATTGCCGAGTATTTCCAGAGTATTAACGGTAAGGTGTACATGGTTCACGGCTACACGGCACTCATGGATTACTACACGGCTGTGGGCAATGTAGTGGGGTTAGAGGCAATGAGCCTCATATTGGCTGTGAACGTTATACTGGTCAGTATATTCCTATGGAGGAATCTGTTCGCACTGGCTAGGCGCAGGTACCGTATGGAGGGTGCCATAACCCTATAACCACACCCAGTGATCAATGGGCCTGTTAGGGACGTGCCGCAGCACTAACGGTGGTTAATTAACCTTAAACATACTTCGCCTTTCAATAATTTAAAGCTTAAAAACTGAGTACACATGGTCTCGGGTTAGGTATGGCTAGGAGGGGTGGCACTGTCAAGTGCGCGGTATGCGGGACTGTGGTTAAAGGAGGGGTTAGTAGGCCTTATGGGGGTTACGTATGCCATAGGTGCCTAATGGCTGGTTTGAAGATAGCGGCTAGGTTAATGGGTGCTTAAGATGGGGGTTATAGCCATAAGTGGACAGGTGGCCAGCGGCAAAACCACCGTGGCCAGGCTCCTGGCGGATAAGCTTGGCTACAGGTTCATTTCAGTGGGTGAGGTTTTCAGGAAGATAGCGGCGGAGAGGGGGGTAAGCCTAATTCAGCTTCATGAACTGGCGGAGAGGGACTACAGCATTGACCGCTACGTCGACCAAGTGTCGATTGATGAGGCTAAGAGGGGTAGGGTTGTGGTTGAGGGTCACCTAGCCGCATGGATCATTAAGGACTACGCTGATGTTAAGGTGTACCTTAAGGCTGATTTAAAAGCCAGGGCAGACAGGTTGGCGCGTAGGGAGGGTATTAGCATTAACGATGCCGTTAATGAAATTAAGGTTAGGGAGGAGTCCAACAGGAGGAGGTACATGGCGATTTACTCAATAGACACCAACGACCTATCAATATTCGACCTGGTCGTTGATACAACGTTAATAAACATAAACGATACGCTGGACATAGTCGGTAGCTACGTAGTGAAGGTCCTTAAGGCTAAGGGTAAGCTTTAACCTAACCCCAGTCCAATGTGCCTCGCCTCAACCTAACATTGTTTATGGTAACCCATCACACGGACTTACCCCTTCTTCACCTCGAACTGTGAATTTCGTCTTCATCATCACCGCTGGTTAATGCTTTAAAAGTCGTTTCAGGTGCCTTAAGCATGCTTCTATGTGGTGAAATGCACTACTTCAGGATTCCTAGGGGGCTTTGGATGGACAGGCTGCTTAAGCTTAAGATGGCTGGCTTAAACTGCCTCAACACGTACTTCGCCTGGAACCTCCATGAACCTGAACCTGGTGTGTTTGACTTTTCGGGCGAGAAGGATGTGGACCTTTACCTAAGCATGGCCGAATCCCTCGGGCTCAGGATAATAGCCAGGGTCGGGCCTTACATATGCTCAGAGTGGGATAATGGTGGCCACCCAGATTGGCTCATAAGTAGGGGCCTAGTGCCGAGGAGCCTAGACCCATCATACTACCCGTACGCCGAGAGGTGGCTTAGGGCAATACTCCCCATTATCGTCAAGCACCAGGGGCCTAGTGGTGGCATTGAGATTGTTCAACTGGAGAATGAGTACTTCTGGGGTGACGCACCATACCATATGAAGCTTGCCGAGTTGGCTAAGCAACTTGGCGTAACGGCTAAGCTATACGTCAACGTGAATAGGTTCGTTAGGAACACGATTTACACGGATGCCCTCGACCTCTACCCAGACCCATGGGACCTAAACCAGGTGGTAGGGGGGATTAAGGACTTGGTGGAGACGCAGGGGGGTAGGCCGAAGATACTTGAGTATGAGGGCGGCTGGTTCTCAACAATAGATAGGCCACTACCCACCAGTAGGGGTAGCTTCCCACCTGACTGGACTAGGATGCTATTAGCCACTGCGTTGGCTTATGGTTCCGACGTTGTGAGCTTCTACATGTTCCACGGAGGCACAAACTTCGGGTATTGGACTGGAAGGTGGATAACGACCACCTATGATTATGAGGCCTCAATTAGGGAGTGGGGTGAGTTGAGTGATAGGTACTATAAGGTTAAGTTGATTACGCCACTGGCCGAGTTCATCGATGGTAGTGAAACTGAGAGTGAACGTTTCGATAATGGTAGGTTACTTGTGGTTAGGAGGAGGGGTGACTTGAGGCTAATGTTCTACATTAACAATACTGAGTCTGAGTGGGTTGACGGTAATGTTAGGGTTAGGTCTAGGGGTGTTAAGGTTGTTCCACGTAACCTAAACGTTAAGGGTGTCACCATCACCGAAACAAACCTAAGCTTACTAACCGTGAGTGATGGCGATGTGTTGCTTTACGGGGATGAGGGTGAGGGTTTCAGCATTAGGCTAAGGAATGGTGTGGTTAAGTCATGCACCAACGTCGAGCACCACCTAGAGGGTGACACCGTTGTGTTGAGTGGTAGGGTGCCCAGTGAACTAGGTGGCTGCTTAATTGAGGGTAAGGGTGTTGTTAGGGTTTTGGTGCTGAGTGAACTATTTGCCTCAAGGACCTGGTTCCTAAACGGGTACTACGTACCATCAAACATCTACCTAATTAGGGATGGGGACTACAGTAACCTTACAATTGAGGCCAAGGAGGGTGTTAACGTAGCCTACCTACCCTTCAAGTCGAGTTTAGGCAGATACATGCCTGAATTGGACATGACCAGGGTTGAACTTAAAGTCAACATTGAGGAGCCTAAGGTATCAATCACAGGCATTAGCAGGGGTACAGTTAACGTTAAGCACATCATGGAGTTAAACGGCATTAAGCCCCTTGAGGAGTTGGGGGTATTTAAACACGGCGTGTACACGTATGATACTAGGGTTGAGTCAAGCGGCTTAATAGGCCTTGTTGTTCACGACTACGCCGTGGTGGTTAACAATGGTAAGGTTGTTACCGATGGGTTCATTTACGTTAAGGCTAATGTGAACCCAGGTAGCTTGAGGATTATTGCGGAATCCACAGGCCACCCAAACGATGGCGCATTACCATTCTTCACCGGTTTGCAGTCACCTGTACTGCTTGGTTACGGTGGCAGTGTCACGGTTGGTTCGTGGGAATACGGTTTACTCGACTTATCAGGGAGACTTAAGCCCGGTATTGCAACAAACTACAGTCACACAGCCGTGATTAATAGGGAGATTGGGGAGTACCTACCCAATGTTAAGTGGGTTAAGGACGTTAGCGAATTAGGTAAGCCGAATAATGCCGTGGTTTACTACAGGTCGAGGATTCACATTGACGGTAAGAGGCACGTTGTGCTCAGGATCAGTGGGCATCCAGGCATAATCGTAGTTTTCATTAATGGTGAGGAGGTTTACAGGGGCCATGGTGATAGGCCATTTGAAACCACCGTGTATGGCGGCTTGAGGGAGGGTGACGTTGAGGTGGTGATTGCCGTGCTTAGGTATAATATTAAGAGTATTGACCCAAGTCCCGGGAAGGTTGAGGTTGACCTGTGGAACAATACGCTAGCCGACTACAGCCTAGGCATTATGGAGCTTGGTGAGGCCAGTGGGCAGGCTCAATTACCATTGAGTATAAGTGAACCAGCTACCGTTAAGCTTAGGTTCACCGTGAATAAGCCAAGCGACGTCAATTCACCGCTCTACGCCGAGTTAAGTGGAAGGGTGCATGCGTTAATATACCTAAACGGTAGGTTAATAGGTAGGTATTACCCAAGAGGCTCACAGTCAAGGTTCTACCTACCTGAACCATACCTAACAGGTGAAAACGAGTTAACAATAATGGCCACCCCAGCTGAAGAGGGCGCGACACTAAACGTAGCGATTAGGCCATATATGCTGACCAAGATTATCCAACTAAGACCTTAAAAACACATACGTATGGTATCACTCCAGTTTATCTTCACCACTCTTAGCCATTTGTGGCTCAACGCATAGCATCACCAGTACCCTGAGGGCCTCAACCCTGCCGAGTGGATCCTCAGTTAACCTCCTCTCAGCCATGGAAACAATATCAGCGTCGTTAAGGCATTGGAGGGCTACAAGTAGTAAGTGGCCGCTTAGCCTCCTCCTGGCTATGGCCCTAGCCTCTTTAACTATATTCTCAATGCCCACTCAGCGATGCGTGCATGGTTACTTAATTTAGCTTACAGTTAAGTTAGGGGTTATGATAAGTAACTTGGCCTTACTTGATGAGGGAATTTAAACTGGGTGGGTAGCACTTGGTTTTGCGCCATTAGGCTAATAGGCCCCTTAGGTACCTTAGGTATAGTGGCAGTATTTCATCGCCGGGTTCAAGCTCAGGGTGCCACTTCTTCTCCCACTCCACGGAGAGGTAGCCATTGTAACCTATGTTCCTCAGGTAGTCCACGACCTTCTTAATCGGAACCAGGCCCTCCGGGTCATCGGGTCTCGTGTAGCGTATCTTACCACCTATCCTCTTGAAGTTCTTAACGTGAACATGCCGAATCCTACCCTTCACAAGTTCAAGGACAGCGTCAAGGTTCTCCCCAGCTGCGACTACATTTGCGAAGTCGAGTAGTATGCCCACGTCTTCGTCGAGGTCCTTCATCAACTTACCTAAGTTAACCACCCTAACCCAATCATCGTGGGTTTCCATTAGTATCAAGACTCCGTTATCATTGGCGAATTTAACCAGCCTATTGAGTGAGTCAACTATTCTTCTAGCCGCCTTATCAACATCATCAATGACCCTGCCACCGTAAACCCTAACCCCTGGGGTGCCTAGTTCACGGGCAATTAGTATTAGGGTCCTCAATACTTCCTCATTCCTGGCTCTCTCCTTATCATCAGGCATTGAGAATGATGCGTAGCCGGCTAGGTCACTTAACTTAACTCCTGAGGACTTGATTAACTCTAGTTCAGGCTTGGGTACGGGGTAGATTGGCCTTAGGTGCTGCCCATCATCAGCAACCCTCAGCTCTAAGCCATCATAGCCAAACCTCCTAACCCTCTCAAGCACCTCGCCTAGGGTTAACTCTGGGTAGGCTAGGCTGGTGAAGGCTATCCTCATATCACGTACACCTGGTTTAGGGGCAGTTTAATAACTTGGTTGGTGTTTGATGACAGGTATATTGCTTTAATTATCTCAAGGCTCTTCATACCCTCATACCCATTCACCGGGAATTCCCTACCCTCACGTAGCGCGTTAAGGAAGCTACTGAAAAGTAGCTTATGTAGGTTCTCAGTCTGGGTTACGGTATCCCTCTTTAACTCTTGGCCAGCCCTCTGAACACCCCCCTGGTTCGTGGCTAGTAGCGTAATCGACCTGTCGGTTATCTCCAACTGCCCCTCTGTTCCATAGATCCTAATCACCCTAAATTGAACGTTACTAGGCTGTGTCGAGACCGAGGCCGTTAACGAACCCAAGGCCCCATTCCTGTATCTAAATACAGCCACTGCGTTATCCTCAACGGTTATTGATGGGTGTGAGGCGTTGGTGTAGAAGCCGGCCACGTCACTAACCTCACCGCCAAACCAGTACATCAGGTCCACTGTGTGTATGCCCTGGTTAGTTAGGGCGCCGCCGCCCTCAGTATCCCACATACCCCTCCAACTCCTGGCTAACTCATCCCTATTGTAATACGTCTTCTCATCCCTCCACCACATCATCCTTGCCTCAATTAGGAACACCTTGCCTAAGCCACCACTGCTAACAATGGACCTGGCCTTAACTATGTCTGGGGCGTACCTCTCCTGAAACACCACACCCAGCTTGACGCCATTCCTCTCAGCCTTCATCACCATCTCCCTGGCGCCGGCCAGCGTGGTTGCCATGGGCTTCTCCACTATGACGTGCTTATGATACTCCATTGCATATATAGCCTGGGGAGCGTGCAGGTATGATGGTGTCGCTATGGTCACAACATCAACCTCAGGATCCTTAACCAGTTCATCAATGGTGTAGTACGCCTTAGCGCCAAGCTGCCTGGCAACATCATCAGCCCTAGCCCTAACCTGGTCAACAACCGCCGTTAACCTGACCCAGCCGGTTTCCTGCTCAAGCTCCTTAATAGCCCTCGCATGGACAATGCCAATAGCCCCCAGCCCCACCACGCCTACACCTATTTTACTAAGCATGGCACTGATGACTACTTGAGCTTTTAAGCATTGCCTAAGTATAATAAACTGGAAAATTAAACCCAGGGATGGTAATCATTCTTATGTTAAATGTACAGCATGCACACTGTAAGCGCACTACTTTATATAGGGGGCTATCACGGTACTTATCGATAGGTATGTTTAAGGTGGGGGTCATTTCAGATGAGGTTTCCCAAGACTTTGAACACGCCCTAAGGGTTATCTCGGAACTGGGGGCTACCCACGTGGAGATTAGGGATCTTTGGGGGAAGAATGTTTACCAGCTAAGCGATTCAGAGCTTAATGAAGTTAAAAGTCTCGTTAATAAGTATGGTCTTGAGGTGTCTAACCTGGACTCATTCATATTTAAAACCTACATTAATGATGAGGAGTCCATCAGGCAGCATATAGATGCACTTAAGAAGGTCATGGAGTTGTCCAAGAAGCTTGACCTAGGCTACACAAGGATTTTCACGTTCTGGTGGCAGGGTGAGTTAAACCAATACTTAACTAGGTTAGTTGAGAAGTTTCAACCAGCAGTGGAGCTGGCGGAGAGGGAGGGTGTGTACCTTGTCGTTGAGAATGAGTACAGCTGCATAGTGGGTACGGGTAGGGAGGCTAGGGAATTTGTGGATAGGCTGGGTAGCAGGTATGTTAGGGTTCTTTGGGACCCTGGAAACGCCTTCTTCGCCAGGGAGACACCCTACCCAGGTGGCTACAGTATGGTTAAGGGCCTGGTGATGCACGTCCACATCAAGGACGCCGTGGTGGAGAATGGACACTACTCATGGAAACCAGTGGGTAAGGGTATGATTGATTACCTAGGCCAATTCAAGGCCCTCATTGATGATGGGTATAATGGCGTGGTTTCGTTGGAGACCCATTATGCGCCTAACGGTGATAAGGAGAGGGGTACTAGGGAATCGTTTAACGGTATTGTTGATGCCCTTAGGAGACTTAACGTGGCTGATAGGGTGTTGAATTTTAAGAGGTGATAGGTTACTGTGCTTAACACCCTGGACCTTGAGTAATCCTTAACGTGAACAGTAAGCACCCTGCCACTGTGCAAGTGGCTACTGGTTCATTGGCTTCACTGGCTGGCTCATGGGTGTCTTACTGGTTTGTTTGGGTGATGTTGAGTTCTACTGCATTACCCATTGTGAAACCTCCCTAGGTTTACTGGTTTTTGCCTAACGCTGGGTAGCGGGGAGTTGAGGTTGTTTAATTGCAACTTGCGTAATCAACCATGTAGCGGGTTTAAGAGTGATGTGCGTTAACAAGGGGGTCATGAAGAGTGCGATTATGCATACCTGCTCTTACTAAAAGGTTTATGTCAATTTTAGTATGGGCAGGATGAAGTGGCGGGGACTTGATTGCTTAATTTTTGCGTTGAGGGGAGTATTAATTAAGATGTTGCGTTTAACCTTAAGAGTGTTGATGCATGACATTGGATGTTGTGTCTCTTGGTGAGTTGCTTGTGGAGTTTGTTAGGAGGGAGAGGGATGTTATGCATACTGTGCCGGGGGATTATGTGGGCCCTTTCCCTAGTGGTGCACCCGCTATAACTATTGATAGCTGTGCCAGGCTTGGCTTGAGGTCTGGTTTCATAGGTGTTGTTGGTGCTGATGATTTTGGTGAAATGCTTGTATTGAAACTTAAATCCGACGGCGTCGACACCTCTAAGATTAGGGTTGATGAGGGGTCAGCTACGGCTATGGCTTTCGTTGCCTATAGGTCTGATGGCAGCAGGAGGTTCGTATTTACACTGAAGTCCTCGGCATCAGCAAGGCTCTCACCGGTTGATGTGGACCCAGAGTATGTGGCTAAGGCTAAGGTCCTCCACATTTCCGGGTCCACAATGTACATAAGCAAGTCCTCTCGTGAAGCCTGCATGAGGGCTGTAGAGGTGGTTAAGGACAGTAATACTATCATCACCCTGGACACCAATATCAGGTTGGAGTTAGAGTCCCTGGAGAGAATTAGGGAAGTGATGAGGGAGGTAATTAGGCATGTCAATATACTCCTTGTGGGTGAGGATGAGCTTTTAATGATTACAGGGGTCAATGATATTAGCTTAGCGATACGCAGGGCATTTGAGTGGGGTTCGGACATGGAGATGGTTGTTGTTAAGAGGGGTAGGAGAGGCTCATTAGCGGTCACGAGCCATGGTGAAGCTGTTGAAGTGCCAGCGTTCCCTGTTAGGGAAGTTGACCCCACGGGTGCTGGAGACGTTTTCAACGCTGCATTTATCTACGGAGTCTTAAAGAATTGGAAACTGGATAAAATCCTCCTCTTCGCAAACGCCGCAGGAGCCATTAAAGTTGGGAAGGTGGGGTCTATGGAGGGGCCTAAATCCTACAATGAGGTAGTTGAATTCATTAAGGAGAAAGGGTATACATTTTAATGGTGAAACAATAACTACACCAAGTGTGAAAGCAATTCTGACATGAATCGCTTAAACATGATGTCTTAGCATACATGAACACGGCAAAGGAGCCGCATACACCTATCTGCGCAGACCCTGTTAGAAAGGTATCATTGTTTTCCTTTAAGCCGGTAACTCATGGGTTTTAGCCGTATTGAATTTTAAGGGTGATTAGGCTACTGTGCTTAGCATGTTCCTTAGGTTCTTTAGGCTAACCTTAACGGTTTCGATGGGTGGCTTGTATGGGTACTCCTCATTCTCAATGATTAGCCACTCAGTTCCACCGTACTTCCTCAGGGCGCCCA
>Ga0080003_1000288_pt1 | contig 34967 bp, 37 predicted proteins | sample JossMetagenome_FD_69206 | JGI IMG/M metagenome (GOLD analysis project Ga0080003, IMG submission 69206) | Hot spring microbial communities from Joseph's Coat, Yellowstone National Park, USA - JC2_E (SPADES assembly) (version 2) | ecosystem: Environmental > Aquatic > Thermal springs > Hot (42-90C)...
TAGAAACACATAAAGCAGCTGGATATTTTTTCTTAGAAAAAGGTGGTTGATAGTTCAAAAAAGCCGGTATACCACCAAGCTCTTTAGTCTTTTCTCTAGCCGCCATCTCTAAATCGTAAGTTATAACTCCTGGCTTTACCATAGAAGCTATATATTTTAGCACATCACTAACTATTTGACAAGCTTTTTTTATCTTTTCTATCTCAGATTTTGAATAAAGCTCTATCATAACATACTTTTTAGTTTTTCGAAGACCTCTTCCTGAGTACCATCAGCAGATACCACAAAAAGCTTGTTTTTTGATTTGTAATACTCTATGAGCGGAAAGGTTTGTTCTTTGTAGACTCTCAGTCTATTTGCTATAACCTCTTCTTTATCATCGTCTCTTTGAATTAGAGGTGTAGCATCGTTATCGCATAAAGTATCATTTTTTGGCTTTTGATAATAAATATTGTAAGTGGCGCCGCACTTTGGACACACTCTTCTACCAGAAAGACGTTTTATTATAACATCATCGTCTAGATCAAAGTAAAATACCTTATCTACTTGCAATCCCATAGTATTTAGCATTGTTTCAAAAGCTTCCGCCTGATTTACATTTCTTGGAAAACCATCGAAAACATAATTCTTATTAGGGGCTTGAATCAAAATATTTTTTATCATGGCTATAATTAAATCATCCGGCACCAAAAGTCCCTGCTTCATATACTCCTCAGCCTTTAGACCGAGAGGAGATTTCTTAGACACTTCGGCTCTTAGCATATCACCAGTAGATATGTGCTCAAAACCAAGCTTGCTTTTCAAAAGAGCCCCTTGTGTACCTTTACCAGAACCAGGAGGACCTAACAACACCAGAATCATCACTTTTTCCTCGTATAAGCTTTATACTTTTTAGTTATTATTTGAGCGTCTATTTGATTTAAAGTATCAAGAGCTACTCCAACCACTATAAGAGCGGTAGTACCACCAAAGTAAAAAGGTACTTTTAGCCAAACCGTCAAAAACAAAGGTACAATAGCCACTACTGACAAGAAAACAGCTCCTATAATAACCAATCTGTTGATAACACTTTCAAAAAACTTTACAGTTTGTTGACCTGGCCTTACACCTGGTATAAAACCATTCGCTTTTTTCAAATTCTCAGCCACATCGTATGGGTTAATCAAAACAGCTGTATAAAAATATGTAAAAAATATTATTAGTACCACGTAAGCAAAATTGTAAGGCAAAGAAAGAGGATTAAAAGCATCGTGTATAGACTGAGCTATAGGATTTTTTATAAATCCTAGTATTGTAGAAGGAACAATTAAAAGAGATTGAGCAAATATAATAGGTATAACACCAGCTGGGTTTAGCTTAATAGGTAAATATGTAGCACCACCAACAAATTCTTGTCTTCCCACTTGTCTTCTTGGATATTGTATAGGTATTCTTCTCTCTGCTTCTTGAAATATTACAATAGAGGCTATTACGGCAATAATTATAAGTATAGCCCCTACGAAAGCAAAAGGACTAATATCGCCATGTCTAAGCATAGACACAAACCTTATGGTAGCCTCTGGAAAATTGGCAACTATACCGGCAAATATAAGCATAGACATGCCGTTGCCTATGCCTTTTTCCGTTATCATATCACCAAGCCATACCAATATCATAGTACTAGCTACCATTCCAAGTACCGCAACAACTACAAAAAGTATTCCCCCATGAGGAACAACAGGATATCCGTGAGGAGAAGTCTGATGTTCCAACCAAGTAGCTATACCCAGCGATTGAAAACCAGCTACAAACACAGTTATATATTTTGTGTACTCGTTTATTTTCTGTCTTCCGTAATCACCCTCTTCCTTTGCCAATCTTTGAAGCTCTGGTATTGCGCTTGACAAAAGCTGCATAACTATAGAAGCTGATATATAAGGCATTACACCAAGAGCAAACAATGTCATCCGCGAAAGGTTACCACCAGAAAATATATCGTACAAAGAAAACAAAGACCCTTTTAAGTTGCTCATAAAGTCTGATAGAGCTACAGGGTCTACACCGGGAATCGGTATATGGCTACCAAGTCTATATATAGCAAATACTATTAAAGTAAATACTACTCTTTTTCTTAAGGTTTCTAGTTCAAGTATTTCTTTTAAAAAATTATTCACCTGCTGCCTCTAAAATCTCCACACTACCACCAGCAGCTTCTATTTTCTGCTTGGCGGATGAAGATATAGCATCCACTTTTACTTTAAATTTTTTAGTGACTTCACCCATACCTAAAATTTTTACAGGTTTACCCTTTTTTATCAAGCTTTTAGCAAGAAGAGTTTCTTTGGTAATCTCATCACCATCGTTAAAATGTTTCTCTAGCATTGACAAATTTATTACAGAATATTCCTTCTTAAAAGGACTTCTAAAACCTACCTTTGGCACTCTCATATGAAGTGGTGTTTGACCACCTTCGAAGTAAGGAGCTACTCTGTTATCACCAGACCTAGATTTTTGACCCTTATATCCTCTACCTGCCGTTTTACCTTTACCAGAACCTAAACCCCTACCTACACGCTTTTTATCTTTTACAGCACCTTCGTTTGGTTTTAACTCGTGCAAATTCATGACAGTTCCTCCACGCATACAAGGTGTTTTACCTTTTCAAGATTTCCACATACCATAGGATTTTTCTCTAATATAACGGTTTCACCAACTTTCTTTAGACCTAAACTCCTGATAGCTTCTTTTTTTGCTTTATCTTTGCCAGCCAATCCTCTTTTCAAGACTATCTTAAGCTTCATAAATCACCTCGCATATATGTTGTATCTTTCTCTCAAATCCTCTACAGTTGTGCCTTTTACTTTAGCTATTGTATCTATATCTCTTAATTTTAAAAGCGCATCAAACACAGCCCTTACTACGTTATGATGATTTGAGCTTCCCACTATTTTTGTAAGCACATCCGTATAGCCTGCCAATTCAAATATAGGCTTAGCAGCACCACCAGCTATAACACCTGTACCTCTTCTAGCTGGAAAAGCTATAATGCGAGCAGAACCATACTCTCCAACAACGTCGTGAGGTATAGTGCCATTTACTATAGGAACTCTTATAGTTTTCTTTTTAGCATCTTCTATGGCTTTTGCTATAGAAAGCGGAACCTCTCTAGCTTTACCAAGCCCAAACCCTACATAGCCTCTTCTATCGCCTATTACCACCAAAGCGCTAAAAGAAAAACGCTTCCCACCTTTTGTAACACGGGTAGTTCTGGCAGCTTCTAAAAGCCTCTCCTCAAACTGAATATCATCAAGCGTGGTTATACCTTGCTCTATCCTTTTAGCGTCTATCCTTTGGTTTAAATCCTTAGCGCCCACGTTAACCTCCTAATTTATAAGCCCTAACTCTCTGCATTTTTCCGCAAAAGCCTTTACTTTACCATGATAAAGATAACCAGACCTATCAAAAACCGCTTTTTCTATACCTTTTTCTTTAGCTTTTTGAACCAAAATTTCAGCTACTTTTTGAACAGCTTCTATAGACTTACCGCCTCTTTTACCAGTAGCTTCCACATATTCTTTGCTCAAAGATGATACTGTAAGAATGGTGTTACCAGTAGTATCATCTACCAAAGAAGCGTAAAAAGCATTTAAACTCCTATAAATACACAACCTCGGCCTTAAAGCTGTGCCGCTTATTTTCTTTCTTATCCTTCTATGTCTTTTAATACGCTTTTCTTCTCTTGTAAGCTTCATACCTTAACTCCTTACTTCTTACCTTTACCTGCAGATTTTCCTGGTTTTAGTTTAAGCACTTGACCTTCATATCTTATACCCTTTCCTTTGTAAGGATCAGGTTTCCTAAACTTTATAATTTCAGCAGCCACTTGACCAACCAGCTGCTTATCTATACCAGACACCGTAATCTTATTTTCTTTAACCTCGAGTTTAATACCAGCAGGTGGTTTATAGTATATTGGATGTGAATAACCTAAATTTAACTCCAGCTCTTGGCCTTTCATGGCTGCTTTATAACCAAGGCCAACCACCTCTAAAGTCACTGAGTATCCCTTAGAAACACCTTCTACCATGTTTTTTATAAGAGCTGCAGTGGTACCGTGCATAGCTTGAGCAAAAGGAGAATCTTGATTTTTTGATACTGTTATTTGATTGTTGTCTATCTTTACATTCACAATCTCATGAACAGGCATTGACAACTTACCTTTGGGACCTTCTATAGTTAACACATTACCATCTAAAGAAACCTTAACGTTGTTAGGTATAGCTATTGGTTTTTTACCTATTCTAGACATAGCACTCTCCTTTTAATAAACGTATCCTATAATTTCGCCGCCCTTTTTAAGTTTTCTGGCTTGAGCATCTGATATTATACCACTATCACAAGACACTATAGCCAAACCAAGGCCTCTTCTCACGTGAGGCATCTTCTTTATAGGTGTATAAACTCTTCTACCTGGAGTAGATACTTTTTCTATATTTTCTATTGCAGGGCGTGTTTTTCTTTGATCAAGATACTTTAAATAAATCCTTATAGTGGGTTGATTACCCTTTTTATGGGCATCATCTTCTAAAATTTCATAATTTTGTATATAACCTTCTTGTTTTAAAAGCTCTAAAATACGTTGTTTTAATTTAGAGTGCGGTACGTCCACAAAATCTCTTTTTCTTTGAATACCATTTCTAATTCTAGCAAACATATCAGCAATAACATCCATACATTACCACCTCACCAACTGGATTTTCTCACTCCGGTAATCTCACCGCTTAAAGCCATCTCTCTAAAACACAACCTACACATGTTGAATCTCCTTAAAAACCCTCTAGGTCTTCCGCATATAGGACATCTATTTTTTTGTCTAGTGGCATACTTAGGGAAATGCTTCAAATCCTTTACAACTTTCGCTTTTCTAGGCATACATCCTCCTTAATAAGCTCTTATAGGCAATCCAAGCAAAGCCAACAAATACAAGGCTTCTTCATCAGTTTTTGCGCTTGTATGAATAAGAATATCCATACCTCTTATGGCATCTACTTTTTCGTAATCTATCTCTGGAAACACTATTTGCTCTGATAAGCCAAAAGCATAATTTCCTCTACCATCGAAAGACCTAGGATTTAAACCTTTAAAATCTTTCACACGAGGTAATGCTACAGATATTAACTTATCTAAAAAGTTCCACATTCTATCCTTTCTTAAAGTAACCTTTAAGCCTATTGGAAGACCCTTTCTTAACTTAAAAGAAGCTTCTGATTTTTTAGCTTTTCTAACAGAAGGATATTGGCCAGTTATAAGCTTTAAATCTTCCATAGCTCTATCTAGATTTTTTATATCGCTTATAGCTTCTCCTACACCCATATTTACCACTATCTTTATTATCCTTGGAACTTCCATCGGGCTTTTATAATTAAACCTTTCCATCAATCTAGGTACTACGACTTTCTCAAATCGCTCTTGCAATCTTTGTTTTTGCTTTACCTCTGTAGACATAAGTCTTACCTCTTCAGTTTATTTTTCTCATAAACAAGATCTATATTTTCATTACACTTTTTACAATATCTATATTTTCTAACCACACCATCTTTTTCTTCTATTCTAAAGCCTACTCTCGTAGGTTTTTCACATTTTGGACATACAAGCATAACCTTAGATATAGGCATAGGAAGTTCTATCTCGTATATACCGCCTTCTCTTCTTCCTTCTATAGCCTTAACGTGCTTTTTAGCTATGTTGACGTTTTTAACAATAACTTTACCGCTTTTGGTATCCAAAAATTCAACAGTACTGATCTTGCCTCTATCTTTACCTGCTAATACTTTTACTTTATCACCTCGTTTTATCTTAAAAGCCATTATACAACCTCCGCAGCCAAAGAAGCAATCTTGGTAAAACCTCTATTTCTCACTTCTCTCGCTATAGGTCCCAATATACGAGTACCGAGGGATTCACCATACTGATTCAAAAGTATTACGGCATTATCATCAAACTTTATATAAGAACCGTCGCTTCTTTTTAGCTCTTTGGCAACCCTTACCACGACGGCTCTATAAACTTTACCTTTCTTAGCTGCACCATTCGGGGTTGCTTCTTTAACAGTCACCGTTACAACATCTCCAACACTAACATACTGCCTTAGAGCATAAGGTATACCTATTATCTGCACCTTTTTTGCTCCAGAATTATCAGCCACATTCAAATAACTCTGTCTCTGTATCATAAGCTCTCTCCTGAATAAAGCATTCTAAAACGAATATTATAGCATAATTTATCTAAGACTGCAAAGAAGAATTTTTAGATAAAATTTTAACTACCACCCATCTTTTTGTTTTGGATATCGGTCTAGTCTCTCTGATAAGCACAACATCGCCAATAGAGCAAGCGTTCTCTGGGTCGTGAGCATGGAATTTAGTAGATTTTATAACTCTTTTGCCATACAATGGATCGGGCATTTCTCTATTTACTTTTACAACTACAGATTTGTCCATCTTGTTGCTAACAACAACGCCTTTAAACTCTTTTCTCTTCTGATGCCACTTTTTCTCTTTCATACCGCTTGGCCTCTCTTCTTTTCGTTTATCACCGTCAAAATCCTTGCTATATCTCTCTTAGTATCTCTTATTTTAGAAGGCTCTTTAAGACCTTCAATCTTTTTTGTAATACGGAGTTTAAACAACTCTGTTTTCAACTCTTTAAGCTTAGCCTCAAGCTCTTGTATGCTTAACTGACGAAGATCTCTAGCTTTCATACGCTCATGCCTCCTGCCTTAACAAGTCTTACCTTTATAGGCAGCTTAGCAGACACTTTTCTAAAAGCTTCTTCGGCCATATCTTGAGGTACATCTGAAAACTCAAACATTATCCTACCAGGCTTTACAACGGCTACATAGCCTTCTGGATCACCTTTACCACCACCACCTCTAACTTCTGCAGGTTTCTTGGTATATGGCTTATCAGGAAAAATTCTAATCCATACTTTTGTACCCTTTCTTAGATTTCTCACCAAAGCTATACGAGAGGCTTCTATCTGCCTTTGAGTAATCCAATGACTTTCCAACGCTTGAATACCGTATTCTCCAAATGCCACTTGATTTCCTCTAAAAGATTTACCTTTTAAAGTGCCTCTTTGGGTTTTTCTATACTTTTGCCTACTAGGTTGTAAAAAAGACATTTCCTTATACCTCCTTTGCTTGGCTTACAAGGTCTTCTTCTATCTTTTTCATTATCTCTTCTTTTCCACCTTTTAGTATATCGCCTTTATAAATCCACACCTTTATACCTAAAATACCGTATTTCGTATAAGCGGTAGCATAACCATAATCTATATCAGCCCTTAGTGTTTGTAGAGGCATCCTACCCACCAAGAACCATTCAGCTCTAGCCAAATCAGCACCACCTATTCTACCTTTTACTTGAACTTTTATACCTTTTGCACCGCTTTTAATAGCGTTATCTATAGCTCTTTTCATAGCTCTTCTATGAGATACACGTCTTTCAATTTGAAGAGCTATATCTTCAGCCACAAGCTGAGCATCAAGCTGCGGTACTCTAACCTCATCTACGCTTAAGCTTATATCTTTGTTTTTAACAATCCTTTCCAAATCGTTTTTTAATTGATCAACTTCAGCACCTTTTCTACCGATTATTATACCTGGCTTAGAAGATAAAATCCTTACCCTTATCTTCTCCCCTGATCTTTCAATGGTTACCTTTGATATACCGGCTGATTTATATCTTTCTTTAATATATTTCCTAATAACAATATCTTCATGTAAAGTATTTGGATATTCTTTCTTAGAAGTACACCATTTGCTTAGCCAATCTTTTGTAACCCCTATTCTAAAACCTATTGGATGAGTTTTTTGACCCATTACTTAGCCTCCTCAGTAGCTTCTTTCAACTCTCCTAAAGCTATAGTGATATGAGATGTATTTTTTCTCATCATAGTGGCCCTACCATGAGCTCTTGGCATCCACTTCCTAAACATTATACCTTTATCAGCTTTCGCTTCTAATATCACCAACTTTGTAGGATCAATACCCTTTTGCTCAGCGTTTGCTATAGCGCTCTTTAAAACATTTTTTATTATCACAGCGGCTTTCTTGTTCATAAAACTAAGTTGGTACATAGCATATTCTACAGGTTTTCCTCTTAAAAGCCTCAACACTTGAGAAGCCTTAAGGGGTGAGATCCTAGCGTTTTTATGAACAGCCTTGCTTACCACTTCTATACTCATAATCTATACCTCACTTCTTCTTTACCACTTTAGCAGATTTATCTGGGTGAGATCTAAAAGTCCTGGTAGGAGCAAATTCCCCTAGCTTATGACCCACCATTTCAGGAGTTATATATATGGGCACAAAAGTCTTACCGTTATGGACAGCTATGGTATGGTTAACAAACTCAGATATCACTTGACTATCCCTAGAGTAGGTCTTCACCACTTTTCTATCACCAGTTTGATTCATCTTTCTAATCGTCGCCCATAGCTTTGGATCTACCCAAGCTTTTTTGTTTACAAAAGCTCTAAATTCATCCCAAATTTCTTGATATCTTTTTTTGGCATTTTCTATAAGCTCATCGTTATTGGAAAATTCAACCTTTCTAACCTTTTTATAAGCTTTTTGAGCTTTTTTATAAAGTTTCAAAAATGTATCTAAATCCTCTATCAATTTGTTTCTTTTATTCCAAGCGCCTCTAAAACCCATTATACCTTACCTCCAGCGTTCCTTTTGGATATTATGAACCTATCAGAATATCTCTTTCCTCTCTTGGTCTTATAGCCTTTAGTTTTCCAACCCCAAGGTGATTCTGGATGCTTACCTTTCGTTTTACCTTCACCACCACCATGTGGGTGATCTACTGGGTTCATAGCTGTACCACGCACATTTGGCCTCATACCTAACCATCTAGCTCTACCGGCTTTTCCAAGTTTAACAAGCTCGTGCTCAGCCAAACCCACAACACCTATAGTAGCCATGCATTTATCATTTATAAGCCTTACCTCACCAGAAGGTAAGCGTACTTGAGCATATCCTTCTATCTTACCTATCACTTGGGCTGATAAACCAGCAGCTCTTACAAGTTTTGCACCTCTACCGGGATTTAACTCTATATTGTGAATAAAAGTACCCACAGGAATAAATCGCAAAGGCATAGCGTTACCAGGCTTTATATCAGGAAGCTCCTTGCCTTTAATAGCATCTTCATAACTTATAGAAACCACTGTATCACCTACGTTAAGTTTATCAGGCCATACGATGTACCTTTTTTCACCGTCTTTATAATGAAGCAAAGCTATACGAGCGCTTCTAAACGGGTCATACTCTATAGAATAAACTTTTGCCGGTATAAGACTTTTATCTCTTTTAAAATCTATCAAACGATACCTTATCTTGTTACCAGCGCCTTTCCATCTGGAAGTAATTTTACCTTGTTGCCTGCTTCTACCTAAAGCCCTTTTATAATAATAAGTAAGGCTTTTTTCCGGTTCTCTTCTAGTAAGCTCAGAATAATCGTAAAGTATAGCGTGTCTTTGTCCGTTTGTTACAGGTTTTAACTTTCTTACACCCATATATATAACCTCACAAGCTCATAAAATCTATTTTCGAATTCTTATCAAGGGTAATGATGGCCTTCTTATAACCTCTTGTGGCACCGTAAACTCTGCCTCTTCTTGTTATTGTCCTTTTTACCCTTGGTCTTGCATAAAGAGTGTTAACAGCTTTCACTTTTACTCCAAACAGCTTTTCCACAGCATGCTTTATTTCATGTTTGTTGGCGTCTTTGTGAACTTCAAATACATACTTATTTAAATCTTCCATCAATCTATTTGTCTTTTCAGTGATTATAGGACGTATAATAACTTCTTCAGGTGCTCTCATAAACTTACCCTCTCATAAATTTTTTCCAAGGCTCCTTGCTCTATCAACAAAGCATCAGCCCAAAGAATATCGTAAACGTTAAGACCTACAACGGGTAATACTTTTGTATTTGGTATATTTTTAAAGCTTTTAGAAACAATATCGTTTTGATCTTTTGTCACCACCAAAACTTTCTTATCAGATAGACCTCTTTCTTTTAAAAGCTCAAAAGCCGCCTTAGTTTTGGGCTTTTCTAAAGAAGATAACAAAGATTCTAATACATAAACAGAGTTGTTCTTAGCTTTTGTGCTAAGAGCCATAGCAAGAGCTATTTTTCTGTACTTCTTAGATAGCTTATACTCATAATCTCTAGGCTTAGGGCCATGTACAACACCGCCACCAACAAAGATATTTGCAGATCTGGCACCGTGTCTAGCGTTACCAGTACCTTTTTGAGGTAATATCTTTTTCTTACTACAATTTACCTCCGCTCTAGTCTTTGTGGAATGAGTACCTTGTCTTCTTTTAGCAAGCTGCCATCTAACCACATCCCACAAAATATGCTTTTTAGGTTCTACATTAAAAACATCATCTCTTAATTCTACACCATTCACCAACATATCACACTTCCTGCCTTAAAAGATTTGATGGTATAAAAGACAAACGCTCATGCTTCCTTTGAGCTTTCTTTCTAAAGGCAATATGACTCTTTTCTATATATACAATTCCATCTTTATGACCAGGCACAGAGCCCTTTACAAGAATAATTCCTTTGTCCTTCAAAACATCCACAACTAAAAGAGCTTGAACCCTTATAGTTTCATTACCGTGTCTTCCGGCCATTCTTTTGCTCTTCCAAACTCTACCAGGATCAGTACGATTTCCTACAGAACCTACAGCCCTATGATATCTGTGACCGTGAGATTTTGGAAAACCACCAAAATCCCATCTTTTCATGGTACCTGTAAAACCTCTACCTTTTGACCTTCCAACTATATCCACCAACTCACCAGGTGAAAATATATCAACACCTAGTTCCTGACCTAACGCGAAACTAGAAACATCATCTACTCTAAATTCTTTTAAATATTTTAAAGGTGTCAAATTGGCTTTCTTAAAATGACCAACCATTGGCTTTTTAAATCTACTTTGCTTTAAAGGAATGCTACCTACCTGTATGGCATTATAACCGTCTGTTTCAGAGCTTTTAATATAAACCACATAGTTAGGTTCTACTTTAATAGCCGTTACTGGAATAGCTGTGCCATCATTTAAAAAAACTCTCATCATTCCAAGCTTCTTACCTATAAGACCTATCATATCCTCAACCTCTCATCTTAACTTCAATATCAACACCAGCTGGAAGGCTTATCTCCATAAGAGATTCTATAGTTTGTGGTGTAATCTTTACTATATCTAACATTCTTTTAAACTCTCTAATTTCAAAATGTTCTCTAGATTGATCAAACTTATGAGGTGAGCGCAAAACAACCCAGCGCCTTCTAGAAGTGGGCAAAGGGATCGGCCCCTTTACGGAGCTTCCCGTTCGTTTAACTGTTTCCACTATTTGCTTAACAGATTGATCCAAAAGTTTATAATCGTAAGATTTAAGCTTTATACGTATTTTATCCTGCTCCATACTTTCTTCCTCACTCTATAATCTTGGTGACAACACCAGCACCTACTGTTCTACCACCTTCTCTTATGGCAAATCTAAGACCTTCTTCCATAGCCACTGGATGTATTAGCTCTACTTCAAGCTCTACGTTATCACCAGGCATTACCATTTCTTGACCTTCTGGAAGTTTTACCACTGTACCTGTTACGTCAGCGGTTCTTATGTAAAATTGTGGTCTGTAGTTTAGGAAGAATGGAGTGTGTCTACCACCTTCTTCTTTAGAGAGTACGTATACTTGAGCTTTGAATCTTTTGTGTGGGGTTATAGAACCTGGTTTTGCTAATACTTGACCTCTTTCTACTTGGTCTTTGCCTACACCTCTTAACAGCACACCTACATTGTCACCTGGTAATGCTTCATCGAGGATTTTTCTAAACATTTCTACAGATGTGGCTGTGGTTTTTATGGATTCTTCTCTTAGACCTACTATTTCTACTTCTTCACCTGGTTTTAGAACACCTCTTTCTACTCTACCTGTAACAACGGTACCTCTACCAGAGATGGTAAAGACGTCTTCTATTGGCATTAGGAATGGTTTATCGGTTTCTCTTTGAGGAGATGGTATGTATTCATCTAAGGCTTTCATAAGATCTACTATTGCATTGCACCATTTGTCTGGTTTGCCTTTGTCTAGTTCTTCAAGGGCTCCTAAAGCAGAACCTCTTATAATTGGTACATCATCACCTGGAAATTCGTACTTGTTTAGTAGGTCTCTTACTTCTAACTCTACTAGATCTAATAGCTCTGGGTCATCTACCATGTCACATTTGTTCATAAATACCACTATGTAAGGGACGTTAACTTGTCTTGCTAACAAAACGTGTTCTCTGGTTTGGGGCATTGGACCATCTGCTGCTGATACGACAAGTATTGCACCATCCATTTGAGCGGCACCTGTAATCATGTTCTTTATGTAGTCTGCGTGTCCAGGACAGTCAACGTGAGCGTAGTGTCTTTTGGGTGTTTCGTATTCAACGTGAGTTATGTTGATGGTTATACCTCTTTCTTTTTCTTCAGGTGCTTTGTCTATTTCTTCATAACGGTAGCATTTTGCCTTACCGCCTGGTAATACACCAGCAGCTAACACACAGGTAATAGCAGATGTTAAGGTAGATTTACCATGGTCAACGTGACCTATGGTACCTACGTTAATGTGCTCTTTCTCTCTAACAAACTTTTCCTTTGCCATAAGCTACTCCTTTTTAAGTATGAGTTCTTTCTCCAACTACTTTCTCTGTAATACTTTGAGGTGCTTCACTGTAATGGGAGAATTTCATTATAAACGTACCACGCCCCTGTGTTAAACTTCTAAGGTTAGTAGCGTAACCAAACATTTCAGATAGCGGCACGTGTGCTTTTATAGAAGTAATAATGCCTTTATTTTCCATGCCCATAATTTTGCCGCGTCTTGAGTTTAAATCTCCTATAACATCTCCAACATAATCATCTGGAGTTTCAACTTCCACTTCCATTATAGGTTCTAAAAGCACTACACCAGCTTTCTTAGCGGCTTCTTTAAAAGCCATTGAACCAGCTATTTTAAAGGCTATTTCAGAAGAGTCAACTTCGTGATAAGAACCGTCAAAAAGCTTAACCTTCACGTCAACAACTGGATAACCAGCCAATACACCATTTTCCATGGCTTCTTTTATACCTTCTTCCACAGGAGGAATAAACTCTTTTGGTATAACACCGCCTACTATAGCATTTTCAAATACAAAACCGCTTCCTCTTTCTAACGGTTCTACCTCTATAACAACGTGGCCGTACTGACCTCTACCACCCGTTTGTCTTATAAACTTACCTTCAGCCACAGCTTTGCCTTTTATAGCCTCTTTGTAAGCCACCTGAGGCTTACCTACATTTACCTCTATGTTATATTCCCTCTTCATCCTGTCTACCATTATTTCAAGATGAAGCTCACCCATTCCATGTATCAACGTTTGTCCAGTTTCTGGATCCATAGAGGCTTTAAACGTCGGGTCTTCTTTCATGAATTTATTTAACACTTGAGAAAGTTTCTCTTGATCTTTCTTTGTTTTTGGCTCTATAGCCATAGATATAACAGGCTCTGGAAACTCGAGTTTTTCCAAAATAATAGGACTCTTCTCATCGCATATAGTATCACCAGTAGCAGCATCAACACCTACAGCCGCAGCTATCTCACCAGCCGCAACTTCTGTAATATCTTCTCTTGTATTTGCATGCATCAAAAGAAGTCTTCCAATACGCTCTTTTTTATCCTTAGTAGAATTTAACACATAAGAACCAGCTTGAACTTTTCCAGAAAAAACTCTAAAATAGCTTAGCTGACCTGCGTAAGGGTCTGATACAACCTTGAATATATAAGCACAGAAAGGCTGATCGTCTTGGGGCAATCTAATTTCTTCTTGATTTGTCTTTGGATTTATGCCTGTTACAGGTGGCACATCCAAAGGAGATGGAAGATAATCCACAACAGCATCCAACAGAGGTTGAACACCTTTATTTTTAAAAGAAGAACCACATAAAACAGGTACTAACTGTTTATTTATAGTAGCTTTCCTTAAAGCTTGCTTTAGCTCATCTATAGTTAACTCTTGACCTTCCAAATATTTTTCCATCAAAGCATCATCTGTTTCAGCTATAGATTCTACCATTTTCTCACGCCATTCTTGAGCCTTAGCTTTATAATCTTCTGGAATATCCCTTATTTCGTATTTTGCACCTAAGGTTTCCTCAAGCCATATAATGGCTTTCATATTCATAAGATCCACAACACCAACAAAATTATCTTCTGCACCTATAGGGATTTGAATGGCTACTGGCTTTATAGTAAGTTTTTTAGCTATCTCATCGTAAACCCTATAAAAATCTGCGCCCAATCTATCTAATTTATTTATAAAAGCTATACGAGCAACGTTGAATTTATCTGCCCATCTCCAGTTTGCCTCAGACTGGGGTTGTACACCTTCAACGGCTGAGAAAATAAATATAATGCCGTCCAAAACACGCATTGACCTAACAACTTCCACAGAGAAGTCTACGTGTCCCGGAGTATCTATTATGTTTATTTGCTTGCCTGCCCAATAGCAAGCTGTAGTAGCTGCTGTAATGGTAATACCTCTTTCTTTTTCTTGAGGCATCCAGTCCATCGTTGCAGCACCTTCATGAACCTCACCTATCTTATATGTTTTACCAGTATAATAAAGTATACGCTCCGTAGTGGTAGTTTTACCAGCGTCTATGTGAGCTACTATACCTATGTTTCTCAAATCTTGAATAGGAACTGTTCTTGGCATATTCTATCTCCCTTTACCACTTAAAATGAGCAAAAACTTTATTAGCTTCCGCCATTCTGTGAGTATCTTCTTTTTTCTTCACAGCAGCACCTTTATTCTCTATGGCGTCCATAATTTCTGCTGCCAACCTTTCTTCCATCGTATAAGAACCTCTATGCCTAGCTCTTTCTCTGGCTGCATCCACCAGCCATTTGATACCCAATGATTCTCTTCTATGTTCTTCTACTTCCACTGGCACTTGATAAGTAGCACCACCAACACGACGAGGACGCACTTCCCAAACTGGCTTTACATTTTCAAGAGCCTTTTCAAGCACTTCCACTGGCGATAAATTGAGCTTCTCAGCCACTCTCTCTAAAGCAGTATAGACTATATATTCGGCCGTGCTCTTCTTGCCATCTTTCATGACCTTGTTTATAAGCTTGTGAACTATAATACTGTTGTATTTAGCGTCTGGTAATATCTCTCTTCTTGGAACTCTTCCTTTCCTAGGCATTACTTCTTACCCCCTTTTGTAGCTTGAGCGGCACCAGCTTTAGGTCTCTTAGCACCGTACTTTGACCTAGACTGTCTTCTATTGGCAACACCGGCAGTATCTAAAGCTCCGCGAATTATCTTATATCTAACACCTGGTAAATCTTTTACCCTACCGCCTCTTACAAGCACTATAGAGTGCTCTTGAAGGTTATGCCCTTCCCCTGGAATATAACAAGTAACTTCTATACCATTTGACAATCTTACCCTAGCCACTTTTCTAAGAGCAGAGTTTGGCTTTTTTGGCGTAACAGTATAAACACGTACACAAACGCCTCTTTTCTGAGGATTGCCCTGCAAAGCAGGAGCCTTACTCTTTTTCTTTATCTTCTCGCGTCCTTCTTTTATAAGCTGGTTCACCGTAGGCATTTACTTTCTCCTCCTAAACAATAAGCTAATATTTTAGCATAAAAGCTCAAAAAAAGCAAGCGTTTTAAGCTTACTTCTTAGACTGTGTAGCATGTTCTACAATCTCTATTTTCACATTTTTGTACTCTTCAAGACCAGTACCGGCAGGTATAAGATTACCAATTATAACATTTTCTTTTATACCTGACAAATCATCAACCTTTCCTTCGCTAGCAGCTTCTGTCAAAACTCTAGTAGTCTCTTGGAAAGAAGCAGCAGATATCCAGCTTTTAGTAGACAGTGCAGCCTTAGTAATACCCACCAATATAGGCTCTGCTTTTGGTATTTTACCACCTTCTTTTCTAATTCTTTCCACCTCTTTGTTGAACTCTGTTACATCAACCTCTTCGTTCGCCACAAATCTGCTATCCCCTGGATCTACTATTACTCTTTTCCTTAGCATTTGACGAATTATTATCTCTATATGTTTATCGTTTATATCAACACCTTGAAGTTTATACACCATCTGAACTTCTTTTAACAAGAACTTTTGAAGCTCGTCTATACCCTTTATCTTAAGTATCTCTTCAAGAAGCGGAGTACCATCCGTTAATTGGTCACCAACTTTTACATAATCACCGTCTTTTACTTGTAAAAACTTACCTTTTGGCACAGAATAAACTTTTTCTTGGCCTGTCTGCTTGTTATAAACCACTATCTTGCTACCCTTTGCCCTTACTATAGCTTTGCCGCTAACATCGCTAACTATAGTATCTGTAATTTTTGTACCCTCTTTCACTTCTTGACCATGTTTAATCAGAATAAACTCGTTCTTTATATCGTATTTTTTGGTGCCTTTTGGCGATATTATCATTACTTCATCTGCGTCTTCGTATATCTTAACTATACCATCTATCTCAGATATGATAGCTGGGTTTTTAGGCTTCCTAGCTTCAAACAACTCTTCAACCCTTGGAAGACCTCCTACTATGTCTCTAACTTTTGTAGTTTCTTTAGGAATACGAGCTATAATATCCCCTGGGTATACTACAAAGCTATCTAAATAATAGTAATTGTGCTGAACATCATTTTTTTCAGCCTCAGAACAAGCTAAACACTTATCCCATACGGTTTTAAGCTTTTCGAATGGTACATTTAATATAGAGTTTACCGGTAAATCATAAGAATACTCATGACCATCTTCAGATTTTATAACTATTCTTGGTGAGTGCAGTTGAGCGTCTTTAGCCCTTAAGAAAGATACTACTATGGCTGTTTTACCAGTAAGAGTGTCTTTTTCTTCTCTTACTGTAACATCTACTATAATATCCTTTAAAATAAGCTCTCCGCTTGACTCAGCTATTATGTATGTGTTAAATGGATCCCATTTTGCCACTATATCCCCTTGTTTTACCTCTGAGCCATCTTTAAACAAAATCTCTGCAGCATAAGGAACTGTGTGTCTTTCTATGGTCCTTCCGCTTGAATCCAATACAAATATTACACCTTCTTGAGATATGTTTATAAACTTACCGTTTCTATTCTTTAAAAGCTTTAAACCTTGGAATTTTATAATACCGTTATTTTCTATAACGAGTTCGCTCTGTACCTTTTGAGCAGTAGCAGCACCACCTATATGGAATGTTCTCATCGTAAGCTGAGTACCAGGCTCACCTATGGATTGAGCAGCTATAATACCTACAGCCTCTCCAGGAGAAACAAGTTTTCTTTGAGATAAATCCCATCCATAGCACATAGAGCATATACCGTTTTCAGATTCGCAGGTTAGTACGGACCTGGCTTTAACTTGCACTACACCGGCTTGCTGTATCCTAGCTGCAAGCTCTTCATCTACAACGTCGTTGGCTTTTGCTATAAGCTCTTTGCTGTTTGGATCGTATATATCTTCAGCCAAAACTCTTCCTATTAATCTTTCTTTTAAAGATATTCTTTCTTCACCGCTTTCTACTATCGCTTCTATAACTTCATATTTCTTAGTACCACAATCGTATTCTGTGATAACCACATCTTGAGCCACATCTACAAGTCTTCTAGTTAGATAACCAGCAAAAGATGTTTTTAGAGCGGTATCAGCAAGACCTTTTCTAGCACCGTAAGTTGATATGAAGTATTCTAATACAGATAATCCTTCTCTAAAGTTTGAGGTAATTGGCGTTTCTATAAATTCACCGGAGTGCTTTGCCATAAGACCTCTCATACCTGCTAACTGTCTTAACTGGTCTTTGTTACCACGAGCACCTGAGTTTGCCATCATATATATAGGATTGAAAAGACCTGGCAATTTCTTGTTGTTCTCTATTTGTTCAGATTTTTCTATTTCAGAGAACATAGCCTTTGTAACATCTTCCGTGGTTTGTGACCAAATATCTATAGTTTTGTTGTATCTTTCTTTGTTTGTTATTATACCTTTTCTATATTGATCAAGTACTTCATCCATTTGGTGAAAAGCTTTATCTACAAGACGTTTCTTGGCTTTTGGTATCTTCATATCTTCAATACCTATAGATATTCCAGCCCTTGTAGCCATTTCAAAACCAAATTCCTTGAGTCTATCAAGAGTTTGAGCAGTGATTTCCGAACCATAAATTTTGTGAATATCGGCTATAAGCTTCGATATGCTTTTCTTATCAAGAACTTCATTCACAAATCTATAACCCTTTGGCAATGCCTCATTTATAAGAAGTCTACCTATGTTTGTCTCTACAAAAGTATCCCCTATCTTCACCTTTATAACAGCATGAATATCTATCTTTTTGTTTTCAAAAGCCAAAAACGCATCTTCTTTAGAGAAGAATACTTTACCTTCTCCCTTAGCACCTTTTACATAGTTTGAAGCGTAAAAAAGTCCCAACACCATATCTTGAGATGGCAACATAATTGGCTTTCCGTTAGCAGGTGAGAGTATGTTTTGAGTTGAAAGCATTAGTATATAAGATTCTAGCTGAGCCTCTATACCAAGAGGTACATGCACAGCCATTTGGTCACCATCAAAGTCTGCGTTAAATGGAGGGCATACCAACGGATGAAGTTGAATTGCCTTGCCTTCCACCAAAACAGGTTCAAAGGCTTGAATAGACATCCTGTGTAGTGTAGGAGCTCTGTTTAGCAATACTGGATGTTGCTTGACAACTTCTTCTAAACATTCCCATACTTCTGGCTGTTTTTGATCTACCATCTTTCTAGCATTTTTTATAGAAGTGGCATAACCTTTTTCCTCAAGTCTTCTATAAACGAACGGTTTGAACAACTCTAAAGCCATTATCTTTGGCAAACCACACTGATGCATCTTCAAAGAAGGTCCTACCACTATGACAGAACGGCCAGAGTAATCGACTCTCTTACCTAAAAGGTTTTGTCTAAATCTGCCTTGCTTTCCTTTGAGATAATCTGATAAACTTTTAAGTGGTCTATTGTGTTGACTTACTACTTTACCCCTCTTGCCGTTGTCTATAAGAACGTCCACTGATTCTTGGAGCATTCTCTTTTCATTTCTCACTATGATATCAGGAGCATCTAAGTCTATAAGCCTTTTCAAGCGGTTGTTTCTATTTATAAGCCTTCTGTAAAGATCGTTTAAATCAGATGTAGCAAACTTACCCCCGTCTAAAGCCACAAGTGGCCTTAACTCTGGAGGTATTACTGGTAAAACTGTTAATATCATCCATTCTGGTCTGTTGGAAGATTTCAAAAAGCCTTCTACAAGTTTTAAGGTTTTTACTAAATTTTTAACCCTTGTATCCGAAAAGTCCTTCAAAACTATATTTCTAACATCTTCTTGTATCTTATCAAAAACGGGGATATTTTGATTTTGTCCTCTTACGTATTCAAATCTATACCTTATAGCATCTTTTGAAGTATACCAGTCATCCCCTAAATCCTGATTGGCAATTTCTCCAGTTTTTATGTTTAAGTATATTGACTCGCTTATAATACCATGAATCACGTCTTCAAGAGACATTTGCACACCGTTAAGCGATGTAGCAATACCTATACTGTAAAGCTTTATCCTGTCTGCTAAAAACATTATTATCTTTTCGTAAAGCTTTTTATGTTCTGCTTCCATCTTTGGACCCAAATCCTCGAATCCAAAGGTGTAAGGCTTTAAAATTTTCTTTAGCTTAAAAGCAAATGTTTCTAAATCTAAAATAGATAAAACATATCTTACAAATTCAGCTCCCATTCCGCTTTCGTACCTGTTGTCAACGCTGTAAGCAAACTCCTTCTCATATTGTTCTTCCGTAACAACATGTAGTTTTACATGATAAGTAATACCATCTTTTATAACAGGGATAGTATTTTCTGAATTTGAGAAAGTAGCCTCCATGTCAGGGGTTGGGTATTCTACCACCAAGTAAGACTCAAAATATATAACCTTTTCTATATCTCTAGCAGACAAACCGAGCAATGCACCTATCTTAGATGGAGAAGATTTTAAAAACCATATATGAGCACAAGGAGTAGCAAGGGTTATATGGCCAAAACGCTCTCTTCTAACGTAAGCTCTCGTTACTTCAACACCGCATCTATCACAAATAGTACCTTCAAATCTCTTACCTTTATATTTTCCACACAAACATTCGTAATCTTTCAAAGGCCCAAATATTTTTGCACAGAAAAGACCTTCTTTTTCAGGTTTTAGAGTTCGATAATTCAAAGTCTCAGGACGCTTAACTTCTCCGTGGCTCCAGCTAAGTATTTGCTCTGGTGATGCAAGTAAAAGCTTTATCTTATTAAAAGGTAACAAACCTCTCTTCATTAACGTTCCTCCTCTTTCTTATCCAAATCAACACTATCGCAGCTTTTAGCCTCTCCATTCTCACATACAACGTTTAGTCCCAACGATTTCAATTCTCTTACTAAAACTTTGAAAGATTCTGGTATACCGGGTGAGTAGAAATATTTACCTTTTACTATAGATTCATAAGCTCTATTTCTGCCTTCTATGTCATCGGATTTCACCGTTAGCATCTCTTGTAACGTATAAGCTGCGCCGTGAGCTTCCAACGCCCACACTTCCATTTCACCCAAACGTTGACCACCAAATTGAGCCCTACCTCCAAGAGGCTGCTGCGTTACTAAAGAGTAAGGACCAGTGGAACGAGCGTGTATCTTATCTTCTACCATATGTATCAACTTCAACATATGCATATAACCTGTGGTAACTCTAAAATCAAAAGGCTCACCAGTCCTACCGTCGTACAACACAAATTTACCATCCTCTGGCAAACCAGCTTCTTTGAGTAGCGTTTTCAAATCCTCTTCACTACAACCTTCAAAAGCTGGAGTAGCCATAGGGATGCCGTTTTGAGCAATAAAACTCACAACGTTTTTAAACTCTTCATCGGATAAGCTTTTTAGCATATTCTTGATGAAATTCTTATTCTCGTTGTTCTTATCACCTATGGCGTAAATGCTGGCTATATACTCTATTATTTCTTCTCTATCAAAGTATTCATCTATCATCTCTTGAATTTTCTTACCTATGTATTTTGAAGCCATTCCAAGGTGCGTTTCCAAAATTTGACCAACGTTCATACGAGATGGCACACCAAGAGGGTTCAACACTACATCTACAGGAGTACCATCTGGTAAAAATGGCATATCCTCAACTGGAAGCACTACAGATATAACACCTTTGTTCCCGTGCCTACCAGCCATCTTATCCCCCACCCTTATTTTACGCTTTTGAGCTATGTAGACTTTTACCATTGTTATCACACCGCTTGGTAAATCGCTTTGCTTTCCAACATTTTCTATCTTTTCTTCGTATATCTTATCTATAACCTTACGCTGGGCTTGAGCTTTATCCCTTATTTCCTCTATCTTCTTTATAAGCTTTTTATCGGAGAAAAAGTTTTCTGGCTTTGTTATAACAAAATTGGCTATGTTGTCAAAAAGAGCTTCATCTATTACAGTGCCTTCTTCGTAGGTCTTTTTAGCCAACTTTATAGGTTTGTTTATAACCTTACCAATCACAAGGTCTTTTACTATCTCGTTACGCTTTTCTATAACGAGGTTAAGCATGAACTCTTTCTCTTTCTTTATGCGGTTTTTCTCTTCTTGCTCTACATGCTCTACTAGAGGGTTTTTCTTGCTTTCGCTTAACTTTCTGGTAAACACCTGTACATCTACCACAACACCTTCAACACCAGGTGGGCATCTTAAAGAGGAGTCTTTAACATCTCTAGTCTTTTCACCAAAGATGGCTTGCAAGAGTTTCTGCTCTGGAGTTAATTGAGTTTCTCCAATGGGAGTAACCTTACCCACCAATATGTCGCCTGGTTTTACATATGTACCAATCTTAACTATACCGTACTCATCAAGATAAGCCAACGCTTTTTCTGATACCCCAGGCACTTGTCTAGTAATCTCTTCATCACCTATCTTTGTTTCTCTGGCTTCTGCTTTTAGCTCTTCTATATGAACAGAAGTGAGCACATCTTCTTTCACCAATCTTTCTGATATTACTATAGCGTCCTCGAAATTATAACCACGCCACGGCATAAAGCAAACAAGCAAATCTTTTCCAAGAGCCAATTCGCCCATAAAGGTAGATTGACCGTCTGCTATACAGTCGCCTTTTTTTACCTTTTGGCCTTTATGCACTATTGGTCTTTGGTTTATAGATGTGTTTTGGTTTGTTTTTACAAATTTTAAAAGCTTATAAACATCAATACCCATATCAAGAGGGTCTTTTTCGTTTATTTCATCAGGATTTACCCTTATAACAATACGATTTGAATCTACCTCTTCTACCACGCCTCCTCTTTTGGCTAAAATGACAGCACCACTATCTATAGCCACTCTTGATTCCATTCCTGTACCTATCAAAGGAGCTTGTGTAAATATGAGAGGTACTGCCTGTCTTTGCATGTTGGAACCCATCAAAGCTCTATTCGCATCGTCATGTTCTAGAAACGGAATAAGAGAAGCTGATACCGATATTATTTGCCTTGGAGATACGTCTATATAGTTTACGTCAGATGGTTTAACAATCTGTATATCGTTTTTATATCTGGCTATTACCCTATCGCCCAGTATTTTACCTTTTTGGTCTGTAGGAGTACTTTGTGCTATTACAAAGTTTTCTTCTTCGTAAGCGGCTAAAAACTCTATTTGATCTGTTACAACACCGTTCACAACTTTCCTATAAGGAGTTACCAAGAATCCATACTCGTTGGTTTGAGCGTAAGTGGTCATAGAAGTCACAAGACCTATGTTCTGGCCTTCTGGAGTTTCTATAGGACAAAGCCTACCATAGTGAGAAGGGTGAACGTCTCTTATTTCAAATTTAGCGCTCTCTCTGGTTAAACCACCAGGACCCAAAGCAGACAATCTTCTTCTGTGTGTTAACGAAGATAAAGGATTGGTATTATCAAGATATTGAGAAAGTTGACCACCTTTTAAAAATTCAAACATAGAAGATACAAGATACCTGGAGTTTACCAAGTCTTGAGCTTTTATTGTAGGATCTTCTGGATTTATCGTAGCAACTTTATCCCTAAAGGATTTCAACATTCTGGCTATACCAATACGAGCTTGGTTTTCCAGGAGCTCACCTATTGGTCTTACTCTTCTGTTGCCAAGGTGGGCAATATCGTCTTTCTTTTCCTTACCAAACCTTACCTTTAACAAATATTTAATTGCATTTACCAAATCTTTATGATTTAAGAATCTTGCTTCTAAGCCAGTATAATCTCTTACCTCTACAGTTTTATGAGATTTTAAGATATCCTCAAAAATATCCTTTGTTAGGATAGTACCTTCTTTGTAGTTATCATAATCTTTAGCCAACTCTAAAACCGGAAGCTCATCGAAAATTTCTAAGTCTTTTTCTGTAAGCTCTCTTTTGTGTATATAGATTTTGGCGTTTATTTTAACTCTACCTACTTTAGACAGATCAAACCTTGCAATATCCTGGAAGTAAGCTTCAAAGTAGGCTCTAGAACGCTGTATGATATCAGCCATTTCCTGAACAAGACCTTCCATAGATCTAAGCTTTACGTATATATCTCTTAAACCTATGTCTCTTAAAGTAAATTGAGAATTGGTTCTTACCAAGCTCTTGCCATGCTGATCCTTTGCTTTCGTATCGTTTATGAGAGTTTCAAGAATTATCTTTCCATAAAAGCTTTTGGTGGTTTTCTCTGATTGTACTGCAGTCAACAGCTCTATCTTTACCCTTTCGTCTTTTATCAACCTATTTAGTACATTCAAATCTTCAATATACCTTTCTTCTATAAACTCCTCTTCTTTCTCAGTGCCTTCTATCTTGGCGGTATATCTTAAAACTGCAAAAAGATAGTGAGATTCTAAATCCTCTGGCTTGTATACTTCTCCGGTGTTTTTATCAATTATAAGACCATCTTTTACGTTAAAAGCCTTAACATCTTCATAAAATTGAGACAATATATCGTAGGCGGTTTCTAAACCGAAAGCCCTCAATATTGAGATAGCGCTTATACGCTTTTTATCTATCCTTGCAGATATTATATCTGAATTGGTGGACAATTCAAACTCTATTCGGGAGCCTTTATCTGGATGTATGCTAGCTGTAAAGATTGTTCTTGATACAGTGCCTTCTTTTTGCCTATCTTCCTTATCAGAATAGAATATACCAGGAGATCTTATAAGTTGATTGACAACAACTCTTTCGCTTCCATTTATGACAAAAGTGCCTATAGGTGTCATCATTGGCATTTCACCAAAGTATATTTTCTTTGGTGTGTCTACAAACTCCCCTGATTTTGTCTTTTTTCTAAGTCTTAACATTATCCTTAGGGGGGCACTGTAGGTTATTCCTTTTTCTTTACATTCTTCTGGTGTATATTTTTCTTTATAAGAAAGTATTGTTTTACACTTTGGACATTCTGTATCAGCACCAGCTAAAAAATCCATCTCTGGTTTATAGCCACACTTGTTGCATTCCCAATTTCCAATCTCATACCCTATATATTCCACCGTAATATTTTTGTTGGTATCTTGAAAGGGAAACGAAGTTCTTAGTATATATTCAAGACCCTGCTCTTTCCTTTTGGTTGGTGGCACATTGAATTGAATGAAATTTTCAAAGGATTCTGTGGGGACCTTAACTAAAAATGGTAAATCTAAAAGCTCACTACGTCTACCAAAAAATTTTCTTGGTATAGCATGCTTTAATTTAAGCATAACTTCACCACCTTATAAAAATTTTTAAACATATTGAAAAAAACAAAATGCACCCCTCCTCTGGGGTGCACCACTTTCTTTTAACAAAACCCTTAAAGTTGCCAAAGCTTTATTTTACTTCTACTTTAGCACCAGCTTCTTCTAGCTTTTTCTTGATGTTTTCTGCCTCTTCTTTAGATACACCTTGCTTAATTGGTTTTGGAGCTCCGTCCACCAAGTCCTTAGCCTCTTTGAGTCCTAAGCCTGTTAGCTCTCTAACAACCTTTATAACGTTGAGCTTATTAGCGCCAGCATCTTGTAATATCACGTCAAACTCGGTCTTTTCCTCAGCTGCTGGTGCTGCTGCAGCTCCTCCGGCTGCTGGTGCTGCTGCTACCATAGCGGCCGCTGAAACGCCAAATTTTTCTTCGAGCTTTTTTACAAGCTCTGCAACTTCCAACACTGTCATGCCGCTTATAGCGTCCACGATTTCATCGATTGTAAGTGTAGCCATCTTTACAAACCTCCAAAATAAATTTTTTAAGAATTCTTAGTTTCTATAGCTTTTAAAGTAAGCACAAGCTTTTGGGGAACGGCTTTTAAAGCCATTATAAAGCCGACCATAGGGGCCTGCAATACACCCATAAGCTTAGATACAAGCACTTCCATGCTTGGTAAATTGGCAAGAGCTTCAACATCTTTAGGTGTAAGGTATTTGTTACCTAACATACCAGCCTTTATAAATCTTAGTGGGTTATCTTTGTCGATGCTTTTACATGTATCAAAAACAATCTTGGCAGTTTTAGCCGGGTCTTTGTATGAAAAGACAACAGCCGTTGGTCCCACAAAGACTTCTCTGTGATCATGCATTATCGTATTCTCAAAAGCCCTAAAAAATAGCGTAGTCCTACCCACCAACATCTCAGAATCTGCAGATTTAAGCTCTCTTCTTAAAGAAGTAGCCACATCCGCAGGCAATCCATTGAAGTTGAAAAACAATACAAAATTGCTCTTGGCAAGCTTTTTCTTATAACCTTCTACCGTTTCTATCTTCTTCTGAAGCGTCTCTTTGTTCATAACTTCACCTCACTTAAGCTACAGCTTCTTGCAATTGTTTTAGCGTCGTTTGTATATCAAGTTCAACAGAAGGGCTCATTGTTAGAGATATTGCTATGTTCTTCACATATTGGCCCTTGGCGCCTGGAGGTTTAGCTCTTACCACAGCGTCTATAGCCGCATAAGCGTTTTTCATAATATCCTCTGGTTTAAAGCTTATCTTACCTATAGGCATATGAATATTACCGGTTTTATCTACTTTGAATTCTACTCTACCCTTTTTAGCTTCCTCTACAGCTGCTTTTACGTTAGGTGTCACGGTACCGGTTTTAGGGTTTGGCATTAAACCTCTTGGCCCAAGTACCTTACCAAGCTTACCAACCTTTGGCATTATCTCTGGTGTAGCTATCACTACATCAAAATCTACCCAAGACTCTTTGAGGATTTTATTTATTATATCCTCACCGCCAGCATAATCAGCTCCGGCATTTTGAGCTTCTTTTATAGCATCGCCTTCGGCTAAAACCAACACTTTGAGCTCTCTTCCAAGACCAGCAGGCAATACTAAAGATCCTCTAACCATTTGGTCCGCATATTTAGGATCTACGCCCAACTTCATAGCGAGCTCTACAGTCTCATCAAACTTGCGTTTTAAGATATCCTCCATTTTTTTGAGAATATCTACCGCTTCAGGCAAAGTGTAAGTTTTACCTGGCATTACAAGCTTAGAAGCCTCTATATACTTCTTTCCTCTTCTCATAGCGCTTACCCCTTATAACCTTCTATTTCTATACCCATGCTTCTGGCAGTACCGGCTATCGTTCTCATAACAGCATCTAGATCTTGAGTGTTCATATCTTTAGCTTTTAATTGAGCTATCTCTTTTAACTGATTTAAAGTAATCTTGCCAACCTTTTGACGTTTTGGATCAGATGAACCCTTTTGGACCTTTGCCGCCTTCTTCAGCAAGAAAGAAGTAGGCGGTGTTTTCATTATAAACGTAAAGCTTCTATCAGCATATATACTAATCACAACCGGTACAACAGTACCAGGTTCCATGTCTTTTGAAGCAGCATTAAACTGCTTCACAAATTCCATTATATTTATACCATGCTGACCTAAAGCAGGTCCAACAGGAGGAGCCGGTGTAGCTTGCCCCGCTGGAAGCATCAATTCAACTGTAGCTGTTAACTTTTTCGCCATATGCTACTCCTTATATCTTTTCTACCTGTGAAAAATCAAGCTCCACAGGTGTTAACCTTCCAAATATGCTAATAAGCACATTTAATTTTTCCCTTTCTAAGTTTACTTCCTCTATAGTACCGGTAAAACTCATAAAAGGACCTTCTATAATTCTAACTTGCTCACCTTTTTCAAATACAGCCTTCTTGGTTTTGAATCCTCTCTGAGCATGTGCCAATATTTTATTTACTTCTTCCTCTTTCAAAGGAGCTATCTTACCACCCACCAAAACTGGCTTGTAAACATGCGGTGCTTTTTCTATTGCTCTTAAAAGTCTATCGTCCATATGGGCTTTTAACAATATATAACCTGGAAACATTTTATTGTCCAAGACTATCTTTGCTTCGGTTTTATTTTCCTTGCAAGTAATTTTTTGCCCTGGTTTAGATATTTCTCCAGCCCTTATACAATCTTGGTTGCATTCTTCCCCATCTTCTGAGGGCACAACCTTTACAGTGCCTTCTTCTATTCTAAATACAGTTACACATTTCTTACCTAAAACACTTATATCTCTGTTGTTCCCTCTTAAAGATAATCTATATTTCTCTTTCCCTAGGGCTTTTATAACTACCTTTTCCTCTGCAGGCAACACTATATCTTCTACTAAATCGTTTATCTTATCAAGTTCTATAACCTTCATAAGAGATTCTTTAGCGGTGGTCTCCTTTCCAGCTTCAACCTGCAGAGCATACCACTTCATATCAGTCATAAACTACCACCCCAAATACCAAATATAAACGATAAAATCTTCGTAAAGCTCAAATCCACAATCCATAAATAAATTCCAAAAAATAAAGAAAATATTATAACACTAACCGTCGCCCTTATGACGAGTTTTTTATCAGGCCAAGATACCTTACGTAACTCTTGCCTTACTTCTTTTAAAAAGCTTAAAATTTTATCCATCTAAAATCCCAAAACTCATCGTAAGAGCGGGGCACGGAGGAGTCGAACCCCCAACCGCGGAATTTGGAGTCCCGCGCTCTGCCAATTGAGCTAGTGCCCCTATTTTACCTCTCTATGAACTACGTGCTTGTTACACCAAGGACAATGCTTCCTTATTTCAACCCTTTGTGGATGTTTTTGCCTGTTTTTAGTAATAGAGTAATTTCTCCTCTTGCATTCAGTACAGGCCAACGTAATAATTTCTCTCATACTTTCTTCCTCACTCTATAATCTTGGTGACAACACCAGCACCTACTGTTCTACCACCTTCTCTTATGGCAAATCTAAGACCTTCTTCCATAGCCACTGGATGTATTAGCTCTACTTCAAGCTCTACGTTATCACCAGGCATTACCATTTCTTGACCTTCTGGAAGTTTTACCACTGTACCTGTTACGTCAGCGGTTCTTATGTAAAATTGTGGTCTGTAGTTTAGGAAGAATGGAGTGTGTCTACCACCTTCTTCTTTAGAGAGTACGTATACTTGAGCTTTGAATCTTTTGTGTGGGGTTATAGAACCTGGTTTTGCTAATACTTGACCTCTTTCTACTTGGTCTTTGCCTACACCTCTTAACAGCACACCTACATTGTCACCTGGTAATGCTTCATCGAGGATTTTTCTAAACATTTCTACAGATGTGGCTGTGGTTTTTATGGATTCTTCTCTTAGACCTACTATTTCTACTTCTTCACCTGGTTTTAGAACACCTCTTTCTACTCTACCTGTAACAACGGTACCTCTACCAGAGATGGTAAAGACGTCTTCTATTGGCATTAGGAATGGTTTATCGGTTTCTCTTTGAGGAGATGGTATGTATTCATCTAAGGCTTTCATAAGATCTACTATTGCATTGCACCATTTGTCTGGTTTGCCTTTGTCTAGTTCTTCAAGGGCTCCTAAAGCAGAACCTCTTATAATTGGTACATCATCACCTGGAAATTCGTACTTGTTTAGTAGGTCTCTTACTTCTAACTCTACTAGATCTAATAGCTCTGGGTCATCTACCATGTCACATTTGTTCATAAATACCACTATGTAAGGGACGTTAACTTGTCTTGCTAACAAAACGTGTTCTCTGGTTTGGGGCATTGGACCATCTGCTGCTGATACGACAAGTATTGCACCATCCATTTGAGCGGCACCTGTAATCATGTTCTTTATGTAGTCTGCGTGTCCAGGACAGTCAACGTGAGCGTAGTGTCTTTTGGGTGTTTCGTATTCAACGTGAGTTATGTTGATGGTTATACCTCTTTCTTTTTCTTCAGGTGCTTTGTCTATTTCTTCATAACGGTAGCATTTTGCCTTACCGCCTGGTAATACACCAGCAGCTAACACACAGGTAATAGCAGATGTTAAGGTAGATTTACCATGGTCAACGTGACCTATGGTACCTACGTTAATGTGCTCTTTCTCTCTAACAAACTTTTCCTTTGCCATAAAACGCTAAACCCCCAAAAAAATTTTTAAAAGCCCTAGACCGGACTTGAACCGGCGACCTCACCCTTACCAAGGGTGTGCTCTACCGACTGAGCTACCAGGGCTAAAAACAAAACTAAAAACAAAAGCGGACGACGGGACTCGAACCCGCAACCTGCTGCTTGGAAGGCAGCTGCTCTACCATTGAGCTACATCCGCTAAAATGGTGGAGAGAGCAGGATTCGAACCTGCGAAGGGCGAAGCCCGAGGGATTTACAGTCCCTTGCCGTTGGCCGCTTGGCTATCTCTCCTACCTACTAAATATTACATTATAACATTTTTTAAAAAAAATTTCAAGTTTTGTAGCTTTTAAAAGCTACAAAAAATGTAGTCTTAAATTATAACATAAAATATGGTAGAATGTAAATATTGGAGAACAGTTAGAAGATGAGAGTAAGACCTATTATAAACAGCTTTGATTTACAAAAAAGGGTTATAGAACTATCAAAGGTTATAGAAAAAGACTATGAGGAAGTTTATGTAATAGGGCTTTTAAACGGCGCATTTATGTTTGTAAGTGATTTATCAAGACATATACGAACAAATGTGTTTGTTGATTTTATGAAAGCAAGCTCATACGTAGGAGATAAATCCTCAAATCTTAACATATTGTGCGATATTAGCTTGGATATAAAAGACAAAGATGTAGTCTTAGTGGACGATATATTAGACACTGGTAAAACGTTAAGCAAGGTAAAAGAGTTAATCTTATCAAAACATCCCAAAAGCCTCAAAATATGCGTGCTTCTTGATAAACCATCCAAAAGAGAAGTAGATGTAAAGGCAGATTACGTAGGCTTTGAAATAGAAGATAAGTTTGTGGTAGGATACGGCCTTGATTACAACGGCTTTGGAAGAAACTTAGACTTTATAGCTCAGATAGAAATATAGATGATAGAGGCTATATTTAAAAACCTATGCCCAAACTGTGGAGGCGATATATCCTCTTATAGACTCGCAAAAGGTCTTCCTTGCGAAAAATGTTTAGAAGAAGAAAGCGAAAACGTATGCGATGTGTTGAAAGAGGGTCTTTTAAAAGAGCGTTGCGATATAGAGAAAGAGTTAAACTCATGGGAAGAGTATTTCTATAAATATACCAATCTAAAACCGTGGGCCCTTCAAAAAACCTGGGCAAAAAGGGTATTTTTAAAGGAATCTTTTTCTCTTATAGCCCCCACCGGCATAGGAAAATCATCCTTTGGTATATCTTTAGCGGCTTTTTTATCCACAAGAAATAAAAAGTCCTACGTATTGGTGCCAACAAAGCTCTTATTAAAACAAACCTTTGATAGGCTTTTGTCTTTTGGGGTTAAAGAAGAAGACATATTAATTTTTGGACTAGATGCAAAAAAGATAAATCTTTACTAAAAGCTCAAAATTACAAAATACTAATCACCACAAACATGTTTTTATACAAAAATGAGGAGCTTATACCAAGGGATTTTGATTTTATATTCGTAGATGATATAGACTCATTTTTAAAAACTGCAAAGAATATAGATAAACTTCTATACATAATGGGTTTTGAAAAAGATATCATCGATAAAACTTTTGAGCTTTTAAAATTAAAGTCTTTTTTTAGGAAAAATGAAACAAAACTAAAAGCTATTTCCCAGGAGATAAACGACTATCTTAGCACCCATAAGCAAAAAACAGTATTGGTATTGGCTTCGGCTACATCTAAACCAAAATCAAAACGAGTGTTAGCCTTCAAAGAACTCCTGGGATTTGAACTATCCACACCTACTTACTATCTTAGAAATATAACAGATACCTTTGATGAACCACCAGGCTACAAGCTTGATTATAAAGCTCTCATAAAATACATAAATACATTTGGTAAAGGTGGACTTGTATTCGTATCTGCAGAAAAAGGAAAAGATACCATAAAAGAAATAATAGAAACATTAAATAAAAACCACATAAAGGCAATATCCTACGAAGATATAAAAGAATATGATATAAAAGCTTACGAGAACGGCGATATAGATGTTTTGGTAGGTATAGCATCTTATAGAAATCCGCTGGCAAGAGGGATAGATCTTCCGCATGTTATAAGGTATGCTGTATTTTACGGAGTTCCAAAAATTGAAATACCCCTTAGTCTTGATGCGAAAATAAACCATCTTGTGATGGCGCTTTTATCTATAAAAAATATTTTTATAAACACAGAACACTATCAAACAATATCAGAGCTTATAGAACAGCTAAACAGATACAGGTATGTTAAAGAAGAAAACGACGTTGTAAAAAACTTAAAACAAAAGGCTAAAGAGTTTCTCAGTCAAAGAGATATCATAGAAAAAATAGAAAATTCAAAAGATATAACCCTCAAAAAACAAAATGACAAATATTATATACTGATTCCAGACATAACCGGATATATTCAAGCAAGCGGTAGAACATCAAGGCTTTACGCTGGTGGAATAAGCAAAGGTCTTTCAGTGGTATTGGTAGATGATAAAGCAACTTTTGAATCTTTGAAGAAAAAACTTCTTTGGCTTGGAGATATCAAATTTGAAAATATAAAAGATGTTGATATACAAAGCATATTAAAAGCTATAGACCAAGACAGAGAAAATTTAAGAGCTTTTATAAAAAAAGAAAAGGTACTAGATCAAAAAGATGTAATAAAGCCTGCTTTGGTAATAGTGGAGTCCCCCACAAAAGCAAAAACAATATCTTCATTTTTTGGAAAGCCAGATAGAAGAACCTTAAACAACGTAGCCTTTATGGAGTTTTCTACAGATAAAAACTATATAATAATAACAGCTTCCATAGGACACATTTTAGATGTTACCAAAAACGAAGGTTTTGACGGTGTTTTGGTAACAGACGACCACATAATACCAATATATGAAACCATAGAAGGTAAAGATAATATAGTTAAAAGCTTAAGACTAGCAGGTATCGAAATAGAAAAAATACTAATAGCCACCGACCCTGATACAGAAGGCGAAAAAATAGCTTGGGACTTGAAAGAGATATTATCGGCTTTTTGCAAAGACATAAAACGAATGGAATTTCACGAAGTTACAAAAAAAGCCATTGCAAACGCAATAGAAAACCCAAGAGATATAAAAGAGCCTCTTGTAAAAGCCCAAGTGTTAAGAAGAGTAGCAGATAGATGGGTGGGTTTTGAATATTCAAAACTGATACAAAAACACTTTGGCAAAAATTGGCTTTCCGCCGGGAGAGTGCAAACCCCTGTGCTTGGATGGATCATAGAAAGATACAACTTGCATAAAGTAAAAATTTTTAGACTTTCTTTAAAAACTCAAGACATAAGAATAGATTTTGATATTGAAGATAAAACAAAGGCAAAAACCTATTACGAAAACGTGAGATATATAACTATAAAAACTATAAAAGAAGAAGAGCGTTTTCTAGAGCCATCTGCACCTTATACCACAGATACACTTTTAAAAGATGCTTCTGAGAAACTGAAACTCTCTGTAAAAGAAACAATGGAACTTGCTCAGGAACTTTTTGAAATGGGATATATAACATATCATAGAACCGACTCTACCCACGTATCAGAAGTAGGAATTTCAATAGCAAAAAGCTTTATAGAAGAAAAGCTTGGAAAGGAATATTTTAAACCAAGAACTTGGGGAAAAGAGGGAACCCACGAATGCATAAGACCTACCAAAAGTATGGCCCCAGAGGATATAGAAGCTTTTTCAATCAACCAAGATTACGGCTATCAAAGTTTCTTTACACAGCAGATTACAAAAAAGCACATAAGACTTTACCAGCTTATATTCAACAGATTTATGGCGTCTCAAACAAGACAAGTAAAAGTACTACAAAAAACCCTATTAGTATCTGCAAATACAGATAAACCGTGGCAGACTTGTGAACCGTGGCATAATTGTGATGCGTGGTATACTTGTCTTGAAAAAAAATTGGAAATTGTTGACAAAATTTTAGAAGACGGTTGGAACATATTTATACCAATAAATACAACACAAATAAGAAAAAACAACAGCAATACTACTAATACTTTTGAAATTGAAGAAAAAGAACTAAGAGCCATAGCTAAAATGCCACTGTACACGCAAGGAGAACTAGTTAAAGAAATGAAAGAAAAGGGAATAGGAAGACCATCCACATACTCTATAATAATTTCTAGGCTTTTAGAAAGAAAGTACGTAATAGAGAAAAAATCAAGGCTTATACCCACTAAGCTAGGTATAGAAGTATATAACTTCCTAAAGCAAAGCAAAGAGCTTTCTTATTTGGTATCTGAAGAATTTACCAGAGAACTAGAACAAAAAATGGATATAATAAGCGAGAAAGAGGGAGAAGACTATAAAGAGGTGCTCAAAACACTATACGACCATTTTAAATTTAATATAATTTATTAATATATGCCGGATACAGAGAGGAACTTAAGGTTTTTAAAATTTTTACAAAATGAAGGGCTCATAGATGACAATACGGTAAAAGAGTTAAAAGACCTCGATATAGACATAGTAAGTTATCTTGTAGAAACTAAAAAAATAACTGAGCAAGATCTTCTTAACGCGTATTCAAAAATGTTTAAACTTGTAGATAAAGATGGTAGTGTAGTAAATATAGATAAAATAGATAAAAATGTTTTAAACTTATTTCCTCAAGATTTTATAGTAAAAAATAAAATAATACCCATTTCTATGTCTGATAATAGCGTTACAGTTGCTACATACATGCCATATATAGATGAAAATCAAATAAAGTACATTACCAAAAAGCCAAATGTAATAATCTGGTATGCGGCGCCGTCAAAAATAAAAAATGTGATAGATAATATTTTTCATAGTTCTGGATCTATAGACTTAAACGCAGAAGAAGTATATATAGAAGCACAACAAGAATACAATATCAATATAGAAAAATTAGTAGAACAATCAAGCGAAAGCGCAATTGTAAAGTTGGCTGATTCTATACTCTATAGAGCTGTAAATGACGGTGCTTCTGATATACATATAGAGCCTCAGGAAAAAGAAATTGTTCTAAGATTTAGAATAGATGGAATGCTAAAAAAAATAGACACTTACCCAACAAATATAAAAGACCCACTCGTATCTAGGTTTAAAATATTGGCAAACCTCGATATATCAGAAAGGAGAAAGCCCCAAGACGGAATCATAAAAATAAGGATATCAAATAAAAAAGTGCAATTAAGAGTATCAACGCTTCCTACAATATTCGGTGAAAAAATAGTAATGAGAGTGCAGTTTCCAGATGAGTTTTCAGCCTTAAAACTAGAAATGCTTGGATTTGAAGAAGATGAAGTGGAAAAACTAAAGCAAACTTACACTAAACCTTATGGGATAATACTAGTGGTAGGACCCACAGGTAGCGGAAAAACTACAACCCTTTATTCAATACTTCAAGACT